>JAANMU010002829.1_pt1 | contig 12178 bp, 9 predicted proteins | sample 7279701 | NCBI WGS metagenome assembly JAANMU01 (sample SAMN14094539, study PRJNA606508) | bioreactor metagenome | isolation source: A lab-scale SPAN reactor treating ammonium-rich wastewater day 57 | place: Ireland: Galway | collected 2017-03-13 | reverse complement strand
ATTATTTATGTACTACTAAAAGTTTTAATTCAAAGGATTCTGAAGCAGTTAATTTTAATGAACAGGAATTTGAAATATATGGCAAATTTAAAGATTTAACAGAGGACAATATAAGAATCTATTTTTCTTTATCAGAAAACCGCAAACACTATTTTCAAAACGATAAATTGATCTCAAGAAATTCACAAATAATAGGAAGATATCCGGTAGTTATTCTTTCACCAGAGGATCACCAAATAACTCAGGGTTCTCCCTCAGATAGAAGAAAATTTGTTGATTCAATTATTTCACAAGCAAGTTCTGTTTATTTAGAGACTTTATTGGATTATAACAAAGTTATTAAGCAACGATCAGCCGTTCTGACAAGATTAAAAGAAAAATATGATAAACAAACATTGCTTGAATTGGATGCCTGGACAGAGAAACTTATTGAAAATGGCATTGAATTAATTAATTATAGAAAAAATTTTATAGACGAGTTTAACAGTTATATAAAGGAATCATATTTAAAAATTGTTGAGCAAACCGAGATTCCGGAGATTAAATATGAATGTTATATCTGTGATCCCGGGAATGATACAGAAAATTTCAGAAGATTATTAGCAGAAAGAAAAGAAGAAGAGATAAGAAGAACAACCAATCTGGCAGGACCGCACAGGGATGATTATATTTTTAGCCTTAATGGAATTAATCTTAAAACATACGGCTCACAAGGTCAGCATAAAACCTTTCAAGCATCGCTTCGGTTTGCAGAATTTTTTTATTTGAAAAATATAACGGGCAAAAAACCAATATTTCTTCTTGATGATGTTTTTGGAGAATTAGATGCCAACAGAGCTGCTAAAATAAGCAGATATCTTAAACAGGTTGGACAGGCTTTTATTACAGTAACAGATTTTGCTGATTTTTCTTTTCTATCAAAAGAGGATAAGGATTTGATTATCAAAATAGAAAGTGGAAATATTACTTATGCCTGAGGGGTTTAAAAGCTTAAAGGATATTTTTAATACTGATCCGGGACTGAAAAATATTAAATCTATAGTTGATGAAAATAAAGTAGTAAGTGATTTTGGTGAGATTTTTCCGGAGTTTAAAAAAATAGCTAAAGCAATTAAGGTGCATAATACAATTCTTACACTTAAAGTTGAAAATGCAGCGTGGCGAAGTGAGCTTAAGTTTAAAGAAAACCAGATAGTAGAAAAGATTAATAATTTTTACAAAGAAAAAAGAATCAATAAAATTAAATTTTCAGCAAGATAATTATTTAAGGATTCAAAAGGATAAAAAGCATTTATGGCAAAAGCACAAAACAATACAAACGATTACAATGCAAAGAGTATAAATGTATTAAAAGGTTTAGAAGCTGTTCGCAAGCGTCCTGCAATGTATATTGGAGATGTAAGTTCAAGAGGGTTACACCACCTTATTAATGAAGTTGTTGATAATAGTATTGATGAGGCGTTAGCAGGATTTAACGACAGAGTAATAGTAACCTTAAAGAAAGATGGAATAGTTTCAGTTGAAGATAGAGGCAGGGGAATTCCTGTTGATATACACCCGGTTGAAAAACGCTCAGCACTCGAAGTTGTTATGACAGTATTACATGCTGGTGGAAAATTTGATAAGGGTTCATATAAGGTTTCCGGAGGCTTGCATGGTGTTGGAGTTTCGGTTGTTAATGCACTTTCAGAATGGATGACTGCAGAAGTTAGAAGAGATAATAAAATTTACTACCAAAAATATCAACGAGGTATTCCTGTTGAAAAAGTAAAACAAACAGGAACTTATAAAGGAGATTCAACAGGAACTATTATTACATTCAAACCGGATACAGAAATCTTTAAGACAACTAAATTTAATTTTGAAACTGTTGCGGAAAGAATGCGCGAACTTGCTTATCTGAATAAAGAAGTTACTATGATACTGAAAGATGAAGTAGAAGAACAGGAAGAGTCGTATAGATTTAAAGGCGGACTTATCGACTTTGTTAAATATCTGGATGAACATAGAACACCAATGCACAAGCCGATTTATTTTGAAGGAGAAAAAGAAAACACTCCCGTTGAAATAGCGTTTGAGTACAGCGACTCGTATTCTGAAAACATTCATACCTATGTTAATAACATAAATACTGTTGAGGGCGGAACCCATCTGGTTGGGTTTAGAACAGCCCTTACCAGAACATTTAATAATTATGCAAACAAAAACGGACTTATTAAAGAAAACAGTAAAATAACTTTAAGCGGAGATGATTTTAAAGAAGGACTTACAGCAGTAATTTCTGTAAAAGTTTTGGAGCCGCAGTTTGAAGGACAAACAAAAACAAAGCTTGGCAATAGCGAAATAAAGTCTATTGTTGAAACTATTGTTGGTGAAAAACTTTCAGAGTTCCTTGAGGAAAATCCATCAATAGGCAAAAAGATTATTGAAAAATGCCTGCGTGCGGCAGAAGCAAGAGAAGCCGCAAGAAAAGCACGCGATCTTGTAAGAAGAAAAAACGCACTAGACTCAATGCATCTGCCAGGTAAACTTGCCGATTGCTCAATTAACGATCCAGAACATTGTGAAATTTATATTGTTGAAGGAGACTCTGCCGGTGGTTCTGCTAAGCAAGGAAGAGATAGAAGATTTCAGGCAATCTTACCCATTAAAGGAAAAATTCTTAATGTGGAAAAAGCAAAGCTTAACAAAATTTTAGAAAATCAGGAAATTCAAGCTATGATAGCTGCAATTGGTGCAGGTATAGGAGAAGATTTTAATCCTGAAAAATCCCGTTACGGTAAGATTATTTTAATGACAGATGCTGATGTAGATGGAAGCCACATCAGAACCTTGTTATTAACTTTCTTTTACAGACACATGAAGGATCTTATAAATACCGGAAAAATTTATATCGCCCAGCCGCCGCTTTATAAAATTAAGAAAGGCAAAGAAGAACAATATGCTTTTGATGATGAGGAAAGAGACAAAATATTAAAGCAGTACAAAAAAGATTTAAAAGCAAAATCCGGGAATGGAGCTGATAGCGAGGTTGACGAAGAAGGACAGCCAAAAGGAATTGTGATTTCCAGATACAAAGGATTGGGAGAAATGAATCCCGAGCAGCTCTGGTCAACAACAATGAACCCGGAAACCAGAACAGTTTTGCAGGTTAGTGTTGATAGCGCAGCAGCAGCAGATAAAATTTTTGAAACTCTTATGGGAGATGCAGTAGAACCAAGAAGAGAGTTTATAGAAAAGCATGCAAAGTATGCTAAACTAGATATATGATTTAAAAGAATATAAAAGAATAATTTAAAATATATGACTACAATATTTGAAAAAATCTTACCAAGAACATTAGAAGATGAAATGAAATCATCTTATATAGATTATGCAATGAGTGTTATTATTGCTCGTGCATTACCCGATGTAAGAGATGGATTAAAACCAGTTCACCGAAGAGTTTTGTTTGGAATGCATGAACTTGGATTGCCCTATAACAGACCATATAAAAAATCTGCAAGAATTGTTGGTGAAGTGCTCGGTAAATATCACCCGCATGGAGACAGTGCAGTTTATGATACTATGGTAAGAATGGCGCAAGAGTGGTCTTTGCGATATACATTGGTAGATGGACAAGGAAACTTTGGCTCAGTTGACGGCGACTCTCCTGCAGCGATGCGTTATACAGAAGCAAGGCTTGCAAGAATTGCTGACGAGATGCTCCGTGATCTTGATAAGAACACTGTTGATTTTGTTTCCAACTTTGATGAGTCGTTACAAGAACCAACCGTTATGCCATCATATCTTCCAAACCTTCTAATAAATGGCGCTAGCGGTATTGCTGTTGGAATGGCTACAAATATTCCTTCTCATAATATTAGTGAAGTGATAGATGGCTGTGTGGCACTGATCGAAAACCCAAAGGCAACTTCAGCGGATTTAATGAAAATTATTAAGGCTCCGGATTTTCCAACAGGCGGAATAATATATGGATACGAAGGAGTTAAAGATGCTTATTTGACAGGCAGAGGTAGGGTTGTAATCCGTGCAAAAGCTAATGTTGAAACTCTTAAAAATGATAGAGAAAATATAGTTATTACTGAGATTCCTTATCAGGTAAACAAAGCAGCGCTGATTGAAAAAATTGCTGATCTTGTCAGAGAGGGAAAAATAAATGATATTTCCAATATTAGAGACGAATCAGACAGAGACGGATTAAGAATTGTTGTTGAACTTAAGCGGGATGCCCAGCCAGCAGTTATTTTAAATCAATTATTCAAGCATACACAAATGCAGGTTACTTTTGGTGTTATTATGCTGGCACTTGTTAATGGGGCTCCTAAAGTATTAACACTTCAGGAAATTATTAAGCACTTTCTTGATCATAGAATGGATGTGCTTATCCGAAGAACAAAATTTGAATTAGAGGCGGCAGAAAAACGGGCTCACATCTTAGAAGGCTACATAATTGCACTTGATAATATTGATGAAGTAATAGAGACGATAAAGAAATCTAAAGATGTTGAAACCGCTAAAAGCAACTTAATAAGAAAATTTAAGCTGAGCGAGATACAGGCAAAAGCAATTTTGGATATGAGGCTGCAGCGGTTAACCGGATTAGAACGTAAAAAGATTGAAGACGAATATAAAGAAACGATAAAGCTGATTGAGAAGTTAAGAGGAATTCTGGAAAACGAAAGAACCAGGAAAAAGATTATTAAGGACGAGCTTCTTATTTTAAAAGAAAAATACGGCGATGAGCGAAGAACAGAAATTATTAAAGATTATAAAGAGTTTTCTTTAGAAGACATCATTGCCGAAGAAGATGTTGTTGTAACAATATCTCATGGCGGATTTATTAAACGATTTCCAGTCAGCGGATACAGAAGACAGGGACGCGGCGGTAAAGGCGTTACCGGCGCTGGAACAAAAGAAGATGATTTTATTGAACATATGTTTGTTGCTTCTACGCATCAATATATTTTATTCTTTACAGACAAAGGCCGTTGTTACTGGTTAAAAGTTCATGAAGTTCCTGAGGGCGGCAGAACAGCAAAGGGCAGATCGATTGTAAATCTTCTTGATAAAGATAAAGATGATAATATTACAGCGTTTGTTGCTGTTAAGGAATTCCGTGAAGACCAATTTCTGATTATGGCAACAGAAAAAGGAACGATTAAGAAAACAGTTCTTTCTGCGTATGGCAATGTTCGTAAAGGAGGAATTAATGCTATTAACCTTGTACCCGGAGATAAACTGATTGAGGTTAAAATGACTGACGGAAAGAACGATATTGTTATTGGAACCAGAAACGGCTTTGCAATTCGCTTTAATGAAAAAGATGTACGAGATATGGGAAGAACAGCCACCGGAGTCCGAGGCGTAAGATTAGGCAAAGGCGATCAGGTTGTCGGGCTGTTGGTAATCAGAAATGACCAGACAACAGTGCTTGTTGTTACTGAAAAAGGTTACGGCAAACGATCTGATATAAATGATTATAGAATTACTAAACGCGGCGGCAAAGGCGTAATAACTGTTAAGACAACAGACAAAGTAGGCAAGATGATAGCAATGATGGAAGTTGTTGACCGCGATGAACTTGTAATTATATCTACGCAAGGAATGGTAATCAGGCAAAGCGTAAAAGATTTGCGCGTTATGGGAAGAAATACTCAGGGCGTAAGAGTTATCAGATTAAATGAACACGATTCAATTGCTGATATTGCACGCGTTGTTCCTGATGAGGATGAAGAAATAAATGGCAACGGAAACGGAAAAAATGACCAGCCTTTGCTAAGCTAATAAATGTGAATTGTATTTTTATCAAAAAAAACGCCTCACACAGGGGCGTTTTTTTATTATATAAATTGTATGCTTTTTGTATAATTAAGAATAATACTTTAAAATCTTTTGTTTTTATATATGAAAAAATTATTTACAACGGCGTTTCTTTTTATAGCAGCCACCATTATTTATTCACAAGGATCAACAGGACTTTCAGAAATCAACAAAGAAGATCTGATAAAAAATGTTAGAATTCTTTCATCACCCGATTTTGATGGTAGATTACCCGGAAGTGAGGGATATAATAAAGCAGCTCAGTTTGCCGCAGATAAATTTTTTGAACTTGGATTAACCCCTGCCGGCAATGAAATGTATTTCCAATATTTTGATATTGAATATAATAAGATCGAATCTCCGGCAGTATTCAAATCAATTGTGGATGGTGATACAACTAATTATAAAATTGGAAAAGATTTTGTGCTTAGAGGATTTACAGGATCAAATAGTTTTAATCTGCCGGTAGTGTTTTGTGGATACGGAATTTCCAGACCGGATCTTTTATATGATGATTATGCCGGCATTAATGTTAAAAATAAGATAGTGATGGTGTTTAAACAAAATCCAACATGGAAAAATGATGATAAAGACTGGGGGACAAATTATCCTCGTGAAAAATCTCTTGTTGCAAGAAAAAAAGGAGCGAAAGGTATTCTGTTCGTATCACTTCCTAATGATAACAAACCACAGCCTCTGATATCTAGTGTTTTGCACGGCGATGGTGTGCAGCCGGAAGATTTTCCTCAGCTTCAAATATCTTTTGAGGCGGCAAACAAACTTCTGAACTTAACTGGATTTACAATTAGTGACTGTCAAACAAAAATCGATGAAAAGAAAAAACCAATCTCTATGAATCTGGCAACAAGGGCAATTGTTGAAGTAAAAGCAAAATACCAAAAATTTGCCCGCACTATGAATGTTATCGCATTGCTGGAAGGCAAAGACCCTGAATTGAAAAATGAATTTGTAGTTGTTGGTGCTCATTTAGATCATGTTGGTTCACAGGCAGGTTTGTTATTCCCTGGTGCCAACGACAACGCATCAGGCTCAGCGGCAGTTTTAGAAATTGCTGAAGCGTTTATTAAAGGCGGAGTTGAACCGAAGCGCTCAATTATGTTTGTATTGTTTGCCGGTGAAGAGCAAGGCTTGATCGGATCGAAATATTTTGTTGATAATTGGAAATATGGTTATAACAGGATAACAGCGATGATAAATTTGGATTGTGTTGGCTATGGCGACAGCATTCAGGTAGGTAACGGTAAAAGTTCACCGAATCTTTGGCAGATTGCAAAACAGAATGATGAAACAAGTTTTAATTCAATGGTAAACAAAACCTGGAGCGGCGGCGGGGCTGATGCAACCCCATTTCACGAAAAAGATATTCCCAGCCTGTATTTTGTAACAACAAATAGTTATGATCATCTTCATCTTCCCACAGACGAATTCAGCACGCTAAATCCAGTATTGTTTGAAAAAATTGTAAGACTTGCACATCTTACTATTCTTGAAACAGTAAATGGAAATTATGTACGAGAGACTGTTATAAAATAGTTTGACTTTATTTGTGTATTTGCGGCAGCGTTTAAAAATGTTTGCTGCGAATTCACGAATTACTCTTATGCTGTTTCGAACAAATGTTTTTCAAATTTATTTATATCTTCAATTCATACTTTATTTCTTTTAATTATCAGTAGAGGTTAAAATTATGGAATTAGGAATAGGAATGTTTGGTGATCTTAATTTTAATCAACACACAAAGCAATATCAAAGCACAGCGCAAAGATATAAAGAGATCATCGAAGAAGTTAAGTTGGCTGATGAATTGGGAATTGATGTCTTTGCAATGGGTGAACATCATCGTGAAGATTACTCTGTTTCTGCGCCAGAAATTATGTTGGCAGCAGTTTCTTCTGTAACTAAAAATATCAAGCTATCCAGCGGTGTAAATGTAATAAGCTCAACAGACCCTGTAAAACTTTACCAGGATTTTTCTATGTTAGATTTGATGTCTGAAGGCAGAGCAGAAATAATGGCAGGCCGCGGCAGCTTTGTTGAGTCTTTCCCTTTGTTTGGATATGATCTGAATGATTATAGCGCTTTGTTTGAAGAAAAGCTGGAGCTGCTGCTTGAGTTAAGAAAAAATAAAACAATAACCTGGAAAGGAAAATTCCGAGCTCCCATTATTGATCAAACTGTTTACCCCCTTCCGCAAAATAAAATACCTGTTTGGATTGCTGTTGGCGGAACAACATCTTCGGTTGTTAGAGCCGCAACGTTAGGATTGCCAATAATTTTTGCTATCATCGGCGGAATGCCTGTTCAATTTAAACCCCTAATTGAATTTTACAAAGAGCAATATATTCAAAGCGGGCACGATCCGAAGAAGATGCAGATTGCTGTTCACTCTCACACTTTTATTTCCGATTCAAAGGAAGAGATACTTAAAGATTACTATGCACAATATGCTTATTCAATGAACAAAATTGGAAAGGAAAGAGGCTGGTCGGAAGCTTATACTCCGGAAAAATTTAAGGCGGGGATGAGCTCCAATGGCGCCTTGTATATGGGAAGCACTGATGATGTTACCGAGAAGATTATCAATACAATTAATATGTTCGGATTAACAAGATATATAGCACATATAGACGTTGGCGGTCCAACCCATAAACAAATTATGAAAACTATTGAGCTATATGGAACTAAAGTTCTACCTGTAGTAAAAAGTAATTTTAATGGTGTACACCCATAGTTGAATAATCTAAGCAAAAGATGCAGCAGCAATTTATAATTTATAAGAGCGGCTGACTTTTTTTAAAATTCAACTGAAGAACGTGAGTTTATTCTTGCGGAAAAGATAAATCAAACCATTCGACTCACCCACAGGCAATTTGACTGTTATTACCCGTGCTATTGTTTTTTAATTTCTACCCGCCTGTTTTTAGTTCTGCCTTCTTCTGTTGTATTGTCAGCAATCGGTTTATCTTGTCCATAACCGACAGCTTCTATTCTCTCAGCCGAAATGCCTTTATTTACCAAAGCATCTTTTACGCTTAAAGCACGTTGTTCGGAAAGGGTTTTGTTTGAAGATGAATTACCCACATTGTCAGTATGACCTTCAACAACTATTTTGAGTGTGGCATTTTCATTTAACATACTGAAAAGTTCATCAATAATATTTTGTGACTCTTGCTTAATGGTTGATTTTCCAGTTTCAAAATTTATATAAAGAGCAATGAATCCATTTTTGTTAATTGCTTCAAACATTTCAGAGGCTTCAATTTCTTGTTTCATTGATTCCATTTCTAAAACATAAAGTGTAAACCTTTCAACTTCATTTGGGGTTCCGCCAAAATTAAATAGCCTTACCCAGTATTCTTTTTCTTTAGTTGAAAGATAATATGTGGCTTCAAGATCGGCATCGAGCGCATTTGTGTTTTTATAAAGCATTTTTCCGCCATTTTTAACAATGGCATTTTCAAAATTTTTAATTATTTGTAACGGGCTTTTGGGTTTTTCACCAGCATCAGAATTAAAAACATAATCAAGGCTGAATAAATTTCCTTCTTTAATTTCGGTTTTATTGTTATCGAGCCGCAGTTCAAGCTCATTAAAATTTTCTTCACAGCTTGCCAAATAAAAATTATTTAATCGAGTAAGCAAAGCGTGATCTTTACATCCATCAGCATCATTCTGCGAAAAAGAAGTAAATGTTGTTGATGGAATTAAGAATAATGCGAATAATAATTTTTTCATACGGCTCCTTTTATCTTTTTAAATGTTTTGGTATTTGATTTATAGTGTATTTGTTCTCTTGTTAAATTAAATTCATAAGTTATTGCCTGCTCTTCTCCAGAGTCCAAAGTTTTCTATTGAACTAATAATAAAAATAATATTATTGATGGTTTCATAGATTAACTTGCAGTTTAAATAAATAATGCTTACAGTTTTAAAAACTCAACTCTTCTGTTGAGAGCTTTGTTAACAACAGAATCATTCTTTGCAACAGGCTCACCCTCACCCTTGCCGTCAGTTTCAATTCGTGCGCCATCCATTCCAAATTCTTTAACCAAAACATTTTTAACTGCATCTGCTCTGCGTTTGGATAAATCTAAATTTGATTTATCATCACCATCAGAATCTGTATGCCCAACTATTTTAATTTTTACATCTGGATTATCAGTAAGAACTTTTGCTATTTCTTTTATCGTTCCGAAAGATTCTGATTTTACAACATCTTTATTTACATCAAAATAAATTCCGTAACTAACAAGTTTACCTTCGGTGATAAGCTTGCTTCTCATATCTGGAGCAGCGTCTGTAATTCTTAAGTTAGATAAATAAGAGCCGCAGGAAGCTCCTCTACTTAAACGGAAACACAGTCTGCTAAGTTTAACATCTGCATAAAGATTTGTTGGCATATCCAGCACTTTAGTTTCCTGATGATAAATTCTTAATCTTCTTCCTTGAACCCAGATAATTACATGATTAACTTTTTCTGCAATAACTGGCTTAACATCTGATCTGCCAGTAATTTTTTCACTTTCACCCGATTTATATCCCCACGTATTCCAATATTCTTTTTCGATAGAAATCATTATGCCACCGTTTCCAGGATGTGGGTTGTTATCCATTTCTTTTCTTTTGGTTTCACCATATAAGAGAAGTCCGGCAGCAATTCGTCCACCATTTGTTTTTGGTATTATGTCAAATTCAATTATAAAGTTTTTTGGAAAGTCAATATCATTTAAATAAAAATAGTTTCCATCGGTGCTGTTTAAGTTAAACCAGTTTCCTGGAGCAATGTTTACGGTATTTATTTCGCCCGCTGAATTTGTTGTCCATAAAGCAGGAAAATCTCCAACAGCATCCTGGCTAAAATCATCAAATAAAATTACTTTATCACCCGGAACAAAATCATACTGAGTTGAGCTGGTGAATTTTACATCTTCTTGCGGAGATTGGGTAGCGTCTGTATTGTCAGATTTATTTGTAACCTCTGGATTTTTTGTGTTTTCATCTGTTTTTACATCTTTAGACTGTTCGTCTTCTTTCTTTGCCTCGGACTGTTTTTGAGCTTCCTTTTTAATAATCTTCTCAGTTTCCTTTTTTATCTTGTCAAAAATTTGTGCTTCGGTGTTTTGAATTGTGCAGAATAAAAAAGAGAAAACCATAACAAAAATTAAATTTTTCATTTTATTATTCCTTTGTTGAATATTAATAAATTGATTTCTAATTTTTTCTGTTGTGAGGATGAGGATAGAAATGTTTCTGATTGAATATATTGCACCAAAGAAAATGGGATAACTGATAGATAGAAAGGCATTGTTTCTCGCCCTGTAATATATTACTGTATAGATTGTTCTAATAAAAGTGTAATCAAATCACAGATGAAACTTATAATCTTTAAGGAGAGATAACAAACACTTTTGACGATTATTTAAAACCCGCAACAGATAATAATCATCAAGCAATATTAAAATCAATCTGCTAGTAAAAACAAACAGAATGGCTTATATATTTCCCATTTTCATAAATAAACCTTGCACTAAAAAATTTATCTTCAAACAGCCAGGGGATAAAAATTTCATCTCCGTCCCAAAGATTAATCTCTGTAAGTTTTTCATTAAGTATCCACTCAAGCTTTCCTTCTGGTGAATCTATCAGCTCTCCGTCAAATTCATCCGAAGTAAAAACAAAAACATACCAATCATCTTTGTTATCAAATAATGGAAAAGTAATGAACCCCTTCATCTTGATAGATTTTACTTTTAGCCCGCTTTCTTCTTCAATTTCTCTTATTGCGCATTCTTCCGGAGATTCACCTTTCTCAAACTTACCCCCAAGTCCGTTCCATTTACCCTCGTGGTAATCATTCTTTTTTTTATTCCGGTAGATCATTAAAGTTGAATTAGTCTTTTTATCTGTAACATAGCAAAGGGTTGCAAGCTTCATAATTTTTATGATTTTTTTAGTTGTTGAAAAATATAATAAAACAATATATGTTCTTTATAATAAATGTCAAGAAAATAAATTTTTAACGGATGATATTTTCTGTTTGGAGATTTATATATCAAGTATAAATTAACAAGTGAAATAAATAAGATTAATCGGAGAAATATAACGCAATGGAACTGAATGAAATAAACTTGCAGACAACAGACGACAACAAAAATCAGTTTGCAATATATGATGAAAATATCTTTAGCTTTGACTCTTTTGAAGCCGCAAAGAAAAAACAAAAAGATCCGGAAGATGATTTTGACGACGAAGACAAGGATGATGATTTTGAAGATGGTGATTATAAAGATGATTTTCTTAAAAATTAAAATTTATTTTTTATGCCGCAGCTTTC
>JAANMU010002826.1_pt1 | contig 12197 bp, 9 predicted proteins | sample 7279701 | NCBI WGS metagenome assembly JAANMU01 (sample SAMN14094539, study PRJNA606508) | bioreactor metagenome | isolation source: A lab-scale SPAN reactor treating ammonium-rich wastewater day 57 | place: Ireland: Galway | collected 2017-03-13 | reverse complement strand
CGAGCAAGGGATCGGCGTCTCGTTCATCTCACTGCTGGCTGCCACACCCCGCCTGACGCTGGGCCGACTGGCCCTGGTCGAAGTGGAAGGTCTGGCGGTCTCGACCACGGTTGAGTTTGTGTACGCCTGCTCGCGGCCTGCCTCGCCCGTGCGCCTGAAGTTCTTCGACTTCGTTAGCCAGCCGCAGAACCGCTCGCTGATCGACATGCTGGCCGAGGGACGTGTGCTGTAGGTGCGCGGGGCGCTACGCCTGCCGCGCCGAATACGGATCGCCCATCAGAAAACAGTTGCAAAGCGCCCCCGGCTGCGGCATAATTACCCGCAGTGAGGGCCCATAGCTCAGCTGGGAGAGCGCCACAATGGCATTGTGGAGGTCAAGGGTTCGAGCCCCTTTGGGTCCACCAGAAACGACACATCCCGAACCCTGTGCGGTTCGGGATGGTTGCTTTTTCTATGCTCCTCGTCGATGCCACGCGGCAGACGGGACACCAACCCCAGGAGGGTCGCGCTAACCCGCCCGCTCGACGACGATTGGCTTGAGGTTCGCCTCTATCTGTTCGCGGCGCGGCTCAAGAAAGGGTGGAAGCGCCAGCTTCTCGCCCAGCGTGTCGAGGTCTTCGTCCGCCGTGAAGCCGGGGCCGTCCGTGGCGATCTCGAACAGGATGCCGTTTGAGATGCGGAAGTAGATCGAGCGGAAGTAGAAGCGGTCGATCACGGCTGACACGTGCAGCCCCCCGCCCCTCACCCGTTCGCGCCACTCAACCTGCTCATCCTCATCGGCGACGCGGAAGGCAATGTGATGCACGCCGCCCGCCCCAAGCCGCGCGCGGGGCTGATCAGGCTCCACGGCCACCCACAGCTCGCGCCCTGGGCCCGCTTCGCCAGTCTCAAAGATCGTGACGTCCAGCCCTCCGGGGTACTGGGCCGCCTGCGCCTGGCGGAATTGGAGCACCCCGGTGAGGATGGGTTCAACCTGATCGAGCGCGGGGACGGACAGCAAAGCAGCATAGAAACCGCGAATGGCATACTCGACCGGGACATCGACGCCGTCCCAGATTTCGCCCTCAAAGGGTGCGCCGCCATCATCCATCAGGACGAGCTGCTGGCCTTCCGGGTCTTCGAAGCGCAGCATCTCGCGCCCGGCGAACGTCTCGACGCCGTGCTGCGATACGCCGTGCTGCGCCAGCCGCTCCACCCAGTAATCCAGCGCCTGCCGCCCATTGACCCGGAAAGCGGTCGCGGCTATGCTGTCCGTGCCCCGGTGGTTGCTGCCCACATGGGGCCAGTCGAAGAAGGTCATGTCTGTGCCGGGGCTGCCGAGCTTGTCCGCATAGAACAGGTGATAGGCGCTCACGTCATCCTGGTTGACGGACTTCTTGACCAGGCGCAGGCCGAGCACCCTGGTATAGAAATCCACGTTCAGCCCGATCTGCGCGGAAACAGCCGTTACATGGTGGAGACCATTCAAAGCCATTGTTCGCTCCCATCGCTAACCAACCCCGACCCGTCCCAGGAAGGTGTTACCTGCAAAATGCTACATCATTAGTCTAATTCGCCACCGGGGGCATTTCAAGCGCGCCGGATTAGAATCGCGTAAACTCCGGCTGGCGTATTTCTTTGGAAGGCTACCTCATGGCGTGTTATAATCCGCGTGCCGTCGAACCACTGTTCTATTCATCAATCTGAGCAAGGTGGGCCATGCCTGACTTCCAGCTTGTGGCAGACTACCAGCCGACCGGCGACCAACCTGAGGCGATTGCCGCGCTGGTCGATGGGCTGGGCAAGAGTTATCCGCACCAGACGCTGCTGGGGGCGACCGGGACGGGCAAGACGTTTGTGGTTGCCAACATCGTCGCGCAGGTCAACCGCCCGACGCTCGTGATCGCCCACAACAAGACGCTCGCCGCCCAGCTCTACAGCGAATACCGCTCGTTCTTCCCGCACAACGCGGTTGAGTACTTCGTTTCGTATTATGACTACTACCAGCCTGAGGCCTACATGCCGCAGCACGACCTCTACATCGAAAAAGAGGCGACGATCAACGAGGAGATCGACCGGCTGCGGCTGGCGGCGACGGCGGCGGTGCTGACCCGCCGCGACGTGCTGATCGTCGCCTCGGTGTCGTGCATCTACGGCATCGCCAACCCGCAGATCTGGGGCCGGGCAATGCTGCACCTCAAGGTAGGCCAGGTGATACGCCGCAACACCATCCTGCGCCAACTGACGACCGTGCAGTACGTGCGCAATGACGTGGAGCTGCGCTCAGGCACCTTCCGCGTGCGCGGCGACACGCTGGAGATCATGCCCGGCTTCAGCCAGGAGGTCTACCGCATCTCGCTGTGGGGCGACGAGATTGAGCGCATCGTGACGGTTGATCCGCTGACCGGGGAGATCGTCAACACACACGACGAGGCGATCATCTTCCCGGCCAAGCAGTTCATCGCCGAGGAAGACCAGCTTGAGCAGGCCATCCGGGACATCGAGCAGGAGCTGGAAGACCGGTTGCGCTTCCTGCGCGAGCAGGACCTGCTGCTCGAAGCGCAGCGGCTGGAACAGCGCACCCACTACGACCTGGAGATGCTGCGCGAGGCCGGGTACTGCGCCGGGATCGAGAACTACTCGCGGCACCTCGACGGGCGCGCTGCCGGGACACCGCCCTGGACACTGGTGGACTACTTCCCGGACGATTTTCTGCTCGTCATCGACGAGTCGCACATGACCATCCCCCAGATACGCGGGATGTACCGCGGCGACCGCAGTCGCAAGGAGACGCTGGTCGGGTATGGCTTCCGGCTGCCGAGCGCGATGGACAACCGCCCGCTCAACTTCGACGAGTTCCTGCAGCGCGTCAACCAGGTCGTATACACCACGGCGACGCCCGGCCCCTTTGAACTGGAGCGCAGCGCCCAGGTGGTCGAGCAGATCATCCGCCCGACGGGGCTGGTCGACCCGGAGATCGAGGTGCGCCCGGTCGAGGGGCAGATCGACGACCTGCTGGGCGAGATCGGCCAGCGCGTCGAGCGCGGGGAGCGCACGCTCGTCACCACCCTGACCAAGCGCATGGCCGAGAAGCTGGCCGACTACCTGATGGAGATGGGGGTGCGCGTCCACTACCTGCACAGCGAGATCGACACCATCCAGCGCATCGAGATTCTGCGCGACCTGCGGATGGGCGTCTACGATGTGGTGGTCGGCATCAACCTGCTGCGCGAGGGGCTTGACCTGCCGGAAGTATCGCTGGTCGCCGTCCTCGACGCGGACAAAGAGGGTTTCCTGCGCTCGGCGTCGGCGCTGATCCAGACGGTGGGCCGGGCCGCGCGGCACGTCAATGGCAAAGCGATCATGTACGCCAACCGCATGTCTGAGGCAATGCGGGCGGCTATCGAGGAGACGAACCGCCGCCGCGCCAAGCAGATCGCCTACAACGAGGCAAACGGCATCGTGCCGACCAGCATCATCAAGGCGATCCATGACCTGACCGAGCGCGTGCGGGCCGAGGCTGCCGAGCAGGTAGGCGCGTTGGAGGCGCTTGAGGGCCTGCCCGGTGACGAGCTGGAGCACGTTATCCGCAAGCTGGAGGAGCAGATGAAGCAGGCGGCGGCGAACCTGGAATTCGAGAAGGCCGCCGTGCTGCGCGACCAGGTCTATGAGCTGCGCGAGCTGCATATGCTCCAGACAACCGGGCGGCGCGACGTGCCGATCTGGGAGCAGGACCGGCTGATGCCGGTGGCCGAGATTGACGAAGACGGGCCGGGCGGCCCTTAGGCGCGGGGAACGCTTCTGATGCCTCACAGCACGCACGGCACGCTCGTCCTGATGGGCTCAGGTGAGATGGCCGCCAGCATGGTCGAGGTGCACAAGTACGCCATGTCGCTCGTCGAGGGGCCGCTGCGCGCTGCCTTCATCGACACGCCTGCCGGGTTCCAGTTGAACGCCGACCTGCTGGCCCGGAAAGCGGTCGAGTTCTTTGCCGAGCGCCTTCACACGCCGCTGGAGGTTGTCTCGTTCAAGAACGCCGCGACGGCCAGCCGTGAGGAGCTACAGGCCGCCGTCAGCCTGCTGGGCGAAGCATCCTACATCTTCGCCGGGCCGGGCAGCCCGACCTACGCCGTCCGCAACTGGCGGCACACGCCCGTCTACGACGCCATGTTCGAGACGCTGACGCACGGCGGCTGCCTGGTGTTTGCCAGCGCCGCCGCGCTGACGCTGGGCCGCTGGACAATCCCGGTCTATGAGATTTACAAAGTTGGGAGCGCGCCCCACTGGACGGAGGGGCTGGACATCCTGGGCCACAGCGGGCTGGACGTGGCGGTTGTGCCCCACTGGAACAACACCAGCGGCGGCGACCACGACACGAATTACTGCTTCATGGGCGCGCCGCGCTGGCAGACGCTTGAGCAACAGCTCCCGGCGAGCACAACCGTGCTCGGCATCGACGAGCACACGGCGTGCATCCTGCGCATGGACGCCAGACGGGGCGAGGTGCGTGGCGTGGGGGGCGTGACGGTGCGCCGGGAGGGGGAGGAGCAGCGGTTCGGCCCCGGCGACTCGTTCAGCCTCGACCTGCTGGCCCCCGCCCAGGCCGCGACGCCCTCCGGCAGGGCGCACGAGCCGCCGACGCGCGCCGCGCCCACCTGGGAGGCGATCCGCGCCAAGCATGACGCGCTCATCGCGGCCAGCGCGACGCCCCGCGAAATGATGGCCGACTACGTGTACGACCTGCTCGCCCTGTTGAGCACGGCCCGCGAGCAGGGCGACCTGAGGACGATGAAGCGGGCCGAAGAAGCTCTGCGCGAGGCGGTGGTGCGCGTGCTCTCGACGCTGGAGCGCGTGCCGGTGGACGTGGACGCGATCATCGCGCCGTACGTCGAGGCGCTGCTGACGGTGCGCGCCGGGTTGCGGGATGACAAGCAGTGGGCGCGCGCCGACGAGATTCGCGACCGGCTCGACGCGCTGGGCATCGAGGTGCAGGATCAGCCCGGCGGGGCCTCCTGGCAGCGCCGCGACTGACCCCACGCGGTCTGCCCCGCTTGCCGGTAGTCTCCCGCTTACGTGTTGGCGACGCGTTATGCAGCCAATCGGGGCGTAGGGGAGGGTCTGAGACCCTCCCCTACCGGCAGAATCGGGTCTACCCGGCGATACAAAGACGATCAACCCATTTGAGGGAGACTACCCGCTTGCCAGATTCGCGAAAAAGCGCCAAACTGCAACCATTGACCCGGTGGTTTGCACCCCCAGGCGAGGCCGTCATGAGCCAGCCCCCCGTCAAGCTTGTGTTTGCCAGCGATGATCCGGCTGCCGCGCTGGGCAGCGACCCGGCGTTAGAGGGCGCGGCGGGCGTCGAGGTGGTCGGCGTGGCGTCGTCCGTTGATGAGCTGACCAGCCTGGTGACGCGCCACCAGCCTGACGTGATCGTGATCGATTACGACGTGCCCGGCTTGAACGCCACCGAGACGACCCGCGCCGTGCTGCTCCAGGATGCAACCATCCAGGTGATCATGCTCTCGCTGGTGAACGATGCCGACGACGTCCGCCACGCGATGCGCGCCGGGGCGCGCGATTACCTGATCAAACCCCTGCAGCCCGGCGAGCTGGTCGAGACGGTGCGCTGGCTGATCGACGAGCGGCGCGAGTACGCCCGGATGCAGGCCTTCGTCGACCAGATGCGCCGCGCCTACGATGCGCTGTTCAGCGACGACAAGCCCATCCCGCCCAAAGTCGTCGCCTTCCTCGAAGCGCAGGCAGCCGACAGCCCCGATGACCGGCTGGCGCAGGAGGCGCTGGCCGTGGCCTACGCCCGCAACCGGGACTGGGAGAAGCTCGCCCCGCTGGCGGCGCGCCTGGCAGAGGCGGAAACCGGGTAAGCTGCCCCGCCTGCCTGGTGAACCACAGAGGACACAGAGAGGCACAGAGAACTGAACAAAAGAGAGCACAGTCTTTTGTGCTCTCCTACTGGCGCGGGCGGACCGCACCCGGCTTAGATCGTGAACTCCCCATCCTTGTAGAACAACTCGCCGTCGGCCAGAATCTCGCCGCCGGAGCGCATGTCGCAGATCATGTCCCAGTGAACTGCCGACTCGTTCTTCGAGCCGGTGTCTGGGTAGCCGCTGCCGACTGCCATGTGAACCGTGCCACCCATCTTCTCATCGAACAGGATGTTGCGCGTAAACTGCTGGATGCCTGAATTGGTGCCGATGGCGAACTCACCCAGCGTGCGCGCGCCCTCGTCGGTGTCAAGCACCGAGAGCAGGAAGTCCTCGCCCTTCTCGGCGTGTGCCTCGACCACCCGGCCCGCCTCGAAGCGCAGCTCGACGCCGTCCACCTCGCGGCTGTTGTAGATGGCGGGGTAGGTGAAGCGCACCCACCCGTTCACCGAATCCTCGACCGGCCCGGTGAAGATCTCGCCGTCGGGGAAGTTCTTCTTGCCATCGGCATTGATGAACGTGCGGTCTTTGATGGAGAGCGTCAGGTCGATGTGCTCGCCGCGCACCTCGACGCGGTCTTTGCCCTTCAGCCAGTCGACGAGGCGCTGCTGCTCATCGGCCATCTGCTTCCAGTAGGCGACGGGGTCATCGAGGTGCACCATCGCCGCGCCGTAGACGAAGTCCTCGTACTCGCTCAGGCTCATCTCGGCATCCTGGGCCGAAGCCTGCGTCGGGTACTGGGTGAGCGTCCAGCGCAGTTCGCCCGTCGCCTGCCGCTCCATGAAACGCTTGCTGATCGGGGTATTGGTGCGCCGGAGGCGCGCGATGCGCGCGGGGTCCACGTTGCTCAGCGCCTTGGTGTTGGCGTCGGCCAGCAGCGCGATGTCCACGTCGATGTTCTCGATGCTCCACATCGCCAGCGGGTTCAGGTAGTCAAGCTGCTCGTCGCTGGCAACCTTGTAGTAGATTTCCTCGGCCCCGGTGGGGGACATGCGGAAGAAGGCGTTGCCGCCTGCCTGGAGCACGTGCCGGTAAACCGCCAGGGCGAGCGGCGTTGCCGATGTATCGAACACCCGTATCTGCACCAGGTCGCCGGGCTGCACGGCCACCGAGTAATTCACCAGGATGTCCGCCACTTTCTCAACTCGCGGGTCCATGCCCTTTGTCCTTTCTGAGAGGCGCGCTGGCCTGCGCTAAACCTGAAAGACACCATCCTTGTAGAACAGCTCGCCGTCGACCAGAATCTCGCCGCCGGAGCGCATGTCGCAGATCATGTCCCAGTGCACCGCCGACCGGTTCTTCGAGCCGGTGTCGGGGTAGCCGCTGCCGACCGCCATGTGAACCGTGCCGCCGATCTTCTCGTCGAACAGGATGTTGCGCGTGAACTGCTGGATGCCCTCGCTCGTCCCGATAGCGAACTCACCCAGCGTGCGCGCCCCCTCGTCAGTGTCAAGCACTGAGAGGAGGAAGTCCTCGCCCTTCCCGGCGTGCGCCTCGACGACGCGGCCCGCCTCGAAGCGCAGCTCGACGCCGTCCACCTCGCGGCTGTTGTAGATGGCCGGATAGGTGAAACGCACCCAGCCGTTGACCGAGTCCTCGACCGGCCCGGTGAAGATCTCGCCGTCGGGGAAATTCTTCTTGCCGTCCGCGTTGATGAACGTGCGGTCTTTGATGGAGAGCGTCAGGCCGATGTGCTCGCCGCGCACCTCGACGCGGTCTTTGCCCTTCAGCCAATCGACGAGGCGCTGCTGCTCGGCGGATTTCTGCTTCCAGTAGGCGACGGGGTCATCGAGGTGCACCATCGACGCGCCGTAGACGAAGTCCTCGTACTCGCTCAGGCTCATCTCGGCATCCTGCGCGGCAGCCTGCGTCGGGTACTGGGTGAGCGTCCAGCGCAGCTCGCCCGTCGCCTGCCGCTCCATGAAGGTCTGCATGATCGGCTCGCTGGCCTTGCGAGCGCGGGCCAGCCGGGCCGGATCGACGTTGGAAAGCGCGCGGGTGTTGACCGGCGCGCGGAGCGCCATCCGCACGTCGATGTTCTCCATCAGCCACTTGAAAGTGGGGTCAGGCGTGCTCAGCTGCTCATCGCCTGCAAACTGGAAAAAGACCTCCTCGGCTCCGGCGGGGGCCATGCGGAAGATGGCATGGCCGCCAGCCTGGAGCACGCGCTGGTAGATCGCCAGGGCGAGCGGTTCGGCGAGCGGCTCGTAGAGATGGATCATCACCAGGTCGCCGGGTTTGATGGCTACCGAATAGCTCACCAGGACGTCGGCGACTTTCTCGACACGTGGGTCCATGGGAATGATTCGCTCCTTGGTATTCATGCGGGTAGTGCGTGGCGCGGAATATAGCACAAAGCCGGGGGGTGTTCAACGCAGCCTCGCCGGGCGGGGTACCGCGGATAGCAGGACAATTCATGGGATTCTGCCGCCAGGGCTGCCCCCTCATCCCGTGCGAGCTTCGCTCGCTTTCCCTTCTCCCACAAGCAATTTCCGGTTGCCGGGGAGAAGGGGCCACGCACGGGCCGCGCTGCGTGGGAGCGCCCCCTCCCCCCGCGGTGTGGGTGAGGGGGCCTTGTGCGGATTTCCCATAAATTGCCGTGCTTTCCCTGTCGCGCGGGCGTTTGACAAGGCCCATCGTAGACTGTAGAGTGAGTGCGTGTTCAGCCAACCACCTGATCCAGATGCTTTCAATAATATGGTCTGGGAGATCGTCCGGCAGATACCCGAAGGGCGCGTCGCCAGCTACGGGCAGATCGCCGCGATGATCCCGCCGCCTGAGGGCGTCGAACCGGTCGCCTACGACCGCCTGCGCGCGCGCTGGGTGGGGCAGGCGATGCATGCCACGCCATCCGGCAGCGATGTGCCCTGGCAGCGGGTGATCAACAGCCAGGGGACGATCAGCCTGCCTGCGGGCAGCGCCACCGCCGAAGAGCAGCGGGCGCGGCTGGAGAGCGAAGGCGTGGGCTTCGACGAGCGCGGTCGGGTGGACTTCCGGCAGGTGGGGTGGGACGGCCCTTCCGCCGACTGGTTGGCGGCGCGCGGCCTGTTTCCTCCGCCCCAACTGGCGCGCGGCCCGGCAGAGGACGATCCGGGCGCGGCGCAGCTTAGCCTGTTCTGAGTGCCTGGCTGCCCGCGGGCAGCGCGACACACCACACCACGGGCGAAGAAAATGAGCGCAGTCCACGAATACATCGGCAACCTGCACGTGCACACCACTTACTCGGATGGGGAGGCCACCCACGCCGGGGTCGCCAGGGCTGCCATCGACGCCGGGCTGGACTTCGTGATCACAACCGATCACAACGTGTGGGTGCGGGGCGTCGAGGGCTACTACAGCGACCGGCCCAACCGGCGCGTCCTGCTGCTGGTTGGCGAGGAAGTGCACGACGCGCGGCGCAGCCCGCAGGCCAACCACCTGCTGGCTTATGACGTAGGGCAGGAGCTGGCGACCTACGCACCGGACCCGCAGCGTCTCATCGACGAGGTAAAGGCCAGCGAGGGGCTTTCCTTCCTGGCGCACCCTGTGGAGCGAGCCGCACAGGAATTCAACGAGCCTGCCATCCCCTGGCTGGATTGGGACGTGGAGGGTTTCACGGGCATCGAGTTGTGGAACTACATGAGCGAGTTCAAGTCCCACCTGCCCAGCAAAACCGCCGCCCTCCGCGCGGCCTTCCAGCCGGAGAAGGTGATCAGCGGCCCCTTTCCGGAAACGCTGGCGCTGTGGGACAGGCTGCTGAGCGAAGGGATGCGGGCACGCATCATCGGCAGCGCGGACGCGCACGGCACGCGCTACTCAATGGGCCCGCTGACCCGGACGCTGTTCCCCTACGAGTACCTGTTCCGCTGCGTCAACACGCACATCCTGACCCCGCGCCCGTTCAGTGGGGATGCCGAACACGACCGGCAGATGGTGTTCCAGGCGCTGCGCGACGGGCGCTCGTTTGTGGGCTACGACCTGCCCGCCCCGACGCGAGGTTTTCGCTTCACGGCGCAGGGGCATAACTTCAGCACCTCGATGGGCGGCTCGATCCGGCTGGGACACGGCGTCACCCTGCAGATGGTCTCCCCCCTGGTGGCCGACATGCGTCTGCTGCACAACGGCGAGGTCATGCTGCGCGAGACAGAAGGCACCCACAAGACGTTCATCGCCAACGAGACAGGCGTATACCGGGTAGAAGTATATCTGCACTACAAGGGCAAGCTGCGCGGCTGGATCTTCAGCAACCCGATCTTCGTCGTCAAGTAGCAGCCCTGCCTGGGTGTGCCTCGCCTACTGAGGCTGCGGCGCATGGGTGCATTTCAGTTTAGGGGGGCTAATGCAGTAGTCATGCAGGCATTCCCTGCCTGCCCCCACCAAGTTGAAATGCACCCTGAGGTTGTCACGTTTTTGACTAAACCCTGTGCATGGACTAGAATCTTACACTTGCGATTATCACGAAAGCGAACAGTGGCCGGATCGATATGCCTGTCTTCGAGGGCCTGAGCGATAAGCTCCAAGACATCTTCCAAGACCTGCGCAAGCGCGGAAAGCTAAACGAGGCCGACGTAGATGCCGCCATGCGGGAGATCCGCCTGGCGCTGCTCGAAGCGGACGTGCATTACAGCGTCGTCAAGTCATTCATCGCCCGCGTGCGTGAGCGCGCCGTCGGCGCGGAGGTTGCCCGGAGCCTGACGCCGGGCCAGCAGGTCGTCAAGATCGTCCATGAAGAGCTGATCCGGACCCTTGGGCAGCCGGGCCGCTTGAACCTGACCGGCAACACGCCGCACGTGATCATGCTGGTTGGCCTGCAGGGCTCCGGCAAGACGACCACCGCCGCCAAGCTGGCGCTGCACCTGCGGCGGGAAGGCCACAGGCCGCTGCTGGTGGCCGCTGATACCTACCGTCCCGCCGCGATAGAGCAGCTCATCGCGCTTGGTAAGCAGCTCGACCTCCCCGTTCACAGCGAGGGGGTCGACGCCGCGCCGCCAAATATCGCGTATAATGGGAATCAGAGGGCCACGCGCGACAACAACAGCGTGGTGATCGTTGACACCGCAGGGCGCTTGCAGATTGACGCCGGGATGATGGGCGAGCTGGTCGCCATCCGCGAGCGCATCAACCCCGGGGAGACCCTGCTCGTTGCGGACTCGATGACCGGCCAGGAGGCCGTCAACATCGCGCAGGGGTTCAACGAGCAGGTCGGCGTCACGGGCCTGATCCTGACCAAAGTGGATGGGGATGCGCGCGGCGGCGCAGCCATCTCGATGCGCGAGGTGACGGGCGTCCCGATCAAGTTCCTGGGAACAAGTGAGAAGCTCGACGGGCTTGAGGTCTTTCACCCGGACCGGCTTGCCAGCCGCATCCTGGGCATGGGCGACGTGCTGGGCCTGATCGAGAAGGCTGAGGCGCTTGACTTCGAGGAGGAGGAGGCGCTGGCGATGCAGCATAAGCTGCAAACGGCCAGCTTCACCCTCGAAGACTTCCGCAAGCAGCTCAAGCAGGTCAAGAAACTTGGGCCGCTCACTCAGATTCTGGAGATGGCCGGTATGGGCCAGGTGGCGAACCAGATTTCACCGGAAGATATGGATAGACAACTTAAGCTATTCGAGGCTATAATCAACGCCATGACTCCGGTGGAGAGAGACAAGCCACAGCTTCTGAACGCGAGCCGTCGCAGACGCATTGCAACCGGAAGTGGCACCAGCGTGCAGGACGTCAACCAACTGGTCAAGCAGTTCCAGGCCGCGCAGCAGATGATGAAGAAGCTGTCCAAGCAAAGGCCGTCCAACCTGCGGGGCCTATTTCACCAGTAACAGCGTTATAAAAGTTGCAGACCTACATCTCGCAATACGATAAAGGAGTATCAGCCTAGAATGGTACGTATAAGATTGCGTCGCGTTGGGGCAAAGAACCAGCCAAGTTACCGGGTTGTGGTAACCGATGGCCGGAGTCCCCGCGATGGGCGCTTTATCGAGAAGATCGGTTTCTACAACCCGCGAACCGAGCCAGCGACCTTTGAGCTGGCAGAGGAGCGCGCGCTCTACTGGCTCGACAAGGGCGCACAGCCCAGCGATGCAGTGCGCCGCATGATGCAGAAGTCGGGCACCATGGCGCGCTACGAGCGACTACGCGCAGGCGAGGCCCTCGAAACCCTACTCGCTGAAGCAGCGGCGGCAGCAGCGGCTCTCCCGCCAGTAGACCCACGGACACGCCGTGACGACATCGTGCCACCTGGCGGCAAGAGGGCCAGAGCGCGGACGGAGGCAGAGGCCAAGGCAGAAGCTGAAGCGG
>JAANMU010002823.1_pt1 | contig 12206 bp, 9 predicted proteins | sample 7279701 | NCBI WGS metagenome assembly JAANMU01 (sample SAMN14094539, study PRJNA606508) | bioreactor metagenome | isolation source: A lab-scale SPAN reactor treating ammonium-rich wastewater day 57 | place: Ireland: Galway | collected 2017-03-13 | reverse complement strand
GATCGAGGCCGAGCGGTTGCGGCTGGAATAGGCCAGCTTGACCGGAGCCTCGAAGTGCGGAACCAGGCGCTTGTAGCTGTTGGTGCCCGGGTTGGTGATCGCGTTCAGCGCGCGGGCGTGCCTGATGATGCCGCCGATGTAGTGAAGCGCCATCGGGCTCAGGCCCGCGTAGCCATCGCCGGCGAACAGGTTGTGCCCGTCCTTCCAGACCGACTGGTGCACGTGCATGCCCGAGCCGTTGTCGCCGACGATCGGCTTGGGCATGAAGGTCGCGGTCTTGCCGTGGAGGTGTGCGACGTTGTGGATGACGTATTTCTGCAGCTGGAGCCAGTCGGCCCGCTGCACCAGCGTGGAAAAGCGCGTGCCCAGTTCCATCTGGCCCGCGGTGCCGACTTCGTGATGGTGCAACTCGACCGGCACCCCCATCTCTTCGAGCCGCATGCACATCTGCGAGCGCAGGTCCTGGAAGCTGTCGACCGGGGGCACCGGGAAGTACCCGCCCTTGACCGCCGGACGGTGGCCGCTGTTGCCGTGCTCGTAGTCCTTGCCGCTGTTCCAGGCGGCTTCCTCCGATTCGATCTCGACCATGCAGCCTGACAGGCCTGCGTGCCAGCGCACGCTGTCGAAGACGAAGAACTCGGGCTCGGGACCGAAATAGGCGACGTCACCGATCCCGCTGCCCTTCAGGTAGACCTCGGCGCGCCGCGCCAGCGAACGCGGATCGCGTTCGTAGGGCAGGCCGTTGCCCGGTTCCAGGATGTCGCAGGTGAGGATCAGCGTCGGCTCCTCGAAGAAGGGGTCGAGGCTGGCGGTGCCCGGGTCGGGCATCAGCAGCATGTCCGATGCCTCGATGCCCTTCCAGCCGGCGATCGACGAACCGTCGAACGGATGGCCGGAACTGAACTTGTCCTCGCCGAAGGCGCTGGCCGGCAACGTGACGTGCTGCTCCTTGCCGCGCGTGTCGGTGAAGCGCAGATCGATGAACCTGACCGCGTTCTCCTTCACCATCTTCATGACGTCTGCTACGGTTCTCGACATCCGTGCGCTCCATTGGCGACCTGAATGCCGGATTCGAAGCACGGACCGTGCCAGTTGCGGTGCCAGGCCACGATCGACGGACGCGAAGGCCGCGTGATGCCGCAAGCGCGACCGAAGTGCACCGACCTGGTGCAACCTGGGCCCGGCGCATGCACCGCACAGGTGCATCGCGCTGCCTCCTGGAATCAGGTCCCCTGTCGTGCGATCAGGGTCACGCCGAGCACGATGAACGCGATTCCGAGCCAGCCGTTCAGGCCCATGGTCTCGCCGAGCCAGAAGCGCGCGATCAGCGCGTTGATGATGTAGCCGATCGACAGCATCGGGTAGGCGACCGTGACCGGCACGCGGGTGAGCGCGGCGATCCAGACCACCAGGCTCACTGCGTAGCAGGCCAGCCCGAGCAGGAACGGCCAGTCGCTCAGGACGCGAAGGCCCACCGGCAGCGCCTGCGACAGCGAGAACCCGACCGGACCGAGCCGGTTGGTGCCGTGCTTGAGCAGCGTCTGCGCCACCGCGTTGAGCACGACGCCGGTGAGCACGAGCGCGAGACTGAGCGGATTCATCGGCGCACATCTTAGCTGCTAAACTCGCCGCCCATGTCCGCAAGCGAGCGCCCAGGCCGGCCCGCGGTGACGCTCGCCGCGCTCGGCGTCGTCTACGGCGACATCGGCACGAGTCCGCTGTACGCGTTCAAGGAAGCCTTCGGCGGCACGCACTCGCTGCCGCTCACGACGGGCAACGTCTTCGCGGTGCTGTCGATGATCTTCTGGGCGGTGACGATCGTCGTCTCGCTCAAGTACGTGTCGATCATGCTGCGCTTCGACAACCGCGGCGACGGGGGCGTGCTCGCGCTGCTGTCGTACTGCGCGCAGCAGGTGCGCGAGCGGCCGCGGCTGCTGTGGCTGGTCACGATCCTGGGCGCGTTCGCGGTGTCGCTCTTCTACGGCGATGCGGTGATCACGCCGGCGATCTCGGTGCTCTCGGCGGTGGAGGGAATCGTCGTGCTCGCGCCGGGGCTGCAGGTGCTGGTGGTGCCGATTGCGCTGGGCATCATTCTTGCGCTCTTCCTGCTGCAGCGTCGCGGCACCGCGGCGGTCGGGGCCTTCTTCGGGCCGGTGATGCTGGCCTGGTTCCTCGTGCTCGCCGGGCTCGGAATCTCGGGCATCGTGCAGAATCCGGCGGTGCTGCAGGCGCTCGACCCGCGCCATGCGCTCGCGTTGATCGTCGAGCAGCCGGGACTCGCCTTCGTGGCCGCCAGCGCGGTGTTCCTGTGCATGACCGGGGCCGAGGCGCTGTACGCGGACATGGGCCATTTCGGCCGGCGCCCGGTGCAGAGGGCGTGGTTCGCGCTGGTGCTGCCGTCGCTCACGCTCAATTACTTCGGCCAGGGCGCGCTGGTGCTGCGCGACGCCGAGGCGGCGCGCAATCCGTTCTACATGCTCGCGCCCGAGCCGCTGCTGCTGCCGCTGATCGCGCTGGCCACCGCGGCCACCGTGATCGCTTCGCAGGCGACGATCTCGGGGGCGTTCTCGGCGACCCAGCAGGCGTCACGCCTGAACTTCCTGCCGCGGCTGCGCGTGCTGCACACCTCCGACGTCGCGCAGGGGCAGGTCTACATCCCGGCGGTGAACTGGCTGCTGCTGGTGTTCGTGCTCGCGCTGGTGCTCGGCTTTCGCAGTTCGGGGGCGCTGGCCTCGGCCTACGGGATCGCGGTTTCGGGCGATCTGCTGATCACCAGCCTGATGATGCTGATCGTGCTGCCACTGGCGATCGACGCGCGGCTGCGCTGGCTGTGGCCGCTGTTCCTGCTGTTCGCCGCCCTCGAGGCGTCGTTCTTCGCGGCCAACGCTGCGAAGCTGCTGCACGGCGGCTGGTTCCCGATCGTGCTGGCGCTGGCGGTGTTCACCGTGCTGACCACCTGGCGGCGCGGAATCGAGATCATGCGTGCCCGCAAGGAGGCGGCGCCGAACGCGATGCGCGACGGACTGAGCCTGGACCTTGCCGACGTGCCGCGCGTGCCCGGCGCCGCGGTGTTCTTCTCCTCGTCTGCCGGCGGCTGCCCGAGCGCGTTCCTGCACAACCTGAAGCACAACCGGATCGTGCACGAGCAGACGGTGTTCCTCACGGTGCAGTTCGACGAGGCGCCGCGCGTGCCCGACGACGAGCGCATCGAGGTGATGCGCGGCGCCAACGGGATCGTCCGGATCACGGCGCACTTCGGCTATCGCGAGCAGCCCGACGTCGACCGCGTGTTGCGCCTGGCGGCGCGCAAAGGGGTGGCCTGCCCGGTCGGGCAGACTTCGTTCTTCACCAGCAAGCCGACGCTGGTGTCGGTGAGCAGGCGAGGGCTGTTCGGCTGGCGACGCTCGCTGTTCGGCTGGATGCTGCAGAACAGCACCAGCGTGGCGAACTACTTCGAACTGCCGCCCGACCGGGTGGTCGAACTGGGCACGCAGGTCGCGATCTGATCCGCCCGACGACCCCGGGCGCGTCATGACAACCATTGCCCGGCCGTATTCGGGATGCTATGGTGAGCCCGCCCCCTGCTGTCGCTGTTCCTTCGGGGGCGTGCAGCACGCGAACGACAGTCCGCCCGCCACTGCGACAAGCCACCATCCGCCGATGAACGGATGGGGTCGAACGACAAGGAGACCTCTCGATGGACATGAACCGCAGACAGTTCTTCCGCGTCAGCGCGGCAGGACTGGTCGGGTCCAGCCTCGCAGCGATGGGTTTTTCACCCACCGCTGCACTGGCCGAGACCCGCGCCTTCAAACTCGCTCACGCCAGCGTGGCGCGCAGCACCTGTCCGTACTGTTCGGTCAGCTGTGGAATGCTGATCTACAAGCTCGGCGACGGCGCGAAGAATGCGAAGGAGCGCATCATCCACGTCGAGGGCGACCCCGATCATCCGGTGAGCCGCGGTTCGCTTTGCCCGAAAGGCGCAGGCGTTCTCGACATGATCAACTCGCCCAACCGGGTGAAGTACCCGCAGGTGCGCGAGCCCGGCAGCAAGGAGTGGAAGCGCATCGGCTGGGACGAAGCCCTCACGCGCATCGCGAAGCTCATGAAAGCCGACCGCGATGCGAACTTCGTGCAGAAGAACGACGCCGGCGTCACCGTGAACCGCTGGCTCACGACCGGCTTCCTGATCTGCAGTTCTTCGTCCAACGAATCCAGTTACCTCACCGTCAAGGTCGCGCGCGGCCTCGGAATGGTAGGAATCGATACGCAGGCACGTGTCTGACACGCACCGACGGTGACCAGTCTGGGCCCGACGTTCGGTCGCGGAGCGATGACCAACTCCTGGAACGACATCAAGAACGCTGATCTCGTTCTCGTGATGGGCGGCAATGCCGCCGAAGCCCACCCCGTGGGATTCAAGTGGGTGATCGAAGCGATGCGCAAGCGCAAGGCGCGTCTGATTTCGGTCGACCCGCGCTTCAACCGCACCTCCGCAGTGGCGGATCTGTACGCGCCGATCCGCAACGGCAGCGACATCGCCTTCCTGGGCGGCGTCATCAACTGGCTGTTGAGCAACGACAAGATCCATCGCGATTACGTCAAGTTCAACACCGACGCCACGTTCCTGCTCAAGCCGGGCTTCAGCTTCGACGGCGGCTTCTTCAGCGGCTACGACGAAGCGAAGCGCAAGTACGACAAGTCGACCTGGGGCTACCAGCTCGACGAAAACGGCCACATCCGGGTCGACGACAGCATGCAGGATCCGCTGTGCGTGTTCCAGCAGCTGAAGAAGCACTACAGCCGCTACACGCCGGAAATGGTGACCCGCATCTGCGGCACGCCGCAGGACAAGTTCCTGAAGATCTGCGAAATGCTCGGCGAGATGTCGGCACCCGACAAGACCAGCACCATCCTGTATGCGCTGGGCTGGACGCAGCACACGGTGGGCAGCCAGAACATCCGCACCATGGCCATGATCCAGCTTCTGCTGGGCAACATGGGGCGGCCGGGCGGCGGCGTGAACGCGCTGCGCGGACACTCGAACGTGCAGGGCGTCACCGACATGAACGCCTACGCCGAGGTGTTCTCGGGCTACATGACCGCGCCGGGCGACAGCGACGACACCTACGCGAAGTTCCTCGCGCGGGCCACGCCGAAGGCGCTGCGCCCGAACCAGTTCAACTACTGGAGCAACTTCCCGAGGTTCTGGGTCAGCCTGATGAAGTCGTACTACGGCAAGGCGGCCCAGCCCGAGAACAGCTTCTGCTACGACTGGGTGCCCAAGTTCCCGGGCGGCTTCGACGTGATGCACATGTTCGAGCTGATGCACCAGGGCAAGATGAACGGCTTCATCTCGTCGGGCTTCAACCCGCTGGCCACGGTGCCGAACAAGAACAAGCTGTCGGCGGCGCTCTCGAAGCTGAAGTACCTGGTGATCATCGATCCGCTCGAAACGGAAACGAGCGAGTTCTGGCAGAACTTCGGGCCGTTCAACGACGTCAAGCCCGAGAGCGTCCAGACCGAGGTCTTCCGCCTGCCGGCTGCGTGCTTCGCCGAAGAGGCGGGCAGCTTCACCAACTCCAGTCGCGTGCTGATCTGGAAAGAAAAGGCGATCGATCCGCCCGGCGAAGCGAAGGTGGATGCCGAGATCATGGCCCGGCTCTTCGTCAGGCTGCGCGAGATGTACGCGAAGGAAGGAGGGGCGCTGCCCGAGCCGATCCTCGGGATGGCCTGGGACTACGTCCAGCCCAACGAACCCTCGTCGAGCGAGTTGCTGCGCGAGATCAGCGGCAAGGCGCTCTCCGACGTCCTCGCTCCGCCCGACCCGGCAAACCCGTCGGCGCCGCGCGCGGTGCTGGTCAAGGCCGGGCAGCAGGTGCCGGGCTTTGCGATGCTGCGCGACGACGGTTCGACCGCCTGCGGCAACTGGTTGTATTCGGGCTGCTGGTCCGAGGCCGGCAACCTCACCGCCCGGCGCAGCCTCTCCGACCCGACCGGCCTGGGCGTCTATCCGCAGTTCGGGTATTCGTGGCCGGCCAACCGCCGCATCATGTACAACCGCGCGAGCGCCGACAAGGACGGCAACCCCTGGTCGGAAAACAAGAAGTACGTGTACTGGAACGGCAAGACCTGGACCGGTGCCGACGTGCCCGACATGCTGCCGACCGCGGCGCCGAGCATCGGCATGGGCTCGTTCATCATGACCCCCGAAGGCGCGGCGCGACTGCACGCGATCGGCATGGCCGACGGGCCGTTCCCGGAGCACTACGAACCGTTCGAGACCCCGATCGGCGTCAATCCGATGCACCCCGACAACCCGAAGGCGATCAGCAATCCGGTCGCACGGGTGTTCAAGAGCGACATGGACGCGTTCGGCAAGAAGGACGAGTTCCCGTATTCGGCAACCACCTACCGGCTCACCGAGCACTTCCACTACTGGACGAAGCACTCGAAGCTCAATGCGATCGTGCAGCCCGAGTCCTTCGTGGAAATCAGCGAGGAACTGGCCAGCGAGAAGGGCATCCGCCACGGCGACACGGTCAAGGTGAGCAGCAACCGCGGCCACATCGTCACCAAGGCGGTAGTCACCAAACGCATCAAGCCGTTCGACGTCAACGACCAGAAAGTGCATCTGGTGGGCATTCCTTTCCACTGGGGGTTCAAGGGGCTGACGAAGACCGGCTATCTCGCCAACACGCTGGCGCCGTTCGTGGGAGACGCCAACTCGCAGACGCCGGAGTTCAAGGCGTTCCTCGTCAACATCGAAAAGGTGTGAGCCATGTCGAGTCTGCAATCACAGGACGTGGTCGCGCGCTCGGCCACGACGACCCCGACGCCTCAGGCACGCTCGCAGGTGCCGCAGGTCGCCAAGCTCATCGACGTCTCCACGTGCATCGGCTGCAAGGCCTGCCAGGTGGCGTGCATGGAGTGGAACGACCTGCGCGACGAGGTGGGCAGCAACATCGGCGTCTACGACAACCCGACCGACCTGACGCCCGATTCCTGGACGGTGATGCGGTTCTTCGAGGCCGAGCCGGAGAAGGGCAGGCTCGAGTGGCTGATCCGCAAGGACGGCTGCATGCACTGCGAGGATCCGGGCTGCCTGAAGGCCTGCCCCGCGCCGGGTGCCATCGTCCAGTACGCCAACGGCATCGTCGACTTCATCAGCGAGCACTGCATCGGCTGCGGGTACTGCATCAAGGGCTGCCCGTTCGACGTGCCGCGCATCAGCGAGAAGGACAACAAGGCGTACAAGTGCACGCTGTGCTCGGATCGCGTCGGCGTGGGCCTGGAGCCGGCATGCGTGAAGGCCTGCCCCACCGGTGCGATCACTTTCGGCCCGAAGGACGACATGCTGGCCGCCGCCGGGGAACGCGTCGCCGAACTCAAGGAGCGTGGCTGGCAGAACGCAGGGGTGTACGACCCGGCCGGGGTGGGCGGTACGCACGTCATGTATGTGCTCAAGCACGCCGACCAGCCCGGACTGACCGGATTGCCGAGCAATCCGACCATCAGCCCGTGGGTCTCGCTGTGGAAAGGCTGGGCCAAGCCTGTGGCCCTGGCCGTCATGGCGGGCGCGGCCCTCACCGGGTGGTTCCACTACCTGCGCAAGGGTCCGCTCGAAGTCCCTGAAGAGGAGGAAGAGTACGAGGGCGGCACTTCCGGCGCCAAAGGAGAGCAGCGATGAAAAAGGTTCAACTGCAACGCTACAGTGCCGCTCAGCGGTCGAACCACTGGGCAGTGGTGGCCTGCTTCGTCTGCGCGGGCATCACCGGATTCGCGCTGTTTCATCCGGCGCTCTTCTGGCTGAGCTCGCTGGCGGGCGGACCGCAGTGGACGCGCATCCTGCATCCGTATCTGGGCATCGCGATGTTCCTGCTGTTCCTGGTCATGTTCTTCACCTTCGCCGGCGCCAACGTCTGGCGAAAGGAAGACTCGGCCTGGCTGGGATCGGCCGGAAAACTCGTGTCCGGAGGGCAGGTGCCGGCGGCGGGCAAGTACAACGCGGGCCAGAAACTGGTGTTCTGGGTGTTCACCCTGAGCCTGATCGTGCTGCTCGTGACCGGCCTGTCGTTCTGGCAGGCCTGGTTCGCCGGCAGCGTCCCGATCGGGGTGCAGCGCATTGCCGTGCTGCTGCACGCCATTGCCGCTTTCGTCCTGGTGCTGGCCGTGATCGTCCACGCGTATGCGGCCATCTGGGTCAAGGGTGCGGTGGGCGCGATGGTGCGCGGAACCGTGAGCGCCGGCTGGGCGAAACACCACCACCTCTTGTGGTACCGCGAGCTCACGCAGGGCCGCTCCCCGAAGGCATAGCGGGAGTGCCCGGCTTTCACTGATCGACGGCTGCCGTGCGGTGGTATCCACCGCCGGCAGCCCATTTTGCTGCTGCCCACCTTGACCTCCACGACCCACACCTCCGGCGCTCACGCGCCCGAAGACATCGCGCTGCGCTCCGGGATCGAAGTTCCCCCGTTGCTGCTGCCCGATCCCGCACAGGTGTTTGCCGCGCGCGGGCTGCGCCTGCGCCAGCTCGCCGCCGGCCACGCGATGCGCGACTATCTGATGCTGCTGGCGCTGGTTTGCGAAGCCCAGCATGCCCGGGCAGTCGGGGGCCCGGCGCTGCCACTTCCCACCCAGGTTCGGCGCGAGGCCGCCGCCGAGGCGGGCGAACCCTTGCTGAATGCCCTGGGCTGGCCGCGCGATGCGCTTTGGCGCACCGAGCTGCGCGCCCTGCTCGGGCAGGTGATCGACCGTCTTGCGCACGACAACCCGGCCCGCACCGCGGTGCAGGCCGCAATTGCGCTGCCCGACGAGACGCTGGAGCAGCAGGCCGACCGCCTGCTGGCGGGCATCACGACAGGCATCGATCTCGCCACTGCGCCCCTGATCGCGGCCGGGCTGCAACTGTATTTCACCCGCATGGTCGCTGCCAGCGGCGCGGCGCATGCCGATGCCTTTGCGCCGCCCGAGGCTGGCACCCGTTGTCCATGCTGCGGGAGCCTTCCGGTGGCCAGCCTCACGCGCCTGGGCGGCGTGCAGGAAGGGCAACGCTATCTGCACTGCACGCTGTGCAATGCCCAGTGGCACCTGAACCGCATACAGTGCACGCACTGCCTGGCGACCGAGGGCATCGGGTATCGGGCACTGCAGCCGGTCGCCGAAGAGAGCGCGCCCGCGCAGCCGGCGGCGATCGAGGCCGAAACCTGCGAGAGCTGCCGGCATTACCTGAAGATCATGCACATGGCGCGCGACCTGCACGTCGAGCCGGTTGCCGACGACCTGGCCACGCTGACGCTCGATCTGCTGGTGTCCGAGGCCGGCTTCGAGCGGCACGGCACCAACATGCTGCTGCTGTTCGGCGACAGCGACTCCGTTTCCGAGGAAGGCACCGGGCAGGCGGGAGCCCCCCGATCGTGACGGTGCATGCGCCACCCGATCTCCATTACCTGATGGAGCATCAGGTCTGGGCGAGGCTCGACGACGACGAAACGGCAACGGTCGGCATCACGCAGCTCGGAATCCAGTTGTCGGGTGAAGTCTTCATGTGCCGGCCCAGGCGCGTGGGCACCGAAGTGGCGCAGGGCGGCACCGTGGCAGTCGCCGAGCTGTCCAAGGCCATCGTCGCGGTCAAGTCGCCGGTCACCGGCGTGGTGGTCAAGATCAACGAGACGCTCGACGAGCATCCCGAACAGGTGCACCGCGATCCCTACGGCGCCGGCTGGATCGCACGTCTGCGGCTCACCGACTTCGCCCGCGACCGGACTGCGCTGGTGACGGGCGACGCAGTGGCGCCCGCGATGCAGGAGCACGCCTGGTCGCACCGCGACGAAATGGTGCCGGCCACGACGCCCGGGCTCGGACGTCCGGCGGAGGGCGGCATCTCCTGAGCCCGGGCGCATGCCCGATGCGCAGCAGGGTCGGGAAGGCGCGGGTACCATACGGGCGAATCGGAAGATGCACGCGCATGCACATTCTGTTTGCTGCTTTCGCAAGGCCGCGGGCGGGTCGTGGACGGGCCTGACGAGTTCCTGATCGACAGTCGGGAGCCGGCGCTGCGCAGGCTGCCTTCGGTGGATCGCGTGCTGCGCCACGAGGGCGTGGCACGTCTGGTCGACGAGCATGGGCGCAGCTTCGTGACTGCGCAATTGCGCGCATTGCTCGCGGATCTGCGCGCGCGCACCGGCACCGGCGAACCGCCGGCCGAGGCACTGGACGACGCTGCGCTCGCGCGTGCGCTCTCGGAGCGCTGCGCGCGCCGCCTCGCGCCGAAGCTGCGCAGCGTGCTGAACCTGAGCGGCGTGGTGATCCACACGAACCTCGGGCGTGCGGTGCTCGCGCAGCCCGCGCTGCAGCAGGTGCTGCATACCGTGAGCGGGGCGTGCAACCTCGAATACGACCTCGACACCGGGCGTCGCGGGGAGCGCGACTCGCTGGTCGAGGGCCTGCTCGCGGAACTCACCGGTGCCGAGGCGGCGACCGTCGTGAACAACAACGCGGCCGCGGTGCTGCTGACGATCGCCGCGTTCGCGCGCGGTCGCGAAGTGGTCGTCTCGCGCGGCGAACTGGTCGAGATCGGCGGCGCCTTCCGGATGCCGGAGATCATGGAGTGCGCGGGGGCGCGCATGGTCGAAGTGGGCACCACGAACCGCACGCATCCGCACGACTACGAGCGCGCGATCGGACGGCGCACCGCGCTGCTGATGAAAGTGCACACCAGCAACTACCGCGTGCAGGGCTTCACCGCATCGGTCGACGAGGCGACGCTGGCGCGCATCGCCCATGCCCACGGTCTTGCGCTGGCGAGCGACCTCGGCAGCGGAGCGCTGGTCGATCTGTCGTCTTACGGGCTGCCGCGCGAGCCGCAGCCGCAGCCGATGCTCGCCGCCGGCTGCGACGTGGTCACTTTCTCGGGGGACAAGTTGCTCGGCGGGCCGCAAGCCGGGCTGATCGTCGGTACGCGGGCTGCAGTCGGAAAGATCCGGCGCCATCCTCTGAAGCGGGCGCTGCGTCTGTCGAAACTCCCGCTGGCGATGCTCGAAGCCACACTGAAGCTGTACCTGAGGCCGGAACGCCTGCCGATCGACCTGCCGACGCTGCGGCTGCTCGTGCGCCCGCTCACGGCAATCCGCGAGTCGGCGCAGGCTCTGGCTCCCCGATTCGCCGAGGCGGTCGCGCCGCGCTACCAGGCAAGCGTGGTCGAGCTCGCCAGCCAGATCGGATCGGGGTCGCTGCCGACCGAGACCCTGCCCTCGGCCGGCCTGGCGATCGAGCCGGTGCGCGGGTTCTCGTCGGGCATCGGGTCGGCGCTCGAGGAATTGGCGGGCGTGCTGCGGTCCTTGCCCACGCCGGTGATCGGCCGGGTATCGCAGGATCGGCTGCTGCTCGACCTGCGCTGCCTGGAGGACGAATCCGCCCTCGTCGCGTTGCTGCCCACGCTGCGAGAGCGCCTGGCCCGATGAGGCGAGGCGCACGCATCGCGGCCCGCGCCGCACGCTGCTTCCGCTCATGATCGTCGGCACCGCGGGTCACATCGACCACGGCAAGTCCACCCTGGTGGCCGCGCTCACCGGCGCCGATCCCGATCGCCTGCCGGAAGAGAAGCGCCGCGGCATCACGATCGAAGCGGGGTACGCATGGCTCGAGGTGCCGGGCGGGGATGGACAGCGCATCGGTTTCGTCGACGTACCCGGCCACGAACGGCTGGTGCGTACGATGATCGCCGGCGCGAGCGGAATCGATTTCGCGCTGATGCTGGTGGCGGCCGACGATGGGCCGATGCCGCAGACGCGCGAGCACCTGGCGGTGCTTTCGCTGCTCGGGCTGCGCAGGGGCGCCGTTGCGGTGACCAAGTGCGATCTGGTCGAGCCGGCGCGCGTGCAGCAGGTCTGCGCTCAGGTCCGGGCGCTGTTGCGCGCAACGCCGCTGCAGGATGTGCCGATCCTGCCGGTGTCTGCGCACACGGGTGAAGGGATCGACGCGCTGCGCGCGCTTCTGTACGCGGCGGCCGCCGAACCGGTGGCGCTGGCCGCGAACCGGGCCTTCCGGCTCGCGATCGACCGGGTCTTCGTGCTCGGCGGAACCGGCGTCGTGGCGGCCGGAACGATTCATGCGGGCAGCGTGCGGCCCGGAGACGAACTCGCGATCGCTCCGTCGGAGCGTGGGCTGCGGGTGCGCGTGCGCGGGCTGCACGTGCACGATCGGCG
>JAANMU010002817.1_pt1 | contig 12227 bp, 12 predicted proteins | sample 7279701 | NCBI WGS metagenome assembly JAANMU01 (sample SAMN14094539, study PRJNA606508) | bioreactor metagenome | isolation source: A lab-scale SPAN reactor treating ammonium-rich wastewater day 57 | place: Ireland: Galway | collected 2017-03-13 | reverse complement strand
AATTTGTGTTGCAAATATGATATAGTTACGTAGTCAATACTCAGCTCAAGAAAGGTCACATATGTCTCAACCTCGTTTCAATCGCATTCTTCTGAAAGTGGGTGGTGAGGCTTTGCTGGGAGATCGCGAGTATGGCATTGATTATGAATCAGCCTTAGAAGTAGCTACACAAATTAAGGAAATTTATACTCTTCACGTTCAAATTGCCATTGTGATTGGTGGTGGTAATATTTTCCGTGGTCTATCTGCTTCCCAACATGGTTTTGATCGAGCTACTGCTGATTACATGGGTATGTTAGCTACTGTCATGAACGGTCTCGCTCTACAAGATGCACTGGAAAGAGTTGGCGTCCCTACTCGTATGCAGTCGGCTTTGCAAATGCCTGCCGTCGCTGAGAGTTTTGTCAGAAGAAAAGCCATTAGACACATGGAAAAGGGCAGGGTAGTTATTTTAGCGGCTGGTACGGGCGTGCCTTATGTAACAACTGATACTGGCGCTTCCTTACACGCATTAGAACTCAAGTGTGACGTATTGATGAAGGCTACCAAAGTCGATGGCGTTTACGATCGGGATCCCGTTAAACACAAAGATGCTCGCCGCTTCTCAACTCTAACATTAAAAGATGCCATAGAAATGGATGGTGTTGAAGTCATGGACACCGCTGCTTTGGCCATGTGCAAAGAAAACGACATGAATGTGATGGTTTTTGAACTTTTCAAGGCCGGTAATCTAGCTAAAGCCATTGCAGGCGATGATATCGGTACTTATGTCAGTAATAAAGTCAAAACTGAATTTGCTTAGAGAGGAAATATGTCAACCCTGCCCACCTTTGGTATCAATGGCTTCGGTCGCATTGGCCGTACTTCCTTGCGTGTTTGGTGGTACTATCATCGCCATCGTCTAGATTTAAAACTGATCAATACCTCTGGATCAATGGAGATTGAAGACTGGGCTCATCTGATCAAATATGATTCCAATTATGGACAATTTCATCAATCGTTGAGTGTTCAAAGATTTCGCTCTACTAAGGAGGTGACTGATGAGCAACCCGAATTGGGTACGATCACAATCGGCGATCGAGTCATTACCGTCACCTCTCAACGCAACCCTGCCAAAATCCCTTGGGGCAAAAACCAAGTCGAAACGATTATTGAATCGACGGGGGTCTTTGTAACAGTCGATAAAGCCAAACTTCACCTGGATGGTGGGGCTAAAACTGTCATTATATCCGCTCCTGCTAAAGGGGAAGGGGTTAGTCTTGGAGTAATCGGTGTTAATAAATTTGACCCTAATAATCCGATCCGCTCCAATGCTTCTTGTACCACTAATTGTGTAGCTCCTGTGGCAGAAGTCATGCACCGTATTTTTGGTGTCCAAAAGGCTATGCTTAACACCATTCATTCGTATACCGACGATCAAAACACTCATGACAACTCACACAAAGACCTGAGACGTGCTCGTGCTGCTGCTCAAAACATTGTGCCCACTACCACTGGTGCGGCTATTGCTGTAACTCAAGTTATTCCAGAACTCCAAGGGCTATTTGACGGCTTGTCGGTTCGTGTACCAACACCCGTTGGCTCCTTATCTGACATGGTTTTTCTTCTCAATCGTGATGTAACTAAAGAAGAAGTCAATCAAGCACTTATCGACGCCAGCAACCAAGGTCGATACCAAGGCATTTTAGCCGTCACCACCGATGCCATTGTCTCCAGCGATATTATTGGTCGTCGGGAGTCATCGATTGTCGATCTGTCGCTAACTTACGTGGTCGGGGGTAACTTGGTCAAAGTCATCGCTTGGTATGACAACGAGTTTGGTTACTGCAATCGCTTGATCGAACAAGTGGGAAAATAAAAAAACTCCCCCAAAAAATCACGCTAAATGTAAGAATTGAGTGGTAGGCTAGGGGGTATGCTGGCGCGTACTTACAGTGCAATTACTCAAGGTCTTGATCCAATTAAAATTGAGGTGGAGGTCAATGGTAGCCATGGCACCCCGAACTTGATTTTGATCGGTTTACCTAACAAATCGATTGATGAGGCTAAGGAGAGAATTACAGCTGCCGTAGTTAATTGTGGCTTCAGAATCAAAGCCAAGCGAGTGGTGGTCAACCTGGCGCCGGCTGATATTTATAAGTCAAATAATGCCTTGGAATTATCTATTGCGATCGGTTTGCTAGCCATGTACGGCGATATTCCTCAACCACAAGCTGACGTCATGTTTTTTGGCGAACTGTCTCTAACAGGTGAAGTCAAACCCATTCGCGGAGCTTTACCGTTGGTATTAGCAGCCCGGCAGTTTGGGGCAACCAAGGTTATTTTACCCAGTCAAAATCAGGATGAAGTGTCGGTGATTGGGCAGCTTGCCATTTATCCAGTTAAACATTTGTCAGAAGTAGTGAGTTTATTGCAAACTCAGTTCCATCGGCCACCCTTAACCTTAAAACTCTACCAACCTGCTCAGCAATCGTTGGAACAAGACTTCACCATGATCCGCGGCCAACTGCAGGCTAAAAGGGCACTTGAAGTGGCCGCCGCAGGCGGCCACAATATTCTCCTAATTGGTCCCCCCGGTGCCGGCAAAAGCCTCCTATCTCAGGCCTTCGCCTCCATTTTACCTCCTTTAACTCAAACCGAAGCCATTGAAGTCACTCAAATTCATTCTTTGAAAGGCCTGACATTGGGTCGAGGCTTAATCGATGCACGACCTTTTCGTGCTCCTCATCACACTACTTCTCAAGCTGGGCTGATTGGGGGCGGCATTCGCTTACAACCAGGGGAAATCTCTTTATCTCATCGAGGTGTGCTGTTTCTAGACGAGCTGCCAGAATTTCCTAGTTCTTGTCTGGAGGCACTCAGACAACCTCTGGAGGAGGGCATCGTTAATATTTCCAGAGCCAATGGCACGGTTCGCTATCCAGCTCGCTTTCAACTAGTAGCTGCCGCCAATCCTTGTGTTTGTGGCTATGCTGGCTCGAGGAAAAAAGCCTGTAGCTGTACTCCTTACCAAAAACTCAATTACTTAAAAAGAATTTCTGGACCTATTTTAGATCGAATTGATATGCATATCCGAGTTCAAGAGGTGGAAACGACTGACTTAGTCGCGGCTTATCCTACCGCTGAGTCATCCCAAACTGTCGGGTTGCGAGTACAGGTGGCTCGTCACCGCCAGCAGGATAGGTATGAATCTGAAGTTGTCACCAACAGCAGTCTAAAACCTTCTCAAGTCGATCGCTTACTGCCACGCACCCCCTCCGCCCAAAAACTTCTCCATAGGGCAGTTGATCATTATAGTCTCTCGGCGCGGAGTTACTTCAAGGTTATCAAACTGGCCAGAAGCATTGCTGATCTTGGCGATTCTGACCTAATTGATGACTCTCACGTGGCAGAAGCCCTCCAATATCGCCCTCGGGATAAATAACTAAGAACTGTCAATCCTATATTCAAAGAGTTGTCATTGTTTAGGCAAAGATTAACACTACCACACCTAATATCAAGGCGTAAATCCCAAACCACTTCATCTGATTTTTAGCCAAAACCAGTGACAGTAATTTAAGTGACAGCAAACCAGTGATAAAGGCAGCCAAAAGCCCCATCATCTCAGGTACTCCTAGTGATATACTCGAGTTTTTTTGCCAAATATCTAGCAATTCCAGTATTAAGGCACCCAGAATGGTTGGGATTGATAATAAAAATGAAAAACGAAAAGCGGTTTCTTTTTTGACTCCTTGGAGCAAACCGATAGCCACTGTTGATCCAGATCTTGAAATACCAGGCGTAATCGCCGCTGCCTGAGCCACACCGATTATTATTGACTGCCTCGAATTTGGGAAGAAACTAACCTTTTCGTCACGCTGAACTGGCAACTTGGCTGAACCCAATTCGGCTTGTGACTCTTTTCTCAACTCACTCATATTTTCTTGTCTTAACTTCCAATCAGATAGCAAATTTAGTACACCTGTTATCAACATTGCCCCGCCCACTAATTTGACCGACACAAATAACCCTTCCACCAGATCTCTCAAAAACAAACTGACAATTGCAGCCGGAATTGTTGCCAATATCAACAAACCTAACTGTTTGTCTCTGACTTTCAGTAAATCTTGCCAAAAATAAATTATCACTGCCAGCAATGTCGCTACGTGCAACAAAACAAAGAAAAACACAGAGCCTTCATTTAACTCACCCAATATCTGTGAAAAAATCACCAAATGACCCGAACTAGATACCGGCAAGAATTCTGTTGCTCCCTGAACTACACCGAGAATTATTGCTTGAAAAATATTCATTTTATTTGAGTTACAAATTACCATCTGTCGACATACTCAGCTTATGCTATCCGTTGCCATTCTGGATTTGCGCCACATCAATTGTCGTCATTACGGACTTTTACCAACGGCCATCATTTCGGATTGAATCCAAAATCTCATAACTTAATTGTTCTTCTCGTCAATCAACGTTACATCTGATTTTAAAGATCCCAGATTCACCACCGAGGCGAGGTCTGCGACAAGTCCAGGATAGCAGTGTTGTGACAGTTTGCGATTTGATAAATAAAGACTAATTCACTTTCTGGTACCACTTGTCTAAAAGCTTTTTCACTAGATCCTTACTTCCTAATCCCAACCCCAAACCCACCACTAAACTCATCGTGAGAGTAAAACCAATAAACAAAATCAAGATAAAGTCTCGTGCTATACCCAACTCAGATAAAGCAATCATGCTCGCCAACACCACAACCACATAACTACTCATCTTAGCCACCAACCGTGCGCTACTAGGATCTACGCCTTTTAGCGAGCCCTTGATAAACGACTCAGCAAACCCCGCCAAGACAATACCCAAAATCACAACCACACCCGCCGACACAATACTCGGAATGTAATCGAAGAAACTTGCCAGCAAATTGGCTAAGGACACAAAGCCAATCACGCCAGATGCCAGATACACAGTAAATAACAATATTAGCCAAAATGCCACATTACCGACCATAACGTCAATCTTGTTTTTCAAATCACCACCTTCCAGCAATTCATCGATTGGTGTGTTGTCCAGTATCTTGGCTGAGAGCAACTTTTGCATACCCCTGACCGACAACCGCTTTAACCACTTGGCAATCACAAACCCAACTAGGAACACGATTATTCCAAAAGCGAGTCTAGGCAAAAACCCTAAAGCCTCGGTTACCGCCACAGTTGGTGATAGGAAAACGGGTGAAGCAAACATCATATTGACCTCCAGTATTAGTTAAATACTGGTTCATTATAACTCAATCGATTAACATTGAGTAGAAACATAATTGCACCAACCCCCGCAAACAGCAAGGATCCGCAATAAATGAAAACAAAAACGGCTACGTCAAGCCCGATAAGCCGGATTCTGTCGAGGACACTGATCTATCTATGCCCGCGGCTTGATCACCAAAAAAGTGAGTGCGTACATTGTGGTGAAGTTCGTCGGTTGCAGCGGGGAGGATTGCCCACTCTTTTCTTGCGAATCGAGTCATCCAGAGGCTTGATCGTTTCACGCGGCGCCACTCGCATCGTCACTGTTGCTCTAACTGTCTTGCTTGGCTGTTTCCAACCTGGCAATCTCTCCCTTTCAGGAGACACCCTGCACTCAGCTGTCCGGACTTTCCTCTCCTCGGACACATCTCACGATGGCCTCAGAGCCAGTGTCTAGACTAGACGCAGCCGAGGTTGATTATACTCTAGATCTGGCCTATCGTCATGCCAAACTTGTTTCAGCATTCCGCTGGGCGCCTCGCAGAAATCTCCCCCCACCAACCCATAGTTTTAATACTTGACAAAGAAGAAGAAGAAGAAGAGAATACAAAAAGTATCAATCATGTTCAAAATATGGCAATTGCAATAGAAAGATTGTTAGATTTGTTTGGCAATCCATCAGACGTATACAAAATCACGGCTGATGATCCTGAGTCAATAGAAAAATTGTCACTCCTAGATGTTGAAAAACAGTTTCGATTTGATAACCACAATTATCAAGGATCAAGGGGTAATATTGAGAGGAAACATGATCCAAATGAAAACCTCATAAAATGGATAATTGTAGCGACAAGAATTGAGGACGATAATTCTTAATTATTTCTTCATACATTCCACCACGTCAGTTGCCTCTTAGCATATTGAAACTCGTGCAAAGACCAGAGTTTCTGACACTCTTCAGCTAAAATTTCTCCCTTCAAATAACTGGAGATTTCTGGCACACCCAGCGTGGTCATGACGGGTAGAGTAGGGAACAAATTCAGTGACAACAACCACTTAACCTCATCAATCGCCCCATTTTCAAACCGTTCCTTGACTCTTTTCTCAATTTTTTCTTTGATCAAATCCAAATCTGCCGTAATGAAAACTGTTTCCGGCTTAATCTTCGACCACTCCATATTCCAGTCATGCGATACTAACGAGCCGAGCAAATAATGTCTATTATGCATGTCGTCATTGCAGGCTTGATCCTCCATCTTTAAACCAACATTTATCTCGTCATGCTGTCCCGATAAAATCGGGGTCAGCATCTTCCAACTCTGTTGCTCCGATCGTTCATCAGCTATCTTTCTATCTCCAGACCGAATTGACTCTTTTGACATCGCATTTTCAACCAAACTAATTTCAATCGCCCTCACTAACCGCCTATTGTTACTCCGATCCGACTCATTCATCATCGCCAATCGCTCAGGATTAACCTCGTCCAGCCATTTTTGCAAATCCCCAACCGCCATCTGTTCCGCCTTTTTTCTAACCTCATTATTTGGTGGGGCATGTAGTCTGTCGTCCTGTTTAAACAATTGTTGATGATACAAGCCAGTCCCGCCCACCAAAATCGGTAGTCGCTTCCTCGACCAACTTTCAATCATAATGGCTCGTGCATACTGCTGAAAATGCGCCACTGACCATTCATCGCCGGGCTGAATAATCGATACGCCAAATAGTCTCATGGAATCATCATGGTTGGCAAAATAATCACCATATTTGGCAAAAAACCTCTCGAACGAGGAGCGCATGTTTGAGCGAGTCGTAGACGAGCGAGTTCGCACCGCAGTGAGAGAGTCGTTTTTTGCCCACAAATTAACACTCATTTGTCTTTTCTCAAACCCCTCTGGTAAATCTGCCCCTGTCAATATCTCCAACCCTTGATACACCTGCCTCGAGTCCACACTAATTAAATCGACACCTGTCACTTCTCCGCTGGCATTTTTCTCTTGGGCAATCTGCAACGCTCGGTTAGTCTTCCCTGTTGCCGTAGGACCCACTACCGCTATGACTGGATAATTATCATTTACCATGCCTATATTCTACCCCTCTATCAACTACTTCTCCCTGTCTTCACCTAATAACCTCAGTCCTAATTGATGACCATTCAAAATCGGTTCGGGTAAGTTGATCAAATCAAACCAATACCACTCTTCACATTTATCTGGCTCGCAAGTTCGAATCTTTCCCCGCCACTTAGTGCAAAGATACACAAAATGGATGAAAAAGTTGGTCTTTTGCCATTCTTTGACTACACCCAACAAGCGAAACTCGACTGGGCTCACACCAACTTCCTCCTTTAATTCTCGCTTCAGGCAGTCTTCAATCGTCTCTTTATCACTCACTCGACCACCCGGCAACCCATATGAACCCTCTCCATAAGCATTGATACGTTTACCCAATAACACTTGATTGTTTTTGACCAAAATTACCGTCACACCCAAGTTGGATTTCATTTTGCTAGTATACCGTTTCTCCAGCAATACTCAACTTTCGTCCCATAGTTTTTGTAATTGACAAATCAGTCTATAAATGTAACAATAGACATCCAATAATTACTTTTTATATCATTTTTATCTTATATATATGCCAATGATTGCTCAAAGTGCGGAAAATTCGAGTGCCCATCCTGAAATCGATCAAAAAAAAACCGTATTACAGCTAGTGCGCGACAATATTTGCTTTTCTATATCTAGTTATGTAAGCCAAATTGCTCGACTCAAAAGAGATCAGGCTGATGATCAATCTGATAAGTATACCCTGCGTACTTTGAAAAGCGAGCTTGCAGTCATCATCTCTCTTATCAATGAAGATGCGGACCACTTAGCAACTCCTCAAGAAGATGATATGAGTGAAGCGGCAGTAAATAACTTGATCGATAAAATTCAAAACTTAAATGATGAACAAATTTGGAAAATAGCACTGGATTATTTAACTACTGTTCTTAAACTTGATAACACAAGCGTGACTATTACTCAGAACGGTGATGTGCTCAACATAGTAAGTGCAGATCCAGTATCGGGATCTGAAAAAGAAATTCGCCTAGATCCACGTGTCGTTGTTCTGCTGGCAAATATTCCTATCAATATCATGGCAAGACACATAAAGATTTGGGGGGAGAGCTTATTGATTAGCCCGCCTGGCGTTTTACATATTCGATCTTTCTCATCTCAACAGCTTGAGGTAAGTGACTGCCCCGTGAATATAGAACGAATTAAGGAAAATCAATATGTGTTTTTAACCACTTCTCCAGACCGCTCAGCGTCTAGACCTGAAATGCCTGGCAGTCAGGTGCTCATTAACGAAGGCTCATTAAACCTTTCAGGAGGTGAAACGGCAATAAAAGAACACTGTCGCGGCTCAAGTCGTGTAAGAGGAGGCGTTTACATTTATAGAAAAGCCGAAGTACATATTGGTACTTGTTCAGCGTTAATTGAGGTTGATGGAGATAGTCGAGTTATAATTAATCATCTTCAAAGCAAGCCACACCCATATCTAGATGAAGGTGGATCTAATCAAATCAGCTGGCCAACAGTCTTTAATTCGGGTGGTATTGTTCGCATCTCTCAGCTTGAAGCTGATGATCCGTTAACAAATAGAGGGGTGGAACTAACTACTAACAACCATTCACTAACCATTGTTGACGCATTTGTAGGACCGGATCAAGCTTTGCAGGCACCAATTGAAAGATTTGTCTTCCTTAGATCACAAATCGCAGAAAGTGGGGGAGTTGTGATTCTTAACAGAGCACTAGATACCTCAGGTATTAACTCTGACAGAATTGTGAAGCCTCTAATCCGAGCGGTGATGTGTAATCAATCATGTGTTTCTCAACAAGGTGATGGAACTTACATGGGAGCTCGAATTCCAGATGACCATGAGAGATGGATAAGTAATATTCAAATTTTTCAGGGCAAGATTGAAGTTGACAAGCTGGTGTATTTGAATGAATCGTTTAAAAACATCCCACCTGGTTGTGATATCTTACGATCTCATTTAGGGTTGGGTTTTGGACAGTCGGATCAGGACCATTACGTGGGGAGCTTAGATGGAACTCCGGTAATATTTTCACCGTGGATCGATGAGTGTCATGATTATCTTAAAGCGATGGCAGATACTATACGAAAATGGAAAAAACTAGCGCCAGAAATGTTTGAAAACCCAGTACTGTAATCACAGTTAAAGTTCATTCAGCCGACCGATCCCAAACCTTAAACGCCCCCTCCCAAACATGCCTGGCAACTGGCTTTAGTTTAAGGGTTGGGAAGTACTCCCGAACTTGATCGTAAGAGGTATACAACCAAACATCCTCCAGTCGAGCCGATTCTAATAATCGCGTCAAAGCTCACCTTTTTTCATACTCAGTCCCGGAGCGAATCATGCGTCTGACATCAGCTTCAGTAAAGTCTTAGTCCCAGATAAAGTACGGCCGATTATTTTTCATAAGAGTAGTATACCGCCCCATTTTCCTCTCCTCAACCGCCATCTTGTCCTATAACTTTGGTACTTGACAAAGAAGAAGAAGAAGACAATACAAAAAGTATCAAACATAATCATAAATTTATGTCAAGTCAAAACCTCTCTGAAATAGATCCCACATATCTTGCTGACATGATACTCAATCGGGCATTAGCTACTGGATATGGTGAAATCGATGGATTATATCTACCTGATGAAATTGCCGTTATTCTTAATACTCTAAAAAACTCACTCAGAAATCCTTTGTTAGTATTAATAACCCATGACGCATCATTTCACGAAAACTTGCTGGCTGAAGTCTACAATAGAGAACCAAAGGCTGAGGAATTACCTGAAGCCGCTCTCGAAGAGTTATCAGGAACAATTGAACAATTGCTGGCTGATTTTTTTCAATCTTTGGATTCTAAAATCAACCAAAAAACATTGAATGACATTCAACTGTGGTTCTTGATACCTTTTTAACAGGATGGAAAAACAGAGGTTTATCAGAGTCAAGAGAACGATCTCTATGTCTCCTATTCTTCAGGTCAAGAAACAAGCATTTGCAGTTAATTAAAAGGGCTTAATTAAGTTACACCACCTTCGGTCTTTTCTTCAGATTATCCTTATTTATAATCTGATCGAGAATCTCCCACCGTCTTTTCTTTTCTGCATGTTGAATATCGTCTGGGTAGATTCGCCAGCTGGCGGTACCAGGACGAGGGGAGTACATGGCTACAAAGCCCACCTGCCAGTTCATTTGCCTGGCTAAATCAACCGTTTCTTGAAATTCTTCTTCTGTCTCGCCGGCAAAGCCCACCACAATGTCAGTGCCAATAACTATATCTGGATCAGCCGCCCGTAATTTTTTCACCAACTCAATATAACTCTCCCTAGTGTAACCTCGATTCATGCGGTATAAAACAGCATTACTTCCCGATTGAACTGGCAAATGCACGTATCTATCAATCTTTTTGTTTCTGCCCACTTCCTCTATCAATTCATCATGGAAGTCCCAAGGGTTGCTGGTCATAAAGCGAATAGTAGCAATCTGATCGAATTGTGAAATAGCCCTTAGTAGCTTCACAAACGGTGGAGTTCCCTCCACTGGCAAGTATTGCGACTGGTTATCTGGCAAACCTTCTCTAGTAAAGTCTTGGTTTTCCATCATCAGCTTCCTAAAGCCAATCCCCACTTTCTCTAACCCCCACGAATTAACATTCATTCCAAGTAGTGTGACTTCTGAATATCCCTGGCTAACTAAACTCTCAACCTCCATGATGATATCTTCAAATGGGCGTGACTGCTCCCGACCACGTGAGTATGGCACAATGCAATAGGTGCAAAATGAGTTACACCCAATAGAAATTGGCACCCAAGCATGGTTTTTGTCCCTGCGCACTGCCGTCGTGTTAAAACCAACCTCGTTAATTGGTAGAATTTCATCAACCATGGGCATCATTTCGTACAGTTTTTCTTCGCCATGGTGCGTCATGCATCCTGTTAGGATAATTTTGGGTCGTTGTTGACCAACCTGGTCAAAATACACTACCACATTGTACAAAAAACCTCTTGCTCTATCCTCGGCGCGCTGACGCACAGCACAAGTGTTAATCACCAGCTCATTACAATTTTTCCAATCATCAGCTTCTACAAAACCGCGCGCCTGATAGTCAGCAGCAATTCGCTCACTGTCCGATTTGTTGGACTGACAACCAAAGGTATGAATATAATATGTGGGCATAGAGTAAAAACCTTACCTACTGTTTCCTCCAGGCGGCCACTCCCACCTTCAGCCATGAGACAACTTCTAGTCCGGCTACGGCAATGACTAGCCAAGCAAGCGGAGAACCAACCAACACTAGGTGACCAAAGACAAACCAAATGGCTACGTAGGTGAACCGCTGTAATCTTTTCCAGTTTTTACCCAGGCGTTTCATAGATAAATCGTTGGATGTGAGCCAAATCGGTAGAAGGAGCAGCCAAGCAACTGAACCCGCCAGGTGTATGACCGTCATGGGTGGCGGCAGTGCCCGCCAACCGCTAAATGCCACATAGGGCAGAGTAGTGGTAAAACTCATGTGCACAAAAGCTGTCAAAAACATCAATATACCCAAGTGACGACGAAAAGGTGTAATTAAGGTAGCCACAGGCAACAATGCCTGAGCATACGACCGCAGGCGCATGATGATACCAGGCAACAGAGTAGTCACAAAAAGTAAGGCGGCTATAACCCCCAGGCGGCCGCCCCACCTGACCACGACGGGCATTACCAGTTGGGGCTGGCTACTCACTAGCACGGCGGCCACCAACCACCCTGCCAGCAACACAACCTCCAGGCCAAACAATACCTGAACAATCACCTTTTGTCTGGGCAGAATTATTTTTTGGAGCTTTTGTAACATCGCAAGCCCTAGTATACCAGCCCCATCATCCACCCTCTAAAGCCCATAATTTTCCTACTTGACAAGAAGAAGAAGAAGAAGAGAATACAAA
>JAANMU010002816.1_pt1 | contig 12233 bp, 11 predicted proteins | sample 7279701 | NCBI WGS metagenome assembly JAANMU01 (sample SAMN14094539, study PRJNA606508) | bioreactor metagenome | isolation source: A lab-scale SPAN reactor treating ammonium-rich wastewater day 57 | place: Ireland: Galway | collected 2017-03-13 | reverse complement strand
AGCAACGGCGCGGTGTTGTCGATCGGCCGCAGCGGGTAGTAGCCCGAGCCGCACGAACCGAGATCGTTGATATGAGGGTTGATGCGCGAGTGACAATGCCATCCCTGCCCGGTCCGGCACGCACCACCGACGGTGATGGTTTTCGGATGCCACGCAAGCGGGTGAATTGTGGTCGTGCCACCAGTCCCGGCTGTACATGCCGGTTCGTCGGGGTAGTCATCAGTCCAGCACGGCTCTTGCGGCGTGGACGCGCTGTTGCCAGTAATGGCAATGATGATGCAGCCGCGCGCGTAAGCTTGGTCGATGGCGATGTTGAGAGGGTTCTCGTCGTCGCAGAAAAACGCCGCGGAGTTGTACCCATTAATTCCCTCGAGTGCAGTGCAGATTACGCGGGCACGCACCGGACCCCATTCTTCCGGATCTTCCTCATCATCACCCGGGCTCCAGCCAGCGGCATAGCGGATCGATGCGGCAACTGATGTGTCAGTCGCCATGCAGCCTTGACAAGGAGAAGGAGATTGTTGTGCAGGAGTGATTCTGATCACCAGCAGGCTGCAATCCCAGCATGTACCGGCCATGCCGATTTCATTTTTGGTCAATGCGCCAACGAGGCCAGCTGAGATTGTGCCATGCGGAAGGCCGCCTACTGTCCAGATTTCATCCTCGACATTGGATGGCCCTTCGATTGGGTCAGGAAGGTCATAATTGCAAGGATCGCAAAAGCAGATTCCAGGAATGAGATCTGCACCTCCAAATACGATCGTCGCGCTCGCCGGATGAATCTTCCCCTCGAACTCTGGATGATTCATGTCAATGCCGGAATCGATGATTGCGATCGTGGTGTTTGGGTCATTGTGATCGATCGCGTATGGATAATCGAGCGTGTTGTAGCCGACCAGCGTCCACGCATAGGTCACCTTGGTCGAGTGCAGCCAGTGCTGGCCATGCGGTGCCAACGTGGAAGATTGGAACAGCGGATCGTTGACCAGAAGCGTTGGCTCAATATTACCGAATCCTCCGCCCAACTGGCCGAACGCCCCCCACGGGCAGCAAAAACCAGCCGAACAAAGCCGCGGCCACACTCGCCATTCGATGAGAAAATGCCATAAAATCCTCCAATCAGGTTGACGACACAGGGCGGATGCATCATATTGAGTGGATACGGAGCACGCAATCGGAATTCGGACTAACCGTACAAAGAATTCTCACTTTTCGGAGGCTTCAGCCATGGCGAGACCCATCGTCATCCTCGCAACCTTTCTCACCGCCACGCTCCCATCCCTTGCTCTTGCTCAGGACAAGGTGTTTCGCGCATGGTTCGAAGCCCCGCAGGTCGTCATGGCTGGCGAGACCGTCCAGGTCTGGATGTGGGCGACTTATGAAGTGGATGGCGTGCCGGAAGTAGATGGCAACATGCATTCTGTCGTGGGAAGCATCGAGGTCTCTGGCGATATTGGTGCTTTCTCAAACATTTCACCGTTGCGCGATGGCCTGGCTCTGATCTTAGATCGCGGCACGCCCGACGGGTCGTGGCTGCGCGATTTCATGACCGTTCAACCATATGGCGTTCCGGGCGTCATTATCGACGAGAGCAATCCGCTTCGAATTCTCATGTTCGAAATTGAAACCACTCCGAATACAACAGGTCACCTGCATCTTGACCTGCGGCCGTTTACTGACGAGTCCATCCCACACTTGAGTTGGTTCTATCCATTTGCTGACCCATTCTACTGGGTCATCACAACAGACTCGGATGTGTCACTCATCACCACCACCGCTACCATCCGCGTGATTCCTGCGCCGAGTTCTTATCTCAGTTTGGTGATTCTTGTTGCCTGGCGGAGGCGCCGAGAGGCGAGGTCGTGAACAACGCTGCCGATGCGAGCATGCTCTGCGTTGAGAACTCTGCGTTGAGGGGTCTGCATTCGACTGATGGTCAATGCACGCAGTGCTTGACCGGTCGATATGATGGGCGATGAAGATTGCGCTGGCGCAGATCAATCCGACGGTGGGGGATATCGCGGGCAATGGGCGGCTGATTGAGCGGGCGATCGCGGCGGGGCGGGCGGCGGGGGCGGATGTGGTGGTGGTGCCGGAACTGGCGGTCTGCGGCTATCCGCCCAAGGATTTGCTGTTGCAGCGTGGGTTTGTGGCGGCGTGCGCGGCGGAGGTCAAGCGGATCGGCGAGGGGCACACAGCGGGGATTGCGGCGGTGATCGGGACGCCGCTGCCGCTCGACGGTGATGGAGATCAGGCGGGGGCGATTGCCAATAGTGCGGTGGTGTATCGCGACGGGGCGATGGTGGAGTATTACGACAAGCGGCTGCTGCCGACGTATGACGTGTTTGATGAGGATCGGTACTTTGCGGCGGGCGAGCGGGCGGTGGTGGTGGAGATCGCGGGCGTGAAGGTGGGGCTTGCGATTTGTGAGGACTTGTGGCGCGGCGAGGATGCGGGGTTTGCTTCGCGGTATCGCGGCGCGGCCGATCCGGTGGAGGAGGCGGCGCGGGCTGGGGCGGAGGTGCTGGTGGTGCCGTCGGCCAGCCCGTATGTGCTGGGCAAGCATGATCGGCATGTGGCGATTCTGCGGATGCACGCGATGCGGCACGGGCTGAGCGTGTGCTCGGTGAATCAGGTGGGGGGGAATGACGATCTGATCTTCGACGGGCGCGCGTGCGCGGTCGATGCGCGCGGCGCGGTGGTGGCGCAGGCCAAGGCGTTTGATGAGGATGTGCTGGTGGTGGAGGTGGGCGGGTCGGCGAAGGCGGCGGCGGCGCCAGCGGACCTTGGGCCCGAGGGGAATGTGGTTGAAGCGCTGACGCTGGGCGTGCGCGATTATCTGCGCAAGACGGGATTCACGAAGGCGGTGATCGGGCTTTCGGGCGGGATTGATTCGGCGGTGACGGCGGCGATTGCGGTCAAGGCGCTCGGGGCGGAGAACGTGCTGGGGGTCGCGATGCCCAGCGTGTATTCGTCGGGGCATTCGGTGGAGGATGCGCTGGAGTTGGCGGGGCGGCTGGGGATGCGGTGCGAGGCGGCGGCGATCGAAGGGGGGCATGCGGCGCTGCGGGCGGCGGTGGATCCGGTGTTTGGGGCGATCGGCGAGCGGCGGCTGGGCGAGCGGCTGCCGGATGTTGCTGATGAGAATCTGCAGTCGCGCGTGCGCGGGATGATGCTGATGACGGTATCGAACCGGACGGGGGCGATGGTGCTCACGACGGGGAACAAGAGCGAACTGGCGGTGGGGTACTGCACGTTGTATGGGGATATGAACGGCGGGCTGGCGGTGCTGAGCGATGTGCCTAAGACGATGGTGGTCAGGGTGGCGCGGTGGTTGAACGAGCGGTGGGAGGCGTGTGGGTTTGTGTGTGAGCCGATCCCGCAGCGGTCGATCGACAAGCCGCCGAGCGCCGAACTGGCGCCCGGGCAGGTGGATGCGGATTCGTTGCCGCCGTATGAGGTGCTTGATGCGATCGTGGAGATGCATGTGGAGCAGCGGCTGGATGCGGCGGAGATTGCGGAGCGGACGGGGTTCGAGGCGGGGCTGGTGGCGCGGCTGGTGCGGTTGATGGATCGGAGCGAGTACAAGCGGAAGCAGGCGGCGACGGGGCTGAAGGTGACGGGGGTGGCGTTCGGGTCGGGGCGAAGGATGCCGATCGCGCGTGGGTGGTGGTGAGGTTACCAGGCGCCGGCGTAGGTGGTGATGCAGGGGGAAGCGTCGCGCTGGGCCAGTTCGTGAAGGCGTTTTGCGATCTGGCGGAGGTGGAGGGTGTCGTGGTCGAGCCACGCGCCCATGAGATCGCCGGCGCGAATGGGGCCGAGGGCGGGGTGGGTGTGCGTTGCGTCCCAGTCGGGGTTGGTGAGACTCAGGAGCCAGGTGACAGAGTGCTCGCGCTCGACGGTGAAGCGGGCGAGGGTTTCGGGTGCGGATTGATCGGCGTAGTGATGCAGTGCGGGCCAGGCTTGCGGGTCGATGGGATCCCAGGGTCTGGCGGTAAAGGTGCGTTCGAGGCGCGGGCGAAAGTCGCGGGTTTCTTCGTCGAGCAGATGGCAGAGGATGTCGAGGATGGACCAGTCATTGGTCGTGGAGGCGTAGCGGAGATCGGCATCGTCGAGGCCTGCCATGATGGAGGAGATGACGCGGGGGAATGCGGCGAAGCGGGGCAGGGCACGGGCGAAGTCTGACATGGGCGTGCTCCGGGTGGTGGAATGCTACAGTCGAAGCGTGAGCCATGGCGTGGCGGAGATCGGGGGATCGCAGGACGCTGTTGAGCAGTTGCTCACGGAGATGCCTCAGGCGCTGTCGACGTATGGGACGCCTTCGCATCGGCTTGAAGAAGCGATGGGATTGTGCGCGGCGAAGATGGGGGTGCAGGCGGAGTTTTTCTCGATGCCGACGGCGGTGCTGTGTTCGATCGGCGCGGGGGCGGCGATGCGGACGCACATTGTGCGCGTGATGCCGGGGGATGTGAATCTTGAGAAATTGGATCGGGTGGATGAGGTGCTGGGGAAGGTGTTTCGGCGGGAGGTGACGGCGGCGGAGGCGTTGGCGGAGGTGCGGGAGATTCGGGCGGCGCCGGTGCGGTATGCGGGGTGGATGACGGTGGTGTCGTGCGGGGTTGCGGCGGCGTGTGCGGCGCGGTTCTTTGGCGGGGCGTGGGTCGATGCGGCGGCGGCGAGCGTGATCGGGCTGATTGTGGGCGTGTTTGCGATGATCGCGGCGCGGCGGCGGCAGGTGTCGCGGGTGACGGATTTTGCGTCGGGGTTTGTGGCGGCGGCGCTGGCGAATCTGCTGACGCGGGTGGATGCGGGATTGACGCCAAGCGTGGTGACGATCGCGAGCGTGATTGTGCTGGTGCCGGGGCTGACGCTGACGGTGGCGATCAATGAACTGGCGACGCGGAACCTGGTGGCGGGGACATCGCGGTTGATGGGCGCGCTGATGATCTTTCTGTCGATCGGGTTTGGGGTGGGGATCGGGCAGGCGCTCACGGCGGGGCTGGCGGTAGCGGGGGAAGCGGATGTGCCGATGCCGGCGTGGTCGCAGGCGCTGGCGATTGCGGTGATTCCGTTTGCGCTCACGGTGTTGTTTCGGGCGCGGCCTCGGGACATTGTGGTGATTGTGCCTGCGGCGGCGATCGGGTATTACGTGTCGCGGCTTGGGGCGACGTGGGCGGGGCCTGAGATCGGGGCGTTTGTGGGTGCGATTGCGGTGGGGTTGTATGCGAACGGGTATTCGCGGGTGAGCCGGAGGCCGACGGCGATCACGATGGTTCCGGGGTTGATGATGCTGGTGCCGGGGTCGATCGGGTTTCGGAGCGTGTCGTCGTTTCTGGCGCACGATGCGGTGGCGGGGGTGGAGACGGCGTTTCTGATGGTGATGGTTGCGACGGCGATCGTGACGGGGCTGCTGCTGGCCAATGTGCTGCTGGCGTCGAAGCAGAGTTTATAAATTGGCTTCGCTCGTGGACTGGGAAGACGTGTTGTGGGGTAGAGGGGGTTTGATGGACGAGGCAACACAAATGAGAAGATGAGCAGAGTTGTGGCGATTAGGCCGTTCTGGAGTGCGATGGGCAGCCAGTTGTCAACTGGGGAAGTGCTGAACGCACAGCCGCAGGGGACTGGAATGGGAGGGGGTTTGAGAGCAAGTGCGGTTGCATAGAGTGCAAAGCAAATAAATAACGCGGAGGTAGTTCGTGCGGCGTGCCGCCAGGAGCCTTTAATTAAGGCCCATAGAGACCATGTGCCGATCGCGAGTTCAAGCGCGATGATGATCCACGGGGCGGCATGGCATCCCATGTTGGTGGCGGCAAGACCTGATGGGCGGCGAGCGTGTCGCGAAAGGTAGCCGAGCTTTGGACTTTGAGTGTCGCAGCGGTGATGAGGACGATCGCGGCAGCCAGCACACTGCCTTTAGCGAAGAATACGACTATCTTTTTGACCGCCACCATGCAAAACCTCCGAGGCCCAGAACAATAGATCCACCAACGAGAAACGTTCGACTCCAGTTTGCACCGGAGGACTTGGACGTCGGATCAATGAGAGGCATTGCTTCCTGTTCTGCGGCTCTTGGGGAGGTGTGCCAGTAGTAACTGTCTGCAAACGCTTGTATCAAAGGTTTAGCCGCATCAGCGGCCCGGGCGATCGCGCCACTTCGAGTGAACAGATCCGGCGGCGGTGAGGCGATCAGTTCGGCTGAGGAGAGTTGCCACACCTGCGGATGTGGCGGGCGGCGCGTCCGGTCGAAAAAAGAATCGACATATCGAGGGATTGCAACGCCTGCAACGTCAACAGTGTCAGAAAAGTCATGAGTTCGAACAGCCCCGGATCGCGGGGTAGGAAGTGTTTCGAAGTGTTGCCATGAAAGGATTTGTCCGGCCTTCGAGATTTCGAAGCGTTTGTGGCTTGCGCTTGTTACTTCGACGGGGCCGCCCGGGCTTGAACGCAGGGCAATGCCATCTGGAGCGTTCCAGATCACAAGCCAGCCATTCGCGGTCTCCTCGATACTGGTGAGGTTGTCTCGTTCTGCCAGAAGGAGAAGTGCTTGCGAAACAGGATGCGGCAAATCGAACAAAGAATTGACATAACTTTCGATGTCATCATCCCAGCCTCGCAGTTCGCCGGTTCGGGTGTCGGCACCTGTGCCGCGTGAATATCTGCCGCTCTTGTCGCGGAGGAAAACCCGGCTGCGATGGATGTGAAGAACACATTGAGATGAAAAATCCAGCCAGAATTCAAAGGTACCATTCAGGGCCTCAGCCTCGTAGACCAGATGCAGGACACCGTGCGGCGGCATTGACCGCTCAATTGCGGCAATGGGATCGCCAGGGTTGCTGCCACTGGACGAAAGTCCGATCAGAATTGAAATGAGGGGAGCAAGCACGGTGGGTGAATCCAAGTTGGCACTGAAGTCATGCGATGTTAACTGATAGGTCCCATGCCGACGCAATTAGAGCCAAAACAATCCTTGATCTGGAAGCCCGCATTTGATTCAACCCCTTCTGTGTATTTAAGTTTGGTCCAACAGCATTGTCCACTTTCGAGTCCGCATGTTCCGAGCAAGTTCCACGAGATTCCAGTCGGCGGTTCTGAGCATGGGCCTTGATACCAGTCGGTCGATTCACTGCTTGATACAGTCCAGCACAGAGCGTCCCGGGTAAGAGTTGTGAGTTGAGGTTTTCCAGATTCTCCTTGATTGGCATCGCGAGGGGCCTTTTCACAGATGGTCAATACGGACACTGCTGCACACGCAGATCCGGACCAACTGCAGTTGGTTTCGCCACAAACATAACAAGCGGCGAGGGCGAACGTAGCGCATACTGCACTCATCGACAATGCCATGAAAAGATCTGAGGGTCTTGAATACGCCATGTTATCTCCCTTTGAGTGTAACGGTCGGTCTCATTTCACGGAACGAGAACATCCCGGCCGGCCAAGCCGTGCCAAGTTGTGGCGACGGGTGTTCCGACATGCAGGTGAAGGGCAGGGGTCGGCTGGACATCGAACTGTTTGTATGTGGCGAGAAGTGCGCTGCCATCGGCAAAGGCGATTGGCGCGGTTGGCGCGTCTCGGCCGCAGCACCACTCGGTGGCGGGCATTTTGCCAGAGGCTTCGACGTAATATTGAAACAAAATCCCTTTTTGCGATGAATACCGGATGGTGCTGGTCTGCTGTGATCGAAGCGACTGCTCGTGCAGGTGAAGGCCCGCGCCGGGAACAAATGTGTTCTGGTTCAGGATCGCAGTTTGTGTCATGGCGATCAGGGTGCGATTTTGATCGCGGTTGGAAATGCCAAGGTCTTGCCATGAATCGATGTGGCCCGAGATCTGCAGGGGCAGATACCAGTACATCGCTGCGTTTACAACATCGGTCCATCCAAGCGGGTAATACTCCTGATGATCGGAGGTGTATTGCGTAAGCATCATCATGGCACCGCGGATGGAGGAGAGGTTGTGCGTGCGCCGTGCTTGTTCGCGTGCCTGGCCGATGGCGGGGAGCAGCAGGCCGATCAATATCATCACGATGCCGATCGTGACGATGAGCTCAACGATCGAAAACGCTTTGCGATGCATGGGCTGCCGTCGCAAAGGAATGGTGGGAATCCCCATGGCTCCACTCTACTCCCACTCTCTCCTCCCGGTCAAGGATAATCTGGGGCGGGTTCCGGCACCGGATGTGGGGTTCTGCGAGGAAGGGTTGCGGCGACTACGCTTTGCCTTATGAGTTCAAAAACACGTATTCTGACGGGTGATACGCCGACGGGGCAGTTGCATCTTGGGCACTGGGTGGGGAGCCTGGAGAACCGGGTGGCGTTGCAGGATGAGTTTGAGTGTTTTTTTCTGATTGCGAACATGCACGCGTTCACGACGCGCGCGGACAAGCCAGATGAGATTCGCGCGTCGACGCTGGAGATTGTGAAGGACTGGCTTGCGGCGGGGATTGACCCGGATCGATCGACGTTTGTGTTGCAGACGGAGGTGCCGGGGATTGCGGAGTTGACGTGGTTTCTGGCGATGCTGCTGCCGTTCAATCGGGTGATGCGGAATCCGACGCTCAAGACGGAACTGGAGACCAAGGGGCTGGGGGAGAATTATTCGTTTGGGTTTCCGATGTATTCGGTGGGGCAGTGTGCGGATATTTTGGTTTTTCGGCCGGAGTTGGTGCCGGTGGGTGAGGATCAGCTTGCGCACATGGAACCGTGCCGTGAGGTGGCGAGGCGGTTCAACCAGTTGTATTGCGGGGTTGATCCGCAGACGGAAGATGAAGAATATGTGCGGGCTGGCGGGCTGTTTCCGATTCCGAAGGCGAAGGTGGGGCGTGTGGCGAGGCTGATCGGGACGGATGGCGTGAACAAGATGAGCAAGAGCCTGGGCAATGCGATCTTTCTGACCGATGAGTTCAAGCAGATCAAGAAGAAGTTGGGCGGGTTGTATACCGGGCGGCAGACGATGGATGAGCCGGGCGATGTGAACAACGCGTTGTTTCAATATGTGCGTGCGTTTATCACGGATGCGGAGCGCGTTGCGGAACTCGAGCGGCGGTACGCGGCGGGCGACAATATTGGTGATGGGCATATCAAGGTCGAGGTGGCGGAGGCGATTGATCGGTTGATTGGGCCGATGCGGGAGCGGCGCAAGGCGTATGAAGGTGCGGCGGGGGATGAGAAGATTATGTCGCTGCTGCGCGAGCACGCGGCGAAGGCGAACGCGGCTGCGGAAGAGACGTTGCACCTTGCGAAGAAAGCGATGCGTCTTGATTTCGGGCGGCGTGTGATCAGCTTCGGGTGAGGGTCGGGTGAGAGTCGGGGTGCAGAGCCCTCGCTTGCGCTCGGGCCTCTTTTGGTTATGTGTTTGTGATTGCGCTGATGTCGAGGATGTACATGGCGCGTGAGCCGTCCATGGCCGAGTCGATGCAGACTTTGGTGGCGTCGTGATTGAAGCGTGGGTGAAGATCGACGCGGATGTCGCCGTCGAGGCTGCGGGGCGTATGGAAGCGGCCGATTTCGTAGCCTGTGTTGTTGAAGCAATCCCAGAGGAAGAGGGGCTGGCGTGATTTCATGTCGGGGTAGCCATCGGTGAGGACCCAGCGACCGGGGTCGCGTCCGGCGCGATTGAAGGTGCAGTGGCCGTCGCAGATGAGTTGGCCGGCGGCGAATGGTTGCGGCGGTTGGGCAGCGGGCGAGCGGAGGTCGGTGTCGTCGATGAGGAGATAGGAGTCCTTCATGATTTTGTTCATGAGGAAGCGGGGCTTGCCGAGGGCGTAGTAGATGGGTTTGAGCCCTCGGCGGGCGAGGGTCATGCATTGTTGTTTTGGAGACTTGCGGGCGCTGGCCGAGCCGAGGAGGGACCGTTTGCCGGCCCACGCGAGGATGGTGTGATCGTCCTGCCAGTCGTAGTGGCTGCACATGCCTTCGAAGAGGAGGCGGATGTCGCGGCCTTGGGTGTCCGCGGTGAAGAGGCGTGAGTGGAGGATGCCGTCGTCGCGTTCGAAGCGGTGCATGAAGCAGAAGCGCGTGCCGGAGGGGTTGAGCATGAGGTGGTTGACGTGTTGGTGAAGTTGGGTGTTGGCGCGCGGGGAGTTGTCGGCGGTGATGCGGTCGAGCGTGTCGATGGAGATGAGGAGCGTGCGTGAGCCATCGGGGTTGATGCGGAAGATGCCGTCGTCGGCGGGAGATGGGTTGTCGGGGTGCGGATCGGATGCGATCGGGTAGCCGTATTCGGGTCGGAGGCGGGAGAGGCGGCCGAAAGAGAGGGAGAGGAGGCAGTCGTGGGCGACTGCAACGTGTGGATGAGGGAGCGTGAGGAACGGCGAGCCATCGGGATTGATGATGCGGGTGATGAGCGAGCCGTCGGGTGCGGAATCATTGAACATGATGCGCTGGCGGGCGCGGGGGTCGGAGGCGCCGAAGTGTGTCCAGCGGAGCATGGCGCCTTGCTGCCAGTTCCAGGCGTGGGTGTCGGCGAGTTTGATGAAGCGTGGGGCGTTGGTGTGCCAATCTTCGATCCAGCCGATCTCGGCGGATTCGCCGGGGCGTGGGAAGCGATTGCAAAAGGTTGTGCGGTGGGTGAGGAGGAGGGAGTTGTCGACAGACCACGGGTTCTTGTCGTAGTAGCCGAACCAGTACTGGTGGTTGTCGCGTGGGGTGGCACGGTGGATTGGGCAGGGACGGGAGAGCATGGAAGTACAGTCGAATGAAGATTGATGATGCGAGGTTGGTCAGTCGGTGGGTTGGTCGGTGATGACGCGGTCTTTGATTGGTTGTGCGGGTGATCCGACGCAGACTTTCCAAGGAGGGAGGTCGGTAAAGACGCTGGAGCGTGCGCCGACGACGGTGCCTTGGCCGATGGTGAGACCGGGGCCGACGAAGCAGTCGGCGGCGATCCAGCAGTGTGGACCGATGGTGATTGGTTTTGGCTGAAGGGGGAAGTTTTTATGTTGATAGTCGTGCGTTGCGGCGCAGAGGTAGGTGTATTGGCTGATGGTGGTGTGTGCGCCGATGGAGATTGGTGCGACGCAGTAGCAGTCGACATCGTCGGCGAGGGTTGCGTAGTCGTCCATGATGAGGTTCCATGGGCCCCAGATGCGGACGCGCGGGCAGACGCGGGCTTTGAGTGAGACACGTGCGCCGAAGAGGCGGAGGATGCGTGCGCGGAGCGAGTGGAGCGGGCGAGGGATGATGCGAAAGAGCGTTGCCTGAGTGAGGGTCCAGAGGAGTCGCGCGATTTTATTGCGAGTGGAGTGAGGGCTTGGTTTGTTGGAGATGTCGACGGCGGGGTTCACAACGCGCCTTTCCAGCGGGGTGTGTTGTCGTCTTCGGGCCTGCGGAGCATGGGGCGCTCGCGTCGAGGTTCGGAAGGTTGGCCGGTGCAGATGGTCCAGGGTGGGAGGTTTCGATCGACCATGCCTCGCGCGCCGACGACGACACCTTCGCCGATGGTGATGCCGGGCATGATCATGACATCGGCGGCGACCCAAGCGTCCTTTAGGATGTTGACTGGAGCAGTGTAGAGGCGAGCGTCGGGATCAAGGGGGTCGTCGGCCTGTGTGTAGACCTTGCTGTGCTGGCTGATGGTGCAGAAGTCGCCGACGTTGATGCGTGAGCGGCAGTTGAGGGTTGCTTTGTCTCCGACGGCGGAGAGTTTTCCCATGGTGAGGTTCCATGGGCGATCGATGCGGGCGCTGGCGCGGATCTTGACGGAAGGGTGAAGGTGCGCGCCGCAGATGCGGAGGATGATGCAGCGAAGGGCATACCAGTTGTGGAAACTGAAGCGGAAGATCCATTGGCCGAGGAGTCGCCAGAAGAGTGCGCGGAAGAAGGGATCGCCTGGGCGGTGGCTGGGGAGTTCGGCGCGTGGGTGGCGGAGTGGAGCGTTTGGGCTTTCGATCTGCATGGATTAGCCTTCGGTGACGCCGAGTCGGATTTCGCGTTGGCGCTCGATCTCGTGAATGACGGCTTGTTGCTCTTGATCGCGCAGTTGTGTGGGGTCGAAGGGGCGTGCGGGGTTTCCGGCGATTGCGGTGCCTTTGGGGAAACTTTTGTAGACGCTCGCGCGTGGCCAGACGCGGCAATCGTCGCCGAGTTCGACACCGGGTGCGATGTAGGAGTCGATGCCGACGAAGCAGCGGTCGCCGAGGGTGATGGGCATGCGGACGAGTGGGAAGGAGGGATCGGACATGTCGTGCGTGCCAGCGCAAAGGTGGGAGCGTGCGTCGAGGACGCAGTTGTCGCCGAT
>JAANMU010002805.1_pt1 | contig 12267 bp, 10 predicted proteins | sample 7279701 | NCBI WGS metagenome assembly JAANMU01 (sample SAMN14094539, study PRJNA606508) | bioreactor metagenome | isolation source: A lab-scale SPAN reactor treating ammonium-rich wastewater day 57 | place: Ireland: Galway | collected 2017-03-13 | reverse complement strand
GTTAAGCTCTGGATAGTTGTGACGCGCTGTACATGCAATTCCGGCAAGGCTTCTAACAGCGTCACTAATTGGGATTGTCCTTCATCTAACACAGCTATCCCCAGTTTGATTTCTGTTTCGACACCAATCGTGAGTAGACGGTAGATGAAAAACACCACAAATGGTACGCCCAAAATAACCAGAAGTTGTACATTGTGGCGTAACTCCAGCAAATCTTTACGGACGATGGCCCAGGTGATATGCCACTGGGTAATTGAGAATCACTTCCGCACTGGAAGGGGTTGGGATGATTGCCAGGGCCAGTGTGATCGCTGCTGCCAGAACCAGAGTTTTGAGTGTTGTTGTCATTGTCGTGTCCTCCGTTTTTTTCTTTTATTGGGATTTTCGCTCCCACTCCAGTAACGAAGCTGGAGGAGACATTTGCGCACTTTTTGTTGCGGGTCGGAAATAAATTTATGCGCCATTTGGATCGATTTTTCGAAAAAATGCGCCTGTCTGTGGGTTTGACTCAAAAGAGAACCGCGGCCTAAACTCGCTGGTGAGCATTTTACATCACGATCAGGGATAAGGAGTTTCGACCCATGGATGAAGCGATCAAAAAGAAGGTTCTTCAGCTTTTCCCCAGCCCGATATTTATCGTGGGATGCGGGAAAGATGGGGTGGTGCATGCCTTCAGTGGCAGCTGGCTGGGGCAGTGCTCCTTTAAACCACCCGTGGTCTGGATCGCGGTTCGAAATGACAGCCGTCCGCAATCCATGCTCGAGGTGGGAGGTTATTTTTCAGTCAATGTGCTGCGTTCGGACCAGGAAGGAATCGCACGGGCCTTTTTTAAAACACCCGAGCCAAAGGATGGCAAATTCGGGTCAGCCGCATTTCACCAGACAAGCCATGGGATGCCGGTCCTGGAAGAGGCATCCGGCTGGGTGGAGTGCAGGATCACCAGCCTGGTAACGCCCGGCGACCATACTATCTATTTCGGTGAAGTGGTGGATTGTGGAATAAGCAGTGATGCAGCGGTTCTGACCACAGTCAGCAGCGGCATGAAATACAGCGGCTGATTTTTCATCAGGGTTCTCCGGTATATCCAGATGCCTCTGCTACAAATGTTTCTGGTCCTTCCGCTCTCTCGGCCTGCGGCCGGTTCATTTGCACTCCTGTTTCCCAGGCCTGGCCAACACAGGAACAGGGAGGCCGAGGTGACAGGATATTTTTCATTCGTCCCAATCAGTGGCCTGGTTGATCGAGGAATCCGTTTTTTTACGCCGAACCCACCATCAGCCCTATGGAAAGCGAGGTAATCCATGTCAGCCGATTGTCCGCATAGCGATGATCTCGATTCAGTGGCGGCCCAGGGAAACCATCTGATAGATTTGCCACGAATCGAGAGGGCGGTCCGGGAGATTTTCCTTGCGCTCGGTGAGGATCCGGATCGAGAGGGAATCCGGAAAACTCCTGAGCGTGTGGCCAGGATGTATGCCGAGGTATTCGAAGGGCTGTATCAAGATCCGGATGAGGTGTTCAAGACCTCATTTGAGGAAAAATACAATGAAATGGTGCTGCTCAAGGATATCCCCATGCACTCCATGTGCGAGCATCACCTGCTGCCATTCACCGGCCTGGCGCATGTGGCGTATATCCCCAATGGGCGTGTGGCCGGGCTTTCAAAGCTGGCACGGGTTGTCGATCTGTTTGCCCGCCGCCCCCAGGTTCAGGAGCGCCTGACCGAGCAGATCGCTGACTTCATTCAGTCCCGTCTCGATACCAAAGGTGTGGCGGTGGTGATTGAGGCGACTCACTCCTGCATGGCCATACGCGGTGTCAAGAAGCCCGGGGCGCGCATGGTGACATCGGCCATGCGCGGGTTTTTCCTCGCCGACCATCGTTCGCGCCATGAGGTGCTTTCACTCATTTACGGGAGCGCCAATTCCTACTTCTAACTGTGGTGTGGAGTGGCGCAGTGAGGGGCGATCCTCGACAATCATTCCATCGAAGATTTTGATGACCCGGTCGGTCCGTTCGGCGACCTTAGGATCATGGGTTACAACAACAATGGTATTTCCCTGGGCATTCAGGTCTTCCAGTATCCGCAGGATTTCTTCGCCGGATTTGCTGTCCAGGTTTCCGGTGGGTTCATCGGCGAGAATGAGCGAGGGATGGGTGACCAGTGCGCGGGCGATCGCCACACGCTGTTTCTGGCCGCCGGAGAGCTGATTGGAACGGTGGTCGAGGCGGTCGCCCAGCCCGACCTGCTCGAGGGCTTCGCGTGCCCGGCGGTATCTTTCCTTCCGGCCGAAACCGGCATAGATCAAAGGCAGTTCGACATTTTTCAATGCGCTGGCCCGCGCAAGCAGGTGATAGGCCTGAAAGACGAAACCGATTTTATGGTTGCGCACATCGGCGAGCTGTTTGTCTGAATAACGGGAAACATCGATTCCATCGAGGAGATACTGTCCGGAAGTGGGCCGTGACAGGCAGCCGAGAATATCCATCAGGGTCGATTTCCCCGAGCCGGATGGCCCGATGATGGAGGCGAATTCCCCATCTTCAACCGACACCGACACACCGCGAAGTGCATGGACTTCTTCAGTTGCCATCGGAAAAACTTTGGTGAGCTGAATTGTTTCGATGACACGCCCCATGAAATGGAAAATATCATTCCCTCACCCATGTGGCGAGACTCAACGGGAGCTGACCTTCCGGGAAGGCAAAAAGAATCCAGAGAGAGGGCTGTGCGGCGGGTACGCATCTACGAAATCAGGCGTTCGTTTGCTAGTATTGTCGCGAGGCTTGAGGTGGACTGTCTCGAATACAGGAACGGCAGGATGCAGCAGCCGTTTTGCCTGGTTCTCAAGGGAGGTATGGAAACATGAAAAAACTTCTGGTTGTCATCCTGGTCCTGGTTGTTCTCGGGCTTGTTTTTCCGATTGCCAATCTGGTGGTTAAACCCAGGGTTAACCCTCTTCTGAGCAGCCGCCAGACCGATGAAACCGGGTATGCGGCAGTCGCGGCGATCCTGGAGAAGAAGTGCCTGGTGTGCCATGCCCCGGACCAGGAGCTTCCTTTTTATGCCAATTTCCCGATCGCCAGAGACCTGATCACTCGGGATGTCAAAGCCGGGACTGCATTCATCAACCTTGTTGATGAATTGAATCCTGGAGGGAATGCTCCGGTCAGTGAATCGGCGCTGGCGATGATCGAGTATTCGGCCAGCTCCGGCTCGATGCCGCCTGCGCGCTATGTCGTGCTCCACTGGGACAGCGGCCTGTCTGCCAATGAAAAGAAAGTGATTCTGGACTGGGTCAAAGGGGTGCGTGCGAAACACTATCAGACTCCGGGGGTTGCTCCCGAATTTGCCAATGAGGCGGTCCAGCCGATTCCGCTCACTCATGCTCAAAATATGGAAAAAGTCGCCCTGGGCGACAAGATGTTCCATGATGTCCGCCTCTCGCATGACAATACCCTGTCGTGTGCTTCCTGCCATGGCCTGGATAAAGGGGGCACCGATCAGAAACAGTTCTCCACTGGAATCAACAACCAGATGGGAGATATCAACTCACCGACTGTGTTCAACTCGGGATTCCAGTTCAAACAGTTCTGGGATGGAAGAGCGGCAGACCTCCAGGAGCAGGCCGATGGGCCGGTAAACAACCCGATCGAAATGGGCTCCAACTGGGGTGAGGCGATTCCAAAACTGCAGGCGGACACGGAGGTTGTGGCTGCCTTTGCAAAGCTGTATCCGGATGGTTTGACCAGCACCAATGTCATGAATGCCATCGCTGTCTTCGAACACTCCCTGATCACCCCCAATTCACGTTTCGACAAATATCTGATGGGGGATGCCAATGCCATTACCCCCGAAGAAAAGAAGGGATACGAAGAGTTTAAAGAGCATGGATGCGCAACCTGCCATGCGGGCAAACTCCTTGGTGGATGCTCTTTCGAAAAGATCGGATTGAAAGGTGATTACCTGGGTGACCGGGGGAATGTCATCAAACGGGACAATGGGCGTTTCAATGTCACTCAGAAAGATTCCGACCGTTTTCGTTTCAAAGTTCCCACATTGAGGAACCTGGATAAGACTGCGCCATATTTTCATGATGGCACGCAGGCGACTCTTCTCGATGCGGTCAGGATGATGGGCAAATATCAATCACCAATGCCTCTCTCCGATCAGGATGCGGAGCTGATCGTGAAGTTCCTTCTGACTTTGACCGGTGAATACAACGGGAAACCGCTCTGAAACGATCTGCCAGGCAGGGTGTGATTGTGTGGTGGGCTTTGATTTTGTCCCTGGTGGCGGTTTGCCTTCCCTGCCAGGGTGAGGGCAGGGATGACTCTGCCGGCTTTGAAAAGGTGCAGAATGGCATCGATGTTCTCCTTGCCGAGCAGTTTGCTCCGCTTCAGGGACTGACAGTCGGGTTGATCACGAACCACACGGGCCGTTCGCTGGATGGAACATCGACCATCGACCTGTTCCATCGGACCCGTGTTTGCCGCCTCAAGGCCCTTTTCAGTCCGGAGCATGGAATCCAGGGCCTGGCGGATGAAAAAGTCCATTCCGGAACCGACGCACACACCGGGCTGAAGGTTTTCAGCTTGTATGGGGATTCACGCAAGCCAACTCCGGACATGCTCAAAGGTCTCGATGCCCTGGTTTTTGACATCCAGGATATCGGGACTCGCTTCTACACCTACATCGGCACACTTTCACTGTGCATGCAGGCCGCACGGGAAAATGATTTACAGGTCATAGTGCTCGACCGCCCCAACCCGATTGGTGGAATCAAAATCGGTGGAGCCATTCCCTCCGCTGCTGATTGCGGGGATCTGGTTTCGATTCATCCCATTCCCACCTGCCATGGAATGACAGTGGGGGAGCTGGCGGGGTTGTTCAATGACCAGTTCGGCATTGGATGCCGGCTGTCTGTGATCCCGATGAAGAACTGGAAAAGGGCCTGGTATTTCGATGAAACCGGCCAGAAATGGGTTAACCCATCGCCGAACATGAAAACCCTTGAGGGAGCCTTTTTGTATCCCGGTATCGGCATCTGTGAGACTTTGAATCTTTCGGTGGCGAGGGGAACAGACCACCCCTTTGAAATGTATGGAGCACCCTGCATGGATGGGAGCAGGATTTCGGAGGAAATGAGCCATCTGGGGCTGCCGGGCCTGGAGTTCTTTCCGGTCGACTTTATTCCAACCGCTTCAGGGCATCCATTCCGGGGCCAGGTGTGTCATGGAGTCCGGATTGAAGTGACCGATCGATCCATTGCGGATCCCTTTCGAGCGGGACTCCATCTGGTTCAGCTTTTTCAGCGACTTTATCCCGGGCAGATTCAGTGGCGAAAGGGTTTCGATGCGCTGGCGGGGGATCGGACCCTGTGGCGCAGGCTGATTACCGAACAGGAGGATCCTGCATCGATCCTTGCGGGGTGGGAAAAGCCGCTGGAGCAATTCAGAGAGGTTCGTAAAAAGTACCTGCTCTATTCCGAATGACCGGCTTCGTCGGCAGCGGCCGGAGTGGCCTCGGTGCCGGCTCCATCGCCACGCCCTTCGGCATCCGCCAGGGCCTGTGAGAGCTCATCGATTTTAGGGAGTTCGGTCAGGCTGCGCAGCCCGAAGTGATGGAGGAAGTGTTTGGTGGTCCGGTACAGGAAGGGATGGCCGGGGACCTCTTTGCGTCCGGAGATTTTTATCAGACGCCTTTGCAGGAGTGTGTGGATCATCGAATCGACATTGACACCGCGGATGGCCTCGATCTCGGCACGGGTGATCGGCTCGCGGTAGGCGATGACAGAGAGTGTTTCGAGGGCTGCCTGGGAAAGGGTCCGCTTCTTCCGCCGTTCGAGAAGGCGGTCGACAAATTCGGAATTCTGCGGGCGGGTTGCCAGAAGGAACCCCCCTGCCACCTCCAGGAGCTGCAGCCCGCGGGATTCATCCTCGATGAGGCGCTGCCTCCAGTCGCTCAGGGCGGCTTTCAGGCTCTCGGCATTTTCGCCCGGAATGACCTCGAGGAGGCGTTCGAGGGTCAAAGGCTCATCTGTCGCGAAGAAAAGGGATTCAAGAATCGATGCCAGGCTCATTCGCATTCAGCTCCAGATTTTCATGAGGTTGTTGGCTGGGAGTGTGTTCCTGGTTTTCATCGCTGGCTGGAGTCGTGTTTTCCTCTCCCAGTGGCTGTTCTCCAATGAAGCCGGATTCTTCTGAGGCGAAAGTCAGTTCAACCTCACCTTCGGCATCTCTTTTAATAACATCCACGCGGTAAATCCAGATATCACCGAGCATGATCGACTGGCGTGCGCTCACTTTGAGCAACCGTATCAGTTCGAGCAGGGCCAGAAAAGTGACAATGATCTCGACTCGTGAGTGCATCGATGCCAGGTAAAGGGTCAGGCACATTTCGCCATTGTCATGGAGCAGCAGCTGAATTTCCGCCATTTTTTCATCGATGGTGTATTCCTCGCCCTGGATGAGGTTGGGGCGGTCTTCGCCGATTTCAGCCAGGACCCGTTTGAACGCATTGGCCAGGTCGAACACATTGACTTCGTAAAATTCCACCGCATCGCGCTGGCCGACTGATGGCGGGGGTGTGTCTCGCCAGTAGAGCAGGCGCCGATCCGCCTCGGCTTTGCGTAAAAGGTCGGCCGCCTCCCGAAACCGTTCATAATCCTTGAGCCGTTGGAGTAGCAGCTGCTCTTCATCGATTTCAGGGGCCTCTTCTTCCGCTTCGGTTGCAGAGGGAAGCATCTGGCGGGATTTGAGGACCATCAGGTATCCGGCAATGACCAAAAAATCCCCGATTTCATCGAGGTTGTGCCGCTCCATCGAGCGAACATGCGCCAGAAACTCATCCGCAATAACCGACAGGGAAACCTGAAAAATGTCGATTTTGTAATCGCGCGCCATATCGAGCAGCTTATCCAGGGGGCCCTGGTACACATCCTGGTTCACCTGAAAGGAGGATCGAGTTGGGGAAACCGATTCCTCCGTTTTCGAACGGGGTGACTCTGTCGAATCGGCGGATGGGTTCAGAGGCGATGAAGCTGGGTTGTCGCTCATGGAAGTTCAGATGAGGCCGATGGCCTGTTTGGCTTCAGCCAGGATTCTGGAGGCAATGGCATTGGCACGTGCCGCGCCATCCCCGAGTATCTCCCGCAGCCTTTCCGGCCTGGCAGCGATTTCCGCATAACGTTCACGAAATTCCGCCAGATAAGCATTCACATTGGCAGCCAGCTCCCGCTTGCATTCCACACAGCCGATTCCTGCGGTTCGGCACAGATGATCGATTTCCCGGGTCCGTGCCGGAGGGGTGAATACCTTGTGATAGGTAAAAACAGTGCAGACATCGGGATTCCCGGGATCGCTCCTTCGAATGCGCTGGGGATCGGTGATCATGCCGCTGATCTTTTTGGCGGTCACTTCGGGGGAATCGATCATATCGATGGCATTGTTGTAGCTCTTGCTCATCTTGCGGTTGTCCAGGCCAGGCAGGCGGGTTGTCTCGGACTGGATCGCCTCCGGCTCCGGGAACAGGTCTCCATAGAAGTTGTTGAAACGCCGTGCGATCTCACGAGCCAGCTCGATATGGGGGAGCTGGTCTTCGCCGACAGGAACATGGGTGGCCTTGTAGACCAGAATATCAGCGGCCTGCAGGACCGGGTATCCCAGAAAGCCATAGGTGAGCAGATCTTTTCCACTCAGGTTTTGAATCTGCTCCTTGTAAGTCGGGACCCTTTCGAGCCAGGGCAAGGGCACAAACATGCCAAAGAGCAAAGCCAGTTCGACATGAGCGGGAACATCGGACTGCACAAACAGGATCGACTTTTCGGGGTCGACTCCCGCGGCAATCAGTTCCATGGCTTTCTGCTCGGATCTCTCCCGCAGGTTGTAGGACTTCAGGTTTTCATACTCGGTGGTGATGGCGTGCCAGTCGACCACACAGTAGACACATTCATAGCTGTCCTGCAGTTTGACCCATTTGCTGACCGCTCCGACATAATTCCCAAGATGCATGGGGCCGGTCGGCCGAATTCCAGAAAAAATCCTCGACATGAACGATCTCCATAAAGACAAAGGGGAAGCGTAACCGCCTCCCCATCCGCCACAGGACTATATCACAGGACATGGCTGCAACAAGATTACAGATTGGAAAAGTCGGTTCAGACCTGATTTTTCGTGCTTTTTCAAAAAAAATGCCGATTCCGGGGCCATTGGAGGATCCCGCATCTCCAATCGAAAACGAATTCAGGATACACTTCTCGATCAACATGTCCGGGCCTCATAATGATGGCCGCATACCACCTGCATTAAGGATATGAATGATGACCAACCATCGCGCCCAGCAGAAAAAGGCACTCCATGGAAGCTTGAAAGCGGTCACGCGCCAAAAAGGAAAAGGGGAACCCAAGATCGGAGTCGAGGAGTTTCTCTCTGTGGCCGAGCGTTTCGGTTTCACAAAGAAAACCCTGGACAGAATCCGCGCTGCAGTGGAGAAAGAAGACTGGGGAGAAGGCCCCTTTCTCGGGAATTACTACACCAATCTGAAGGAAACCAAAGGGCAGGCTTTTGTCCGGGTGGCGAAAAAGACTTTCGGGGTGGATTATGCCCTGGCTTGCAGCTCCGGGACCGCGGCCTTGCACAGTGCTTTTGTGGCGGCGGGTGTTGGGCCCGGAACCGAGGTGATCTGCCCGGCGATTGGTTTTTTTGCCACAGCCGCAGCGGTTGTGGCTTCAAGAGGGGTCCCGGTGTTCTGCGATGTGGATGAATCGCTGTCGATGGACCCCTCAAAAATCGAGGCATTGATCACTCCGCGCACAGCAGCTCTCGCGCCGACCCATGTGATGGGAACTGTGTGCAACATGGAAGCCATCTGCGATATCGCCAGGCGGCATAATTTGCGTGTGGTGGAGGATTGCGCACAGTCCTGCGGTGGACACTACAAGGGGAGGCTTGTCGGGACCTGGGGGGACCTGGGGTGTTTCAGCATTTCGGCATACAAAATTGTCGGGGGTGGGGAAGGCGGGCTGGTCATTACAGGGGATGAAAGGCTGTGGGAACGCGCCAATCAGCTGGCGGAGTGTGGTGGATTGTGGCGTCCGGACCGGTTCGGGCCTCCACGATACGAGGGGGAGATTTTCTGCGGAACGAATTACCGGATGTCCGAGCTCGAGGCAGCCATCGATGTGGTCCAGCTGAAAAGAATGCCAGCCACAGTTCGCCGGACTCGTGCGGTCAGAATGCGGATTCTGCGCCGCCTCAAGACTTTTCGTGAGATCCTCCTGCAGAAACTGAATGATCCGGAGGGGGATGTCGGTTACTGCCTGCGCTTTTTCCCGGAAGATATTCCGCTGGGTGAGCGGATTGTGGCCGATCTGAAGGATAGAGGAATTTCCTGCGGAATGCGGGGCAAGAATGCTCCAACGGACTGGCATGTTTATTCGGAAATGCTGCCCCTGATTCTTAAGTCCGGCCCAACCGGTGAGGAATGTGTCTATACATGCCATCACTACCTCGAGAGGGGTGGCGGGCCGGTTTCCTATGCACGGGGAGATTGCCCGGTGGCGGATGATCTTTTTGACCGCTGTATCACAATCAATTTGAATCAATGGATGACAGTTGAGGATTGCCGCAGCCTGGCTGACAGCCTGAATCAGGTTTTATCGAACCATTGCACAGCGGATAAGGAGGGAACTCCATGGCTTTCATAAAAATCATTCGATTTTCGGCCATTGCCGCCTGCCTGATACTCGCTGTTACAATTGCTGCGCAGCAGAAGGAGCGCCCCATGGGACAACTGGCATATACCACTCCCCGGGTCAAATATGAGTTCCGGGGGATCATCGGGGACCGCATTCAGGCGAACCTCGAAAACTGGCTGCTGCCGGCTCCGACTGCAAATCCGGGAATACTCGAAATGTTTCGGGTCCGTGACCGCAAGCCGGTTCCTCAGCTGGTCGACTGGGCGGGTGAATTTATCGGGAAGTACCTGATCTCTGCCATTCAGGCGCGGCGCATGGTTCAGGACCCACGCCTGGATCGCCTGATTCGGGATACTATTGCCGAATTGATTTCCACCCAGGCGGAGGATGGATATCTGGGGCCATTCCGGAAAGAGGAACGTTTGCTTAAACATTGGGATCTGTGGGGGCATTATCATGCCATCACTGCATTGCTGATGTGGTATGAAGACACCGGAGATGTGGAAGCACGGGACTGCGCTGTCCGTGCCGGAGATTGTGTGTGTGGGATTTATCTCGATACCGACCGCCGCCCGCTGGAGGCTGGCAGCGATGAAATGAATCTCTCGATTCTGACCGCCATGGGTAGGCTTTACCGCCACACCGGCAATGAACGCTACCTCCAGATGATGCGCAAAGTCGAAAAGGACTGGGAGAAGGCGGGAGATTATTTCCGCCAGGGACTGGCGGGGGTGGATTTTTACAAAATCCCGCGTCCACGCTGGGAGAGCCTGCATGACATTCAGGGGCTGGTCGAGCTTTACCGGATCACAGGAAATGAGGATTACAAGACATCGTTTGTCAACCTGTGGAGGAGCATCCAGCGCCTCGACCGGCATAACACCGGCGGCTTTTCGACGGGGGAACAGGCAGTCGGAAATCCCTACACCCCAGGTGCAATCGAAACCTGCTGCACCACCGCCTGGGCGGCACTTTCACTGGATATGCTGCTCCTTACAGGAGAATCTGCCGCTGCCGACGAACTGGAGTGGTCGCTCTATAACAGCATCCTCGGCTCCCAGCATCCCAGCGGGCGCTGGTGGACTTACAACACCCCAATGGATGGCAAGCGTGAAGCTTCGGCGCATACCATTGTTTTCCAATCCCGCGCCGGAACTCCGGAGCTGAACTGCTGTTCAGTCAATGCCCCTCGCGGGTTGGGGATGATATCCGAGTGGGGTGTGGTGGGAGACAGCACAGGCACAGTTGCCTTGAATTATTATGGCTCGATGGATGCGCATCTGTCGCTTCCTGGGAACGATAAAGAGAGCCTGGATCTGCATGTCGATTCCGAATATCCCTGCCCGGGAGTGGTCATGGTTGAGGTGGGGCTGGAGAAGGCGGCGAAATTTTCCCTCAAACTGCGGATTCCAGCCTGGTCGAAAAAGTCCCGTGTGATCCTGAATAATCATGAGATTGGAACCCCTGATGCCGGGACATACTTCACCCTCGATCGTGAATGGCGCCCCAAGGACCGCATCGAAATCTATTTAGACTTTTCCCTGTGGACCTGGATCGGGGATGGAGATGCACTCGGGAAGGTGAGTCTATACCAGGGGCCCTTGCTGCTCGCTTTTGACCAGAGGGACAATGAATTTGACTGCGATGCCATCCCGGCCCTCGATTACCGGAATCTGGAATCCAAAGACCTGAAGCCAGAAGGGAAATTCCCTCCGCCGATTCTCAAGGAATTCACTGGAGTGGATGGCCAAAAGGTCCGGTTGCGGGATTATGCCACCGCGGGGGCGGCGGGAACCGAATACCATTCCTGGCTGCCGATACAGATTGCGCCCCCGCCTCCATTCCACCTCCTTGAGCCAGGCGATCAGGCGCGGATCCCCAAAGGGCCGGTCAAGCTCACATGGGTCGGCAGCAAACAGGCCGGTCAGCTCACCTATCTGGTCGAGATCAGTGAGGAGGATACCTTTTCAAAACCGGTTGTCAGCGAGGATGGAATTCAACGGAATTATCTGATCCTGCGCAAGGAGCTCGAGCCAGGAAAAACTTATTACTGGCGTGTGACCTCCCGAAATGATCAGGGAGCCAGTCCCAACGAGGGAGGTCCGCGTGCATTTACAGTCGATCCCAGCCTGGAAAATCCATTCATTGACCATCCAGCCCTGCTGGACTTTCGGGATGATGGCCTGGTGGCTGGATCATTCCTGGATGGAGATGGAACTCCGGTTTATGGCTATCTCGAGCAGGCCAGGAAGGTTGAGCCTGCCAAGGATCGATCCGGCAAAGATAACGGGGCGGTTGCATTCAAAGGTGAAGGAATGCTGCGATATAAAACTCCGCCATTTCCCTCAAAAGAATACTCATTCACCGCCTGGGTGTGTGTCGATGAATATCCAGTCGGCAGAATCGGGCAGATCTTCAGCGCCTGGGCCAGGGGAGGGGATGACCCTCTGCGTGTCCTGGTGGAGGGCGATCACCTCTTTGCACGGATCGAAGGGGCCGGGAACTGGGGAACCCCTGGAATCAAGGTTCCCAAAGGGGAATGGATTCATCTGGCGGCAGTCAAGCGGGG
>JAANMU010002804.1_pt1 | contig 12271 bp, 16 predicted proteins | sample 7279701 | NCBI WGS metagenome assembly JAANMU01 (sample SAMN14094539, study PRJNA606508) | bioreactor metagenome | isolation source: A lab-scale SPAN reactor treating ammonium-rich wastewater day 57 | place: Ireland: Galway | collected 2017-03-13 | reverse complement strand
ATACAGCGGTGTCTTTTCTGCGTTCAAGTACGCAAATGGCTTGAGTCGATTGAATGCCATATCGGTTGCAGTTTTATGAACACGAAGCGCCGTCATTCGGCATAGGATCGGCAGTCAGTCAAGTTTATGTCCAAGCGCGATGACCTGTGGGGACGGCCCCATTGATACCACCACGAGTACCTTGATGGGCTTGGGCAGTGTCGGATCGCTGATTGTGCAACCGGGGCTGATTGCGTTGACTGCACTCGTTAACAATTTCCCTACCTCTTAGGAGCGTTCGCAAAGAGGATTGATTATCGCGGTTTGCGTGACACGTATGGTCCCGCGGCCTTGCCGACGCGAACCCAGTTATCGATTTCTTCCTTCCTGAATTTCCACAAGCTTCCAACTTTGTGGGCGGGCATATTCTTGCGTTCGATCCACTTGTAGATCGTGTCGCGCTTTACGCCCAAATAGCTGACAATTTCATCCACGGACAACCAGCGATCACTGGTCACGTCGCTCATCAGAACCTCTGCGAATATATGGCTTGGGGAGTTCGACGGCCCCTCCGCGTGGAGAGTACGTCCAATTCATCCCGCTGCAGTCGGTTCTATCATAACCGACGTGCTAGTAAGGCGAAACCTGCAAAATGCCCACAATGGTGCAGCAGTGGTCCACCTACACGAACTAGGTCCTTCGTCGATCAGAAAGTGAAAGACGCAGAGGAACCTTCGCCGGCCACCCACGGCGTCCGGTGGTTCGCTCGATACCACTCGGGCGATCGACCATTCTCGCCCATCTCGTAGCCGATGTTCTGGATGCGGCTGAGGACGGGGAAGACCTCGCGGCGGGTGCGGCGGTAGCGGTAGCGGAACTGGCAGGTGAAGCACTTTTTGTTGCGAGTGCACCAGTTGACGATTAGCCAGGTCAACCGCGATCGATCGACCGCCCAGCCCCAGGGCGACCAGATGGGACGGGTCTGGCAGGCGTGGCTTTGGTCGGGGCGGGGCTCGGACTTTGGCTTGTTGTAACCCGACGCCAGAAGAATCTGGTGCCCGTCCGATGATTTCACATCGGGAATCAGCAGGTCTCGCACCGCCCAGTTGAAGTAGCGCAGCGCGTCGGGACTGGGAACGGTGTCATCTTCCAGGTGGACGATCACGTCGGCGCGCAGCTGGTACGCGCGGAACAGCGCGTCGTGCGTGTTCTTGTTCAGGCCGAGGCGGTTCCGGTTGACCAGTAGCCGCGACTGGCAGGCGGTGAAGTCGCGGAAGGCGGCGATCACCTCGTCGTGGCCAGGCTCGACGTTGGGCAACAGCACCCAATCGGCGATGCCGTCGCACTTGGCGAGCGCGGCCAGCACCTCGCGAGTGTAGGCGGGACGGCGGTAGGCGGTCATGGTGATTACGCGGAGCATGGCTTTGTTTCCTCCAGTGCTTGAGCCTGATCGTGCAGGGCCGTCCAGTCGCGGGACCAGCGAGGCGTGATCGTGGCGGCGCGGCCGGCAGCCAAGCGACCGAGCCGCTCGTAACCATCACCGCCCATTGCGGAGATGTGGTGGGAGTGGGCTGTATACCAGCGATAGATGTAGCTCGGCCGCGGATCGTGTTGGAGCGGGTCGACGCGGCGTAGCTTCTCGGCCTTGAATCGCTTGAGCAGTCCCTGGTCCTGCCCGCTCTGCATGAAGGGATAGCCGCAGACGCGGTCGAACGCTTCGCGGCGAAACGCCCAAGCACCGTGGAACAGGTACTGGTTCGTCTTCCGTTCCAGGCGGCTGCGTTTGTCACTGTAGATGGCGGTCGGTATCGTGTAATCGGCCTCGGCCAGCGCTGCCGCCGCGGCGCTCATGTGCCAGGGGAGATAAATATCGTCGTCGTCCCAGACGCAGTAGGCGTCGACGTCGGCCGAGACCAATGCCGCCGAGGCGTTCCGTTTCTCGCCCAGCGTGCGGAAGCGGACTGGCAGCGAAACAACCCGCCAGCCGTCGCCACGCTGGTTGCCGTACTGGCCGGCGTCGTCGAGGACGATCAACTCGCGGAGATCGGCCGGGTAGTCCTGCCGCAGGAAGCATTCAATTGCCTCGGCCAATTGGGCGGGACGTTTGTAGGTGCAGCAGATCGCGGCCAGTTTCATGATTTCGTCCTTTCATTGCAGTCCAGCCATTCCAGCAGCGCCGCCTCCAGCCGGTGCTCATCTGTCCGCTCGGGCACATCGGGCGGCTTCGTGCGAACGGCCCGCTCCCAGGAAGTGGGTTCGCAGCGTCGTCGCCCGGTCGCCTGATAGTAGTCGTGGAACTTCTCGGGGCTCGTGGTATGGGAGGTCCAGACGGCCGGCACGCCGTAGGCCTCGGCTACGATGACGCCGTGCAGCGACGAACTGAGCAGTACGCGGCAGGTGACGATTTCCGCGATAACCTTTTGCCACTGCCAACTCGGTTCGATCAAAGGCAGTCCGCGACTCCGGGCAAACTTTCGTCCCGTCGCATCCGCAATGTGCGGCATGAGGGCCAACTCGCGCGTTGGCTCGACACGCAACGGGTGGAACCGTGGCAGGAGAGAGGCCGGATCACCATACACCGGCGGGCAGGCTCCACCTTTGTCCAGGATGTACTGGCGCGTGACTGGCCCTCGTACCGCCAGAAAAGTCATTCCTTCGGGCGACCACGGCCGGCCGAGCCGTAGGTTGTGGACGCCGCTCCCCCAGATCGTGTCGCCGGGCCGAGCATGCTGGATGATCGAGCCGATCGCCAGCAAGCGGGGCGACTGGCGTTGCCATACCGGTTCGCGCCCACTGATCGCCGCCACGATTACGGGGGCCAAGGCATCTCCGAAGTTCGGCTGCTCGCGCCACCAGTACATGGGAATCGCAGACATCAAGCCACCTCCAATCGGGACTCGATGTCGCTCCGCGAGTACTCCAGAATGCGGCAATAGGCGTCCCATTCGCCCACGGCGATCAGCCAGCGGTCTCCATCGAGGACCGCGCCGCCGGGAAACACGACATACGGCGTTTGCTCATCAGGGCGAGTCCCCTTGGGTGCATACAGTGGTGTCCGCGCCAACCGCGCGATCCCAAAGGGCGGTCTATCGGCAAACGTGTAAAGGCCCAGGCAGTACAGCGGTCGATCCGGTTTCTGTCGAAGCTGCGTGTGAAAGAAATGGTGCCACTCGCCACCCGCGAGCACTGGTGGCGCGCAGCCCCGCACGTCGCCAAAGGCCACGGAAACGCAGTGGGAGGCGTGAACTGGCGACTTTCGCCGGGCAGCAGTTCCGCCTTGCCGCCGACGACGCGGAGCACGCGGTGCGGCGCGCCGTGGTAGACGGCATGAAGTTCGCCGCCCGACTCGAAGAAGACCCAGTTCTTCTCCCGCAACTGGCGAGCGGGAAAATCGGGAACCAAATGTTCGAGCACCGCGCCATCCGGCGTGATTCGAGCCAGCATGATCGTGTTGCGCGGCCGCGCGAGCCCGGTGTAGGAAAGCCACAGGTCGCCGCGAAACAGAAACAGCCGCGGGTCTTCCTGGCCATCGCGAGCCTCAGCATGGGAGGGCAGTTCAATCAGCGTCTCGCAGAGTGGACGGAACGCATCGTCGAGCTCGGCCAGCGCAATGCGGCTTTGCACGCGGCCGACGCGATAGGCCATCAGCCAGCGCCCAGCAAAGCGGATCAGCGACAGATTGAAACGATGAATGACCTCGCTGCGCGATTGGATCGGCGCGAGCACCTCATACGTTTGCCGAGGCGGCAGTGCGGCGGTGCGCGCCTTTTCCAGCAGCGCTGTGCGAATGGTCGAACCACGAGCTATCAAGGGGCTACTCCTGTCAGCCAGGCTTCGCAGGCCCGCATCAGGCGGCTGCGATGCTTGAGATGTGCGGACCAATTGCGGCCGTGGATCGAATGCGGCGCGGGGAGCTCGGTGACCGGTAGGCGATGCGCGCGGTTCATGCGGCCGGTGAAGCGCATCGCGGTATAGCTGAAGAGGATGTCTTCGCCGTTTCCGTTGGGTTTCCCCTCGCGCTGGATCGCCTCGAACTCGGGGGCAACGTCGAAGAAGTCGGCGGCGTAGCGTCGCGACGCCACGAGCGCCCGGGTCAGCACCACCGGCACGTCGCCGCTAGCCACGTTCCGCGGGTCGTAGGAACCATCTGCCTTGGGGCGACGCCCGAAGATGCCGTGCAGCACGTCGGGGTCTTGCCGCCAGGCGTCAACGAGGCCGTGCAGTGATTCGATTGGCAGTTCGAGGTCATCGTCCTGAATGAGGATGCACTCGTGCCGCGCCAGGCACGCCGCCGCGAAGCGGGTGTACAGACCCAGGTCTTGCTCGGCGTTTACGACCTTGGCCCAGTCGTGGCGAAATCGCTCGGCGGGATTGTTATTCCAGACGATGGCCTCGGTGACGATGCCGCCGGTCCGCCAGCCATCGACGATACGGGCAACGTTTGCGGGGCGTTTCCAATTGAGAATGACGGCGGTTATCATGCGGCGGCCCTCCCTTCGCAGGGCAGCGAATCGAACAGGCGCTGCCACCCGGCCCAAATCACGTCGGGATTGGCAAGTTCCTCGACGAGCCGCTCCCGGGCGGCGTGGGCAATCCGCATCCGCAGGTCTTCGTCGTAGGCGAGCATGGCCGCGTAGTGGGCCAGTTCCTCGTCGCAACTGCCGAGGAACCCAGTGACGCCGTGCTCGATCATTTCGCACCAGCCCCATTCGTTCTGAGCGACGACCGGCACGCCCGCGGCAAACGCCTCCAGGCCGACGCGGGGCCAGTTCTCGCGAGCCCCGCCGTTGATCGGCAGCGTGCAGTGCAGTTGGCGGAAGAAGTCGCGAGCTGGCAGGGCATTGGGCCGGAGCACGTCGGCCCACACTGGCGGCTTGCCGAGCTTGCTGGTTGTGCGGTCGTCCATGCCCAGCATCAACGCCCGCTTGTTTGGGTACTGAATCCGCTGGTAGATCGGCCAGGTATTGCTCGACCACTTATCCTGGTCGGGGCGCGCGGCGCGGCCGATGACGAATGCCTCGCCGGGGGCATGCCTCCGCGGGCTGAAGGGCCACTCGTCGGCGTCGAACGCCCCCCGGATCAAATGCCCCTGCGCCGGCTGGTAGCCGAACTCGGCCAGCTGTGGCTCAAGCTGCCCGCGCTGAAACTCGCTCTGGTACACAAAGGCGTCGAACGGCCCGCACTGGCGATAGAAGTCGCGCTCGGCGTTGAACAGCCAGGTCATGCAATTGACCCACACCATCCGGCAGCCAAGCTCACGCAGCCGCTTGGCGTTGGCCAAGAAGGCGCTGTTACAGAAGCTGACGACGGTCGCGCCGGCAAGGCCCGGCACCTCCCCGAGCGACTCGGCGCTCGCGTGGTGCGTGACGCAGCCAAGCTCATCAAGCCGCGATTTCCACTTCTCGTCCGCGCCCCACGTCGGGATCAGATGAACCTCGATGCCGAAGCGCCGCCAGATCCTGACCGTGTGCCACGCCTCGGTGCAGGCCCCACCCAGGTCGCCGGGATAGCCCATTAAAAACACTTGCATTGAATAGTTGCTCCTTATGATGTACTGCCGGGCGGCGGACCGCTTGACGGGGCGGAACTGCTACTGGATGAAACAATGGGTGCGTGCGAGTCGCTCGACGAAGAGCTTTCGCTGGACGAGCCTTCAACCGGAGGCGTTGACGGCGAACTGGACGACGGCGAACTCGGCGTCGGAGCGCTGCCGCTGGGCGAACTGCTGCTGGGAAGCGAGCCGCTCGACGCCGCAACGCTGCTACTTGGCGGCACGCTGCTGGAGGAATTGCTGCTTGACGGCGGCAGTCCGGACGAGCTACCGCTGCTGCTATCCGTCGTCGATGGCGAGGATACGCTTGACGATGTGCCCGACGAGGAGCTTTCAATCGAACTGCTTGCCGATGGCTCACCGCTGGATGCTGACGGTGTGGATGGTGTGGATGGATGGGACGAAGTCGATGGCGAGGACGAGGAAACGAAACTGCTGCTGCGACCGCTCGAGGATTTGTCGCTGGAGGAAGATTCGCTCGACGTATTCGACGAGGACGAGCTATAGTCGCTACTGCTGGACGTAGAGCTGCTGCTTTCGACCGCCGAAGACGAACTGCTGCCACTTGAACTGCTCGGTTCCGAACTCGATGACGAGGTTTCGGATGAACTTGAACTGGCGGACGACCCGGAACTCGAGGACGAATGGGACGATGAACTGCTGCTCGACGAGCTCGATGAACTTGAGCTGCTGGAACTACTCGACCGGGAACCACTGCTCGAAACGCTGTCGCTCGACTGGCTGCTGCTGGAGGACGGGCCGCTCGAACTGCTGCTGGAGGATGAACTGCTGGAACTGCTGCTACTGCTCGAAGGGCACTCGCAGTCCCGCACCCGCCGCTCAAAGCGCCACTCGCTCACGCTGGATACTTCTCGTACGGTGAGCGTGCGGCTCTCCACGTCGATGCACTCATCGCAGTCGGAGGGCGTGAAGCGGAACTCCTGGACCAAATCACCCGGCGGGGGCGGCTCGCTGGAGCTACTGCTCGATTCCGACGGGCTACTCGAGGAACTCTCGCTGCTCGAACTGCTGGAGGATGAACTGCTGGAACTGCTGCTTTCGCCGCAATCGCAGCTTTCCACCTTCCCCGCGCGGTGGCTCTTCAGCCAAGGGCCTTCGCTGCGCTGAAGCTGGCAGTTCTCGATGTAGATCACCACGTTGCGCGTGTAGACCCACAGGCAGCCATCCTCGCATCGAACGTCGGTCTCTTGCAGCGGCACGGACCCGCCCACGTCACCACAGGGGCCGCTGCTGCTGGGGTGGCTCGACTGGCTGCTGCTGGATTCGGATGAACTGCTGGAACTTTCGCTGCTGGAGCTGCTGGAGGAACTACTGCTCGACGATTCCGATGAGGAACTCGATGATGAATAATTGCTCGATGAGCTCGACGAACTCGACGAAGACGAACTGCTGGAACTCGACGACGAGGAACTGGACGAGTCGCAGCATCCTTCGCCGAGCTGAACCACTTCCCACTTTTGGCTATCGGCGAGCCACTTTGCCCAGCCAAAGGTTCCCGCGGGCACGCTTTCGGCCGCGCAGCAGCCACAGTCGCCGCCGGACGTACCGGGCGACTGGCAGACCTTCGGGCAGACAACGCCCAGCGAGTCGTACAGCGTGAATGGGCAATCGGCCTCGCACCACTGGGGTGTCCCTTCCTCGGTTTCGCTATAAACGATCCGCACCGCGTCGGCGCTGCCGCAGCGAGCCAGCGGCGAGAGCAGCTTGAAGCGACGGAAGTCGTCGGGGAAGTTTGACAGACGCACAACAGCCCACTGTTTTCCGAGGCCACCTTCGCGCCACAGAATGCGGGCCGATCCGACAGGCCGGCTAAGAAGCACTGTCGGATCGTCCTCCTTCACATCCGCGAACTCGTGGCACTCGTCCTCGACATCGATGAAGGCCGGGCAGACGCCGCTCACCCAGGCCCGGCCGATCTTGCCGTCCCGCAGCGGGTCGAGCAGGATCACGAAACGCCCGAAATGATCGGGGTGCTTTGGCTTCACACCCACCAGCGCCACCTGGTTTTTGAACTCCCGCAGGTGCGATTCCGGCGAGATGATCGGCGAGTCGATCCCCAGCACATGGAACCGCAGCCGGTCCTCGCCGCTGCCGTTACGGACCTTGATGATGTCCCCTTGGCGGAACTGGTCGAGCGCGTCTGCCAACTGATCGTGCTTATTCCCCTTCTGAGCGCGCACCGTATCCAGAAAGGAGTTCCACACCTCAGAGGAAAACTCCAGCGGCTGGCCGGCCTGCGTCTTTTTGAAGCGGTCGCCCATCGTTTACGTTCCGATCCCCAGGCCAGAGAAGTCGCCATACTCGTAGACCTGCTCGACGTAGGCCGCGATCGGTTTCTTGATGAGCGTGTGGGCGTCGTTATCCTCCTCGTCGGCGAACCGAATCCAGAGGTAATGCCAGCCTTCCTTGTCGATGCCCGTGATGTTCCCCAGCGTCAGGCCGCTGATATTCGGGCTGGCGGCGAAGCGGAAGGTGATCTCCCAATCGTCGAAGCCGCGCTTCGCGCCGCTTGCGCCCAGGAACAACACTTCGCCGCGAGCAAACCCCTTGAACGCGCCGTCGTTCACCTTGCCAGTCAGGAAGAAGAGCGCCGCCTTATACGCGCCGGTGACCAGCGAGTCGTCGATCTGGTGCGTTTCGGTGAAGTTGTAGACCGGGACCGTGATATCGGTCCCTTCGATCTGATCCTGGTTGACGCCGATCGCGCCTTGGAAGTTGGGCGCGACCTCGCCGGGCGCGGCATAACGGCCGACCGTCGTCAGGCCTTGCGTGATATGAACGTTGCCGCCGCCCGTGTCGAAGGTGAACTGTGACTCGTCTTCGAGCTTCACGTAGCGAACGGCGCATTCCCACACGCCGCCGCCGACGGTCGAGATGGTGAAGCTGTCTCGCTTCAGTCCGTCGTAGAACGCCGGCGCGGTGGCCGCAACGAGCGATTTCACCTGCAAATCGTCGTCGGTGCCCTGGACGACGTAGAGCAACTCCGTGTTCGGGTCTTCGCTCTCGGTCGCCTCGCGGCTGTTGTATCGTTCGTCGATGGTGATAGGCATGCGACATCCTTACGGCGCGAAGACGAGCTTCCCTTGCTTGGCCTGATCAAGCAGCCCTTTGGTGTTGCCGGCGATCTGTTCGGCGGCGCGGGCCGTTCGCTCTGCCAAGCTGTCGGCCCCCAGACCGCGGGCGGCGAGCGCGTTGAACGTCCCCTTGGCCTCGACCTTCCGCTGTTCCTCTTCGAGAACGCCGCCGCTGGTGGAAAGGCTGTCTTCGATCCCTTTGAGCCGTTCCGGTTCGCCGGTCTCGGCTGCCGCCCGCTTCTTCGCCGCTTCGGCGATGGCGTCCTGCCATTCCTTCCGCGCGCCCGCGAGCTCGCCCTCCGTGGCCGCCAGGTCGTCGGCAAATTGCTGTTGCCGTCGGGCGTGCTCTTCCGCCTGCATGTCCCCCAGGGTGCTTTCGACGCCGGCCCGGTCCCGCTCGATCTGTTCGCGCCGCTCCCGCCGCTCACGATCCCGCCTGCCCACCGCGTCGAGCATCTGCTGATCGGCAGCGCCGGTCGCTTCACTCACCTCGCGGTTGATCCGGTTCACTTCGGCATCCACATCCACCTCGTCGCTGAAGAGCGACTTGAGCCGCACCCAGGCCTTCTTGATGAAGCCGATCGTGTTATGCCAGGTGTGCGTGAGCAGGTTGGTGAAGACGCTCCAGGCATCGGCCAGGAATCCGACCGTTTCGGTCCAGCCGACTTCGATGGCCGCCCAGCCGTTATTGAGAATTTTGGCGACGCCAAACACCGCGTCGGTCCAGAGGGAGAGAAAGAACTCCTTTGCCCCGATCCACAGTCCGTTGAGAAAGTGGATGCCGCGCTTCCACTCCATTTTCAGAGTGAGCCAGACGATCTTCGCCGCCAGCGCCAGGTCGCCCGCTGCGAGCGCATCGCCGATCCCCTGCCACGCCGCCAGGGCGTCGTTCTTGAGCGTCTCGAATCTTTCGCCCAGCCACGCCAGCGCCTTGGCCCCCAAACCAGACGCATATAAGAGGTATCCGCCAAGCGCGACCGCGGCGACGATCACGAGGCCAATGGGGGAGAGCAATAGCGCAATAATCTTGCCCAGAATGGCGACGGCCGTGCCGACTGCACCGACGATGGTCACCACCGCGCTGATCGCCGCGCCGAACCCGGAGATGATTCCGCCAAGAACAATCAGCGCCACGCCGGCCCCGACGACGGCGGCCGCGATCTTAAAGATCGTGACGACCAGCGCCTTGTTCTGCTTGACCCAGTTGACGATGGCCGTGATGAACTTGATCGCCCGGCCGATTGTCTCGGCGAGCAGCGGCGCAAGCGCCGCCCCCAGTTGAATCGTGACGGCCGAAATCGACCGCTTCAAAATGTCCCAGGCGTCGGCCAGGGCGGCGGCGGACGCCGCGTCGTCATCGCTAATCGTGATGCCCAAGTCCCGCGCTTGCTTGCGAAACGCCTCGATGCCGTCAGCCCCCTGGTTCAACAGCGGCATCAAGGCCTTGGCCCCGTCTCCGAGGATTTCAAAGGCGTATTGGGCGCGCAGCGACTCGTTCTCGACGCCGGCCAGTGCCCGCACAATCTGGTCGAACTGCTGCTCGACCGGCAATTGCGTCAATTCCCCAGCGGCAATCCCCAGATCGCGCAGCGCGCGGGCGGCCGGTCCGCCGCCGGTGGCCGCATTGGCAATCCGGCGTCTCATCCGAAACAGCGCGCTGCCCAGTTGTTCGAGGTTCGACCCGCTCATTTCGGCGGCGAAGCCGAGTCCTGAAAGCGCCTGCACCGAGACGCCCGTTCGCTGGGACATGTCGTCCAGATTGGCTCCCACATCGGCGAACTGCTTTGCCATGCCCAGCAGCGGTGCGACGATGGCCCCGCCGGCCGCTGTGAGTTTCAATCCCATCGCGCCGACACTCGCCCCGAACGCTTGCAGCTTTCTGGAAGCGTTGCTCAAACCTTTGACGAGCTTGCTATCGCGCGTCGTGAGTTCGATGTAGGCCGCGCCGGCGCGGATGGCTTGTCCTGCCGCCATGCGTCACCTCCGGTCTACAAAGATGGTTTTCAAAGTGCGAACTCCGGTCTTGGCTTTCACGGGCTTGTTTCGCTCGTCGGCCAGCGGGTTGAACTCCGCGGGCGTGAACGGCTGGGGTTTCTTCTTCGGGTTGCGATGGACGTTGGCGAGCATGGCCAAGAGCGCCGAGGTGTGCTGCCATTCGTCGCACCGCCGGGCATCGGCCATCCAGACCAGTTCCCGCAGCGTCAGGGGGCCGGGCTCGACGCCGACGATTCCGGCGAGTTGCCAAATGAGTCGCCAGGCGTCAGCGCCGGTGGCCCGTCCCCGCTGAGGATCTGTTCCAGGTGCCGGTCGAGCTTCGGATCGTCTAACCGCTTGCTGGCCGTCTCGACCGCCTTCGTCTGAAAGGCCTTCAACTTCGCGAGCGCCTTGGCCAGCACCTGACGCTTCGCCAGCGGGAAAAAATCGACCAGTTCCTCCAGCAGACAAGTCGTGCCGTGATCGATGGCGTCGCCCGCCATCGCGCGGCCAAAGTCTTCGTCGGTGACCTGCTTGGCGTCGGCTTCCGGCTTGCACAGCACATAGAGCACGTCGCACAGCATGACCGGATCGGAGACCAACTGTTCGATCAGCTTTCCTTCGACCGCTTCGAGCAGGTTGACGCCGAGCAGCGATTTCACCCGCTTGATCGCATCGACATTGATGGCGACGGTCCAGGTGCGGCCGGCGTTATCGCTAAAGGTTTTCATGCGGTGACCACTCTCCTAGGAACTTGAGGAACTTCCCTGTCCGTTAATCCACTGGGGCGCGCTGGCGGCATAGGTCGGCTTGATGGTCACGTCGACCATGATCGCCTCCTCCAGCGCCTCGTTGCGGGTGAAGCTGAAGATGTCGAACGTCGCCCGCAGCCCTTCCGAGTCGGGATCGTTGATGTCGCCGTCCATCACGGCAAACTCGATCGGCGTGTTGCCGAAGAACGCCTGCTGCATGGCGGAGAAGCCTTCGTCGGCCGTATCCCACACCATCTGGAAATCGATACTGGCGTCCTTGAGCGTGCCGACCGTTGCCCGCCAGCCGCCGTTGGCGCGGGTGGTGACGTCCGCCTCGCCCTTTTCCAGGTTGAGCGTGAGGTCTTTGACATTCGTGACCTCGGTCCAGGTGGGTGAGCCGCCGCTGCCCGTGTTGCGGTACAGCTTCGCGTCCATGCCAAGTCGAGTGCTCATCGCGGTGTTCTCCTGCGGTTATGCTTTCACCGAACCGGCCCACAGCTTGGGCAGGCGGTCTTGGGTCTTTTCGAGTGCCGGTCCCATGAACGGCCGCTTGGGATAGCGCTGCCGCTTGTACTTGCCGCCGTGTTCGTGCGCGCTGCCCGACGCGCCGACCTTGGAGTGGTCCGGCCCGATCACCACCAGGTCTTTCTGCTTGTCCACCGCGAACAAGATCGCGCCGCGCAGTTGTCCCTTGCGGGTATGCGGCGGCTGACCTTCGGGGCTGGCCGTCTTGCGTTTGCGGATGCTCCGCTTCGCCGTCAATCGAATGGCCGCGCCGGCGTGGCCCAGGCTTTTGAAGTTGCCCTGCTGCGCCTTCGCTCGCACCTTCTTGGTTTCGTCTTTCGTTTTCACCTTGGTGGCGATCATGGTCTGAAAATGCGAACGAGCAAGTGGACGATTAACACGGCGAACAGCGTCAT
>JAANMU010002803.1_pt1 | contig 12277 bp, 9 predicted proteins | sample 7279701 | NCBI WGS metagenome assembly JAANMU01 (sample SAMN14094539, study PRJNA606508) | bioreactor metagenome | isolation source: A lab-scale SPAN reactor treating ammonium-rich wastewater day 57 | place: Ireland: Galway | collected 2017-03-13 | reverse complement strand
GGAGCAGTTGAGGGAACTGTTAAGTTAAGAGTTGGAGTTATTGAAGGAATGTCATCAAGTAGTTTGTTAAATAATAATTTTAAGAGTAGAAAAAGTGAATACCAGGTAAAAAAATCTTCTACGAGTGATAACCATAGAGAAGCTCAAAGTTTTATTGATGGAGGTGTTGTTGGCGAATATTGTTTTCTTGGTGATTTGTACTCAGCAGTTACTGGTGATGCCAATGTGGTTGTGGGGATGGGAAATTGTTTTAATTTTGCTTGCACTGAAAGCATTCCAATCAAGTGTCCTGATGTGTCTTTGCACAAATTCAAAATAGTTGACTACCCTAATTTACCTCAGTGTGAAAATACTGCATATGCAACCACTGCAGCTTTTTTTAGACCGCTATTTGATAATATAGATGATCGGCTGAAAGGTCAATTAATTGAAGATTTTAATGTTCAAACCTGTTTCGATTTAAATGTATTATTGTGGAAGTACAAAGTAAATAATGGGGTTGGGTTTAAAATAAGGGTAATACAGGATATTTGTTATAGTAACTTAACAAGTAAAATATTAATTACTGGTTTTGAAGATCTTTTTCAAAATAAAATACCCGACAATCAAGTTTGCCAAGCTTTAATGGATTTTGAGGATCAAAGAAGATATTATCGAGGTCAAAACGCTAGGCAGAATGAATTTTTTATTATTGATAGAGTTAAACAACATGAGGAAGTACATTCCTGGCAATTCAATAATGTAGTTAAGTATGTATTAGAAAAAAAACATATAACTTTTAAGGGTGTAAAAACCCTATTTAAGAATGCACTTGCAATGAGCAATGAATGTAACGATCCCTATACGAATGAAATCCAAGCAATTATTTCCAGTAAAAGTGATTACCTAAAAATTTTGGAAAGTTTCAAAGAGGTCTTGCATCAATTATACAATGAAGAAAAAGAGAGGCCTATTTTTTATAAAGGAGTATCACCTGGTTGGAAAGTAACTGAAATATTAGCCCAATGGAATCCATATACCCAAGCTGTGATTGATGCGTATCAAAAAAATTTAATTGAGTATAGAGACAAGAATTTAACTAAAAATTGCAATTATGAGGTAGATACCTTCTTTGAAGAAGAGATTTACAATTTTATTATTAGTAATAAATAGTCTCTTAATTATTTTTAATATGTGCCAATTTCGTAAATGAAGGGATGAAACAAATGAAGATCAAATATTTTTTAACAGTAATTTTGGGTGTAATTATAAATAGTATTAATATTGCCCAAAATCTGACTCAAGATCAAAAAAATAATATCCTATCAGCTTTGACAGACTCAAGTCTAAATTATAGATCGGCGGCACTAGATGCTGTAATAAAATATAATTTGAACGATGCTACTGAAATACTTACAAATAATTTTTGGGATGAAAGCAGGACCTTACAAGTTAAATATTTAAAAGTATTTGAACACTTAAATTTTCCGCTTACAAATCAATTTGCATTAAATTTTCTTGACACGATACTCATAAATCCTTCTGGAGGCTCATCTGTATATCCAATAGTTGAGGAAATGAGAGCACAGGTAGCTAATATTTTAATTGATATTGGTAATTATTCTAAAGTTCAATATATCTTTGATTTGATAGAAATAAATAAACCTGAAGTAAGTAGTGAAGCAATTACAATTTTACCTAAAATAATTGAAAAAATTCCAGAATTTGAAAACGAAGCAAAAAATGAATTAATCTTTGTAGCAATAAATTCTGACTTTGAGATGCTAAGATTCAATTCCCTAGTCATACTACTTAACTATTATGGTGTGGAAGTTCTCCCTTTATTTTTGGAAAGACTCAAGAATGATTCATCGATTTCAATACGTTCTGCAATTGTAAATCAATTTCTTCCAACCAATGACCCAAATGTGACCTTAATTTTAAGAGAAAGATTATTTCAAGAATTGAGTCCAATCGTCAGAAAACAGATCGCACAAATATTATTATTGAAACATGGTTCAATTTCGGATTATTTAACTGTTTATAGTTACTTATCAAACGAGAGCGATACGACAGTGCATTTTCTCATTCAGAATTCTTTGGCTTCGTTTACCCCGATTCAGCCTATAGATTCTTTAGTTCTAGAGACATCTATTGATAGTTTAGCCGGAATGGTCGACCAATGCAACTTGATAAACTGGCTCGGCGATTTAACATTATCAAACGATCTAAAAAACATTTTAACAACAGCAAAAATAAATTTACAAAATGGAGATTCACTCGCTTGCAGGGTTCAGGTAAAAGCATTCCAGGATTTAGTGGATAATGTTTACAAAGACTCGCTAAACTCAGATCCACGATTTGTAACAATTGAGGGCTGGAAATTCCTCTACTGGAATGCTCAGTATATTTTAGAAAGACTACCAAAACTTTAAGCATATTTATTAAAATAGTAATTTCGATAAAGAGTGCTTAGCTTAAATCTGCATTAAAATTATTTCTAGTAAGAGTTCAATAGATTAACAAAAAATTCATTAATCAGTTAACATCAGTTTAATCTGCTCAATCCGTGTTCCAATCAGTGTAAAATATTGCCCGGATAAATAAAATAAATTACTCTTTTATTTCTATATCATCACTGCTTCAATTAATTTGGTGCAGCAATTTTATTTTTAGATGACATTGTTAAAAAAATTTTCTGCATATATCAAAATCACCCGGCCACTCAATACTGCAATTACTTTTTGTGTTGTAGTAGTTGCGATACTAATTTCTCAGAAATATCCAACAAAAATTAGTTTGATTTTACTTGCATCACTTACGGCTGCTTTAACTGCTGCCGCGGGAAACGTAATTAATGATTTATTTGATATTGAGACCGATAAAACAGCACATCCTGATAGAGTGCTAACAAAAGGAACACTTACTAAAACAGAAGCAAAGTCTGAATATTTTCTGTTAAATTCTATTGCAGCAATAATAGCAGTCTCTTTATCAACAACACCTTTTGTGATTGTACTACTTTCTATTTCTTTACTCTACATCTATTCCGCTTATCTTAAAAGAATAATTCTTGTTGGGAATATAACAGTCGCTGCATTAGCAGGACTGGCATTCATTTACGGGGGTGTTGTGACAAATAATCCGAAGGCTGCTGTTATTCCGGCTTTCTTTGCATTCTTCATAAATCTTATAAGAGAAATAGTTAAGGATATTCAGGATATTGATGGAGACAAGAAACAAAAAATTATTACTTTCCCTGTAAGATATGGTATTCAACCGGCTAAAAAGTCAGCTGCTATACTGATTATTATCTTAATAGCTTTTACTTTTTATCCATTTATTTTTCAGGTATATAAAATTGAATTTTTTGTAATTGTAATGATATTTGTAAATCCGGTTTTTATTATATGTGTAAAAAATCTTTTGCAAAAAAAAGCAGCAGATATTGCTTTAACCTGTAACTTATTAAAATTAAATATGATCATTGGATTGATAGCAATTTATTTAGGTAATTGAAAAACTTTGACAATAAATATTTACAGGATTCAAAAACTATTCTGGCAGGAACAGACGAAGCAGGAAGAGGTCCGCTTGCAGGACCGGTAGTTGCCGCAGCGGTTATTCTGCCAAAAGATTTTTATGATGACAGAATTAATGATTCTAAAAAACTGAGTGAATCATTACGTGAAGAATTGTTTGAAGTAATAAAAAGGAATTCCATTTCATATTCTTATACGGTTATAAAAAATAAAAAGATAGATGAGATAAACATCTTAAATGCTTCACTGCTTGCAATGAAACGTTCAATAGAGAAGCTAAAGCATAAACCCGATGTGATTTTAGTTGATGGTAATAAAATATTCAAATCTGATTCTGAAATTATCCCGGTTGTTAAAGGCGATTCGAAATCTTTATCGATTGCCTCGGCATCAATAATTGCAAAAGTAATAAGAGACAGAATTATGATTAAACTTGCCTCAAAGTATCCAGAGTATGGATGGGAAAACAATAAAGGTTATCCGACAAAGTATCATATCAATGCAATTCTTAACCATGGTGCTTGCGATTTACATAGAAAAACTTTTTTAAAAAAGATTTATGAAAATAATTCTCAAGCAGCATTTGACTTTGATTTGAAATGACTGAAATAAATAAAAAAGATTTTGGTAAAGATGGCGAAGAGATAGCAGCAAAATATCTGTTGAAAAAGGGTTTTGAAATACTAAAACGGAATTATCGATTAAGTCATGGCGAAATTGATATTATTGCTAAGGATGGAGATACTCTTGTTTTTGTAGAGGTAAAAACAAGAAAAAATCTTGAGTACGGTGAACCTGAATATGCAATTACTAAAAAGAAAATCCAGCAATTAAAAAAAATAGCAGAGTTATATCTTTTTGATAAACAGATAGAAGAAGCGGACTGCAGATTTGATGTTATTGCAATTATACTTGGATCAGAAAACAATCCGCAAATCACACATTACGAAAATGCTTTTATGTAGGCTTTTGATGTTTTGCACACTATCTTTATTACCCTAAAAACTTTTCAGGAATTTTCTTAGTTTGGTATTTGAAAATCAAGAATTAATTGATACAATCCATAACACTAATGGCTGACTCAAAAAACAAAGTATCACGAAAAAGTGCGTTTGATAAAAAACTTAATGATTTTTTTATCATGATTGCCGGTTTGTGGCAATTCCAATGGGAGTTTGTTAAACAGATTTTTGTTCCGCCTTACGAAGTAGAGCAAATCAGAAAGCATATGGATGAACTTGGAATTAAAACTTTACCTATTGTTAGTGTTACTGGTTTTATAATCGGACTGGTAATTACGATGCAGATGCATCCTGTTATGGTTAGGTTTGGTGCTGAGGCATTTCTTCCCGGCGCAGTTGGAATTTCTATCGTAAGAGAGCTTGCACCGGTTATTACTGCATTAATTTTTGCCGGCAGAGTAAGCTCTGGTATCGGAGCAGAGTTAGGTTCGATGAGAGTTACAGAACAGATTGATGCAATGGAAGTATCGGGTGTTAACCCTTATAAGTATCTGGTTGTAACAAGAGTTTTTGCATGCACTTTTATTTTACCTATTCTTACTGTGTATGTAATATTTATCGCTTTCTTAGGAGCTTATATCGCTGTTGTACTTGTACAGAATATGACTTATCAGTACTTCATTGATTCGGTTATTAAATCAGTTACATTCGGTGATGCAATTCCCGGTGTGTTAAAAACTTTTGCATTTGGATTTATTGTCGGAATAGTTGGTTCATATAAAGGCTACACTGCAACTAACGGAACTGAAGGTGTAGGTAAAGCGGCAACTACTGCTGTTGTTGTATCTTCTTTAATGATTTTAATTTTTGATATGGTTCTGGTTAAAATTACTCTATGGCTATGGCCAACTGTTTAATATGAATAAAGTTGTTGAAATAAAAAATCTTTCTAAATCCTTCGATTCACTCAATGTTCTTCGAAATGTATCTTTGACAGTTGAAGAAGGTGAAAATATGGTTGTCTTTGGACAAAGCGGAACCGGAAAAAGTGTTTTGTTAAAATGTATTGTAAGATTGATGGAACCGGATTCAGGCGAAATTTTTATTAACAATAAAGATGTTCTTGCAATGGACCTTAAACAGCTTAATGATTTAAGAAAGGATTTCGGATTCCTGTTTCAGGGAGCAGCACTTTATGATTCGATGACGGTTAGAGAGAATTTGGAATTTCCGCTGATCAGACATTTTGATTATACACCTGAAGAGAGAGAAGCAAAAGTAAAATCGGTTTTGGAGAAAGTTTCGCTCGAAGAAGCTATTGATAAAATGCCTTCAGAACTTTCCGGCGGAATGAAGAAAAGAATCGGACTAGCCAGATCAATAATAATTGATCCTAAGTTGATGTTTTATGATGAGCCAACAACCGGTCTTGATCCTATTACATCAAAAGAAATTAGTTTACTTATTCTTGAGTTACAAAAATCTCTGAAGATGACATCAATAATTGTAACACACGATTTGCTTTGTGCGGAAATTATTGCTGACAGAGCAATTATGCTTAATGACGGAGTTATAATGAAAGAAGGAAGTATTTCTGATTTGAAGTCATCACAAGATCCATTTTTAAGAAATTTCTTTAGTAATGAAATTATAAAAGAGCATAACAGGAGAAATTAATGTTTAAAAATCTTGCAAATGCAAAGCTTGGAATTTTTATCTTTTTAGGAAGCGCTTTATTAGTTGTTTTGATTTTTCTTTTAGGTAATAAAGGGCAGCTTTTTTCATCAACATTTACTGTAAAGGCTTACTTTAAAAACACTGAAGGATTACGAAATGGCGCATCTGTTAGATTCGGAGGAATTGATATAGGCGCCGTTAAAAGTATCAGTATCGTTAGCGGCACGAGCGGAAGAGTTGAAGTTGCAATGAGAATAAAAGAAGAGATCAAAAGATTTATAAAAACAGATTCCCAGGCGAGTATTGAAACCGAAGGACTTGTCGGTAATAAAGTTGTTGTAATAACAATGGGATCAGATAAAGCAACCGAAATAAAGGATGAAGGAACAATCCTTTCTAAAGAGCCTTTAAGTTTTTCTGATATTATCGGAGAAACTCAGGGAATTATGGCTTATACAAAAGATATGACAAAAAATCTTGCCGAGATTGTTTATAAAGTTAATCAGGGAGATGGAACACTTGGTAAAATTATTAATGATGATGAACTTTATTCTGTTGCTGCCGAACTTACTAAATCAGCCGATAAAAGTCTTGTTTCTTTAACTAGCGAGCTGAATGATGTTGTTTCTCTTTTTGATGAACTTGGTAAAGGCGTTTCTGATGTTGTTACTAATGTTAATACTTTAGTGGCAAGATTGGATACTGTTTTGGTCGGTGTTTCGGAAGGCAAGGGTTTGCTTGGTTCTCTTGTTTCGGATAAAGGGAAAGAAGGAAAAGCATTAAACCAGATTCTGAATAATCTTGTTACAGTAAGTGAAGATGCTAAGACTTCAGCTTCAAGACTTGCAGAAAATATGGAGGCTTTAAAACATAATTGGCTGTTTAAAAGCTATTTTGAAGAACGCGGATACTGGGATAAAGAAGAATATGAAAATGTTATTGATGAAAAGATTATTGAACTGAATGAAAAAATTAAAATTCTTGATGATAAAATTTTAGAACTCAAAGTTCTGGAGAATAAGAAATAATTGCCGGATGTATTTATTCTGAATTTAATGTTTCAAAAAAAATAGCTACTCCTGCGTCTTAATCAAATCAATATGCCGAACTCTAAAACTATAAAAGAAAAAAAAATAATTGTTAAAGGTGCCCGCGAGCATAACTTAAAAAATCTTTCTTTCGGAATTCCAAGGAATAAGCTTGTGGTTTTTACCGGAGTAAGCGGAAGCGGAAAGTCATCCCTGGTATTTGATACTATCTATGCAGAAGGACAAAGAAGATATGTTGAAAGCCTTTCATCCTATGCCAGACAATTTCTTGAAAGAATGAACAAACCTGATGTTGATTTTATTCAGGGGATATCACCGGCAGTTGCGATTGAGCAAAAAACCGGATCGCGTAATTCCAGATCTACCGTCGGAACAACAACTGAAGTTTACGATTACCTTAGACTATTATTTGCAAGAATTGGAAAAACTATATGCTTTCATTGCGGTAAAGAAGTAAAGAAAGCCACTACCGGAACTGTTGCTGATTGGCTTGAACTGCAGCAGGATGGTACAAGATTTTTTCTTGCTTTTCCGCTTGATGGGTTGGAAGGAAGCTCTGTAAAAGATGAAATTGAACTGTTAAAAAAACGCGGCTTTTTCAGAGTTTATTTTAATAATACACTTAATGATCTTAATGAAGAGCAGGTAAAGCTGCCTAAGAATAAAAAGGATATTAAAGTTGTTGTTGATCGTTTTAAGATTACTAAAGGAGAGGTAAGAGAAAGACTTTCTGATTCAATAGAAGTTACCTTTAAAGAAGGCAAGGACAGAATTGTAATAATTAATGCTGATACCGGCGAACAACATGAGTTCAATAAGTTTTATGAATGCTGTGGTGTAAAATACGAAGAACCTGAACCGAGATTTTTTTCATTTAATAATCCATTTGGTGCTTGTCCGGTTTGTCAGGGATTCAGTAAAGTTATCGGCATTGACATGAATCTGGTAATTCCAAATCCAAACCTTACTGTAGCTGATGGAGCTATCGCTCCTTATAAAGGCGCTAAGTATAGTTCATATTTAAGAGACTTAATTCAAAGCGCACGCGATTATAAATTTCCGATTCATATCCCTTTTAAGCAATTAACTGAAGAACAGCTTTTAATGGTTCGGAAAGGATTTGGAAAATATAAGGGACTTGATCACTTCTTTGAAGAACTTGAAAGAAAAACTTATAAACTTCACGTAAGAGTTATGTTAAGCCGATATCGCGGTTATACTTTATGCCCTGCCTGCAAAGGTTCGCGATTAAGACGTGAAGCACTTCAGGTAAAGATTGATAATAAATCAATTCACGAAATTGTTCAGATGCCGATTGAAAAATCACTCGTATTTTTCGAGAATCTGAAACTCTCCGATTACGATCTTAAAGTTGCTGAAAGGATTCTGAGCGAAATTATAAAGAGACTTACATTTCTTAACAATGTCGGCATTGGTTATCTGACACTTGACAGATACAGCAATACTCTTTCGGGAGGGGAATCACAGCGTATTAATCTTGCAACTTCTCTTGGTTCTGCTCTTGTTGGAACATTATATGTTTTAGATGAACCAAGTATTGGTTTACATCCGAGAGATAATTCCAAACTGATTAAAATATTGAAAGACTTAAGAGATATTGGCAATTCTGTTCTGGTAGTTGAACACGATGCTGAAATGATGAAAGAAGCTGACCTTATTGTGGATATGGGTCCTAAGGCTGGCATTGAAGGTGGTGAAATAGTTGCGATTGGTGATTACAACGAAATTATCCGGGATAAAAATTCTATCACCGGAAAATATTTATCAGGTGACCTATCAATTCCGCTGCCTGAAAAAAGAAATGACAAGAAAACCAAATCAATAAAGATAACCGGTGCAAAGGAAAATAATCTTAAAAATATTAATGTCGATATTCCATTAAACAAATTTGTTGTAGTAACCGGAGTAAGCGGTTCTGGTAAGAGTACACTTATCCATGATATTTTTTATGCAGGACTCGCAAAATATCTTGGCAATGCTCCGTCTTTTATCGGAAGGTATGATGATATTAAAGGCGGTGAATACATAGATGATGTTGTTATTGTTGATCAGTCTCCGATTGGCAAATCCCCAAGATCAAATCCAATAAGCTATATTAAAGCATTTGAATTGATAAGAGAATTATTTGCATCAACTCATCAGGCAAAGGCACGAGGTTATAAACCAGGTTATTTTTCTTTTAATGTTCCCGGCGGAAGATGCGAAACTTGTCAGGGTGATGGCTGCATAAAAGTTGAGATGCAGTTTTTGGCTGATCTGTATCTTGAATGTGATGATTGTAATGGAACGAGATATAAGAAAGAAATCAGAGAGATAACCTATAAAGGAAAAAATCTGGTTGATGTTCTTGATATGACTGTGGATGAAGCTTTGATTTTCTTTGAAGGACAGGAAAAGATTACAAGACTTCTTCAAATGCTTGCTGATGTAGGATTAAATTATATCAAACTTGGTCAGCCTTCAAATACATTATCTGGTGGAGAAGCACAAAGAATAAAACTTGCTTCATATTTAACTTCTCAAAGAGATAGAAGACATATACTGTTTATTTTTGATGAACCTACTACCGGATTACACTTTAACGACATATCAAAATTGTTAAAGTGTTTTCAACTTCTTTTGGAGAGAAATAATTCAGTAGTAATCATTGAACATAACTTAGATGTAATTAAGTGTGCAGACTATATTATAGATTTGGGTCCTGAAGCCGGAGAGAATGGTGGAGAAGTTATTGCTGCCGGAACACCTGAAGAAATTGCAGAAAACATAAATTCGTGGACCGGAAAATACTTAAAGCACTATCTTATCTAAAATCTAATTTTTATCTCGTTTTACTGTAGGTATAAAATCCTTCGGTCTACCCAATTTTGGTAAACCCAGTATTTCACGCGCACGGTCAAGTGCATCATCAATGTTACCGTGAATATTTTCTTCGCCGTACAAATCAAATATTCCTGCTTGTGTCATAGCATACAATGGTTGTGTATGTACACCTGATAAAATCATATGTGTTTTATGCTTTTTAGAATCATTATAAAAATCTTTTAATGTCTGCAAACCGGTAGCATCAATAGCCGGAACATTTCTCATCCGAATAATTCTGACTTTTGGTGGTTTTTCTATAATTGACATTGCATCTTTGAATTTCTTTGCGGCACCAAAGAAAAGCGGACCATTTATTTCGAATACTTCTACTTCTTCCGGAATTTTTTTCTTATCAGTTGCATTTGGATCAGGTTTGTCTTCTTCATCCTCAAGCTCTCTGGTAATGACACTAACATTAGAAACTTCTGACATCCTTTTCATAAATAACAAAACAGAAAGTACCATCCCGATTTCTATTGCAATAGTCAAATCAAAGATTACTGTCAGTAAAAAAGTAGTTACCAGAACAACAACATCGCTCTTAGGACTTTTTAATAATGATTTAAATGCGCGCCATTCACTCATATTATAAGCAACTACAACAAGTATCGCTGCAAGTGTAGCCATTGGAATTAATCTTGCATACGAACCAAAAAAAAGCATTATTAGCAGCAATGTAATCGAATGGAATATTCCGGCTACAGGAGTTCTTCCGCCGTTTTTAATATTGGTCGCAGTCCTTGCGATTGCTCCTGTTGCAGGTATACCGCCAAAAACTGGAGTAATTATGTTAGCCAAACCTTGTGCTACTAATTCCATATTACTTCTGTGTTTCCCGCCAATCATACCATCAGCAACTACTGCTGAAAGTAGTGATTCGATTGCAGCCAGAATTGCAATGACTGTAGCCGGACCGATAAGATTCCGGATTACTCCCAGATCAATTTTATAAAAATTTGGAGACGGAAGATTTGAAGAAATTTCACCGAACCTGCTGCCTATTGTATCAACCGGAAGTTCAAATACAATAACAATAACAGTTGTTGCAATAATTGCAATCAGTGATCCCGGAATTTTGTGAGTAATCCTTGGCCACAAAATCATGATCAATAATGCAAGTAAAGCAATTATCACAACATTATAATTGAATGTTGAAAAGTACTGAAAATAGGCTAGCCATTTTTCATGAAACTCTGCTGGAACATCTTTTAACTGCAGCCCAAAAAAATCTTTAATCTGAGTTGAAAAGATCAGCAAAGCTATTCCGCTTGTAAATCCTACTACAACCGGATAAGGAATAAATTTAATAAGTGAACCAAATTTGACTAATCCCATTATCACAAGAATAATTCCGGCCATAATTGTAGCAATAGCCAACCCCGTAGTTCCATATTGCTGAACAATTCCATAAACAACTATTATAAATGCACCCGTTGGTCCACCAATCTGAACACGGCTGCCGCCAAAAAAAGAAATTACAAAGCCTGCAATAATTGCTGTTATAATTCCCTTTTCAGGTGTAACACCACTAGCAATACCAAATGCGATGGCAAGAGGAAGAGCTACGATTCCAACAATAACACCGGCTGTTGCATCAGAAATAAATTGCTGCTTGCTGTAATTCCTAAGAGTAGTAAAAAGTTTTGGTTTTAACATTACTTCAAATTTTATTTATCAAAAAAAGACCAGGCAAGTTAATAATTATCAAAATCAATCATGAATGAGTAATAAAGAAAATTTTATTGCGTAAACTTTATTTAATAGTCTGTGCTTGCAGGCATCATTTTTGAGTAAGTTCTTTGGTTATAAAAGAATATCTTTCAGTAGTAAAAAATATTTAATCATGATTAAGCGGTTAATTATATTATTTTTCACAATAACTTATTTTGCTTCTGCACAAAATTATGGAACACTCAGCTTTACAAATTATGCTGATGACAGAAAAGCTGCTTTTAGTTTAACCTTTGATGATGGTTTACTTACTCATAGTACTAATGTAAAACCATTGTTAAATCAATACGGCTTTAAAGGTACATTTTATGTTCTGCCGCCTTATCTTGCAGAAGATAATCAACCATTAATCTGGAGATACGGGCGCTGGAGTGATTTTCAGATGATTGCTGCTGAGGGACATGAAGTTGGCTCTCATACAATGAATCATGATACACTTCCAAATCTTGAT
>JAANMU010002798.1_pt1 | contig 12296 bp, 10 predicted proteins | sample 7279701 | NCBI WGS metagenome assembly JAANMU01 (sample SAMN14094539, study PRJNA606508) | bioreactor metagenome | isolation source: A lab-scale SPAN reactor treating ammonium-rich wastewater day 57 | place: Ireland: Galway | collected 2017-03-13 | reverse complement strand
GGGCGAGCCGCGCCGGGTCGAGGTCGCAGAACACCCAGCCCGGCTGGTCGAGCGGCCCGCGCGCCAGCACCCCGTCCTCCGGGAAGCCATGATCGACCGGCCCGAACACCGCGGCGTAGCCGCGGTTGGTGTCGAGCGCGGCGGACCAGGGCGCCTCGCCCACGGTGGGGGCGATGGCGACGCAGCACTGGTTCTCCACCGCCCGCGCCCGCGCGGCGAGGCGCACGCGGTTGAAGCCGTGCATCGTGTCGGTGCAGGACGGGGCGAGGATCAGCCAGGCGCCGGCCGCGACCTGGGTCCGGACATGCTTCGGGAATTGCACGTCGTAGCAGATCGAGATGCCGATCCGGCCCCAGGGGGTGTCGAACACCGCCGGATCGTCGCCGCAGGAGACGCCCCAGCGCTCCGCCTCGAAGCGGGTCATCATCCGCTTCTCCTGGTGGGCCAGCCGGCCCTCCGGGGTGATCAGCGGCGCACGGTTCACCACCCGGCCCGGCGTGGCGGCGCCGCCAGCCCGCATCGGCAGGGTGCCGGGCAGCAGCCAGACGGCGCGGCGGCGCGCCGCCTCGCGCATGACGGCGAGGATCGGCTCCGCCGCCGCGACCATCGCCGCCAGCTCCGCCGCCTCGTCCGGGGCGCCGCGGCCGCCGGCGAGCGCGGCGCCCAGCTCGACGCAGGCATATTCCGGCAGCACCAGCAGATCGGCCCCGGCGGCGCGGCCCTCGGCCAGCCAGCGGTCGAGCTTGGCGGCCCAGGCGGCGACGCTGTCCGGGCGCTCGACCGGGTATTGCAGCAGGCCGAGGCGCAGCGGGCGGGCGGCGGGGGCGTTCACGGCGGCGGCACCGGTGCGACGCCGGGGCGGAGCGGCTTCAGCCAGAAGGCGAGCTCGTGCGGCGTCTCCGCCTCCTGCCCGACCTCGCGCCAGGTGAAGACGCAGCGCAATTCGGGATGCGGGGTGTAGCCGCGCCGGCGCCAGAAGCCGTCGAGCGGGGTGTAGTCCGGTGGCCGGCGCGGATCGGCCGGATCGCGCTGCACCGCGCAGAAGGCGGCGTGATCGAGGCCGAGCGCGTCGCGCGCATGGGCCTCGCGCTCGGCGAAGAACCGCACCCCGGCGCCGCGCCCGCGCCATTCCGGCAGCAGCACCGATTCGCCGAAATAGCAGAACCGCGCCGGATCGAGCCCATGCGCGAGGAAGGGCGCGCGCACCGCGTCGTTCGCCTCGGCCATCGGCTGGCAGGTGGCGAGGCCGACCACCTCCGCCCCGCCGGCGGGGTAATCGAATCGAACGGCAGCCGTTTTCTCAGACATGTGATGGACGCGCAGGAAGAGTTCCACAAACGGGTTGTCGTAACCACTTGAGCCAGCGTTAACGGCCAGCACACCTCTGTCGACAGTGAAGCCTCCTCTGGCAATCACCCCCAACATACTCACCCCATTACAAATCACCTGAACTTGATCACCAGGCTTGAAACCCTGCTTATCCAAATCCGAAGCCCGCATGGTGGTTTTGATATTACCAAAGCCATCCGTCCAAGCAATCAAGTTGGCAGGAATGTCTGGAATATCTGTCACTGCCAGCTTCTTTGTCAAAATAGAGTAGTCGCCATCGACGATTCGGGCAACTCGCTCAGGAAAAAAGTCCCTCGACCTAAACTGCGAGCCCTTATCTGGACAATCCATATCCCGAAACTCCATAATCTCTGATTTGACAAAGCCAAAAGCAAACTCACTCATGACATTGACAATTTCCACTCCATTTTTCAGCCTGGCATACTTGATGCCGTGGTCAATGTTCAGTTTGGTAGCCTTGGCAGTCTCTCGTCTAGGCGCCGCATTGCCATAAATCACCATTTTTCCCTTATTAGGGGCAAAAGCATACTGAGCCGTTACAAAACCAATTGCCATCGTATCTAGTGGTGGCACTTCTGTGGGGTGAATCCTGACTTTATGTGGATCGGACAAGTGAAACTGAAGTCTATTGGTGATTTCACCAAACTCCATTCCACCTGCCTTGTAGTCGCAAATTACGTGGAGAAGAGTAGGGGAGTTTTGTTTCATAGAGGCGCGGGCGGGATTTGAACCCGCGAATCGAAGGTTTTGCAGACCTCGCCATTGGACCACTCTGGTACCGCGCCATACGGGACAGACATCAAGTATATCATGCGGTATAATCACCCCCTATGGCAAAAAACACCAACCCTACCAATCCTGTCGATCCTAAACAAGCCCCCTCACCAATTGCGGAAAACACCACCTTGTCCTTAACAATATCCTGGTCTGAAGTGGCTCCCGCATATCAATCAGCCATCACCAAAGCCTCCAAGAGGCTGAAAATCGATGGCTTTAGAAAAGGTAACGTCCCCCCTAGCATTGCTCAGGAGTATCTGAATCCTGATGCTCTAGTAGAAGAAACTGCTCGGCGAATAGTGCCAGAGCGACTGCCTAAACTCATCGAGACCGCCAAAATCGAAACTGTAGCCCAGCCAGAGATCCAAATCAAGTCGGCTACACAAGGCGAAGACTGGCAGTTTGACATCATCCTAGCTCCTAAACCCCAGATTGATGTCAAGGATTATCAAAAGATTGTCAAAACTGCCAAGAAAGATGGTCAAAAAAAGTGGCAGGAATCTCAAAAGGCTCTTGAAGAGGAGAAGAAAAAATCAAACGATAAAAAAGTCGAACAACCAACCAAAGACATTACCACCAACCACTCCGATCACGACCACGACTCAGATTCGCCAGAAAAAAAAGCCCAACAGGAAAAGAATTTCATTTTGCAAACCATCTACACCCAACTAGTAATAGAACTCAAACCCCAAATTCCCGAATTACTGATTCGTCAGCAGGCCAGGGAAGAGCTAGAAAATTTGGTTAGACAACTGGAAAGTATAAAGATGACTCTGGATGACTATCTTGCTCAGACCAAACAAACCTTTGAGGATCTCTCTGGGCAAATCACCGCTCGCGTCTTGGGACAACTACAACTGGCTTTCATTTTACAAGCCGTTGCTGACCAAGCCAAACTTACAGTAACTGAAACCGAGCTAGACGCGGAAATTGACAAACTGCCAGATGCCCAACAAGCCAGCGCCAATCGCGACAACCCCCGCTTCCGCTCCTACCTCCGCGACCAGGTTTTGCAAGAAAAAGTAATCGAGCACCTGTTGTCGATTGCGTAATCAACCTAATCAAAACAAAAAAATACGATTTCTTAACTTTCGAAGCATTGGTGAGCGTCAAACATTACATTTTGACCTGCTGTAACAGTAGGATAGCGAACCACTGAGGCGACTCTGGTCGGTCGCCGTCTTCGAAAGCAAGTAAATCGTATTTATTCCTCTCCCCCTTGATCAAAACCACTTTCCCGCTATAATCCGCCTCAATGGACGATTCTGACTCGTCCTACTTGACTATTGAAACCAATAGTCCTATAATTAATCAGTTATATCGATATCAGAAGTAATCGTAACCCAACCCAGCGTTGGCCAACATGACAAATCAACCACTGAATATTCCTGGCAACACTAAGCCCGCTACCTCAAGCAACCCCTTTGCCCGTGCCTTGGCTGAGTTAGAAAACCAGCAGTCAACTGGTGGTCAAAGTACTGACTTTGGTAATGATCCCTTTGCTGATGCCCTAGCCAGAACCGGTGGCCAGTACTCAGATCAATTCTCCGATACCGCCAACCCCCTTGACTCTCCTTACAGTCAGTACAACCAAGCAGATTTGCTAAAAAAACAACAAGAGGAGGCCCAAAAGGCTCGGCTCAAAAAAGAACTCCACGATCGGATTAATCCTGTCGAGACAACCGATATTTTCAACGCCCGTCGCGAGCAAGTGGCCAGAGAAATTGACCAGCTCAGGGAAGACCTAAAAAAACTGGCCTTTGAGATCAGTAACTTTCACAAAGAAGTGGATATCACCCTCATGTCCGCCATCAGTGATCCTGGCGAGCAGGGCAAATATTATCTCAACTTTTTCCAAAAATTGCGGGCTTTTATCATGATGCTTCGTCAGCAAGTTCAGTCAGCACGCACCTGGATGCAGCAGTCGCAAATCAAAAAATTTAAGAAAAAACGCCGTGGGGCAGCCCCTGGCATGATGGTGGAGGGCAGTTCTCACGAGCAAACTCAAACTATCTTTGACACTATGCATCATGAGAGAAGTAGTACCTATGGAGGATCGTAGGTGAACTTGAGAGGACTCGAACCTCTGACCTCCTCGATGTCAACGAGGCGCTCTAACCAACTGAGCTACAAGTTCAATAATTAATCTTGTTTGACAAACCTGGATTATATCATCAAAATCTGTGCTACAATATCCCCCTTGTGGCATGCTCCTCTCCTTAGTACAATACGCCACCAAGCCTTAGAATATACTTTAATCTACAGTGATTCGTCGCTATCAACCCAAACAATTTCGCCGACCCGAACCACGCATCGTGGCCAACAGTCGCATCCAAGCACCACAGGTGAAAGTGATTGGTGATGACGGCAAACTCCTCGGAGTTTTAAACACTAGTGAAGCTCTGCGTCTAGCTTACAGTCAAGATAAAGATCTGGTCCTGATCAATGCCAATCAGCAACCACCAATCACAAAAATTATTGAAATTAACAAGTATAAATATCAACTTCAACAGAAAGAATCTCAAAGTCGGAAAAATGCCAAAGCTCAAGAACTGAAAGAAGTCAGGTTTACACCCTTTATGAGTGATGGCGATTATCAGTCTCGACTAAAAAAAGTTAAAGACTTTTTAGTGGACGGTGATAAAGTTAGGATTTCGCTGGCTTTCAAAGGTCGTCAAATCACCAAACAGTCCTTTGGCCATGAGAGAATCAATCAGGTCATCACCGACACCACCGACATAGCCAGTGTGGAACTGTCACCAAAAATGATCGGCAGGAAAATCATGGCACAGCTGAAGCCAAAAAAGTAGAAAAAGTATTGTTATTGCAGGCATGCCTGTCCCGCAAACGGCGGGGATCCGCAATCTTAAGCACTAAAAATAGTATTTAACCTTCTAAGATCCTGAGATATGTTCAGGGTCGTGGGGGAGAATCAACTTAACATGAACATCAATAAACAAAAAACTCGCTCTGGAGTCGCCAAGCGCTTCAAAATCACTGCTTCTGGTAAAGTCTTAAGACGAAACCAAAATATGCGTCATTTACGACGCAAAAAGAGTAAAAAAGCGATTCGTGCTTACCGCATTCCAATTGAAGTTAAAGGCGTCTGGGCACGCAAAATTAAACGTATGTTAGGAGAAGCATAAAATGAGAGTTAAAACTGGAGTCATCCGTCGTCAACGTCACAAAAAGGTCCTCAAGGCTACCAAAGGTTTTCGCGGTGCTAATACCAGGCTCTACAAACGAGCTCACGAGGCCTATCTGCACTCAGGTCAGTATGCCTACATTGGCCGGAGACTCCGAAAGAGAGACTTAAGACAACTCTGGATTCTTCGGATTAGTGCTGGCATCAAGCAGGTCGATCCAAATTTGAATTACTCTCGCGTCATGCACCAGCTCAAGGAAAAAAATATTGCTCTGGATCGCAAAATGCTGTCCGAGTTAGCTGTCAACGACTTTACCGCCTTTACCGAGGTTATCAACCAGGCGCGGGCGTAAAATCGACTACAACATAATAAACCAAACCCCGCACCAGCGGGGTTTTTGAATTAACCAACACAATAATCGTCGTCATTCCGGATTCAATCCGGAATCTCAAACATTAATTAAGCAAATATGTGCTTTTTGATGAGCGATCAGAGCGCGCCAAATACTAATAAATGTTGGTCGAACATTCGCGCGACGTTTTGAGCGAAGCAAAAACACATATTTGCGCGTAATTAAGTTCAGCATGACAGTCATTGTTTAATACCATATAATCTGAATCACAAAACTATATGAAAGTAGCACAGTTAAGCCAGCAAATTGATCAGCTGCGTCAGAATTTGACCAAGCTCGATCAAAAGAAAATCGACCAATCTACCGTCTTTGGCAAAAAAGGTTTATTCACTTTGCTAGCCAAACAGCTCAAAGATCTAGAACCCACTGACCGCAAAGATGCCGGTAAATTACTGAATGCCCTCAAGGTTGAGTTAGAAAACAATCTAAAAAATCAATCAATTTTACTATCTGATACCACCAATTCTAACGACCAAACCATCGACCTGAGCATTCCAGGACTTAAACCAACAGTTGGTCATCTTCACCCTATCACCCAGGCAATCCATGAAATTACCAATATTTTTGAAAAGATCGGCTTTATTCACGTTCGCTATCCTGAAGTGGACTGGGATTGGTATGCCTTTGAAAGCCTGAACATGCCCCCAGAACATCCTGCCAGAGACGAGTGGGAAACCTTTTTTATCGACCAACCCGATACTACCCAAAATGTCACCTATGACGCCAAAAATCCTAGAAAACGCCACCCCTCCCTAGTTGGTGGAAAGTTGGTCTTAACTCCTCACACCAGTAACGGCCAAGTCAGAGAAATGGAGAGGGTTGAGGGACAACCACCCATTAGAATGATTAATATTGCTCGGTGCTACAGAAGACAACAAGACGCCACCCACACACAGGTTTTTCATCAATTTGAAGGTTTAGTGGTTGATAAAAGTATCACTATTCAACATCTAAAAGGCACTCTCGAGTGGTTTGCTCAAAATTTTTATGGACCAAATGTTAAAAGTCGTATCCGCCCCTTTCACTTTCGTTTTACCGAACCATCCTTTGAAGTTGACTTTTCCTGTACGATCTGCGACGGAACTGGTCAACTACATGGAGAAAAATGCAAACTCTGTAAGTCTGGTTGGCATGAAGTGGGGGGAGCCGGCATGGTGCATCCCAACGTGTTGAAAGCTGGTGGGATTGATCCAGATAAATATACTGGCTTTGCCTTTGGCTGGGGAATTGAGCGCACCTATACTCTCAAACCAGGCTTAAATATCGACGATATCCGCCTCCTGTACTCCGCCGACTTAAGATTTTTAGAGCAATTTTAGTATGAACATACTAATTCCTCACCACTGGTTGTTAGATCACTTGCAAACTGAAGCCACGCCGCTGGAAATTCAAAAGTGTTTATCTTTAGCTGGACCTTCCGTGGAGCGCATTTACGATCGGGCAGGGGAGAGTGTTTATGATATTGAAGTTACCACCAATCGGGTCGATGTCATGTCTGTCCGTGGCTTAGCCCGAGAAGCTGCCATTATCTTGACCCAAGCCGGCCTGGCTTCCAAACTCAAACCTTTAGCCGTCTATCAAGAGCCTAGATCAACCAAGCACCAGCCTCTACCAAAAATTAGTCAGGATCCAACTCTGTCTCAACGTGTCACCTGTGTCCTGTTAACCAACTGCCATCGGGCGCCTACCCCAAACTGGATGGCTACTCGCCTAACTCAGGTGGAGCAAAACATTCATGACGCCGTCATTGACATTACTAACTATGTTACTCATGACTTAGGCCACCCATGTCATGCCTTTGATTACGACAAACTAATCAAAACTGGCGGGAAAATCATCATAGCTGAGGCTCAACCAGGAGAACAGTTCACAACTCTGGACGGTAATAGTTTTACTACTGTCGGTGGGGAAGTTGTTTTTCGAGATGGGAAGGGGGAGATTATTGATTTACCTTCAATCAAAGGAACTGCCAACACTTCAGTTGATGACAGCACCACCAATATTTTACTCTTGATGGAGTCGATCAGGCCAGATAAAGTCCGCCTGGCTAGCATGACCCATCAAATCAGAACTGTAGCAGCACAACTGATGGAGAAGGGTGTTGATCCCCACTTAATGGATGAAGTCATGCAGTCTGCCATTCATCTCTACACTTCAATTTGTCAAGCCAAAGTAGGTAGTCCTATCTATAACGACTTTCCCAATCCAGTCAAACCACCCACCATTACACTCACTCCCCAATTTATTATGCGCTACTTAGGTTTGTCGTTACCCCTAGCAACAATCACCACGATTTTAGAGTCACTGGGGTGTCAAGTTCAAGTCACTGATCAACCAACCCTAGAAGTCACCCCACCTACTTTCAGACCCGATCTACAAATTCCTGTCGATTTGGTAGAAGAAATTGCTCGTATTTATGGTTATCACCAAATTCCCGCTCAACTCATAACTGGTCAGCTACCACTTAGCCGACCCACGGACGTCAGCTTTGATGTTGAATATCAAATTAAAACTTTTCTGGCAAATATCGGTTGGCAAGAAATTTACACCTACTCCATGGTAAGTCGAGAGCTAGCCGAGCAATCGCTTTTTTCTCTTAAAAAGCATCTCAAGCTACAAAACCCATTGACTGATGATCGAGTTTACTTGCGTCGATCTTTAGCGCCATCGCTGATTGAGGCGCTCAATCATAATCCTGACCGCATTGACCTAGGTGTGTTTGAAGTTGCTCACACTTATCAACCTCAAGCCAATCAGTTGCCAATTGAGGAGCTGCGACTAGGCTTGGCGGCTCGACGTTCTGCTCGACAAGTCCTCGGAAGTATTGAGGCTATACTTAACCAGTTTTATGTCGACCACATCCAGGCAACAAATCAGGTCATTTTGACCGATAAATCAATTAAAGTTGATTTATTTGCCACCAGTAACCAAACCAATCTACAACAAAAAGTAACTAAAGTCGGCTACCTAGCAATCCAACCCAACCAAATCGTAACTGCGGAACTTATCATCAGTCACATCTTGCAAGTCATCAAAACACACCCCACCTACCAACCTTTACCCAAAACTGCCATCATTACTGAGGACTTGACTTTTACCTTACCAGCCAACCAACCAGTGGGCAGTGTTTTAATCACTCTTTGCCAAGTCTCACCCATCATTCGCTTGATCGAAGTTAAAGATATTTATCAACGAAATGTGACTTTCACCCTCCAATACCACGACCCAGCCCAGAATTTATCTACTTTGGATATTACCCCCATCCGTTTACAGGTTATCAAGGTTGCCAACCACCAACATCAAGCTAAATTGGTCGGTCAGGTTGAGGAAAAGTAGAAAAATAATTAATCAACAGTCTGCATTCGCCAAAAGTCAGCATACAATCCGGGAGCATTCACCAAGCTTTTGTGATCTCCTTCCTGAATAATTTCACCTTTATCTAAAACATAAATACGGTCAGCTTTTCGAGCCACACTCATACGGTGAGTGATAAATAATATTCCGTGATCCTGCTTATAAGACTGCAATAATCTCATGAGTTGCATTTCTTTCTCAACATCCAACTGACTGGTAGCCTCATCTAAAATGATAAATGGTCTATTTTGTAGTAATGATCTAGTGATAGCTAGAACTTGTCGTTGACCACCGCTCAACTGTGTATCTTCAGCTAATACTGTATCTAATTGCTTGGGTAATTTAGAAATTTCATCAAGAATGTCGAAGGTTTGGAGAAGTTCTAGCATCTTGGCATGCACGTCTGGGTTATCTTGACTAACACCAAGTAGTAAATTTTCCCTAATAGAATACCTATCAATAATAAACGGTTCTTGCTGCAACCAGGCAAATTGCATGAACACATCACGCTGACTAAAATCTCTTATGGGTTGGTCGTATAGGACGACCTGCCCTTCGTTGACTTCAACATGATGTTGTAAAATATGCGTCAAAGTAGATTTTCCAGACCCATTTCTGCCCACACATGCAACTAGCTCACCCTTTCTTAATTGAAATGAAACGTTATGTAAAACCCCTTTATTTTGATTGCTGTCTTCCAAAATTTTCTGAATTTGCTCCATCTCTGCTTCTAATTGAAATGTCGCGTATGCTTGGTTCGATTTGTTATAACTAAGTTGTTGGAGCATGAACTGTAGATACTGTTTTTCATCTTCATAATAGTCAGGATATGAAAAAGATACTCGATCTACACAAATAGATGAAGAGCTGAAACTATCATCTGGTGAGATTATTTTTGAACCTTGAATAATTCTAGTCTTTAGTTGTAAAAAGTGATTAAACTTCAGAAAATTAAATTGTAACGAATCAAACTGCCGTTTTGTTTCCACCATCGAACCAAATGATCCGAATAATTGATTATAATAACTTAGCAGTAGTGTCATTGTGCCAATTGAATAGTTACCAATTAGCACTTGATAACCTGCAAATACATTTACTCCAATAAACAACATGTCTATTAAAGTTTTCTCAATACCACGCAAACGATTTTCCTCATTCACCTCTTGAATTTGAAACTCATTCATGAGTCTGCCGTCCTTTTCATATTTTTTAATCATGATTTCTATTGATCCTAGCGATAATAATTCGTAGTAGTTTTCTTGAATAGCAGTCCTAGTAGCATAAAAACGATCCTCCCTCCTGGATCGAGCTAAGTCATACTTTCTTTGATGTCGCTCAGTAGTCGATGATATCCAATATTTAATGACGACTGCCACCATGAGCACCACAAACAACCACCAATCAATAAACAAAATGATAGGAATCATGAAAACAAGTGATAATATGTCTGAAAATCGAGAGGATACAAACCTCAACACATCATCCACGATGTATATCCCAGATAATCCAGACTTGATCAAAAACTGATTACGTTTAGAGGCGAAAAAACCAGCATCAAGTTCTGCCATCTTTTCCCAAACCAATCGTTGCACACTAAATCTAACATGTGTGTAAAGTCTATTACTAACTAAATTTTGAGCTCTGTCTACACCAAATGTCCGAAGTAGTTCAAGAATGAAGGGAACAAGCAAAAACACAGCAAATACTACAAGAGGGGTCAAAGTCGCCTGATTAGATTTTTCTAACTGATCAATTTGAAGCTTCGTAAAGTACGGCACTACTGCAGATACAAAGCTCCCAATAGCAATGACACAAAGTTGCAGTATTAACAACTTTTTGTGTTGAATGAGTATGGTGCGGAGAAAAGTAAACTGTCCTATTTTTGAATCTAGATGTACTTCTTTTAGTTTCACTACTGTAGTATATCCTAATAGCTGTGAAAAAATCAGATTTCCAAACGACCTCTCGCTTTGCTCCCAACTGGGCGACTTCAACAAGTTTAGTACTAATTTCAGTTCTAATCTTTTCCATCCCCAGCAATCTTTTCCTCAAGTGCTGTGCGGAAGTTGGTTACGTCAACGGCCTATTTGTCGATTATCTGATTCCTAAGCTTTACTTATTCAATTTAGTCGCAGTTGCATTGGTTCTATTTTGGGTAATTGGCAATCGACAACGAATTTTTCAAAACTTAATACTCCTCTGGCAAAGACGACGCTCACCTATGACGACAAAGCGTTGGCTGATGATGCTCATTCTTGGCCTCTGGGTTATGCTTGGGATTAGACAGTGCTTCGCCCCTAACGTAATTGCTGCGCTCTGGTGGTATGGACAAGCCACCTTAAATATGACAGTAGGATTAATTCTTATTGACATTTTTCGCCATATTGATCAATCAAGATACTCACGTCGCTTCTGGCAATCAATAACCCTAATTTTGATCATAACCATCATTTTTCAATCTTCTGTGGCCTTTTTTCAGTCAACTCAGCAACGAAGTCTTACTGGCTATCGATTGCTCGGCGAACCCAACCTGTCACAGCCTCTAGGACTGGCTAAAACCGTCACTTCTGCCGGTCAGGTCATAGTTCTGCCTTACGGTACCACTGCCCATCCTAACGTCCTAGCAGGCTGCCTCAGCCTATTTCTGATTCTCATATACCTTATTCAGGTTAGGCGAAAGCCTGTATCAAGTCGAGTCTGGTGGGTAATCTGGTCAATCTTATTATTATTCGGTACCACAACTATCCTTCTGACACAATCAATATCTGGCGCACTAACCCTGATAATTGGTTTGATAGCGATCTTTGTCGTCAATCGTTATCAACACAATCTCGCTGTGCTGCGTCGTCATTCTGGACTTGATTGGCAATCTCAATACCATCGGTTTCACTCAATATGGCTTGTGGTAGCTTTTCTGATTTTCACACTCATCCTTCTGCCTTTACTCATTCATTTCCTCTCTCAACAACTTCCTGACAATCCTTCTTTAGTTAGACGCGCCCACTTACAATCTATCGCTCGACTGGCAACAATCGACCAACCGCTGTTCGGCCTCGGCTCAAATAACTTCACAACCCAAATGGAGCAATACGGTCGAAATGCCAAGTCTATCCGTTTTGTCCAACCAGTTCATCACGTAGGGTGGCTGTGGATTTCAGAGACTGGGATGCTAGGGATGCTTTTCCTAATTGCCTTGCTAACAACGCTGTTCATTCGTACCAATCAGTCCTCTTTTCTGATCAAAACAATTACTCTTT
>JAANMU010002797.1_pt1 | contig 12305 bp, 9 predicted proteins | sample 7279701 | NCBI WGS metagenome assembly JAANMU01 (sample SAMN14094539, study PRJNA606508) | bioreactor metagenome | isolation source: A lab-scale SPAN reactor treating ammonium-rich wastewater day 57 | place: Ireland: Galway | collected 2017-03-13 | reverse complement strand
GCCAGGCCTGGCGCTGCTGACCAACGCGATGCTCAACGAAGGCGTCGCCGGCAAGGATGTCACCGCCATTGCCCAGGGCTTCGAGGGGCTCGGCGCCGACTTCAGCAACGGCTCCTACCGCGACATGGCGGTGGCCAGCCTGCGCAGCCTGAGCGCCGCGGACAAGCGCACGGCGGCGCTCGAGCTGTTCAGCGAAGTGGTCGGCCGTCCGACCTTCCCCGAGGATTCGCTGCAGCGGATCAAGAACCAGCTGCTGGCCGGCTTCGAATTCCAGAAGCAGAACCCCGGCAAGCTGGCCAGCCTCGAACTGTTCGAGCAGCTCTATGGTGCGCATCCCTACGCGCACTCCAGCGAAGGCACTGCCGAGTCGGTGCCGGGCATCGGCGTGCAGCAGCTGCGCGAGTTCCATGCGCGCGCCTATGCCGCCGGCAATCTGGTGATCGCGCTGGTCGGCGACCTCGACCGTACCCAGGCCGAGGCCGTCGCCGCGCAGGTATCCGCCGCGCTGCCGCAGGGCCCGGCTTTGCCGGCGACCCCGGTACCCGAAGCACCGCCGGCCGGCAAGCACCACATCGAATACCCGTCCAACCAGACCCACCTGCTGCTGGCCCAGCTCGGCATCCCCCGCGGCCATCCGGACTACGCGGCGCTGTACCTGGGCAACCAGATTCTCGGCGGCGGCGGTTTCGGCACCCGGTTGATGGAAGAGGTGCGCGAGAAGCGCGGCCTGACCTACGGCATCTACTCGGGCTTCAGCCCGATGCGCGCCGCCGGGCCGTTCATGATCAGCATGCAGACCCGCGCCGAACTGACCGACGGCTCACTGCAGCTGGTGCAGCAGCTGGTACGCGACTACCTCGCCGACGGTCCGACCGAGGCCGAGCTGGAGCGCAGCAAGCGCGAAATCGCCGGCAGCTTCCCGCTCTCGACTGCGAGCAACGCCGACATCGTCGGCCAGCTCGGCAGCATCGGCTTCTACGACCTGCCGCTGACCTATCTGGAAGATTTCATGGGTGAAATCCAGACGCTGACGGTCGAACAGGTCAAGGCGGCGATGAACAAGCACCTGCAGCCGGACGGTTTCGTCATCGTCACCGCCGGCCCCAGCGTCGAGCAGCAACCGCTGCCGCCGCCTACCGAACGACCTGTCGAACAGCCCAGCGCGGTTCCGGAGCATTGATGGCCAACCCACCGATTCGACCCAGCGCCCATGGCGGCCAGGGACAGCTACGCATCATCGGCGGCGACTGGCGCTCGCGTCGCTTCAGCTTCCCCGACGCCGAAGGGCTGCGGCCGACGCCCGACCGCGTGCGCGAAACGCTGTTCAACTGGCTGATGCCCTACCTCTCCGGCGCGCGGGTGCTCGACCCGTTCACCGGCAGCGGCGCGCTCTATCTCGAGGCGCTGTCGCGCGGCGTCGGCATGGCGCTGGCGCTGGACCTCAACGCCAACGCCATCGCCAGCCTGCGCAAGCATCTGGAAACGCTGAATTGCGGCAACGGCCAGCTGCTGCAGAGCGATGCCCTGCGCTACCTGGAAACCCAGACGCCGACGCCGTTCGATCTGGTGTTCCTCGATCCGCCGTTCAACAAGAACCTGCTGCAACCGGCGTGCGCGCTGCTCGAAGACAAGGGCTGGCTGGCCGAGCGCGCCTGGATCTACACCGAAAGCGAAGCGGCGCCGTCGAGCCTCGGGCTGCCGGGCAACTGGCGTCTGCATCGCGAGAAGAAGGCCGGCAAGGTGTTTTACGCGCTGTGGGAGCGCACGGCCTGAGCAATTCAGGTGCCGCGGCTGACGCGCGGCACCCTGCGGTTCAGTAGAAGTCGACCGTCTGCCCGTCGCGGTCGAAAGCCAGGAAGCGACCAATATTGCCGGTCTCGATGGCACCGACCATCATCTTCAGCGGCTCCTCGGCGTCGTCCGCGCCGGGCGTGATGCCCGCCTGGCCCGGCAGGGCGGCGGCGAAGAACAGATCCCAAGCCACGCCGGTACGCTGCGATTCCTCGCGCAGCGCGGCGAAGCTGCTCAGTTCCTCGGGTAGTTTGTCGACGCAAAGCACCGGCTTGAGCGAGCCGCCGGCATTCTCCTCGAAGCGCTGGCGCTCCTCCTCGGTGGCATCGTCGGGCAGTTCCGCCGTGACGAAAACGAACAGCAGCCGCTGCGGCTCGCGTTCCTGCCGCGCGGCATTCAGGAGTTCATCGAACGGGGTGGTGGTCATGGCTTGGTTTCCAGGCTGCGAATTCACCGTGCACTGTTTACCCGCCGCGGCGCGCTGGCCATATCTCCAAAGGTGTACGTCCGCCGAAAGGCCGGCACCATTCAAGCCGCACATGGTGCTGTTCATCGCCCATCGCAGGCACTAACGTCGAGCCAACCCAAGCGCTGCGAGCAACCGTGACCGACCTCTTCCAACCCGCCTGGTGGCTGCCGGGGCCGCATCTGCAGACCCTGTGGAATCCATTCTTCCGCACCACGCCGACACTCGCGCGCCGGCGCGAACGGCTGTGGCTGGCCGACGGCGATTTCATCGACCTCGACTGGCACGGCCCGCACGACGCCACGGCGCCGCTGGTGCTGGTGCTGCATGGGCTCACCGGCTCGTCCAGCTCGCTTTACGTGCTGGGCCTGCAGCAACAGCTGGCCGCACGCGGCTGGGCCAGCGTGGCGATCAACTGGCGCGGCTGTTCGGGCGAGCCCAACCTGCTGCCGCGCGCCTACCATTCCGGCGCCAGCGACGACCTCGGCGAAGTCATCAACCACCTGCAGGCCAGCCGCCCGCTGGCGCCGCTGCACGCGGTCGGCTATTCGCTGGGCGGCAACGTGCTGCTCAAGTACCTGGGCGAAACTGCCGGCAGCTGCCCGCTGCGCAAGGCCGTCGCGGTCATCTGGCTGGCCACGCTGGTCACGTCGCTCCCCGCGCTGATGCTGCCGCGCGCGAGCTGGCCGCTGGCGTGGGGCATCCTGTTGCAAACACTGCTCGTGGTCGCGCTGGTCGCCCTGCTGGAAAGTACCGGCGGCGACGGATCGGATTAGACCGATGGCCGGACCGATCGCGCGATTCATCGACCATGCTGTGCTGCTGATCCTGCTCACGCTCATCCCGTTCCGCGCCGTTGCCGGCGAGACGCACACGTTTGAAACGCCGCGCCTACTCCGCGGCCTCGCCTCGTTCGGCCCATCGCCCGCCACGACGTTTGCGATCGCGGCGATCATCGTCGCGTGCGCCGGCTGGGTGTTTGCATCCCGGATTTGGCGCAACCAACGCATGGCCCGCACCGGGATGGAAGCGGGCTGGCTCTTGTTGCTCGTGGCGTCGATCATCGCATTTGCTCGCGCAGGGCAGAAGCATTTGGCATTGATCGGCGCGGCCGATTTTCTCACCATCGTGCTCTATGCGATCACGCTTCGGCAGTTGCTGACGTCGCGCTGGCACCTCCGGCTGGGGCTGGCCGTCGTCATGGCGACCGCGGGAATGCTCGTTGCGAAGGCGTGTTACCAGAAATGGGTCGAATGGCCGGCGACGATCAAGTATTACGAGGAGCATCGCGCGGAACTGCTCGGCGATGCGTCGCCGCCGAGCACCACGCCTGCCACGATCGCGCCCCCCGCGACAAGCCAGGCGATCGCGCTTTCGGGTGACGCCTCTGCACAGCGCCGCAAGGGACTGATTCACGATTACGAAGCCCGCCTGCGCTCCGGCGCGATGACCGGCTACTTCGCCCATCCGAACATTCTCGGCAGTTGCATGGCGATGCTGACGCTCTGCTGCGGCGGCATCGCGTTCACTCGTTGGCGAGGCGGAAAGCGTGGCGCGGCGCTCGCGCCGACGCTGCTGGCCTTCGCGTGCGCGGGAGTTCTGATCGGCTCGCAGTCCAAAGGTGCCGGGGCCGCCTGTATTGCGTCCGCCTTCTTTTTCTTGCCGGGCATGGTCGGAGCGATCCGACCGGACCTGCTTTCGCCGCGCATCACGAAGCCGCTTCCGGGCACATTCGCACGAAGAATGGTCATCGCCGGTTGGATTCTGGCGGCGATCGGCGCATCAAGCCTCTTTGCGATGCTCCGTGCGGAACCCGGTTTGCTCGGCCTTTCGATGCGCTATCGCGCGATGTACTGGGAGGGCGCGATGGCGATGGTGGACGACGTGGGTGTATGGGGCATCGGGCCGGACAATTTCGGGCGGCTCTTCACGCGCTACAAGCCCGTGGCCTGCCCGGAGGAAGTGGATGACCCGCACAACTGGCTGATCAAGTCATTCGTCGAATACGGCTGGCTCGGCGCGGCGGGGCTGCTCCTGCTCTTGATCGGCGGATCGCTGAAGCTGGCCGCAGCCCCCTCTCCCTCACAGGGAGAGGGTTGGGGTGAGGGTGATCCGCGCGTGCCACGCGCCCAATCCGTCGTCCTGAACCTCGCCGTGGTTCTCGTGCTGTTCGCACTCACATGGTGCATTCTCATCGCCGGCGCGCCGATGGACTTCACGATTGTCACGCTTGCGCTGGGCCTCGCGCCCTTCGCGCTGTTCTTCGTCGCCGGCGCGATCGAGCGTGCGGACTCAACTCGATTCGATGACGCCGACATGCCCCTTCTCGCCGCGGGACTCGGCGCGGGGCTGGTCGCATTCCTCGCGCACGCGATCATCGACCTCGCGCTCTTCACGCCCGGGGCGGCCACGATGTTCTTCGCCGTCGCTGCCATCACGCTGGCGGCGCAATCAGCAGCCGGTGTGACGAACAGCAAATTCGACGCAGTCAGCAAGTCCTCATCGCGACGATTGCAAGGCTTGATTGTTGCCTTGGTGCTCACTTTGACCACGGTCTTGATGATAGGATGGCAATCATTTTGCGCTTACTGGTACAGCCGTCTATTGCAATCGGCACCCAAATCGCCGACACCCGACATTGGCTTCACGATGGGATTCCATAAGAGAATTGACATTTATCTACTCGACGGCACAGCAATTGAGGAGCACTTGGATGTACTCACCCCGTGGATCGCATCGCAAGCCGATGCCGATGAAGTGCTCCGAATTACCAATTTCCTGGAGCGGCGTGACCCGTTCAACGCTGCCGTGTGGCATCATCGCATGGCGGCTTATTCTGCGCGGTTCGCGATGACCGGTGATGTCACCGATCTGCGCCAGGCCGTTACGATGCAGCGGAAAAGCGTCGAGACGTACCCCACGTCGCCGCTGCGATGGCTGGCGCTCGGCGACTTGCTCGAACGGCTGGCCGAGCAAACGCACGACCCCGCCGACCGCCGCGCGGCCGCCGATGCGCTTCAACGGGTGCTCGATCTCGACGCGCAGCGAATCTACGTTTCCAGACCCAATCGCCTGTCCACCGAACTCGTGCGAGCAATACGCGAACGAATTGGCAAGCTACGGTAATTTCGGCGATGCCCGGCGCTCCCTGACGGTCGCGGCTCGGATGGGATGCTCTACACCGTACATGCCGCCCAATGCCACATTCATCAAGGCCCGGTAGAATGCCTCGCCATGACCACGACGGGTGTCAATCCGGCCGATCGTGCCGGCGAGCGATTGCATCACGTGAACGCTGCCCCTGCAGCGTGCGGCCCCGGCGAGCCCCGATCGCACGCCCACTCACACGATGCGTCGGCCTCGCACGCGCCCGCGCCGGATCATCAGCCGCTCAACGCCGCGGATCGCCTCATGCTCGTTGGTCACGACGGCATGCGCTCGATTGACCACGCGGGCTTTCAATGCCAATCGCATCTCTGGCTCGCGGGGCGAGTCGACGTGCCGGCGCTTCGACGGGCGTTGAAGACGCTGCACCGGCATTACCCCGTCATGACCGCCCGGCTGGACAAGTTCCCGCCGGCCGCACCATCGCCACGGCGCAGGCCGCAACCCGCAGGCCCGCGCTGGGTCTTTCAGAATAATGCGTCCGTCGAGTTTCACGAGGTGACGCTCGACGCCTCCGACGAGGTCGCCGTGTGGCGCTACGGCGAGCGATTGTTTGACGAACCGCTCGACCTGCCGCGGATGAACCCGATCGGTTTTCACCTGTTGCACCTGCCCGACGGGCGCGACGTGTTCCTGCTGCGCTGGTCGCACGTGCTGATGGACGGTAAGGCGCCGGAGCTGGTCGTACATGAAATCTCCCGGCGGTTCGAGGATCCTAACCTGCCCGCTCCCCCGCCGCCCGCCGGCGACGAAATGCAGGCGCACCTCGCGAAGTTCGATCGAAAGGTGCGCCGCCGAGCAGCCGCGCGCGTCATTCGCAGCCACATTCGCCTGCCGGCGAAACCGCTTACCCTTGTGCCGCCCGATGCGCCGGACTGGGTCACCGGACCGTTTCGCATGATCGTTCGGACGCTCGATGCCGATGCGACGCAGCGCTTCGCCGAACGCGTCAAACGTCTCTGCGGCTTCAGCAACATGGCGCCGGCCGTGCTCGCGAGCGTCTTTCGCGCGTGCCTGCAACACACGCCGCGTCGCGTCAAACGACGGTCTTCGCTTCAAACGGACGTTCCGCTGAATCTGCGCCCACCCGGCTCGACGCAGCCGCTGTTTCGCAACTTCATGGCGTTCATCTCCCTGTCGGCGCGGGTGCGAGACCTGGGCCGGCGCGACGATCTGACGCAGCAGCTCAACGCGCAAATGCGCGAACAGCTCCGCCGCGGCATCGACCTGGGCAACCTGCAAATGATGGCGTTCATGAGTCGCTACGACCGGATGCTGACGAAGCACATCAAGTCGCACATGCAGAAATCCCCCATGGCCCTGGGCTTCGGTTTCCTCGGTCCGGCATTCGGCGGCATGGAATCGTTCTGCGGCGTGCCGGTCGAGCGGTTCTACACGCTCAATTCCGCGCTCGCCCCGCCGGGCATTACGCTCCAGGTGAACGTCCACCGCGGCCGGCTGAACTTCGCCCTCACGTACGTCGGCGACGCGGTGCCCGACTCGCTGGCGCAGGCGTTTCTTGATACGATGATTGCGGATTTGCTGATGGATCGCGCGTAATACAGAAATGCAGCCTGCCGTTCAGTGCGGAGACGTTTGACGCCGCGATGGAGTGATCGCACGGAACCTGAATAGGAACACGCACCATGGAATTCGTACTCTCCGATTCGCAAAAGGCCATCCGCGCCGAGGCCGTTGAGTTCGCCAAGGCGCAGCTCACCACTGGCGAAGTGAACCCCACCTTCGACAGGGACGGCTGGAAGAAATGCGCCGCCTTCGGCGCGATGGGCGTGACCGTGCCGACCGATTTCGGCGGCCGCGGCCAGTTGCTCGATGAGTTCGTCGCCATGATGGAGGGCCTGGGGTACGGCAGCCGTCGGATGGGCCTGCTCACGGCGATCGGAGCGCACGTGTTCGGCGTGGTGGAGCCGCTGAACGTCGCCGGAACCGACGAGCAGAAGAAGAAGTACCTGCGAAAGCTCACGACCGGCGAATGGGTCGGCGCGCACAGCGTCACCGAACCGCAGGCGGGCAGCGATCTGGGCGGGCTGACGACGCTGGCAGTGCGTCAGGGCGATTACTACATCATCAACGGAAAGAAACGCTACACGACGTGCGGCGCGGGAGCGGACCTTCACGTGGTGTATGCGCGCATGGATGATCCGACCCGGTATCGCTTGAGTTGCTTCCTGCTCGAACCGGGCACACAGGGGATGACGGTGCGGCCGCTGCCGGCGATCGGCCTGGCGGGATCGGGACTGTCGGAAGTGACGTACGAGAACGTGCGCGTGCCGGCATATAACTTACTGGGCAAAGAGGGCGCGGGTAGCACGCTGTTTCAGGGATCGATTGAGCGCGAGCGGGCGTGCATCTTCGGCGCGACGCTCGGCAGCATGGCGCGCGAGATTGAGCTGGCGGTCGCGTATGCCAACGAGCGCGAGGTGGCCGGCAAGAAGATCGGTCAGCACCAGGCGATCAGCCATCGCATCGCGGATATGAAGGTGCGTTTGGAGGCAAGCCGGCTGCTGCTGTATCACGTCACGGCGCTGAAGAGCAAGGGCAAACGGGCGCCGGTCGAGGCAGCGATCGCCAAGTTGTTTGTCAGCGAGTCATTCATGCAGAACAGCATCGACCTGATTCGCATTCACGGCGGCAACGGATTCGTGAGTGAGGGCGGCGTGGAGAGCTACCTGCGCGATTCGCTCGGCGGAATCATTTACAGCGGCACCAACGACATCCAGCGGAGCATCATCGCCGCCAATCTTGGCCTGCGATTCTGAACCGCGCGCTGCGGTCTCCTCGGCGAGTGCCCATGACGACCGACCAAACTCAACCCGCTCAACCCGACGCAGCTCACCCGCTGGCCCGCCAGCTCGTGGAATTGTCGGCGCTCACCGGAGGCCTGGCGCACGAGATTCGCAATCCGCTCTCGACGCTGAAGGTCAATCTCCAGTTGCTTGACGAGGACTGGGCCAAGCTGGAGACGAGTGACCGCTCCGACCCGCACGAAGCGCAGGACGTCGCGCGGCGCAGCCGCCGGCGCATCGCCAGCCTCGTGCAGGAGACGCACCGGCTCGAACGAATCCTCGCCGACTTCATGCAGTTCGTCGGCAAGCGCGAGCTGCGATTGACCGATGTCGATTTGAACACGCTCGTCACCGAGATGGCCGACTTCTACGCGCCGCAGGCCCAGGCGCACGGGGTCGCGCTCGATCTGCAACTCGCGACGCACGCCCTGCCCTGCCGCGCGGACCCACACGTACTCAAACAGGCACTGCTCAACCTGCTCATCAACGCGCAACAGGCCATGCCGGACGGCGGCCGCATCACGCTCGCCACGTCGCGCGACGACGACGGGCACGTCCGCATCGACGTGGCGGACACCGGTCCGGGGATCGACCCGGCCGAGCAGGTCGACGTGTTTCGCGCCTATTACTCGACCAAGAAAGGCGGCACCGGGCTGGGGCTGGCGATGGCCCAACGCATCGCTCACGAACACGGCGGTGACATTACTTTGAAATCTTCACCCGGCCAGGGCGCTCGATTCACGATCCGGCTGCCCGGGCACGACCGCAGGCACGGGTAACCGCGCGAGGGAATCCATGACCGCGAATCATCGACTCTACCGCGATCCGGCGCATGAAACATGGCGCGTGTTCCGAATCATGTCGGAGTTCGTCGACGGTTTCGAGACGATGAGCCAGGTCGGCCAGGCCGTCAGTGTCTTCGGCTCGGCACGGCTCGGCCCGAACACCGCGGAGTACCAGTCCGCCGAGCGCCTCGCCCGCAAGCTCGTCGAGCGGGGTTTTGCCGTCATCACCGGCGGAGGCCCAGGAATCATGGAGGCGGCGAACAAGGGCGCCTTTCAGGCCGGCGGCGTCAGCGTTGGGTTGAACATCACGCTGCCGCACGAGCAGGAGGCCAACCCCTATCAGACGATCAGCCTCGAATTCAATCATTTCTTCGCGCGCAAAGTCATGTTCGTGAAGTATGCGATGGGCCTTGTTTGTTTTCCGGGCGGCTTCGGCACGCTGGACGAGTTCTTCGAGGCGATGACGCTGATCCAGACGGAGAAGTCGCCGCGGTTCCCCGTGGTTCTGGTCGGGTCGGATTTCTGGAGCCCGCTGCACGCGTTCATGCGCGAGACGCTGCTCCATCGCTATCAGGCGATCTCACCCGCGGACCTCGATCTGTACTTCATCACGGACGACCTCGACGTTGCAGCCGATCACCTGCGCAACACCGTCGATCAATGCTTCGGCGATCTGCGCCCGCCCACCGTTTCAGAGGAAATCGCCATGCCGCGTGAGAAGCAAATCACCGGTGAGGGAATGCGTTTCGGACGAAGCCCGCGTCGCGCCCCCCTTCAATACGAGTAAGGCAGCCCGATTCGGCGTTTGTTTCCAGCTTCCTCACGCGATAAAATAGTCTACGGCGACTGTGTTTGACGCCGATCTCTCGCGCCGGGCGACCCGGCCGGTGGCGTGCCATGACTTGCCCCGTTTCCGACCAGCAACTGTTCAGTTGGATCGACCGCAATGCGGACGAGCTGGAGGCCCATCTCGCCATTTGCGAAGAATGCCGCGCCAAATCACAGAACATGCTCTCGCTGATTCGTGACGTGTCCCGCGCTCCGGCCGAGGCCCCGATGCACTGGCCCAGTCGCATTCGCGATTACACCATCCATCGAATGATCGGCCGCGGCGGGCAAGGCTGGGTCTTCGAGGCCCAGCAGGAGTCGCCCCGTCGGCTCGTCGCACTCAAGATCGTTCGCGGCGACGCCTTCCCCACCGAGGAGGACGGCCGCCGGCTGCATCGCGAGGCCCAGACGCTCGCGCGCCTGCGCCACCCCGGCATTGCCGCTGTGTACGAAGCAGGCCGTACGGAAGACGGCCGGCAGTTCTTCGCGATGGAACTGGTGCAGGGCGTCCCGCTCATCGACTACGCCCGGCAGCACGATCTCACGCTGGAGCGGCGATTGGCGCTCTTCCAGAAAGTCTGCGAAGCCCTGGAGTACGCCCACCAGCGCGGCGTCATTCACCGCGATCTGAAGCCGTCCAACATCCTTGTCGAAGACGGCGACCAGCCCAAACTCGTGGATTTCGGCCTGGCCCGCGCGGCGGCGACCGACGCGGACCGCCACGTTCTCACGACGCTTATGGACGGCGGCGGAATCATGGGTACCTTGCCCTACATCAGCCCCGAGCAGGCGCGAGGCGACGCTACCGACATTGACGCGCGAAGTGACCTGTACTCGCTTGGCGTCATTCTTTACGAACTGCTCACCGACCGACTCCCCTATTCTCTCAAGCTCGATTCGCCGCACGCGGCGATTCGAACGATCTGCGAGGAGTCGCCGTCGCGCCCCAGCCATCACAATCGCCGGCTCCCCCCCGAACTGGACATCATCACGCTCAAGGCACTGGAAAAGGAGCCGACCCAGCGCTACGACTCCGTCGCCGACCTCGCGCACGACATCGGTTTGTTTCTCGACGGCAAGCCGATCATGGCGCGCCGCCCCAGCCTGACATACCGCGCGCGAAAGCTTGTCGCGCGCAACAAGCTCACGACGTTTCTGATCGCCACGATTCTGCTGCTCGCCGGCGGGTCGGCCGCGTGGATTCGCGTGCTGTATGAACGTGCCACCGCGCAGACCCTGTCCTTCACCCAGCCGCTCACGGCGTGGGAAATTCAGGAACGCCGCCGTCAACTTGAGCGATCCGATCCGCAGGCCGCCATCAGTCGAATCAACGCAGCCGAACTGCTCCGAGGACTTGGCGCTTTCGAAGAAGCCGAATCAATTTGTCGCAAGGTGATTGACGCCCAGGGCGATGCAGGCGCCGATTCGCGCGAAACACTCTACGCCAAAGTCATGCTCGGCCGCGTGCTCATGGATCGCGGCAGCCCTGGCGAGGCACAGCCCATCCTGCGAGACGCTTTGCGCCTGCTGACGAAGAATTACAAGGATCAGAAAAAGGAAATCGCCAACGCCCGCGCAGCCCTGGGGCAATGCCTGACCCGGCTGGGCTTCTTTCCGGAGGCCGCTGGATATCTTGAGACTGCCTATCCGACCATCGTCGAAACGTTCGGCCCGCGCGACGCTCGCACGCGTGAGGTCATTCAGGCATTGATCGACGTTTACGACGGCTGGGGCATGCCCGACAAGGCCGCCGATTACCGACTCATCCGTCAGCAATTCGCCGTCCCCGCGCCCGCTTCAGAACGAGGTACCACTGACGTGCCGGCCGTTGAACCGGCTCGGAAGCCGGCGGGAACCCTGCCCTGACCCCATCAAGCACACCCATGAGCCATTCCAGACCGCCGCTGTCCGACGCGCCGACCCCGAATCCCAGTACGGACGGGTCGAAGCCGCCGGACCTGACCCACAGCATTCTCTCGCGATTGCGAAGCGGCGACCCGGACGCCGGGCGATTGCTCGACCTGACCTATCGGCCGGCCATGCTGCGCTTCTGCCTCGGCTACCTGCACGACCCGATGGAGTCCGAGGACGCCGTGCAGGAAATCTTCTGGCGCGTGCTGCGGTCCGACGCCCTGCCCGACAACTTCCGCCCGTGGCTGTACAAGGTCGCGCGCAACCATTGCATCGCCGTCCTGCGCGAGCGCAAGCGCCACCATGCCGATCGCAACCCCCTGCCGACCGAATCCATCCCGCTGGATGAAAGCGGTAACCTGACGCGCCTGGTTCGTGCCGAGGCCCAGCACCAACTCGCCGATCTGTTATCGCAACTCTCGGCCGACGACAACGAACTGCTCCGGCTGCGCTACACCGAAGGCCTGTCGCGCAAGGAAATCGCCGACGTGATGGACGAGCCGGAGTCCGTCATCAAATCGCGACTGTTCGAGGCGATCGAGAAGCTGCGGA
>JAANMU010002795.1_pt1 | contig 12308 bp, 11 predicted proteins | sample 7279701 | NCBI WGS metagenome assembly JAANMU01 (sample SAMN14094539, study PRJNA606508) | bioreactor metagenome | isolation source: A lab-scale SPAN reactor treating ammonium-rich wastewater day 57 | place: Ireland: Galway | collected 2017-03-13 | reverse complement strand
TATGTGGTGCGCCGGGTCATCCGGCAGGGTGCCGAACAGTACCCGCGCAACCAGCGCGGCTTGCCCCCTTATGGGTGATCGAGCGGCGCACCCCCGCGCATTGGCCCCAGGAGCCTTGCCATGCCCAGCACCGACCGGGTAGAGCCGTTCGGCTCCCGGCCCGCGAAGCTTTTCGCGCTCCTCGTGCTGCTGGTTTTCCTGGCCGTCAACTTCGCGGGCCTTGGCTGGTACCCGATGCCCCACTGCGACGAGGTATATCACATCGCCACCAGCCACGCCTTCTTTGATCAGGGCCGGTATGCCCATAATCTGCTGGGCAACCTCCAGGGGTATGACACCAACGTTGCCGCTCAGGGGCGTCTCTTCCTCACACTCATGGGAGCGCAGCTTGAGCTTCTGGGCTATCGCCTTGCAGCGGCGCGGTTGTTCTCCGCGTTGGGCCTGCTGCTGGGCGCTCTATTCACCTTTCTCTTAGGGCGGAGACTGTTTGGCACGTCCGCGGGGCTGGCGGCGACCCTGATTCTCGTAGCCAGCAACAACGCCTTCTATGCCAGCCACATCGCCCGCACCGAAATCTGGGTAGCGGCTGCCGGGGCCGGGCTGCTCGCCTATTACCTGGTCGTCCGCGCTGCCCCCGCCCGCCTCCGTCACGTCTCTCTCGGCCTGCTCATGGCGCTTGCGCTCAGCATCCACCCGAACACGTTCTGGTACAGCCTGCCCATCGGCCTGCTGGTTCTGTATGACAATTACCGCACGGCTGAGGGCCGGGCTCGCGTCCTGTTGGTTGTGATGGGAGGGCTGCTCGGCGTGGTGCTGGTAGCCGCCATGCAGTTGCTCCCTGACCCCCCGGCTGCCATTCGCAACATCCAGAATGAGGCAGCAGTTAACAACCTGGTCGGCTTCCGCGTTCTTGACCATCTCCTCGGCCAGTTGAATATGATGTGGAGCTACTATTTCCTCAACCTCAACAGCTCGGTCGTCGTGGCAACCGCCTACTTCCTGTTTGGCATTGGTTACGCCATCGTCCGCCGCACATCGGGCGACCGGCTGCTGCTAGCGACGCTGGGCATTTCAATTGCGGGCTTCGCGCTTGTGATGCCGCATAAGAACCCCTTCTACGGCGTGCTATGGGAGCCGCTTCTCGCCCTGCTGGCCGGGGCGGGGGTCGTGCGGCTGGCTGCCAGCCTGTCTGAGCGCCGCCCGTCTATCGGGGCATCCCGGCCCGCCGTCTTGCTGTTGGCCCCACTCCTCGTTGCCAACCTGGCCTCGCAGGTGTGGCTCACCGTCAAGTTCTCCCCCCGCAATCTCGACCGCTATCTGTCCGAAGTGCGCGAGCACGTACAACCCGGCTCCCGGGTGATGGGGGACCCCGCGCTGTGGTTCGCCTTCCGCGAGGGCTACACCTTGATTGCGGATTCGTACTTCGACTACTGTCGCGGCACGCAGACCTGCTCTGAGATTGACAGGCAGGAAGCAGCCCGCATCCTGGACGCGCTCGCTGTAGAGGTTGTCGTAGAGGATGGTGCGCTCGGCTGCTCGACCACGCCTACGCCCGCTTCGCATGTGTGGGCCGACCATCTGGCAGAGACGTGCGTGCGCGTCGGCGTGGTGGAAAATCGCTGGTTCGGCGCATACGGCCAGGAAGGGCGGGGCCGCGAGACGCGTATCTACGACTGCACCGGGCGCTGAAGCGGCTGCCTAACGGGGCTTCGAATCGTCACTCCCCCGGCGGGCGATGACCATCAGCTCTATCTCGTCGAGCTTGACGGGCCGCCTGCCCCAGTCTCCGGCAGTGCCGCCGCCCACGTGTTCAACCTCGAACCCGGCGATCTCACAGAGCAGCCTCAGCTCAGTTGGCACATACCCCCGTTCCCGGACGGTCACGGCTTGCATGCCGCCGGGCGCTTCCCACTCCATCAGGGATGTCTCGACCATGTTGGTCGGGTCGAAGCGGCCAGCGTCCACGTCCGCCTGGTCGATCTGCCGCACATGCCGGATACCGTTGAGCGCCGTGAGCAGGAAGCCCGCCCCCGGCCTGAGCGCGGCTTGCACATTGCGGAGGATCGCCAGGTCATGCCCTATCGGGTCGTCGTCCGCCCCCAGCAGGCTGAACGCGCCTTCGCACAGGCAGAGCGCCGCGCCAAACTGCGCCGGGGCCCGGTACTGGGTCGCGTCCGCCTGCACCCATTCCACCTCGACGCCCGCTGACTCCGCGGCCTGCCGAGCCTGCGCCAGCATCCCTGGCGAGATGTCAACCCCGGTTACCCGGTATCCGCGCCGCGCCAGCTCAACCGAGTGGCGGCCCGTGCCACAGCCGATGTCGAGCACAGCCGAGCCCGGCGCAAGGCCCAGTTCGGCAATCACAAAATCTACTTCCCCGATTGTGTTGTGCGTGAATTCGTTGTCCATGTAGTGCGGCGCGTGCCCGTCGAAGAACCGTCGCCATACGTGGTTGGTGCTCAAAATCGTGCCTCTCCATTTCTGGTAAGCGCAAAATGCTGCGAGCGTTACCCAAACATTGTGACATTTGTCACTTATAAGCACGTTCAATATCGTTATATCCTTGACTCAGACCGTTCAGGCTAGCCTGGGCGTCTGAGGATGGTCGGGCAGGACCACCTACGCTAATTAATACCACAGGTTTAGGAGCTGAGTTGTTCCACCGCGATCGGTTGCCTGCTGATCGCCTCGTCCTGACACGCCAAATCATCATCCTACCCTAACTCCCTTCTCCCCCCTTCCCCCTCCACCCAGCTTGTCTTGCGTTGCTCACTGGGAAGCCTATCCGATGGTTCATTCCGTCCTGGCTCTCCCTGGCGACTCTTGGGTTCTCAACCCCCGGTAGCGTAGCATGGAAAGGAGACGGCTACCATGCAAGACGACGCAATGGGACAAAGCTTCTACGAGAGAGTAGTAGCGGCGACCCCGGGCGGGGAGGCACTCGCCATATGCCTCCAGTGTGGCACCTGCGGCGGATCGTGTCCATCCGGTGCTGACATGGACTCGACACCGCGCCGCCTGTTCGCGATGGTTCGCGCGAACATGGAGGAGGAGGTGCTCACCAGCAACACGCCCTGGTATTGCGTGTCGTGCTACTACTGCACGACGCGTTGCCCGCAGGAAATCCCCGTCACCGACCTGATGTATACCCTCAAACGCATGGCGGTGGCCAAGGGGCACTATCACCGGGAAGCCCACGTGGACTTCTCCAACAGCTTCATCGGCTTTGTCGAGCAGTATGGCCGCAGCTTCGAGTTTGGGTTGGCGACTCGCTACCACCTCACCCACCAGCCCCTCAACATGATCCGCAAGAGCGGCCTCGGCCTGGAGATGTTCCAGAAGGGACGTCTCAGCCCGACGCCGGAGCGCATCCAGAACCTGCCCCAACTGACCGCCATCCTCGATGAGGCCAAGCGGATTGCCGCCCAGCAGGAGGTGTGAGATGAGCCTGGATAATGGCCACTACGCATACTACCCCGGCTGCTCGCTCAAGGCTACGGCCCAATCATATGAGGCCTCGACGCAGCGCGTGGCCGAGGCGCTGGGGCTGACCTTCCAGGAGATCGAGGACTGGAACTGCTGCGGCGCAACCGAGTACTTCAGCCTCAACTCGCTCCCGGCCTACAGCCTGGTGGCGCGCAACCTGTCGCTGGCTACCGAGCTGGGCCCGAAGGACCTGATCGCGCCGTGCAGCGCGTGCTTCCTGAATCTGCACAAGACCGACAAGTACCTGGGCAAGTATCCCGACCTGAGCGAGCAGGTCAACGAAGCCCTGGCGGCTGGCGGCTTGCACTATGAGCCTGGCAGCCTGCACGTGCGGCACCTGCTCGACGTCATCGTTGAGGACGTTGGCTACGACGCCGTCGCGGCACAGGTGAAGCAGCCGCTGAAGGGCCTGCGCGTCGCGCCCTATTATGGGTGCCTGATCGTCCGCCCCGATTCTGACTACAGCCCTGAGTATCCCACCCACATGGATCAGCTTCTCGAGGCGCTCGGCGCGACCGTGGTCGACTTCCCGCTTAAGGCTCACTGCTGCGGTGGGCACATGACGCAGATCAGCGAAGGAACCGCGTATGAGCTGATCCGCCGCATCGTGCACAACGCCGATGAGTACCATGCGGATGTCATCGTTACCATCTGCCCGATGTGCCAGCTTAACCTCGACGCCTACCAGCCTCAGGTGAATCGCTCCTTTGGGGTGAACTACAACCTGCCGGTGCTGTACTTCACCCAGGTCATGGGGCTGGCTTTCGGCTTTGATGCCAAAGAGCTGGGCATCGGCAGCGAGATCGTCTCAGCCACGGACGCCCTTGCCCGCATCGGTCAGGAGGAGGAAGAGAAGCCGCGCCAGCCCAAGCGGCGTGACAAGACCACCCTGCCGATGCCAACCCCCCGGCCATGAGACAGGCGAGAAAGGACACGGCATCATGACTGAAGAAAAAATCGGCGTATATGTCTGTCACTGCGGCCACAACATCGCAGGCACGGTTGACGTTGCGGCCGTGTCGGAGTGGGCTAACGAGCTCCCCGATGTCACTGTCTCGCGCGACTACAAGTTCATGTGCTCCAGCCTGGGCCAGGAGCTTGTGGAGGAGGACATCAAAGAGCACGGCCTGACGCGTGTCGTGGTGGCGGCCTGCTCGCCTCACATGCACGAGCCGACTTTCCGTAAAGCCTGCGAGCGCGCGGGCCTCAACGCCTACCTGTTCGAGATGGCGAACATCCGCGAGCATGCGAGCTGGGTGCACCAGCACGATGTCGAGTCGGCAACCGACAAGGCCAAGTCGCTCGTCGCTGCGGCTGTCTACCGCGCCGCCCAGCTTGAGCCACTGGAGCCTTTCCGGGCGCAGATCAAGGAGCCGACGCTGGTCGTCGGCGGCGGCATCGCGGGCATCAACACTGCGCTGGAGATCGCCAACGCCGGCCACCCGGTCTTCCTCGTCGAGCGCGAGCCGAGCATCGGCGGGCACATGGCCCAGTTCGACAAGACCTTCCCCACCCTCGACTGCGCGGCTTGCATCCTCACCCCCAAGATGTTCGAGGTGGTCACACACCCCAACATCACCCTCATCAGCTACGCCGAGGTCGAGCAGGTCGATGGGTATGTAGGGAACTTCAGCGTGCGGGTCCGGCAGCGAGCGCGTAAAGTCGACACTGATCTGTGTACCGGGTGCGGCGACTGCTGGTCGCGCTGCCCGGCCAAGGTCGTCGATACCGCGTTTGAGGCTGGCCTGGGCTACCGTACGGCCATCTACCGCCCCTTCCCGCAGGCCATCCCCAAATACCCCGTGATCGATGTCGAGAACTGCATCTACTTCCAGAAGGGCACCTGTAAGGCCTGCGAGAAATTCTGCCCGACTGGCGCGATCAAGTTCGACCAGGAGGACGAACTCCTGATCCTGGAGGTTGGCAATATCATCCTGGCGACGGGCTACAAGCTCTTCGACGGGATGCGCATCCCCCAGTTGGGATACGGGCGGCTGGCTAACGTTTTCTCCAGCCTGGAGTTCGAGCGCATGGTCAACGCCTCTGGCCCGACGAGCGGCCGTGTCGTCCTGCGCGACGGCGTGACCGAGCCGGACAGCGTGGCAATCGTCCACTGTGTCGGCAGCCGCGACCTGCACTACAACCAGTACTGCTCGAACACCTGCTGCATGGCCTCGCTCAAGTTTGCCCATCTGGTCAAGGAGCGTACCGAGGCGGACGTTTACAGCTTCTACATCGACATCCGCACCCCGGCCAAGAACTACGAGGAGTTCTACCACCGCCTTCTGGAGGAAGGCGTCGAGTTCGTCCGGGGCCGCGTGGCCGAGGTCACCGACGCTGCGCGCCAGCCTGGCGAGGAAGGCAAGCTGATCGTCCAGGTTGAGGACACGCTCATCGGCAGGCAGCGCCGCGTCCCGGTGGACATGGTCGTGCTGATGGGCGCGATGGAGCCACAGGACGACGCCGTTGAGGTGTCGCACCGCTTCGGCATCGGCTGCTCGGAAGCAGGCTTCTTCACCGAGAAGCACCCCAAGCTCGACCCGGTCGCTACGATGACGGACGGTGTGTTCATCGCCGGGGCGTGTCAAAGCCCCAAGGACATCCCGGAGAGCGTGGCGCAGGGAGCGGCGGCTGCCGCACGGGTGCTGACCCTGATTGAGCAGGGCGAGATCGAGATCGAGCCTGTGCGCGCTCAGATCGACGAGGAGCGCTGCTCCGGCTGCCGCATCTGTAATAACCTGTGCCCGTATCACGCCATCGACTTCATCGAAGACCTGGCTGTCAGCCGCGTGAACCCCGCCCTGTGCAAGGGATGTGGCACATGCGTGGCTGCCTGTCCCAGCGGTGTGATCGAGGGCCAGCACTATACCTTCGACGCGCTTATGTCCCAGATCGAGGGCATCCTGTATGACCTGCGTGCCAACGGAGAGCGCGTCACCTTCGTCCGGCCTGAGCCGGTCGAGGCGAAATAGGGAGGAGCGCCAAAATGCACGAGTTGGATTACAACGACATCAATCCTGCGTGGAACAACCGTCGCCCCGTGATCGTTGGCTTCCTGTGCAACTGGTGTTCGTACCGCGCCGCCGACCTGGCCGGGACGAGCCGCTTTGGCTACCCCGCCACGCTGCGCGATATCCGCATCATGTGCACCGGACGGCTTGACCCCACCTTCGTTATGAAAGCCTTGCGCGAGGGGGCCGACGGCGTCCTGGTGATGGGCTGCCATCCCGGCCAGTGTCACTATGAGGAGGGCAACTATAAGGCCATGCGCCGCATGTCCCTCCTCCGCCGGACGCTGGCCCAGCTTGGCGTCCACCCGGACCGGGTTCGGCTTGCCTGGGCCTCGGCGGCCCAGGGCACAGTCTTCACCGAGCTCGTCACTGAGATGACCAAGACGATCGCCTACCTCGGCCCGCTTGAGTGGCGCGACACGGTTGAGGACGCATCATCGCGCACCCCTGCTCCTGAGGTTGAGGAGGTCGCTCATGACTGACAACGCCAAACCCAAGCTCGCGCTCTACTGGGCCTCTTCCTGCGGGGGCTGCGAGATCGCGGTGCTGGCTATCCACGAGAAGATTCTCGACGTGGCGGCTGCTTTCGACATCGTCTTCTGGCCGTGCGCCATGGACTTCAAGGAGACGGACATCGAGGCGATGGCCGACGGCGAGATCGACGTATGCCTGTTCAACGGCGCGATCCGCAACGACGACAATGAGCACATGGCCAGGCTGCTCCGTCGCAAGAGCAAGGTGCTGGTCGCCTACGGCTCCTGCGCGATGGAGGGCTGTATGCCCGGCCTCGCCAACTTCACCGACCGCGAGCACATGATGCAGTTCATCTATCACGACTCGCCAACGACCGACAATCCGGAGGGCATCGAGCCGCAGCTTGTGACCAAAGTGCCTGAGGGAGAGCTGACCCTCCCCGCCTTCTGGAACACCGTCAGCACGCTCGACCAGATCGTGCCGGTGGACTACTACCTGCCCGGCTGCCCGCCCGAAGCCCAGTGGACTGAGGCGGCGGTCAACGCCATCCTCAGCGGCGAGCTGCCGCCCCCCGGCTCGGTGATCGGCCTGGAGGTGACCGTCTGCGACGAGTGCTCGCGCACCCGCTCCGAAAAGGCGATCAAACGCTTCTACCGTCCCTACGAGATCATCACCGACCCGGATGTTTGCTTGCTTGAACAGGGCATCTTCTGTGCCGGGATCGCTACCCGCGCCGGGTGCGGCGCGCTCTGCCCGCAGGTCAACATGGGCTGCAGGGGCTGTTATGGCTCCAACGAGGGCGTGATCGACGGCGGCGCAAAGCTGATCGGCGCGATTGGCTCGATCATCGATGCCACGACGCCGGAGGAGATCGACGCCATCCTCGACACGCTGCCCGACCCGGCTGGCTACTTCTACCGCTTCAGCCTGGCGGGGTCGCTACTGAAGCGCACCCGGCTTGAGCGGCAAAACGGCAACAAGGTGGCCGTTCGCCTTACCGAGGTGCCTCGCCTCGACCCGAGCTTGAAGGACTAGGAGGGCCGCGATGACACAACGAATCACCATCGACCCCATCACGCGCCTGGAAGGGCACGGCAAGATCGAGATCTTTCTAGACGACGTTGGGGACGTCGCCAACGTCTACTTCCAGGTTCCGGAGCTGCGCGGCTTCGAGGTCTTCTGCCTGGGCCGCCCCGCCGAGGAGATGCCACGCCTCACCAACCGTATCTGCGGTGTGTGCCCAGAGGCGCACCACATGGCCGCCGCCAAGGCGCTTGACGACCTGTTCCACGTTGAGCCGCCTTCCGCCGGAAAGAAGCTGCGCGAGCTGTTCTACTCCTCCTTCTACTGCACCGATCACACGACCCACTTCTACGCGCTCGGCGGCCCCGACTTCGTCGTCGGCCCCGGCGCGCCTGCTGCCGAGCGCAACATCCTCGGCGTCGTTGGCAAAGTGGGGCTTGAGGCCGGGATGAAGGTCATCAACACCCGCAAGCACAATCACGAGGTCATCAAGATGATCGGCGGGCGGGCCATTCACCCGGTCGCGGGGCTGCCAGGCGGGATGTCCAAGGCGATCAACGAGCAAGAGCGCCAGTACATCGAGCAGGTGGCACACGATAACGTCGAGTTCGGGCTCTGGTCGCTTGAGGTCTTTGACCAGATCGTGCTCCAGAACAGCGACTACGTGGAGCTGATCCTGAGCGAGGGCTACACCCAGCGCATCTACTACATGGGCCTGGTGGACGAGAACAACCACGTCAACTTCTATGACGGCAAGGTGCGTGTAGTTGATCCTGAAGGACGGGAGTTCGTCAAGTACACGCCTCACGAGTACACCGAGCACATCGCCGAGCACGTTGAGCCATACAGCTACCTCAAGTACCCCTATCTCAAGAACGTCGGCTGGAAGGGCTTCGTCGATGGGATCGACTCAGGGATGTACTGCGCCACGCCGCTCAGCCGCCTGAACGCCGCCGACGGCATGGCTACGCCAAAGGCCCAGGAAGCCTACGAGAAGATGTACTCGACGCTGGGCGGCAAGCCCGTACACCACACGCTGGCTGCCCATTGGGCGCGCCTGGTCGAGCTGGTGTACGCCGCCGAGCGGATGCTTGAGCTGGCAACCGACGAGGAGATCACCAGCTCCGAGGTGCGAACCATCCCGACGGAGACGCCAACCGTCGGCATAGGCATCGTCGAGGCCCCGCGTGGCACGCTCACCCATCACTACGAGACCGATGCGAACGGCATCCTGACCCGCGTCAACCTGGTAGTCGGCACGACGAACAACAACGCCCCGATCACGCTCAGCATCAAGAAAGCTGCTGAGGCGGTCATCAAGGGTGGTGTGGTCGATGACGGCATACTGAACATGGTTGAGATGGCCTTCCGCAGCTACGACCCGTGCCTGAGCTGCGCCACGCACTCGCTGCCGGGGCAGATGCCGCTGGAAGTTACCATCCGCGACGCGGCTGGCAGCGTGATCGACCGTCGCGCGCAGCACGTCGCGCCCTGATCGGAACCGGTAACCCGGCCTGGGTGGGCGGCCATTCTCCCACCCAGGCCCGATGGTGTGTTTGACCGGCAGAGCATACTTGCAGGCCCTTCCGGTGAAGCGCACGGGGCGCAAGAATGAAGTCGCTAGTAATCGGGTTGGGGAACCCAATCCTGACGGATGATGGGGTAGGCATCTACGCTGCGCGTATGCTTGCATGCGCGCTGCCCCCCGGTTCGGACGTGGACGTCGTTGAGCTTGCCGTCGGTGGGCTTGGCCTGATGGAAGCCATGATTGGCTATGACCACGTCATCCTCATCGACGCGGTCTACTCACCGGAGGGCCAGCCAGGACGCATCGTGCAGTTTGACGCCGGTTACCTGCCCGACACACTGAACAGTGCCAGCGCGCATGATGCTGATCTGCCGACTGCGCTGCGTGTGGGGCGTGACCTCGGCGCTCCACTGCCTGCCGACGATGGCATCCAGATCGTGGCCGTCCAGGCGCACGACGTCCTCACGTTCGGCCAGGTGCTTACCCCTCCCGTCGCCGCCGCCCTCCCCGAAGTGGTGGCCCGCGTGCTGGGTCTGCTGGGCTGCGCTCCGGCGGTGGAACCCCGCTCCCTGTCCCTCGAGAGTCTTTGGAGGCTGTGATGATCTCACCTGAGACGCTGCGCCGCTTCTCCCTGTTCGCCGGGCTTGACCCGGCCTGGTTCAAAGACATCGCCATGGTCGGCGAGGAAGTCAAGCTGGCGCAGGGCGAGTGGCTTTTCCACGAGGGTGACGACGCCGACGCCCTCTATCTGGTGCTCAATGGCTCGGTTGAGTTGAAGATCGACCTGGATGTGCAAAGCTCCCGCCAGGCTGACATTTCAACGGTGTCTGCTGGCGAAGTGCTCGGCTGGTCGGCGCTGGTCGAGCCGGAGGTATACACGCTCGGCGCAGTGGCGGCCAGCGATGTGCAGCTTGTCCGGTTGGACGCCGCAGGGCTGCGCAAGCTGATGGAGCAGAACTGCGAGTTTGGCTTCCATCTGATGCGGCAGTTGGCCAAAGTCCTCGGCCAGCGCCTGACCAACCTGCGTGTCCAGTTTGTCAGCCTTGTCGTCTGAGCACGTTTGCATTCCGCAGCGGTGGCCCCCGATGCCGGGGGCCATCTTCTTTCAAGCAGAATCTACTGGCCGCGACCCTGCTCCCCGCTGGCGGCACGCTTCGGGAACCAGGGGATAAATGCGCTGGTGCGGGCCATGTACGCCTCGTACCCCGGCTTGCTCACCAGCGACCGCTCCAGCATCGCCACGCCTGACACGCGCACGAGCAGGTAGGTCATGATGGCCGGGCTGAAGACCGTCCACCAGCCGCCTGCCGCCGCCGCGATCAGAGCGAACCCCCACCACTGCGCGGCATCGCCGAAGTAGTTCGGGTGGCGCGTCACCCGCCACACGCCGCTCGTCAGCAGCTTGCCCCGGTTGGCCGGATCGCGCCGGAAGCGGGCCAGCTGCCAGTCTCCTACTGCTTCAAAGAAGAACCCGATCGCCCACACCGCCACGCCCGCGATGTCCAGCCCTGTCAGCCGGTCAGGAAGCGAGCTGGCCTGCGCGGCGAGCAGCGGCGCGGAGATCACCCACATCAGCCCGCCCTGGAGCATGAACACCTCGAAGTAGCTCCGCCACAACCAGCGCGAACCGTGTTCCTCGCGCCACGCCTTGTAGCGGAAGTCCTCCCCCTGCCCCCAGTTGCGCAGCAGGATGTGGATCGCCAGGCGCAGCCCCCAGATAGTCACCAGAGTCATGAGCAGCACCTTCCGCCCCGCGAATCCGTCGCCCAGCGCGAAGTACAGCCACCCCAGCCCGGCGAAGCCCAACCCCCAGACGACATCGACGATGCTGGAATCTTTGAGGATGAGACTGATGACCCAGACCGCCGTCATCAGCACCCACACACCTAACAGGCCCCACCCTGCCGCTTGAAGCAGCGCTGCCATGCTCCCTCCCCCAACGCAAATGCGATGTGCGGACAGTATCGACGATCTGGCCTGTTTTGCAACCGCTCCCTTACGATTTTGTTGCGTCATCGACAAAATACCCGGTAACCGGGATAATATAGATAGGCGTTAAGCAGTTGAACAATAGGACAGAGGCACTTGTCCACTAAGGACACAAGAAACACAGATGAATCTTTTGTGCCTTTAGTGTCCTTAGTGGACTATCTGGCTCTTGCTGCCAGGTAAACGTGCCAACTGCGTAACCCCTAACAGATATGGGCCGGGGTTGAATCCTCAGTTCAATCCTGCCTTGAGCCGCGCCGGTTACACCGTTTCGATAACGCGCGCATGAAGGGTCTATCCCTGATGGTGAGTCTGGCTCCGTTAGTTGCTGCTGCTCGCCTTCTCTGTCATCGGCTTGGCAGAACCCTGCTGCTCGCTGCCGGAGGTGTGTTGGCCGTGCCCCTGCTGGCGGCCCCGCCTGCGACCAGCGCCGGGGCGAGCAGCCGCAAGCGTGCTCCCTCCCCAACAGCCGAGATCGGCCAGGTCTGGCTGGAGCTGCTCACCGCGCAGATACCCGCGATCCTCTGGTCTGTTGATCGCGATCTGCGCCTGATCCACATGTTCGGTGGCGGCACGAGCCGTCTCAACCGGGCGCCTGAGGACTACGTCGGCCTATCCCTGTTCGATGCGTTCCAGACCGACGACCCGGACTTCCCGCCAATTGCTGTCCACCGGCAGGCGCTGGAGGGTCAGGCGGGCGCATACGAGTACGCTTCCGAGGGTCGCCAGTACGATGTGCGTGTTGAGCCGCTGCGCGACGAAGCTGGCCGGATCGTCGGCTGCGTCGCCCTGGCGCT
>JAANMU010002792.1_pt1 | contig 12313 bp, 10 predicted proteins | sample 7279701 | NCBI WGS metagenome assembly JAANMU01 (sample SAMN14094539, study PRJNA606508) | bioreactor metagenome | isolation source: A lab-scale SPAN reactor treating ammonium-rich wastewater day 57 | place: Ireland: Galway | collected 2017-03-13 | reverse complement strand
GGGGTGCCGATTTCAATGGAGGGAAGATCCTCGGCCTGCGCCCACCTCACTTATGTGGGCAATATCGCCCAGGCGGTCTGTGATTGCTGGTCGAACGAGTCGGTTCAGAACCTCCGGCTGCTGAGCGATTTCGCCCCTGTCGTTTCGGTGGAGCAGCTGGCTTATGACTGCCGCCTGATGAATGTGGCAGCCGGGCGATCCGCCGAGGATGCGTTGCAGCTCCGCGACTGGCTGGTGGAGAGCGATGCACGCCATGATCCCCAGGCGCATATTCTCAGGCCGGATGTGGTGCTGCAGCTGTCTGAAAAGATCATCGAAGAGGAATCCGCTTATGGCCGGACACGTATTGCGGTGCTGGCCACTGTCGAGGAATTGTCCCGGGCTGAGGCCGATGGAGAACTGGACCTCTCGGACCGTGAAAAGAAATGGCTGCTTCGCCTGCAGAACGAGACAGAAACATTGCCGGAGAAGGAAGAGGACTTCATCGCAGAAATGCTCTCGACTCCGGAAGCCGCGAAATTTTCCAGGGAGGAATATGGCCTTTAACCATGAATGCCCGCGAACGCTACCATGCCACCATGCACTATCTCCCACGGGACCGTTGTCCGATCATGGATTTCGGTTTCTGGGGGGAAACAACTGTCATCTGGGAATCCTATGGCCTCCCCAGAGGGGCCAACACCGATTCCTTTTTCGGAATGGATCCACAATGGATCTTCTGTGGCGGGAACATGCACCTGTGTCCGGGATTTGCTGAGGAGGTGCTCGAGGACAAGGGAGAAACCCAGGTCGTCCGGCAGGGGGATGGCGCTGTGGTGGAGCGAGGGAAATTTCTTGGATCGATCCCGCGCCATCTGGATCATGCACTCAAGGACCGGGACTCCTGGGAAAAGGAGTTCAAACCGCGCCTGCAGGCGGATGACCCGGCACGTTTCCCCTGTGAGAATGAATGGAACAGCCTGGTAGCCGAATGGACCCGCCCGGATCGGGACTACCCCCTGTTTATTGGAGCGGGGTCGCTGTATGGCATCCCGCGCAACTGGTTCGGCCTGGAGAGGATTTCCGAGATTGTTTATGACGACCGCCCCCTGTTTGAGGAAATTGTCGAGACCCTGGCCGATATCTGTGTGGCGGTGCTGGAAAAGACCCTTTCCGCCGGGGTGAGGCCGGAGGCGGCTTCAATGTGGGAAGACATGTGCTACAACTCGGGACCGCTCCTGTCACCAAAAGTTTTTAAAGAAGTTCTGGTCCCTCATTACAAGCGGATCACCGGTGTTCTGAACAAGTATGGGGTGGACATCGTCTTTCTGGATTGTGATGGAAAGATCGATGCGCTGGCCGGGCTGTGGCTCGAGTCCGGGGTGAACACCATGTTTCCCATCGAAGTGGGAACATGGAAACACGATCCGGTCGAATTCCGGAAAAAATTCGGCAAAGAGATGCGGTTGATGGGTGGTGTCGACAAGCATCTCCTGGCAGGATCCAGAGAGGATATCACCCGCGAGGTCGAACGCCTCGCTCCGCTGGTCGAGGAAGGAGGTTTCATCCCAATGCCCGATCACCGGGTTCCACCGGATGTTCCTCTATCGAATTACATCTTCTATATCGAGGAAGCGAAACGAGTCTGGGGGAAGGGACTGCCGAACATCGCTCCCACCGGTGTCATCGATCCCAATGCTCCCAAAGCCCGTTCCGATCTGTATACCTGGCATTTAGGAGACTAGAGCCATGAACTCAAAACAACGCTTCGTTCAGGCCATGGAGTATCGGGGATATGACCGTCCTCCAACCCATTTTTATGGGACTCCGGAAATCACCGCCGATCTGATGGAGGTTCTCCAGGTCAAGACTTATGAGGACCTGCTGCTGGCTCTGGGAACCGATATCCGCCATGTCGATCCGAGATACATCGGCCCCGAGCTGCCAGTCCATCCGGATGGTTCCTGGGAAGGCTTCTGGGGTGAAAGGTATATGAACTACAACTTCGGCAAAGGGACTTATCCCGAAGCGTGCTACCTCCCCTACGAAAACATCACCGATCCGGAAGATCTTAAAAATTTCCGGATGCCCTCTGCGGACTGGTTTGACTATTCCCACATCCGTGAAGACTGCGAGCATTGGAAAGATTATGTGATCTGCATCCAGGGGGCCGGCACTCCCGATTTCATGAATGGCATCGCACGCTGCCGTGGGGTGACCCAGGTTCTGTATGATGTGGGAACCGAAGATCCTGTTTACCTTGAACTGTGCCGTCAACGGTTTGAATTCTTCTATGAGATGATCGAGCGAACCCTTCAGGCAGCAGAAGGCCTGATCGATGTCGTCTGTTTCGGCGAGGATCTGGGAAACCAGGGCGGGATCATGATCAGCCCGGCAAAATTCGAAAAGATGTTCGCACCTTTCATGAAGGAGCTGTTCGCACTGGCTCACAAATATAATGCACGCACCATGATGCACTGCTGTGGAAGTGTGCATGACCTGCTGCAGCGGTTGATCGACCTGGGCCTGGATATCATCGAAGTGGTGCAGGTCGATGCCGCCAAGATGAACATCGAAGACCTCCACCGTGAATTCTACAAAAAGGTGGGCTTCTGTGGCTCGATGAGTGTGCAGAGCACACTGCCTTTCGGGACCCGTGAAGATGTGGTGCGGGAAGTGAACCTCCGCAAAGAACTTTTCAAGGAGGGTGGCATGATCATCGCCCCGACCCATGCCATTCAGGTGGGAACTCCGATCGAGAACATCATCGCCATGTATGAGGCCATCGGGAGCCTTCACACCGTATGCGCCTGAAAGTTCTGAGCTGTGAGGTTTTTTACCGCGAGCTGTGCTCGGTCATCGCGGGTTCTCCCCATTGTGTGGATATCGAACTGCTCCCCAAGGGTCTGCATGACATCGGAGCCAAAGGAATGCTGGAAAGGGTCCAGAAGGCGCTGGATGCCCAGGACTGCTCGAAATACGATGCTTTCATCCTGGGCTATGGCTTGTGCAACAATGGCCTGAATGGGCTGGTGGCGAGGACCCGCCCTGTTGTGATCACCCGTGCGCATGACTGCATCACCTTGTTTCTGGGAAGCAAAGAACGCTACCGCGACTATTTCGACAGCCATCCGGGTGTCTATTTTCTGACCTCCGGCTGGATTGAGCGCGGAGCGATTTCCGATGAGTTGAATGATCTCACCATCCAGCACCAGATCGGCATGGATCGAACCTATGAGGAACTGGTCGAGAAATATGGTGAAGACAATGCCCGCTTTCTGTATGACACACTGTGTGACACGACACGGAATTATGGGCAGTTCACTTATATCGAGATGGGAATAGAACCGGATGGCCAGTTCGAAAACCACAGCCGCACCCAGGCCGAAAAACGGGGATGGCAATTCGAAAAAGTCCAGGGCGATCTGAGCCTGATCCGGCGCCTGGTGAATGGCCCCTGGGATGAAAAGGATTTCATCGTCCTTCAGCCGGGTGAGCAGCTGATCGCCAGTTATGATGAAGGCGTGGTGAGTAAAACCAGAGTAAAAACAGCCGATCCCGCCTGATGGAGGATCGTTGCCCCGGATCCCTCGATGCCGAAAACTTTCAATCCATGTGAAGTGCCCGCGGATGAGGACCTCCTGAGGAAAGTCCGGGGATCCTTCCGAACCATTCTCGCAGATCCTCCCTGGCGGTTCGAAAATCGCACCGGCAAGATGGCCCCGGAACATCAGAGGCTGCTGCGATACCCAACCATGACACTCAAGGAGATCCTGGCGCTGCCGGTGGGTTCTCTGGCGGCCGAACGATCTCACCTGTACCTGTGGGTGCCCAATGCGTTGATCGGAGAAGGCCTCGAGGTGATGAAGAAATGGGGGTTCACATATAAAACCAACCTGGTGTGGTTCAAGATCAGAAAGGATGGAGGCCCCGATGGGCGCGGTGTTGGTTTTTACTTTCGGAATGTAACCGAGCTGGTTCTTTTTGGAGTCAAAGGACACATGCGGACACTCTCCCCCGGAAGACGCCAGACCAATGCCATCTCCTGCCGGAAACGGGAGCACTCCCGCAAGCCGGAGGATCTCTACGAAATCATCGAATCCTGCTCGCCGGGACCTTTTCTGGAGCTGTTCGCACGCTACCCCCGGGAAGGGTGGACCCAATGGGGGAATGAGGTGGTTGAGAAGCAGACCCCTCACCCTCTTCCGCAGGCGAAAATCACACGGGAAAAAATTGTGCCGGATTCCGGTTTGTTCGAAGCCATTGAAATAAAGGCAAAATGAAATCAGGAGGCCGGAGGAGAAAAAGATGAACGAACTCCAGCGCTTCATGAACTGCCTGGATTACAAGCCAGTGGACTGCTGCCCAAACCATGAGCTGGGGGTCTGGCCGCAGACAGTCGAAAGATGGAGGCACGAGGATCCTGCCGCCATCGAGGCATTTGCCTGGAACTGGTTTGTAGCGGAAGACCCCATCCATCTCGATCGGCGCGAATACATCCCGGTCAATTACGATTTCATCCCTCACTTCGGCTGGGAGGTTCTTGAAGAGACTCCTGAATATGAGATCGTCCGCAACCACAAAGGGATTGTCACCAAGGGGCTTAAAGAGGGAACAGTCGGCGGGGGAAGGATGTGCATGGATCAGTACCTCGAGTTTCCTGTACGGAACCCCGAGGATTTCTCCCAGATCAAAAAGAGGCTGGTCGCGGCCATTCCAGAACGTTACCCCGCTGACCTCGATAACCAGATCGGCACCTGGAAGAAACGTGATTTTCCTCTGGTCCTGGGAACAAACTGCGCCGCCAATGGCTTCTACTGGCGGGCGCGTGAGTTCATGGGAACCGAGGCCCTTTCTTATGCCTGGTATGACATGCCGGACATGATGCATGACATGATGGAGTTCTATGCGGACTTCATCATCGAAACCAGCCGCCCGGTGCTCGAAAAAATCAATGTGGAATACTTTGTCCTCAATGAAGACCTGTCCATGAAAACCGGACCGCTTCTCAGCCCGGAGACTTACCGGAAGTTCGTTCTCAAGCATCTCAAACGGCTTGTTGAGTTCATGAAGAGCCATGGGGTGCGGTATATCGCTGTGGATACCGATGGGGATCCAACTCCCCTGATTCCAATGTTTCTTGAGGGAGGGGTGGATATCCTCTGGCCGTTGGAGCGAGCCTCGAATGTGGATCCCAATCGCATCCGGGCGTTGTTTGGAACAGATCTGCGCCTCTGGGGTGGGGTGGATAAACGAGTGCTGCCACATGGGCGGGAAGCAATTCGCAGCCACCTGCTTGCGATGGCACCACTGATCGAGGAGGGCGGGTTTATTCCAACCATCGACCATACTGTGCCACCCGATGTTTCCTGGGACAATTTCCGTGATTATATGGATTTGAAAATGATGCTTTTATCTGGAGATTTGAAGTGACAGATGAAGTTCGTATCGAGCTGCAGCCGCTGGGAGAACACCTGAAAGTCCCTCGTGGGACCCCCCTGCGAGAGATCCTTTTCGATTATGGGGTCGAGTTTCCCTGCGGAGGGCGAGGGCAGTGCCGTGGCTGCCGGATTCGTGTCGCCGAAGGCTCGCTGGAGGTCACACCTCCTCAACGCCAGGTGCTGCGCCCACAGGAGATCGAAGAAGGCTGGAGGTTGTCCTGCCAGTGCCGGGCCGAAGGGGACATGCGCCTCGAGATGGCCCAGTGGAAAGCGGACATTCTGGTGGATGATTCGCTGTTCGAATTTTCACCCGGCAAGGGACTGGGAATCGCCATTGACCTGGGGACAACCACAGTCGTGGTTCAGCTGCTCGATCTGGAAACAGGCCGGGTGCTTGGAGTCCGGACTGCGCTCAATGCCCAGGCACGGCATGGCGCAGATGTGATGAGCCGGGTGGAGTTTGCGGTTTCCGGTGGAGGCCGGAAAACTCTCACGGATGTGATCCGGCACCAGATCGGGACTCTGATCCGCCAGGTGCTGGCCCACTCCCTGGTCCCGATCGATGACAAGGCGCCAGACAATGGGGCAGCAGCCTGGAGGGAATCCGATCTCACTCAGATCGTGATTGTCGGCAATACAGTGATTCACCACCTCTTTTGCGGAATCGATCCGGAACCCCTGTCTCATTATCCCTTCGAGCCTATGGAGATCGGCCTTTACAAATTCCAGGCCAGGGAACTGGGCTGGGACTTGGAGAGCAACCCGGTTGTCCGTTTTCTTCCCTGCCTCGGGGGTTTTGTCGGAGCTGACACCCTGGCAGGAATCCTTGCGATCCGAATGCACGAGAGCCGCGATCTGGTCGGCCTGGTGGACCTGGGGACCAATGGGGAAATTGTTTTCGGGAACAGTGAAAGAATGATCTGCGCCTCGACCGCCGCCGGGCCGGCATTTGAAGGGGCGCGCATCTGGATGGGAATGCGGGCTGCGACCGGGGCAGTCTATCAGGTCCAGGCATCGAATGGCGGATTGCACTGCTCTGTGCTGGGGAATACCGAGCCACGGGGAATCTGTGGTTCCGGCCTGGTGGATGCGATTGCGGTCGGATTGGACCTGGGGAGAGTTGCGCCCGGCGGGAAACTCAACTGTGAAGGGGAACATTTTGTCATCGCCGATCCCGTGGCGATTTCCCAGACTGATGTCCGCCAGCTGCAGCTGGCCAAGGCGGCTATCGCGGCCGGAATCAAGCTGGTCCTGGAACGGATCGGGGGGACCCACGACCAGGTGAAGGCCCTCTATCTGGCCGGTGCTTTCGGGAATTACATCAGCCGGGAGAGCGCACGGCGGATCGGGCTGATCGAATTTCCGATCGACAAGGTTCGCCCGGCCGGAAACACCGCGCTTCTGGGTGCGAAAATGGCGCTGTTCCAGCCGGATATCGATGGTGAGCTGTTTCCGCGCATCCTCGAGCGGATGGAACACATGTCGCTGAGCGCCGATCCACACTTTATGGACACCTATGTGGAGGAGATGGTCTTCCCGAGAGGGTGAATGTTCTCCCTTACCCGATAACCTTCAACTCAATCCCCAGCAGGCGTGAGAGCTTCCTGATTTTAGACAGCTGGTGTCCAACACCCAGGGCACAGTGATGAGTCGGGCCTTCATGGCACCAGTCGTTCATGAAGTCGATCGGATCGATTCCGAACTTCAACCGGGAGTTGGTGTTGCCGATCAGGAGAATATCTCCCGGGATGGACTCACCTTCAGCTGCCAGCATTTTCAGGTTCCCTTCGCGGGTCTGTGTCATGCCCAGAATGGTGATCGGCCCATTTTTCACCTTCATTTCCACTGAAACGCCTTTTCCGGCTTTGCCATGATACAGGCCCAGCCCGCGCAGGATCGGTTTGCGGTCGCTGATGGCGATATGGGCCGGTCCATCATGCCCCATGAGGATGAATTCCTCATCAAAATCCATGGCATAGAATTCGGTATAGGAGCCGCCCGCATCGAGTGAATCCATGATCAGCATGGCCATGCAGGTTTTGAGATCGCCTTCGCCTGAGCAGGGATATCCCTTGGCAGTCAGAAGTGTATTTCCAAGGATGAGGCCCGCAGCGAGATCTTCATACAGGTTTTCATTGAGGCCACGGTAATAATATGTCAGGGCATCGAGGTCAAATTCCTGGATCAGGGCATCCAGGGCCACAGAGACTCTCGCAGACCATTCCAGGGCCTCGGGCCGGGGAGCTTTGGCAAGGGGATCACTGGGAGAATCCTGGCTGACTTCGAACAGGGCGAGTGTTTCTTCGAGTTTATGCCTGATTTGATCCTGTGTGGCTTTTTCGGCACGAGCCGCGAGATCGCACATCTCAAGCACCTCGATATGCATCCCCAGCTGGCCATGATGCATGGTGAAATCCGAATACATGTCCAGCATGCCCGGGTAGGTGTGGCCCAGGAATCCAGTCCGGCCAGTGCAAAGGGTGCGTTGCACTCCTGCCGCGGCCACCCATTCCGCAATCTCGGCCCAGGCACGCTGCGCAGCCGGATGCTCCGGAAGGGAGCTGCCGGCAGGATTTCCGAGCATGCCGGTGACCACATTGAAGGTGATATCGGCGCGTGCGAAAGCGCAGGAAATTTCGGGAACACAGCAGGCGCAGCAATTGGCCAGCCACTCTCCGGTATCCGTGTGGTTATAATCAAGGGCGGAGATCGGTTGCAGGTTGAGGATCAGCACCGGCCGGCGGGGGCGTTGAACTGCCGGCAGAACCTGGCTGCTGGTGGCATAGGTGCCGACATAACACAGGATCATGTCGACATCCGCCCGGCAGAAAAACTCACCTGCCGAAAGCGCGGAAGCCGAATTATCGACCAGCCCGGCGGAAACAACCTCAGCGCCGATGGCTTTGAGATGCTCCTCCACCTGCTTCTGGTATCCCTCGAGCCGTTCTTTCAGCCCGGGGAACTGTGGCCAGTAAGCAGCCAGGCCGATGCCGAACGCCCCGATGCGCGCTTTTTTCCTGCTGCGTGGTTTGATCATTCCTCGAGCCTCTTTTCGTTGATTTTTGTTGCCGGGAGCAGCTGAAATCATGCCATAAAAATTTTCCCATCGTTATCCACTCAACCCGGGAAAAATGGCGGGGTGGATTCCTTCTTGCGGTAGGGTGGCAAACTCCCGCATAATAGCCATCCCTGCTTGCAAGTGCTTATGAAACAGCCAGTTAAAGGATCAATTCTCGTCATCGATGATGATCCCGCCTCGGTCAACCTGGCGGGGATTCACCTGCGCCGTGCGGGTTTCGAGGTTTCTCTGGTCGGTGATGGAGAAACAGCCCTGGAAAGGGTCCAGGAGGATATTCCCTCGCTGGTTCTTCTCGATATCCGCCTTCCCGGCATGGATGGCTATGAAGTGTGCCGCCAGCTGAAACAGAATCAGAATACCCGCTCGATTCCCATCATCATCCTTTCGGCCTCACGAAACCGTGAAAATGTCCTCGAGGCGCTCGAAGCGGGTGCGGATGACTTTCTGGCGAAACCGATCGATCCAGAAACCCTGATTCACAAGGTCTCATCCTTCAAATTTGATAATGGGGTGGAGAAATCTGCGGAAGAAGCGGCGGCCGATAACCGCAGGCAATACATCCGTTTCCAGCTGGAGGCTGAGGCGGTTCTGCATCTCGATCTGCAGGTGATTGATCTGAGTGAAGGTGGTGTGGGGTTGCTGAGCAATAACCCTGTCCTTCCGGGAAGCACCATCCAGGTCAAATTCGGTTTTCTGGCCGAGCTGGTCGATGTCCAGGAGATCCCTGTGAAGATCCGCTACTGTGTTCTCTCCCCCAACAAAGACCGTTACCGGATCGGTGGAGAATTTCTTGGACTTGGAGAACCGGAGCGAAAAAAGATCCGCCAGTTCATTTTCAAACGGCAGCTTCAGCGGGCGCGTCCACGCGATTGAGCCGCCAAGCTCCATTAACAGATTTTTCAGGTTCTGACCTGGCCATCTCCGGAGACCACAAATTTGGTGCACACCAGGTCGGTAAGCCCCATCGGCCCACGGGCATGGAGTTTATCGGTGCTGATTCCGATTTCAGCCCCCAGGCCGAACTGCTGGCCATCCGAAAAGCGTGTGGAGGCATTCACCAGGACAGTGGCGGAGTCCACCTCACGCAGAAACCGCCTTCCACGCTCCCAGGAGCGGGTAACAATCGTATCGGTGTGATGGGAGCCATATTTGTCAATGTGATCGATGGCGGCTTCCATGCTGTCGACCACCTCAATGCTGAGAACCAGATCGAGATACTCGGTCCGCCAGTCTTCTTCTGTGGCGGGCAGGATGTTCAGCCCGCTCCCCTGCATGATTTTCTGAACCTGATCCGAGCCGCGCAGCTCCACTCCCGCCTCAGCCAATCGTTTCAATGAACCAGGCAGGAACCCATCCGCAACCGCCTGGTGGACCAGCAGGGTCTCCATGGCATTGCAGACACCCGGCCGCTGAACCTTGGCATTGAAAACAATGTCATTGGCCACATCGAGATCCGCTTCCGAGTCGACATAGACATGGCAGATCCCATCGAAGTGCTTGATGACCGGAATTCGGGATTCATCGACTACCCGTTCGATCAGGCTTCTTCCTCCGCGGGGGATGACTACATCGATGTAGTTGTTGAGCTTGAGCAAGGCCCCGACTGCTGCACGATCGGTCGTATCGAGCACCTGGACCACATCCGGGCAGATTCCATGCTTCTCGCAGGCTTTGCGGAACACCCCGGCCAGGGCCTGATTGGAATGGAAAGCCTCAGAACCTCCGCGCAGCACTGTGGCGTTGCCAGCTTTGAAGCAAAGAGCGGCGGCATCGATGGTCACATTCGGGCGTGATTCATAAATGATCGCGATCACCCCCAGCGGAACACGCATCCGGCCGATTTCCAGGCCATTCGGGCGCCGCCAGGCATGGGTGATTTCATCCACCGGGTCCGGCAGGGCAGCGACTTCGCGCAGGCCTTCAGTCATCGATTTCACTGTCTTATCCGAGAGGTTCAAACGGTCCAGCATGGCGGATGAAAGGCCGCTCTTTTTTCCTGCTTCGAGATCCTTTTGATTCTCCCTGCGAAGATCATCAATGCCGGATTCAATCATTTCGGCGCAGCTGGCCAGGACCGCATTCTTTACATGGGTTGGGGCCAGGCGTGCTTCTCGGGATGCCTGGCGCGCTCTCTGGGCCAGTTGGAGAATTGATTCTTGAATGGTCATGGACTGGTTGCTCCTCATGAATGCCTTTACCTGAAATCATGCGTGGAGTCACTTCCGGAATCAAGAAGGGGTAGCCGGGGATCGTTTGTGGAGGGGGCTTTGCAATCCCGGCTCATAAATCCTGCGATCAGACGATTCCAACCGGAACAATAGAGCGAGAAAGTAATAAAAAATCAAATCCGGGTAATTCAGAGCAGAGATCCATGATGCTATCAATGGTTGATTGCAATAGAATCGTGAGTGACAGGCCACGTTGGCCTGATTGAGCTGCTTTCGAAGAAGTGGTGCATCAGATTGCAAGGAGAAAGGGTTCAGAAATGTCACTTATGGTTCCACGTGTCGAGTATTTACGGGTAACGAATTACCGAGCTCTGAAGAGCCTGGAGTTGAAATCTCTCTCTCCATTGACTGTCCTGCTTGGACCGAATGGAAGTGGCAAATCCACTATCTTTGATGTTTTCGCTTTTCTTTCAGAGTGTTTCAGGGAGGGGCTTCGCAAGGCACTCGACCGGAGGGGAAGATTCAAAGAGCTTCGAACCCGTGGCTCCAGTGATCCCATCACCATTGAACTCAAATACCGGGAAAAACCAGATACCCCCATCATCACCTATCATCTTTCTCTCCAGGAAGGAACAAGCGGCCCCTTCGTCGAAGAGGAATGGCTGGCATGGCGGCGTGGATCTACCGGACAGCCTTTCAGATTTCTGGATTTCAAGAAAGGTGCGGGACTGGTCATTTCAGGCGATAATCCTGATGAAAAAGCCGAGCGGATCACGGAACAGCTTGATTCGCCTGAAATTCTTGCTGTGAACACTTTGGGACAGTTTGCAAAACATCCACGAGTCAGCGCCCTCAGACGGTTTATCTCGGATTGGTATCTTTCATATTTAACCGCAGAAAGTACTCGAGGTTTCCAGGAAGCAGGCCCACAGGAACGCTTATCTCAAACAGGAGATAACCTTCCAAATGTGATTCAGTTCCTGAAGGAACAGCATCCAGACCGTTTGAGCCAGATACTTCGTACACTGACAACAAGAATTCCGCGGCTGGAAAGAGTCGATGCAGATTTGATGCCTGATGGACGCCTGCTTCTGCAGATCAAAGATGCCCCATTCGAGCAACCAGTTCAAGCTAAGTTTGCCTCGGATGGAACACTTAAGATGCTTGCTTATCTTTCAGTTCTTTATGACCCCAAACCACCTCAACTGATTGGCATGGAGGAACCTGAAAACCACCTCCATCCAAGGCTTCTGCCTGAATTGGCAGAAGAGTGCCGGATGGCCTCTGAGAAAACTCAGCTCATGGTAACAACTCATTCACCTTATTTTGTCAACGCGATAAACCCGAAAGAACTCTGGATGCTTTTCCGGGATCAAAAAGGTTTTACACACTCCAAATGCGCCTCTGAAATGAAAGGCATTGGGGATTTCAGTTCCAACGGAGCACTTCTTGGAGATCTGTGGATGGAAGGCTTCTTTGAATTTGGTGATCCACTGGTGAATGCTGGTGGTCCAGCACCAAAAACTTCTAATCTGTAGTTTTGGGGGGGAAGAGTGGAATGCACCTTGAAGTCCTGGTTGAAGATCATTCAACTGAAGAGGCACTTGAACCCCTCGGGGTAAGCTGGACAGAAAAGTGGCTCGAAT
>JAANMU010002784.1_pt1 | contig 12359 bp, 9 predicted proteins | sample 7279701 | NCBI WGS metagenome assembly JAANMU01 (sample SAMN14094539, study PRJNA606508) | bioreactor metagenome | isolation source: A lab-scale SPAN reactor treating ammonium-rich wastewater day 57 | place: Ireland: Galway | collected 2017-03-13 | reverse complement strand
CTGGCGTCCACCGCTCTCAGCGACCAGGCGCCTTCACGCCAATCGAGCCGTTGCAGCATCCGAAACACATCGACATTGTCCACGACCGCGACGCCATCGGCCATGACATGTATGTCGTACCAGCGAGGGTTTTCGCCCCGCGCGAATCCGCTGATCAATTGGGGATCATCATCAGCCGTCGACTGGCGAATCTCGATGCGGCCCGTCAGATCTTCGGGCAGATGGAGCAGGATGACTCGGTGAGCGATGCGCTCCTCGCGGTCAACGGGAAGCACGGATTGGTATGCCGACCATCCAATCGCCAGCGCCAGCACCGCCACGCCACTCCAGATCCACCAGCGCATGTGCGACCGCTCGCCGGGCATCGCCGCTCCCTTTGCCACACGGTTCGCAGGCGGCGGGCCGGGGTTCCATCCTACGGCGCGGAATCCTCGCGCCGGCGCCGCCCGTCCCAGAGGATCCAGTCGGCGTTCATCGGGTCGGCGGGGATCCTGAACCAGTGCGGCGCGACGCGCTGTGCATCCTCTTCATTGACTGGCGCAGCGCCGCCATCGTCGATCCTGTCCGCGCCGACGGAGTAGAGCAGCGGGCCGTCGTCGGTGAGAAGATACCGCAGCGGCTGACCATCAAATCGATCGATCGGCAGCGCCGGCAGGCAGTTCGGCACGAGGTCGTCAAGTCGCGCCGGATACGCGCCGTTGCGGCGGCGGTAGAGTTCGAGGGCGATGGCGGTGAGCGCCGCGTCGCGCCGCTGCGTGGCGCTCTCCGCCACCATCGCGGAACGACCGATCGCGGGGAGCATGACGAAGAGCGGGAGATAGCGGCGGTAGTAGGCCGGGGATGCGACCTGGTTCTCAAACGTCGTCCCCGGAACCTCCTTCCACTCCCACATGGGCTGAGCCGCCTGCCGCTCCATGAGGGAAAGTTGCCGCTCAAACTCCTCGCTGACGTCGCGCCGGCCGGCGATGAGTTGCGCGGCGAGGGGGCCTTTGAGCCACTCGAATCGCAGCGGCTCATCCCGCACACCCATGAGCGGTACCTCGGGCCCCATCGCGCGGAGCATCTCCATGCTCTCGCTCGTCAATCGCCCATCGCCGTCGCCGTCATCGGTGTAGAGGCGCTGCAGGAAGTCGGCAAAGTACATTCTCCAGACATCGAACCGGATCTGAATCGGCCCGCCGCCGGCGTAAACGCTGAGGCGATGCGCCAAGCCGACCAGTTGCTCATCATCGAACGCGCCCGGCGATCGCTTCAGCGCTTCGTCGATCAGTCGGGTCGTCGTGCTGAGCAGGTGAAGTGAAAGAATCTGATCGATGAAGAGCGTCTCACCATTGTGCTGATCGGCAAGACCGATGATGGCCAGGAGGTTGGCGAAAAGCCGCCCGCCATCCCCGTCGAGGATCGCCAGCCTGGCATCCGCGTCGACCAGCACCCGTACGTCCCTGAGGTACAGCCAGCGCATGCCGCCGTTGTTGTAGATCGGCCCCGGTTCGCTCTCCGCCACTTGAGCATCTGTCTCGGGGACGAGCGTGAGTGATTGGAGATGACGATCGATCTCGGGATCGAACAGGGCAGTGAGCGAATAGCCTATGTGCGGCCGGTGAGCAGCGCGGCGGATGAGATCGAGCGCTTTCTGATTCGCAGCAATCACCCGCCGCGCTTCGCCCCACTGGGGCGCATCGGCGGGCAGAAACGGCCATTCACTCACCTCCCAAGCCGGCAGCGGCGAAGCCTCCAGCGCCAGCAGCGCCTCGCGGTAAAGAGGCCAGGCGCGATCTTCCTCCGGGACGGCAAGGATCGTCGCATTGACTTCGGTCACGTAATCATGCGCCATCACCGGCGCCCCGGAGAAGTAGCGCGCGATCAGCACGCCGTAAATGGCGACCAACAGGCACAGCGCCGCGGCCGTCGCGTGCAGCGTGCGACGCCAGGCGTGCCAGATGAGCGGGCGATTGCGCTTCTTGGCATGGCGGATCAGTTTCGCCGCCTGCCGCGCTTCGCCGAAGTCGTGCAGGACTTGCTCAGGGTCAACATCGCGGCTCATCGCATCCTCGAAGTGGGCGATGAGTTCGCGGGCGACATCCGCCTTCTCGCGCCGCCAGAGGCGCGTGCGGGCAACGACGTCGGCAATCAGCGCCTTCGCATCGGCTGACAACGTCGATTCAGCGATCAACTCGCCCGCCGACCAGCGGCGCGGCAGCCAGCGGCGCAGCGTAAGCCGGCGACCGATGATGAACCGCGGCCCGACCGGTGTGAGAAATACTCTCCACCACAAGGAATCTGTCGAGTCGGGCCTGGCGTTCATCGCGGCGCCTCCGCACTCGGGTTGGCCGTGATGCCCAGGGCCTGCATGGCACTGCTCAGGACGGCCCACTGCTTGGTGTCGTGCGCGAGACGCTTGCGGCCCTTGCCGGTCAGGCGGTAGTACTTGCGCCGCCGGCCGCTCTCCGCTTCGAGCCACTCGCCGACGATCAGGCCCTTGGCCTCGAGGTTGTACAGGAGCGGATAGAGCGTGGACTGCCCCATGTCGAGCACCCCCTCAGTCCGCTGCGCGAGGGCTTCGACGAGTTCGTAGCCGTACATGGCGCGCCGTTCGAGCAGTTTGAGGACCGCGACGGGCCCCGCGCCGCGCATGAGTTCCGTTTCAATCCGCATGGCGATCCTTTGTACTGTCTACTACATAGTATGTCAGACATAGTATATGCGCCAGATTGGACCTCTCAAGAGGCTCCCGTCCTGCTGATTTTTCTCAGACACCTCGGGTGCACCTTCTGTCGTGAGACTCTTTCCGATATTCGTGAGAAACGGGATTATTTAACCAGAAAGAAAATTCAACCAGTCTTTGTCCATCTGTCTCCTGAGGAGAAAGCAGCACCGATTTTTGAGAAATATTCGCTTGGGGATGTGCCTCGAATCAGCGACCCGGGAAAGGCGCTGTACCATGCTTTCGGATTGCAGCGAGGGAGAATACTGCAGCTCCTTGGACCGCGAGTGTGGTGGAGGGGATTTGTAGTGGCCATCCTGAATAGACATGGATTCGGCAGGCTGATGGGCGATGGGTTGCAGATGCCAGGTGTGTTCCTGATCTATAAAGGGAAGGTACTGAAAGATTTCCGGCACAGGACAACGGGAGACCGCCCCGATTATGAAGGCATGGCGGAATACGAAAGCACTCACTGAGGCGGCCAGGCGGATAAAGCACCCCCTTAAGCAAGCGGCAAGTTCCGGACTCATCAAGTCAAGGCAACCCGTAAGCAGGTGGGTTGACCCTGTCCAAGGGAAGGGTACATTTTCATTATCAAAAGAAAACTGCGAGGGAAATAATGGCGCAAAAAATCTGCCTGATACCCGGTGATGGAATTGGGCCTGAGGTCGCCCATTCTGCACGGGAAGTGATCTCTGCCTCTGGAGCAGCGATCGAGTGGGTCGAGCTCCCGGCGGGGGCTTCGGCTCTCGAAACCCATGGGGCGGTCCTTCCCGAGGAGACAATTCAAGCAATCGAATTCCATAAGGTGGCGCTCAAGGGGCCGGTCACCACCCCTATCGGGAAGGGTTTCACGAGTGTCAATGTCGGGTTGCGCAAACGCTTGAATCTGTATGCGGCTGTGCGTCCGGTCCGGAACCTCCCGGGAATTCAGTCACGATACGAGAATGTCGACCTGGTAGTTGTCCGTGAGAATACAGAGGGGCTTTATTCGGGGATTGAAAACGAGATTGTGCCGGGGGTGGTCCAGAGCCTGAAAATCGCGACCCGCCTGGGTTGTGAACGAATTGCACGGTATGCATTTCAATATGCCCGTCTGAGAGGGCGCCATCGTGTAACTGTATTTCACAAAGCGAACATCATGAAGAAATCGGATGGATTGTTCCTGGAATGCGCCCGCCAGGTCCATGCGGCTGAGGGTGCCGGCATCGGCTATGATGAGTTGATTATCGACAATGGCTGCATGCAGCTGGTTCGGGATCCCTCACGGTTCGATGTGGTGTTGATGGAAAACCTGTATGGCGACATTGTCAGCGACCTGTGCGCCGGGCTGGTCGGAGGGCTGGGAGTGGTCCCCGGGGCCAACATCGGGGATACCTGCGCGGTGTTCGAGGCTGTCCATGGCAGCGCGCCCGACATTGCAGGAAAGAACCTGGCAAATCCACTGGCTCTGATCATGAGCGGGGTGATGATGCTCAACCATATCGGGGAGGCCGAATGTGCTGACAGAATCAAAACAGCCTATAACACGCTCCTGGCCGAAAAGAACCCGGATTGTCTCACACCGGATATCGGCGGCAGGGGTGGAACAACCCAATTCACCCAAGCCCTGATCAGGACCATGCAGAAATAATCTGGCCACGGCACTCAAGTGCCATGGAGAACCGGTTCAGAGAGGCGACTCCAGAACATATAAGGCTCTCCCAACCCGCTGGCCGGGGCGATTATATTGCAGAGGATCGAATCCTCTGTCCGGCAGCACGGGCTGATACCCCATCAGCGCCAGGCGTCGTTTCAGATTGACTTCGATGGGATCTCCCTTCTCTGGAATCCAGAACGGGACCGCCAGGCAGACTCTTCCGCCGGGTTTGAGGATGGTACGGATTTCCGCAAAGGTCGGGATGTACAACCTCTCGAGTGATTTGGCGAGTGAAATCGCAGTTTTTCGGGGCACCGGCCCTCTGAGAGGGGGGCCAAGGTCACCTTCCCCGACAACCGCATCGAAGGACAACGGCCGGAAAGAGAGCGACAGCTGACGGGCATCGACACGAGTCAGGCCTTTCACCAGTTCCGGGTTGCGTGTTGAGCCAGTCCGAAACCATTCGAGGTTCTCACGGCTCTGATCGAGGGCTTCATCACGGAAATCGCTCCCCCAGACACAGAGTTTCAATGCCAGCCCTTCGATGAGGATGACACCGGATCCACAGAATGGATCCAGGAGGGTCTTCATGTTTTGTGTGCGAGCCAGATTGACCATCTGGCGGGCCAGTTTGGGTGGGAGAAGTCCACGGCGCTGGGGGCGGTTCGGCTTGCCGATATCCCGGTCGGCATATTCTTCCGGGGAGAAGATCCATTCGGTTTTTCCATAACGAACCTCACTCCCCTCGCGCCAGAGGCATACTTCGGCGCCACCCCGCTGGAGGACATTTTGAAACACCCTGGAAGGAACCACCTGTGTATCCCCCGGGATGGTGCGCTCTTCCCTGCCACGTGCCTGTGGGTGATCGTTAATCAGGTCTTTGATGAACTGGCGGATTTCTTCCCGTTGCAGGGCAAGATCTTCTTCCAGGGTGGAAACCGCCCAGGGTCCTTTCGGCAGGAACACCTTTCCTTTTTGGAAATTTTCACGAAAAGAAGGTGGGTCCTCATCCCAGCAGTAGATGGCGCGGATTGTTCCACCCAGCTGATTGCAAAAAGACGCCAGGCCACGGTGAAAAGGGAAATCCCGTATTTCTGCCAGAGAATCAGACAGTGGTTCCGGTTTCAGGCCCCATGTTGCCGCCACCTGCCGCAATTCGAAGAAACAGATCTCCCATTCACGTCCGAGCTGAAAAACGATTCGTGCCATAAGTCCTACACGATAACTGAAAGTGCTATGGTTCTACAGGGAGTCCCCACTGAAACCGATGGCGCTCAGGATTATTCCTTTCCAGCAGGCAATCAGTTATTTGCTGCCAGCAGTTCTGGCGATGGCTCTGGCCTGGTTCGGAATGGACCGGTTCGCTGCCCAGAATCTGTATCCACGCCCGGATGCGCTTGAATACGCATTGAGTGCCAGCTCCCTTTACCATGGCGAGGGCTTTGTCCTTCGCCTGGGGAGCGATGCTTTTTATCCACCCCGTTACACCCCCGGATATCCATTCCTTCTGGCTGGGTGGTACCTGATCACCGGTCCGCATCCCGAAAAGGCTTGCCTGTTCAACCTCCTTCTCACCGGTCTGCTGACCATAACGATTGTCTGGATGACATACCGGGTTTCAGGGAGCCGGATCGGTGCATTATGCAGTGGGCTGCTGACAGCCACATCGAGCGCGCTGGTTGTTTCCAGCCAGGGGGTTCGAAGTGATCTTTCCGGGTGCTGTTTTTTTCTGGCAGGCATTTTTTTTCTTTTTTGTGGCCCTACCGGGGTACAAAATGGATCCAGTTCCTCGAAGAAGAGAGATCATCTCACAGCACTGCTGGCAGGAGGGTTTCTGGGCTATGCGGTGATGATCCGTCCGAGCTATCTCTTCCCACTCGCAGGCTGCCTCCCCTGGGTGCTGATTGGCCGGAAGGAAAAACTGCTCGTGAGGGGGATTCGCCTTGTTTTCTGCCTGACCGGGATCGGCCTGGCTCTTGTTCCAATGTTCATCTTGAACCTGGCAAACCTGGGCAACCCGCTGGACAGTGGTTACAGCCTGTGGGCGCCGGATTACTGCCTGGATCTCCATTCAGCATACAGCCTCGACAATATCTGGCGCAGTTTCGATCCGATCCGCCGGCCGCGGTCGAATCTGCTGGTTTATTCGGACCTGATTTCAGGCGCTAACCAATGGGCAAAGACTCCATTTTATGGTGGCGCCATCTGGATTTCCTCAATCGTGCTGCTGGCAGGCATTAGAAAGATGCCGTGGGATCAGGTGAGATTCATTCTTGCATCACTCACCAGCATTCTGCTGCTGGCCGGCCATTACCTGCTGTTCTTCTGGCAGGATGCACGCTTTCTGCTGCTGGTGGTTCCGCTCATGGCTATCCTGTCGGGCTGGGGAATGAGCCGGATACTGGCATACCGGCCTGCATTTTTTCCCGCGGCCGGGCTGTTTCTCACTCTTCTGTTGATGCTGGGCTCCACAGTGCCTGGTTTGCGGACCCTCCGGGAAAACCACTCTCGAGAAAACAAAGGGCATCCATCATTCTCCGAAATCGAATACCTCAAACGGATCGATTCGAGGATTGAAAAGGATGCAGTCCTTGTCAGCGTTCTCGATGAAACTCTGTGTGAAGAATATCTGGTGCGCGGAACCGGGAGAACACATCTGCCACTGACTTTGCCCAATCGTGGCTCCCATCTGCTGGCGGTTTATCAATACAACATCCCCATAGCCCGTTTTTGTAGGAGCTCAGAGAGCCGCCCTGAACTGTTATTTCCGCTGGCAGGCATGGGCCAGGACAATCTCTCATTTCTCAAGCAGGCACTGCAACAGGAGCGGGCCATCTATGTTCTGCGGCATGGCCTGGATGAATATATCAAGGAAATGTCGATTCTCCGACACGATTTTCATCTGGATGGAGCCGACCCTGAGTTCTTCAAGCTTCAGCCGCCGGGAGGGGATTGATAGGGATTTTTTTATCCGGAATTTCAAACCGGATGCAGAGGGCATTGACCCCTGATGGGCAGGAGTGATATGGTTTCGGCGTTTATGTCTTCCTTGGGGCTGTAGCTCAGTTGGGAGAGCGCTTGAATGGCATTCAAGAGGTCAGGGGTTCGATTCCCCTCAGCTCCACCATCTCCCATAAATCAATCGTTTCCAGTTTTGTTTTTCAACGATTTCCTGTTCTCGGCTGCCCCTTGCCCTGCTTCACTTCCACACTATTCCGATTGTCCTCATTGCCCATCGGGGATCTCGATGCCGAGCGTTTTCATCAATCTCGAAAGGTTTGGCTGGCGAATCCCGAGGCGCTTTGCCGCTCGTGTCTGGTTTCCCCTTTCGAGCATTAAAGCCCTTCTCACCAGGCGGCCTTTGAATTCATCCACCGCTTCAGAGAGGGGAAGATTTTCGAGGGGATCTTCTTTGTCGAGATTCGGTTTGTGGTGATCAATGGAGAAATCCTCGACATTCAGGACATCTCCACGCGCCAGCACCACCGCCCGCTCCACCAGATTGGCCAGCTGGCGAACATTCCCGGGCCAGGGAAAAGCGGTCAGCTGGTCGAGTGCAGCCTGGGAGACCTCCAGAGAGGGAATCCCGAGTTCATGGCAGGTTTTGCGGATGAAATGCCGCACCAGATCCGGGATATCCTCGACCCGGTCGCGCACAGGAGGCAGGTGGACAGCCACCACATTCAGGCGGTAGTACAGGTCTTCGCGGAATTTTCCTTCAGAAACCGCCTGTTCGAGGTTGCGATTGGTGGCTGCGATCACACGGATATCGGCATGGAGGTCGCGAGTGCCACCCACCCTCTGAAATTCATGATCCTGCAGAACTCTGAGCAGCTTGGTTTGAATATCCGGCCCGATATCTCCAATTTCATCGAGAAAAACACTCCCGCCTTCAGCCAGTTCGAACTTCCCTTTTTTCTGGGCGATAGCACCAGTAAACGAACCTTTTTCATGCCCGAAGAGTTCGCTTTCGAGCAGCTCGGGAGACAGAGCGACTGTGTTCACCACCATAAAAGGTTTTTCGGAACGCGGGCTCCAGTTATGGATGGCGCGTGCAAACACCTCCTTGCCGGTTCCACTCTCTCCCCGAAGGAGGACAGTCGATTTGGTCCGTGCGACCCTTTGGGCCACATCGAGAACACGCTGCATGGCTGGCGAATTGCCGATAATGGTGCGGAACTGATTGCCAAGCTCCTGGCGGTAGGCTTCTTTTTCCAGGCGGACACTTTCCAGGGTCTGGGCATTATGCAAAGCGACAGCGGCCTGGGAGGCAATCGCCTCGAGCAAATGCAGGTCTTCTTCCTGAAATCCAAGTGGAGACCGTGAGTTGATCGCTTCGATTGCACCAAGGACCTTCCCGCGGTAGCACATCGGGACACACAGAATCGAGCGAGTGGTAAAACCGACCTGCCGATCGATTCCGGAATAAAAGCGCGCATCCCGTGAGACATCATTCACAACCACAGGCTGTTTCTGGCTCACCACCCAGCCGACAATTCCCTGCCCCGCTTTGAGGCGTGTCTGGCGCAGATCATCACTGCCGCCTTCAATGGTGTGAAACAGCAGATCACCGGTTTCAGGCTCCACAGTCAGGAGGCTGCACCCTTCGACATCGAACAGCTGGCGGCCATTTTCCATAATAGTTTCGAGGAGATCCGGCAAAGCGAGTGTGCTGCTGATCAGCCGGTTGACCTCGATAAGCTTCTCGAGCCTCTGTTGCGGGGGTACTGGAGCCATGATAGGGTGGATGATAAACTTGCAACCGCTTATGGGGAATAGGGCGGGAGCCGATAATAATCTGGATCGGTCCCGAGCAAATGCGATGCCTCGCCCGGTTTAATTTGATAATTCAAAGCAAGAGACTGCATGAACCTGACTGGAAGGCATCTTTACTCCATTTTGATTGCGGGTGCGGTTTTTTTTCTCCTGGGTGCTATCCGGCCGACCCCTCGTCCGACTGCCCTGCCCGGACCAGCCATTATCATCATCCCCAAGCAGGGGCATCCAAGCACCTTTGAATTTGTCCGTGTCTACCCGGATTCGGTGGAAGTCAAAGAAAACAATCTGCGCATGCAGTTTTCCCGGCCGCAGGTTCACGAAGCTCGAATCCCTGAGCTGGGTGACCTGATTTCCCAAGCGACGAGAACCATCGCGGAGATCGAAAAAGCGGATCCTTCGACGTTCAAGAAACTGATCACTCAAAGCGAGCCTCTGGTTCCCCGCCTCCAGAGTGTCGTGCACCGTTTTGACTGGCTCGTTCCCCAGGCTTCCCCAGCCTTAAAATCCCTCGAACAGGGAATCACGGACATGCGCAGCAGCCTGGTGGCGATCCAGAACCTGTCTGCGGTTGGAAATCGGATCGAGCAAATGGCCAATGGGAGTGCCCCTCTCTCTGTCACCTGGGAACAACAGATCGATGTGGCCCTTGAAGAAACCAATCGAATCCCTTATCTCGGCTTGCGTAAAGAAACTCTGGAAAGATTTCTGACCTTGAGAAGGCGCATCCGCCTGGATGTCATGAAAACCGCCGAGCAGGCACTCGGGAGAGTAAACAGCCTGCTCGAAGACCTCCGTTCGGAACTGCGGGCGGGAATTGTATCCGAAGTCGGCGCACAGTTGCTTCTCAAAGAGATCATGCGACAGATCGACCGTGTGCCGGATCCCAGAAGCCGTGAGGAGGCGCTGAAATCTTATGAAGAAGCACGGCTCAACACGGAGAAATGGTTCACTGCGAGGAACCTGACCGAATCGGCCAATGAAGCCCAGACAGCCATCGCCTCTCTGGCGGCACTTGTTCAGGCCTCACCGCCCGCCACTTTGACCGATCTGAGACTGGGGCTTCAAACCGCACGGTCGCAGGTTTCCCATGTTCCTGCTTCAGCCACACGGGAACGGCTCGAGAGAGGGCTTTCTGAATGGGAGATGAAAATATCCCCACTGTTCAACGCACCACCTCCCAGCCCGGTTGTAGAAATAAAAGTGGAAGCCGAGCCACCCGCAAGTGAAAAAATCATTCCGGCGGAAAAGAATTCCGGGGATCTTCTTTCCGACTGGAGGGTATGGGCCATCGCCCTCCTGTTCGTCTGGTTTATCCATTCACAGATCAGGGAACGACAGCAAAAACGCCGGAGCCGCCTTGTGGCCGGAATGACTTCGGAAGAAGAGTCACACGAGAGCGATGGCCCGGTCACAGCTTTTCCGGACTACCACCCGGAAGCCTCTGGCAGAAAGAAAACTCCCAACCGTCCCGGAAAATCGAAATCATGAAAGATGTGGAGGCTCAGCATCGAGATTCCATCTGGTGCTGAATCCAAGGCTGGGGCAAAGCGCGGGCGGTAAAAGCCGGTTCAGTCGCTGGAGGACCCTGTTCTCCAGGCTTCCTTGTTTTCCATCGGCCAGGCTGTATTCGGCAATTCTCTGGGGCCGGGAGAAAGCTCAAGAGACACGATGTTCGAGGGATTCACCAGCACAGCTCCCCCTTCCCGCCTTCGGGAAATCAGACAGGGGGCTGAAATCACCTGATGAACAAGCCGGCGTTGCTCGATAACACTCCGGATTATCCCGCGTGCTTCAAAATAGAAGTGCTGGCCACCTGATAATGTCATCATTCCCCAACTGACAAACGGGTCTCCGACCTCCGGGGTCTGAACCCGTGCAGCGAGAGAGTCTCGAAAAGCGAGGAATCCTGAACGAAAAGCCTCAGGAGAACAATCGACTATATCAGTCACCTCACGCATAAAGGGCCAGTTCGGATAGGTGTCCTGAATAACCTCGATCATGTTCACCTTTGTGCAGGGGATGACAGTCACTGAAGAAATCCCTGCCAACAGAAGAGAAGGTTGAGAGAACAGACGATCCGGCTGAATCTGGCCGATAATTTGTTTCGCCTGGTCGGCATCATCTTCATAAAAAGCAGCCACAGAGCCATCAATGAGGTGGATGCGGATTTCAAGAGGGTATTTTCTGGCGGTCATCATGGCGCGAATCCTTTCGGACAGGTTCAACCTGGAGGAAATTGAACGATCTTCTCCCGGTTTTGTCAATAAATGACGATTTCAATTCCAGAGGCAAGCTATTGTTTCTGATTGAGATTGTGCTTCTGTTTATGGAGATGCTCATCGGAAGGTTCAGGATGAACCGGCAGGCCATCCGCCCCCACAGAAGAAGCCCCCTCAAGAGCTCCAAAAACTTTGAGGATCACTTCCGGTGGAGAAAATGGACGATAAAGCCATGTTCCGACATGGTGCTTCCGGGCATCATCCTCGATGAGGGGATCCTGATAATCGGCGATCAGGATGATTTCGATATTCGGAATAACCCGCTGGATCGCTTCAATTTCATCTTTAAGATCCAGGCCGGCAGAAGCGGTATCGATGAAGACCAGATGGGTGCCGGAAGGGCTGAGCGACTCCATCGCCTCGGGGAAGCCGGAAAAGGCCTGAACCTTGTAGCCAACAGCTTCGAGGACATTTTCCAGCATGCCCCCGGTTGCTCCATCAGCACCGATAATAAAGATTTCAGCTGTCATAATGCGGCACTCCCCCTCTCTCGACTGAAATGTCGAGGATCAGATCCTCCCATCATAGACACCCTGCCCTTTTCCGATTATAACAAAGACCTGTCACCCATGCCAGTTAAAAACCCTTGTTTCCGGGTTAAAATTCAAGAATGAAATTCCCCGATATTTCACGCATAAAAGGATACTTTCCCGCTGCTGGAGCCGGTCTGTTATTCGGGTTGTTTCTTTTCTATAAGAGTTTCAGCCTGCATTGGTATATTTCCGACGAAAATATTTATTACTGCATGGCGCGCGACCTGGGGTGGTCTCATTGGCCATACCGGGATTTTTTTTATGCAAATCCCCCGCTTCTGCTGTTTCTGCTGAAGCTGGGTGGAATGGCTTCGGACTGGAGTGTGGCAGGGATGCGTTGTGTCCCGGTTCTCTGCCATCTTGGAGCAGGCCTGGTATTATGGAGGGTGCTGACACCCATGCTGGGCTGTCTGGTTGCTGTCCCT
>JAANMU010002783.1_pt1 | contig 12359 bp, 15 predicted proteins | sample 7279701 | NCBI WGS metagenome assembly JAANMU01 (sample SAMN14094539, study PRJNA606508) | bioreactor metagenome | isolation source: A lab-scale SPAN reactor treating ammonium-rich wastewater day 57 | place: Ireland: Galway | collected 2017-03-13 | reverse complement strand
ATCCACGAAAGAAACCTCAACTACAGGAAAAAGGTAGAAAAAGTCTATTTGGACCTTGCCAAGCGATATCGCCATTGGATCAAGGTCGACTGTGTAAAGGACGGAAAAATTCTCCCCCCCGACGTGATCCACAACGAAATCGTCAAGATTCTGCGCCAAAAAAAGTACATTTGATCCGACCTGGCGCCATATTTGACAATACCTCGACTTGTTGCTATCATTGAATTTATCATATGAATAAAAAGCCTGACCGAAATTTTGTCAGCCTGATAATGATTTTCTTTCTCGCCTTCGGACTTTTCATAACCGTCACCACCTTCAACAGGCAGATCGCTACCCTAACACGGGCAAAAGAAGAACTGTTACCGTCGTCGGAAACATCGTTGATGTTTGCTTGGCCTCTAACCGCGAAAGTCAACAGCGCCTCGCCGGTTGAGATCAATGTCTTTATAAGAAACGCCAATAATTCGCCAATAGGGAACAAAAAAGTAACCCTCACCTCGACCATAGGTGAATTCCAACAGGCTTCCCAAACGACCGATAAGTCCGGGAAAAGTACTTTTTATTTGACTTCCTCATTGATCGGTCTTGCGGAGGTTACGGGTATGGTCGACGACCAGACCGAGCTAAAACAGAAAATTACCATCAAGTTCGAGTAAACAATTATGAAAAAAATTAATAAGGTTGTTATTCCTGCTGCTGGTTTTGGAACCAGGTTCCTGCCCCAAACTAAGGCGATGCCAAAGGAGATGTTGCCTGTGGTTGACAAGCCGGTTATCCAGTATGTAGTTGAGGAGGCGATAAATTCACACGTTGAAAACATCATTATCGTAACCGGCGCCAATAAACGGGCGATAGAAGATCATTTTGACGGACCTTCCGAGGATCTCATAAAAAACCTTTTGGCCGGAAAAAAAGAGCATTTGCTACGGGAAATCGAGAGAATATCGACGATGGCCAACTTCATCTACATCAGGCAAAAGGGACCCTACGGCAACGGTACCCCGGTTTTGACGGCCGAACCCGCAATAGAGGATGAGCCATTCGCCGTTTTATGGGGTGACGAATTCATCTATTCTAAACCTCCGCGTCTTCAGCAGATGATCAAGGTTCACGAAAAAATGGGCGGTATTGTCATTTCGGGAGTCAAAATAGAAAACAAGGAAGATTTGAGGCGTTACGGCATTGCCGACTTGACCCATGTCGAAAAAAACGTTTACAAGATCAACAAGATCGTCGAAAAACCCGAACCCCATGAAGCGCCTTCAAATGTCGCGACCCACGGAGGATATATCCTGCCTCCCGAGATTTTTTCGGCCCTGAAGAGAATTAAACCCGGTAAGGGAGGGGAGATATGGCTCGTTGATGCCATAAATCTTCTTAAGAAGGAAGGGGTTCCGGTTTATGCTGTTGTAATCGAGAACGGGAAGTATTTTGATACCGGGAACAAATTCGAGTATCTGAAGACGGTGATCGAATTTGCTCTTGAGCATAAAGAGATAAACGGTGAATTCCGGCGCTTCCTCAAATCGCTTAAAATATAAAAGGGCCCTTATTTCCAATTGAAAAACATGCCCCTCATTGTTACAATGTATAGATTATGACCAATTTAGATAAGAAAGTTGCCGAGCTTTTCGAAGCCGGATGCCACCTCGGGCACAAAAACAACCGAGTGCACCCCAAAGCCCGCAAATATATATACTCGGTTGAGAACGGCGTTTCGGTTATAGACCTTACCAAAACCGTACCCATGCTTGATGAGGCCAAGGCCTTCATGAAAGACCTCGCCAAAGGCGGAAAAACTATTCTCGTTGTCTCCACAAAAAAAATAGGAGCCGGAGTCGTATCTAAGATTTGTACGCCATTGGGAATTGCCCACGTTTCCCTCAAATGGCCGGCCGGGCTTCTAACAAACTTCGAAATGATCATCAAAAACGTCAAGAAACTTGAAAAGATGAAGGAAGAGAAGGAAAAAGGCGAATGGAATAAATACGTCAAACACGAGCAGGTTCAGATGCAGAAGCTTATGAACAAACTGCAGAAGTTCTACGGAGGAATCCTGCCGATGAAAAAGATGCCCGACGCCCTCCTGATAATCGACATAAAAAAAGAAAAGAATGCCGCAACCGAAGCTAAGGCCATGAAAATCCCGGTTATAGCTGTCGTTGACACTAACGTCAACCCGGAAGGCATCGATTACCCGATTCCAGGAAACGACGATTCCCTGACTTCGATTGAGTTCTTTGCCAATGAATTGATCGAAGCCTATACCAAAGGAGCGCCGACAGAACCGACTTCAAAATAATTTTAATCACATATGTACGACATAAAAAAACTGAAGCAGTTGAGAGATGAGACCGGAGTGTCGTTTTCCCTTTGCAAGAAGGCGCTTGAAGAAACAAAAAACGATGTAGACGAGGCCAAAAAGCTTTTAAGCCGTTGGGGTCAAGATAAGGCCGCTTCAAAATCCGATCGCAAGACTAACGCAGGCGCCATTTTCTCATACGTTCACCACAACAAGAAAGTCGCATCCTTGGTCGAGCTGAGCTGCGAGACCGATTTCGTTTCCGGTAATAAGGATTTCCAATCTCTTGGTCAGGATTTGGCCATGCAGGCCGCATCCTTGACGGCCGAGACCGTTGAAGAGTTTGTCGAACAGGAATATATAAGGGACCCATCTAAAAAGATCAATGAGCTTGTCAAAGACGCTATCCTCAAATTTGGCGAAAACATCAAAGTAAACAGAATTATTCGCTGGTCCGTATAAGACATTTCGGCAGATTTTGTTTTGCTTAAAAATTGAAGAAGTATTAATAGTCTTTTTGCCATAAGGCAATAATCATGGATACCGTACAGGAATTTAAAACAAAAAGCCAAAAGGCCGTCGATTTTCTCAAAGAGGACTTGAAGTCCATAAGAACCGGAAGGGCTTCTCCAAGTCTAGTTGAGAATTTGTCGGTTGACGCTTACAACGGAACAGCCCACATGAGACTTCTTGAAATGGCAACAATTGTTACAGAAGGCCCATCCGCTTTATCGATCTCACCCTTTGACCCGTCGACCATCCAGGACATTGAAAAGGCAATTCTTAAGTCCCCGCTTGGAATGTCCCCGATAACCCAAGGAACGAGAATCATCATAAAAATCCCGCCCCTTTCGGAAGAGCAGAGGGAAAAGTTTATCAAACTGGCAGGGAGCAAGGTCGAGGAGAAGAAAGTCCAGATTAGGGCAGCCCGCGACGACGCCCGACGGGACCTAAAGGACAAATTCGAGAAAAAGGAAATAACCGAGGACGAGAAATTTAGGGTTGAGAAAGAAATCGACACGGCCAGCTCCAAGTATATGGAAGAAATAGAAACAATCCAGGACAAAAAAGAGATCGAAATCAGGGAAGTATGAACATAGGGAACGTCGCATTAATATTTTTCTTCGTATATCTTCAAAAAATAGTATAAAATAATCAAATGTCCATAATAGTCTTCATATTGATATTGGCGGTTTTGATTCTTATCCACGAGTTTGGGCACTTTATCGCCGCTAAAAAACAGGGCGTGAGAGTTGATGAATTCGGATTCGGTTTGCCACCACGATTGTTCGGGATAAAAATAGGCGAGACGCTTTACAGCATTAACCTTATTCCTTTCGGAGGATTCGTCAAACTTTACGGGGAAGAGTACCATGAAATAAAAAAGAAGACCCAATCATCGCGAGCTTTCATAAACAAGAAACCATGGCAAAAGGCGATAATTATTTTAGCCGGCGTAGCCGGAAACTTTATTTTAGGATGGTTTCTTATATCCTTTTTGTTTACCCAAGGGGTACCAGTCCCGACAGACCGCGTGATTGTTGAAAAAGTCACCGATAATTCCCCGGCCAAGGTCGCCGGCTTCAAACCCAAAGACGTCATAACGGAAATAAAGATTGGTGACAAAACCTATCCCATAAAACAATCGACCGACCTTATCGAATTGAGTCGTAAATTCGGAGGTTCGAAGTTAACTATGACGGTTTCACGAAACCAAGAAATTTTGAAACTTGAGGTCACTCCGAGAAAAAATCCTCCCAAAGACCAAGGTCCATTAGGAGTAACCGTCACGTCGTTCGTCGAGAAAAAATTTCCTTGGTACCAGGCGCCTGTTTACGGACTTATTGAATCGGTCAATATAACCTCAAATATTTTCCGGGAACTTTCAAAGATTCTTTATCAATTGGTGACTTTCCAGAAAACCGATGCCCAGATTTCGGGACCCATCGGCATCGCAAAATTCACGGCGACCGCCATAAAGTTTGGCAATAACGCCGTTTTGGAACTTATGGCGCTACTGTCTTTTAACCTGGCGATAATAAACGTCTTGCCATTTCCTGCGCTTGACGGGGGAAGACTTGTTTTCGTAATTTACGAATGGATAACCGGAAAGCAGTCCAATAAAAACTTTGAGAAATACGTGAATTTTATAGGCTTTGTGATGTTATCGTCCTTGGGTATTCTTATAAGCGTGTTTGACGTAATTAAGCTATACAAATAAGACATTTGGGCGAGTTATATGTCGCCCAAATATTAAAGGAATAATAAAGGTCTTTTTTTCTTAACGAAAATAAAAGTCTTTTGCTATAATAATTTATGGATTCGTCTTTTATTCCCAAATACCGGATCGTCACGATATCCGGAAAAATCGCCGTCGGAACTTCTACTTTGGCTAAAAATCTAAACAAAATACTCGGTTGGAAGCACGTCAATGTCGGCGCCATGCAGCGCGAATTCGACCGGAAGCAGGGAATAAACGAAAACAAACAGGGAGCCGCTTCAAGGTCTGACGACCACGAAAGAAGTATCGAGGCGATGACCATGGACATGCTCAAAAATAAATCCAATATTATTTATGAGGCTTGGCTTTCGGGATTTGTGGCGCGCGAAGTTAAAGGGGTCCTCAAGGTTCTTCTTGTCTGTTCCCACGACGACATAAGGGTAGACCGGGTCGTCAACCGAGACGGGTTGTCGGTTGATGAGGCTAAAGCTTGGATGAAACAGAGGGAAGAGGAAAACGTAAAAAAATGGCAAAAACTATACGGAAATTTTGATTTCTGGGACAAAAAATACTACGACCTGGTTATAGACACCTATCAAACCGGACCCATGGAGACCATGGGAAAAGTTCTTGACAAGCTGGGAAAAAAATAAAATGAAGTATTCTAAAATTACGATCTCAGGATCGATCTGCACCGGAAAAACCACCCTTCTTAAGAATCTCGAAAAAAAACTCAAATGGCCTACCTTCAAAACAGGGCAACTATTCCGCGACTACGTTGCAAAACATGGATTGAATCTCGAGGGAGCTGAAGAACAAAATGAACGACTGACCAAAGAGGTCGATTACAAAGTTCGGGACATGCTCCACGAGAACGACAAGAATCTGATCGTCGACGGTTGGATGTCGGGAATATCGGCAAACCAGAGAAAAGACGTCCTCAAGATCTTACTCGATTGCAAAAACGACATCAGGTATAAAAGATTTGCTAAAAGGGAAAAGATGACTTACGACGCAGCCAAAAATAAAGTTGACGAAAGACAGAGCAGTTGGTTTGGCAAAATAGAAAAAATCCACAAAATAGATTCCGCGGAGTTCACTAAAAAAGGGAACTACAATCTGGTTATAGACACCTCGTACATAACTCCATACGCCGTGATGAAACGGGTCCTTGATGCTTTGAAGTAAATATAAATTGACAAACCGCATTTTTCTGTTAACATTTAAATTGGTTAACAAAAGCGATATCAGTTTGGCTCCCACCAAACGAGCTGACTGTCAAAAGCAGTACGGAAGCTCAACCGTCAAATCGAGACGCTGCAATATGCAGCTAAAAAGGCCGTAACGGCGACGTTATGGCGAACCAAGGTGGTAACACGAGAAACCTCGTCCTTGTCAGTCAATCTTTGATTGATAAGGGCGAGGTTTTTTAGTTATATTATATTTACATATGCTTTACTCAAAACTTTTCGGAAAAGCCAAGAAGGCCGGCAAAGTTTACAACTCGGTCAACGCCACTCTTTTGCAGAAAGGCGGCTTTATAGACCAGGTGATGGCCGGCACTTATACCTACCTAACGCTCGGGGCAAGAGTGCTTAATAAGATAGAAAACATTGTCCGCGAGGAGATGGATAATATCGGATGCGAGGTCATTATGCCTTCTCTTACTCCTTTTGAGAACTGGAACACAACGGGAAGACTTGATACCGTTGACATTCTCATGAAAACGACGCCGGCAAACATTTACGCCAAAGCCAAGAACGACACCGAGTATGTCTTGAATCCCACCCACGAGGAGGTCGTCACTCCCTTGGCTCAAAAATTCGTAACGAGCTACAAGGACTTTCCTTTTGCTCTTTATCAGATCCAGACAAAATTCCGAAACGAGCCACGGGTCAAATCCGGATTATTAAGGGGACGGGAGTTTCGCATGAAAGACCTTTACAGCTTCCATACCTCGGTCGATGACCTGAAAAGCTATTACGAAAAGTCAAAGGAAGTATATATGAGGGTCTTTGAAAGATTGGGGATAGGTAAGGATACGGTAATCGCCCTGGCATCAGGCGGATCGTTCACTTCTGATTATTCGCATGAATTTCAGACGATATGCGAGACGGGCGAAGATACTCTTTTTTTGGATAAATCGACCAACACCTATTTCAATAAGGAAGTAGCACCATCCATGGCTCCAAAAATAAAAGATAACGATACGGAAATGAAAGAACTTGAAGACGTTGAGGGAAAAGGAATAGTCGGTGTAACCGAACTTGCCGGATTCCTTAAAATTCCCGTTGAGAAAACCACCAAAACCATGATATACGAAACCGATGACGGGCGGGTCATTGCCGCAGCCGTTCGCGGTGGGTACGACGTCAACGAGGATAAACTCAGGAAAGCCGTCGGTTGCCAGGCCTTAAAATTGGCAACACCGGAAACGGTTGAAAAAGTGACCGGCGCCAAGGTCGGGTACGCCGGAATCTTGAACCTCAAAAAAGAAGTTCAGGTATATCTTGATGAATCCCTCAAAGATCGACTGAATTTTGAGACCGGAGCCAATAAAACAAATTTCCACAGCATAAACGTCAATTTCGGCAGGGATATTCCGTTGCCCAAAAAGTTTTATGACATAAAGGTCGCCAAAAAAGGCGATCTTAACCCGGAAACCGGTTTGGAATACGAAGTCTTCAAGGCCTCCGAGGTCGGCAACATCTTTCCTTTGCATACTAAATTTTCCGAAGCGTTCGGCTACAAGTTTGTAGACCGCGACGGACAGGAAAAGCCGATATATATGGGGTGCTACGGGATCGGGACGTCAAGGATCATGGGAATAATTGTTGAAAAATACCATGACGACAAAGGGATAGTTTGGCCCAAGGAGATAGCCCCATACCAAGTTCATCTTATAGGGTTAGACCTTAAGGATGAGGCCATTAGTAATAAAGCCCACGAACTGTACCGGACCTTGAGGGAAAGAAAAATCGAGGTGCTTTTCGACGACCGTGAGGACGTTTCAGCCGGCGAGAAGTTTGGCGATTGCGACCTAATCGGAATTCCAGTTAGGCTTGTCATATCCAAAAGGACCGGGGACAAAATCGAGCACAAGGAAAGAGGCAGTAAGGATGCAAAACTTATAGCCGTTAACGAGGTTCCGGATTTATTGTGACTTGTCAACCTTAATCGCGTAGTTTAAGGGTACGGAGTCGCGGGTAACAACGTTTATAATCTTACCCGGTATCTTTTTGTATTCGTTCCCACGGGTCAGACAGACCGCGTAATCGGCTTCACTCGCCTTATGGACAACCGTCATTTCGTTGGTGAAATAATTTAAGATGCTCAGGGAAGTGCTGCAGGTATATATCGAATATTCCTTACCCTCAATAAGCTCGTTTTCTTTCAACCATTCGATATTTTCCTTGAAAGACGCGTTCCAATAATCGATTTCAAAATATTTCGACGCCCCTTTTACGCCACCAACAAATTCGTTGAAATATATGTAGGTGTATGGAAATAGTTTTACCTGGGCAACGACCACCAGGAAACAGTTTAAAATTACGAATACGTATACGGCTTTTTTTATTCTTTCAAATCCCGGTTTGGAAATCTCAATGACAAAAATGGCGGTCAATATGGAAAAGAAAGGTATGAGGAAAAGGAAGTGCCTGACCCCGTCATATACTATTGGCTTCATTACAAAATACATTGCCATATTAAGAACGAGAGCACCAACGGACAAAAGAAATATTTCGTTTTTAATAAACCTTTTAACCATTAAAAGACTGGCGATCGTTCCCGCGATTATAAACACAGGGATGCTTACCAAAAACCATATTGGAATGTAAAAGGGTGTCAATTCGGTGCTGTGGTAATTTCTGCCGAGGAAAAATATCGTCCTCATCCAGGGGAATTGTTTGGATACGTTTAGAACGTCAATAAAATTTTTGAAGTAATTGCTGGCGATATACGGCCAGGTGAGAAGGACCACCATATTTGAAGTCACGAAAACCATAAATATTAGAAGGGACTCGCTTGCTATGAATTTCAAAAGACCGGTTTTCTTGTCTTTTTTCAAAAAATCATAAACGAAAAGAAGTATATATAGGGTAAAACCTAGCGATCTTGTTGTTTGGGCGAGTCCAAATAATATCCCCAAAGTTAGGACGCGCCATAAAACGTTTTTGAAGGAATGGGTCAGGTAAATTAGGGCGGTGCTTATGAAATAAAAAACGGTAAATGGCATGTCTTTGGGATTGGCGGGCAGGTCGCCGAAAAACCGCGGGCTCATGACGATAAACAGTGGTCCCAAGACGGCCACCCAGGTGTTTCTGTACTTCTTGTACAGGAACATATAGGCAAATACGAAAATCGAGGAAGCGAAAATCAGGTTCTCGAGGTGGTAAATGTCGTACGACTTGTCCTTATTGAAGGCGTAGAGAGTCATCGCATAGGTGTTGTTGTAAGTCGGCCACACGTCATTATCGGATTTTCGGATCAGCAGGTTAGGGTCGGTGGGACGGTTCGGGTCAACCAGATGCTGGTAAAGCATCTTACCCCGTTCGTATACTGCCTGTTCGTCCCAGGTAATACCGAAACTTCTGTAGGAAAACAGAACGTATGCGAAGTAGGCAAAAAGAAATATTATCAAGCCGAGGTGTTTTTTCATGATAAGCAAATCCCTAAAACCGTATTATATCAGAAACCATGTCGACGCGGCTAAACTCAATGCCTCCAATTTGATATAATTATGGTTCATGAAAACAATAGTTTCCCACATGTCTCCGGACATCGATTCGATAACTTCGGTGTGGCTCATACGCAAATTCTTCCCCGAGTGGAGTGACGCGGAATTGAGGTTCGTCCCCGCCGGATCAACGCTTGATAATAAACCGGTCGACTCTGACCCTGACGTAATTCACGTTGACACCGGTTTTGGCCGCTTTGACCATCATCAGACCTCAGACCATACGTCAGCGTCTATGCTTATTTTTAAGCATCTTCAGGCCGAAAGTCTACTCAAGGAACGACAGTCACAGGCGCTTGAGAAAATGATCAAGGAGATAACTAACTTTGACCATTTCGGCGAAGTTTTTTTTCCCGATCCTTCATCAGACCACTACGAATTCATGATCCATAAAATAATCGAAGGAGGCCTCAAAACGATTCTCAAGGAGGATTTCTTAATTACCCAATCGGTCTTTCCGTTTCTGGACGCACTTTTGAATATCTTTATGAAGAAAAACCAGGCGGTTGAGGAAATAAAGAAAGGTTTTGTTTTCACGTCCCATTGGGGTAAAACCCTTATCATGGAAACGAGAAACGAGGAGACGGCCAAACTAGCCATGAAGATGGGTTATACCATGGTCGTCAAGAAGGACCCGGACCGCGGCAACGTCAGGATCAAATCGATCCCTGGCAAAAAATACGACCTCAATCCTCTTTACGAAAAAATCCTCAAAGTCGATAAAACCGGAACTTGGTTTATGCACGCATCGGGCAACATGCTTCTCAATTCCTCGTCCAAGAATCCAAACTTCGTTGCCACTAACCTTACGGTCAAAAGACTCATTGAAATAATCAAGGGCATTTAATAAAATTAGTGTAGTTTTAAATTTCTCTATTTTAGAGAGGGGGCGTAATTAATTAATGGTGGTTGTAACTAAAAGAAAAGGCGAATCCAAAGACAGCATGTTCCGCAAATTCAGCAAGACCTTTATTGACGAGGATATCGTCATGACTATTAAAAAAAGACAGTTTTACAAAAAACCGTCCTTGAAAAGGAAAGAGGAAGAAAAGGAAAGAATGGTAAAAAGATCAAGGAATCGCAGGTTCAGAAGAATATAAGACATTTGGATAAGTTATATTTCGTCCAATATTAAAGATTCGATTGTAGTCTTTTTATCTTAACGATAATGATCAATATTATTTCTTCATCCCGCTACCGGATAAACAGAAAAAGACTGAAGACGAAAACAGAGGAAATCCTGAAGGCTCTCGGGGTCCCTGAAAACGAGACCCTCAATATTGTTTTTGTGGGAAAAAATAAGATGAGGGAAGTCGCTAATACCTACAAAAATGAGGACGTCGCCCTTCCCGTCCTATCCTTCGCTTACAAGCAAACGGTCGACAACGAACCCATAATCGGCGAAGTATTCATATGCTACCCACAGGCGGTACTCTTGGCGGCCGAGCGCAACCGTAAAGTTGAGGAGACATTGCTCACCCTTATTAAACACGGGGTAGAGAATCTTTTGAAATAATTATGTTCTATTTAAAATACCGTCCCCGAACCATTGACCAAATCGACAATACCCGGGTTAGGGATATCCTCAAAAAAATTCTAGACTCCGGCGTCATTCCCCACGCCATGTTGTTTGTGGGGTCAAAAGGAACGGGTAAGACTTCAAGCGCAAGAATCCTTGCTAAGGCAATAAACTGCTTGGAAAACAAGTTTGCCAAAAAGGGGCCAGATTTTGAACCCTGCAATAAGTGCAAGAACTGCCTTTCAATTGACGTCTCATCATATACCGACGTTTTGGAAATGGATGCCGCTTCAAATAGGGGAATAGAGGAAGTAAAAAATCTCATCCGCGAAGTCGCCTTTATGCCCATGTCAGGCCGCTACCGGGTTTTCATAATCGACGAGGCCCACATGATAACTCCCGACGGATTCAACGCTCTTTTGAAAACCCTTGAAGAACCGCCCAAATCGGCCGTCTTTATATTAGCAACAACCAACCTGGAAAAAGTTCCGGTGACAATCGTTTCAAGGTGCGTCAAGGTGAACTTCGGCCGGGGCAAGAACCTTGATCTCGTCAACATGCTCAAGAGAATTGACAAGAGTGAAGGGTTGGATTTAAGCGAGGAAATGCTTGCTCTTATCGCTGCCCAGTCAGACGACTCATTCCGTGACGCGGCCAAACTTTTGGAGGAGGTTGCCCAGCAGAAAATAACCAAAGTTGAAGACCTCGAAACATTCTTAGGCCTTAGAGGCAGGAGTGACTTGATGGAAATGATTTCTTCAAAAGACCAGAAAAAAACCTTTGTGTGGATATCCGAGTTTGCCGAACAGGGAGGAAACTTCAAGATTCTTATAGAATCAATGCTTTCGACCTTGAGGCAGGAACTTCTCATAAAAAAAGGAGTCGTTGACAATTCTGAGGCAAAGACCACCCTCAAAACGTCCGAGATCACCCGGCTTATAAAATTGCTTGTCGAGGCTTATCAGCTGATGAGGTCGACTCCTATTGAATCCCTTCCGCTTGAAATAGCGATCGGGGAGTTCTACAATGAACTATCGGTTAAATGAATATTAATAATTTAATAAAAATATAATGTTCAATCCTTTACAAGGTTTGGGAGATTTACAGAAATTACAGCAACAGGCCCAAAAAATGCAAGCGGCCTTGCAATTGGAGACTGTTGAAGTTGACCGCAATGGAGTCAAGGTTACGGTCCGCGGTGACCAAGTCATCATGGCAATCGAAGTCGACGGGATTATCGAAAACAGGATCGCCGAAGCCGTCAACGAGGCGGTCAAGAAAACCCAGGAACTGGCGGCCCGCAAATTAATCGAGATATCAAGCCAACAAAAATAATCTATAAATGCTAAAACTATTTTCAGGATCGGCAAATCCGGCTCTGTCACAGGAAGTATCCAAACTCCTTAAACTGCCGCTTAGCAAGTCTGAAGTCGATTTATTGATTCGTTGGATCGACGCGGGTGCCGTGTGGCCAGAGACAGAATACGATCGGCAGGCGAAGATCGACCCCAGGCTTGAACATTGGGCGTTTCAACCGTTCGAAAGGGATGAAGGGGGAGGGCAGAGGGATGAAGGA
>JAANMU010002777.1_pt1 | contig 12372 bp, 7 predicted proteins | sample 7279701 | NCBI WGS metagenome assembly JAANMU01 (sample SAMN14094539, study PRJNA606508) | bioreactor metagenome | isolation source: A lab-scale SPAN reactor treating ammonium-rich wastewater day 57 | place: Ireland: Galway | collected 2017-03-13 | reverse complement strand
GTCACTTGCGACAGCCCCGGCAAAACGCTCGTGCGCTGGGGCAGCGTGCGCGTCGTCACTACTGGCTGGCGCCGCGTAGTGACGACGCGGTTGGCGCAGCGGTGCTGGGGCAGAGCGCGGGCGTGATTGCAGCAGCGGCGTCTCGGCTGTTGCCGCTACGGTCCCGCATGCTTCACCGGGCAGGGCAGTCGCTTCGTCTCCGAAGCCTGACGCGTATCTCCAGGCCTTGCGACCGCCGGGTTTCAGGAGATGAGGCCGGCGTATGCGCCCACGGGTGCGGGCAGGGGCGATGCGGTGTCGGGCATCAGCCGGGCTGACTCAGCCAGCGTAGGCGGGAGCGATGCTGCGCCAACGCTTTCCGGACCGCAACCTCAATGGTCGACTGCGGCAGGCACACGTCGGCCAGGCAGTCGCCAACCTCGTCAGCACTGCGGACGGCCGGACAGCCCTCGATTCGTGCAGGCGGCTTTCCCACCGCCGCGCGAGTCTTGCGTTTGAGGCGCCGATCGCGCGGCCGTGGATAAGCCTCGTCGTTCCGAGTGCGGAACGCAGCTATGGGCTGGGTGGCGAAACGCGCCTGACGATCTTGCCAAGGTACAGATCGGCAGGTTTGTCGAACAGCGGATCGCCCGGCACGCGGATGGGACCCACGAGCGACCCGACGGCAAGCCCGCGCAGGGCGCCAGCCGTGAGCCTCGTGACGAAGAGGTCGAGGTCCAGAGCATTCCCCTGGAGCTTGCGAGCTGAAGTTTGGCTCGTGTGGAACTCATGAATGACGAGTACCGCACGCGGCGCCTCAAGCTGTCGCGCCCAGGCAAGACTGCCGGCAACGGCCGTCAACAACTGGTATCGCAGTAGACGAAGCGGAGGCAACCCTCGCCGGGGAGGAGGCAGTAGGGACGTCGCGAGATCACGTACCCTGTCAATCCCACCGCCGCGCCCGCGCTCGAGAATGCGATCGAGCGCATCTGCGAGGGTGTCAGGGACCAGTTGATCGAATGGCTCGTCGGCCTTCGCTTCGATGGTCAGGGCCAGTGGCGCACTGCCTGAAACCGCCCGTACTGCCAAGTCCGCATTGCGTACTTCGCCGACGCGCTTATCGAATGCAAGTCGCGCCTCGGGCTCACCGTTCTCCAGCACTGCGGACTGCGTATCCGGGTGTGATGAGAGCAATGCCACAAGTTCATCTGGCACTGAAACAGAACCGGACTCGACCCACGCCCGGGCGAACTCCTTAGCACTGCGGCCGTCCCGCCATTGGTCGGCACCGCCCTTCGGTGGCGCGCATCGAAACCAATCTTCGACGGAATGAATGAGTTGGCCGTTCTTGGTGATGCGCACGGGCGTTCAGAAGATCACGTTGTCATCGGTCCACGCCACCGAATCTCGCGACGCGAACACCGCCGCATCGAAGATACAGGGCAGTACACCGCTGCGCTCGCAGAGCGCTTGAATGCCATCCGAGATGAAACGGTAGTAGTTGTCGTCGCCCAGCGCTGTAGCCGTCAGGCGCACTGGGAACCCGAACTCGTTCAGCCAGTCGGTCAGGCGACTGTCGATCGGGATCTCGTAGCGGGTCAGTCCCAAGGACTGCAACAGGTTGCGGGACTGCTTCGGTCCGAAGCCGAGGAAGTGCTCCTGAACGTGCCGTGCCACCTCGATCTCGACATCCCTTGGCACCAACTGCGTCAGCCGATTGCACTGGGCGAGCGTGTCGGTCCACAAGCCATCTTCGAGAATCTCCAGGTTCTGGGCGAGCTCGGTCGCGATCTTGTCGGCGAACCGGATTCCTCCCGCTTTCCTGAGGACCTTCGCGATCAGGACGCCGGCATCGCGTGCCTGGTGGACGGTCGGGTACGTAAGGGGAAACGGATTCAAGCGGATGAACCGTGCCACGTGGCTCTCGGGTCCCGACTTCTGCCGGGTGGTTAGCCGCATGGAGACCATGGCCCGCCAGAAGCGCTCCTTGGTGACGGTTGGCTTCGACTGAGCGAGATTGTGTTGCTGACGTGCGCGGATCAGCGCACTGCCCGTCTGACCGGCGACCAGCGCCTTGACGCGAACAACATCCTTGTTGCCGATCTGCCAGTGCAGCTTCATCTGATGGGATAGCGGCAGAAGTGCGTCGTCGAGGGTGGCCTGTAGCCTCAATCTATCAGAATTGTTATCATGAAGATACGGTTGGAGGAACTTGTGCCTATAGAGCGGGCGCTGTGTGTTCATGACTAGGTCGAACTCGGTGCGAGCGATGCTCAAGGGCGTGCCTCCTTCCCAGGTGGAGCGGCTGTCGTACATCGAAGCGCGCCTGTTCTTTCTGGGGGAGTTGCGGCGGGCGGATGTCGCGAAGCGGTTTTCTGGGGCGTCGATCCAGGCGAGTCGAGACTTGGCGCTCTACAAAGAGCTGGCTCCGGAGAACTTGGTCTACGACTTTCAGGCGAAGACGTACCTGCCGGGAGAGAAGTTCAGGCTGATATTCAGCCGGACTCCTGAACGGGTGCTGTACTGGTTGAAGTCCGGGCTGGGCGACGGTTTGCCGCATCCGCAGGGTCTGTCGACCGAGACAGTCGAAAGTCTCAGCCTGCCGAAGCTAGCTGAGTTAGCAGTGGTGACGCGGGCGATCTATCGCCAGCAGGTTCTGGAGGTGACGTACGTGTCGTTAAGCAGCGGAAAAACGGAGCGGCAGATCGTGCCCCACGCGTTGGTCGACAACGGCCAGCGTTGGCACGTTCGCGCCTACGACCGTGCAAACGCGCGCTTCGCCGATTTCGTGATCACCCGGATATCCAAGGCCACGGTGTTGGATGCGGGTGACCCGGCCGACCATGAGCGCGCGGAAGCGGACGAGCAATGGAACCACACCGTGGATCTGAAGCTGGTTCCACACCCTAAGCTCGCGCACAAGAGCGCTATCGAGGCTGACTACGGGATGCGCTCCGGAGCGCTCCTGGTCACGTGTCGGGCGGCCGTGGCGGGTTACGCGCTGCGCCGATGGGGGGTCGACTGTTCGCCAGGACACAACCTGAGTGCAGCGGCGTTCCAGCTCGCACTCGCAAACCACGAGGTTCTGTCATCGATAGACAGTTCGGCTCTGGCACCGGGTTGGGCGGCCAGTGTCGAGTAACGAGTAGGTCAATCTGAGGAATAACGAATGAAGACCGTCCGCGACGCCTGCCAGCTGCAGCCAAATGCACTTTCGATCAAGCTCAGCGATCAGATAGAACAGCTTGACGAGATCATTTCGGCCGAGGGTGACGGATCGGCGTTCTTCGAGAAGACCCACATCACCCAGGGCATGAAGGACCTGATCTCGGAAGGCATTGCGCGCCTGGCAGGCGCCTCTTCTCAGGCTGTCTTTCATCTGAAGCAGGCGATGGGTGGTGGGAAAACCCACCTGCTCGTGGGTTTCGGCCTCCTCGCGAAGCACCCCTCACTTCGAGCAAAGCACTGCGCAGGTATCTCTCACGCAGATGCCTTCAAGACCGCGGCCATTGCAGCGTTCAACGGCCGGAACAACCCCGACCACTTCTTCTGGGGCGAGATCGCGAATCAGCTCGGGAAGGGGGACCAGTTCCGCAGTTTCTGGACGGGCGGGCCGAAGGCGCCGGACGAGAAAGACTGGTTGAACCTCTTCGAAGGCGAGAACCCGGTTTTGGTTCTGCTTGACGAGATGCCACCGTACTTCCACTACCTCGACACCCAGAAGGTCGGCAACGGCACGGTCGCCGACATTGCCACGCGTGCATTCGCAAATTTGCTCACGGCATCTGGCAAGAAGAAGAACGTGTGCATCGTGGTGTCCGATCTTGCGGCCGCGTATGACACGGGTGGAAGGCTCATCAACAAAGCCCTACAGGATGCACGCGCCGAACTCGGCCGTCAGGAACGCAACATCACTCCCGTGGATCTTGCGGCGAACGAGATCTACGACATCCTGCGCAAGCGGCTGTTCAAGGCACTGCCCGACAAGAACGAGATCGAGGATATCGCCGACTCCTTTGGCCGCAAGCTTGAGGAAGCCGCCAAGTCCAAGACGGCCAACCGAGGTGCAGAAGCCATCGCCGACGAGATCGTCGCCACCTACCCGTTTCATCCAAGGCTCAAGAACGTCGTCGCGCTGTTCAAAGAAAACGAGCAGTTCAAGCAAACCCGAGGCCTTATCGAGTTGGTCTCCCGGCTCCTGAAATCTGTCTGGGACCGGAACGCGAATGACGTCTTCTTGATCGGTCCCCAGCACTTTGACCTCGGCATCGCGGAGGTGCGCGACAAGCTCACCGAGATCTCCGGCATGCGCGACGTAATCGCCAAGGATCTTTGGGATGCACAGCTATCCGCGCACGCCCAGATCATCGATCTTCAGACGGGCAAGGAGGCCGCTACCCAGGTTGGCTCCCTGCTGCTTACCGCAAGCCTTTCGACGGCAGTGAACGCAGTTAAGGGGCTCACACGGGAAGAGATGGTGGAGTGCCTCGTATCACCGCTGCGTGAACCATCCGATTTCTTGGCGGCGTTCGAGGAGCTGGAGAAGGCCGCTTGGTACCTGCACCACACGCCTGAGGGTCGCTACTACTTCGACCGTCAGGAGAATCTGACGAAGCTCCTGCAAAGCCTGGCCCACGACGCACCGGAGAACCAGGTCGACGACCTAATTCGGCACCGTCTCCGGGATATGTTCAAACCCGTGCGCAAGACCGTGTATGAGGAAGTACTTCCGCTGCCAAAGCTTGAGGACGTCGCGGACCGCGTCCGACGCGGGCGCGTATTGCTGGTTGTAAGCCCGGACTCGAAGATTCCGCCGGAGGAGGTCCAGAAATTCTTCGACGGACTCAGCCAGAAGAACAACCTGTGCGTCCTCACAGGTGACAAAACGGCGATGGGCAGTGTCGAGAAGGCCGCTCGCCAGCTATTCGCATCGCAAAAGGCAGATGGTCGCATTCCCAAAGGCCATCCACAGCGCGAGGATCTTGAACGCAAACAGCAGACCTATGAGCAGGACTTCAACGCTACTGTGCTGAGCCTGTTCGACAAAGTGCTGTTTCCGATCCAACGAACCGGTCGGCCCTCGCAACTCGCACCCAAAGCACTAGACATGACGCGCGATGCCACCAAACCATTCAACGGCGAGGAGCAGATCGAGAGAACGCTCACGTCGAACCCGCTCAAGCTGTATCTCGATGTCGAGAAGGAGTTCGATGCCATTCGCGACAAGGCCCAGGACCTGTTGTGGCCAGAGAATCAGGACGATGCACGCTGGTCGGACGCAGCCGACCGCTACGCGGAGCAGCCGGGCATGCCCTGGTTGCCGCCACGAGGTCTCGACACGCTGAAGACAATCGCGTGCAACCGGGGCCTCTGGGAGGACCTTGGCAATGGGTACGTGACCAAGAAGCCGAAGAAGAAGCGGACATCGGCACAGATCGTCGCCGAGCCTGAGCTCGGCGACGAAGGCCGGGTTCGGTTGAAGGTCAATCCGGTCAACGCCGGGCCGGCGCCCCGCATCTACTACGCCGAGGATGGCGCTGTGTCGGAGTCGAGTCCCGTACTCAAGGACAACCCGTACCCGACAACGGCTTTGCGGGTGAGCTTCCTAGTGTGCGATGTTTCGGGACAGTACGAGACCGGCGATCCCGTCACCTGGTCCAACCAGCTCGTACTGCGCAATCGCCTCAGCGAGCAGGCAGGCAAGCGCATTGTGGAGCTGTTTGTCGCGCCTCGCGGCGATATCCGATACACGCTGGACGGAAGTGAGCCGCGCGAGGGAACGCCCTACGCCGGGCCAGTAGACATTGGCGATGGTGACGTGCTGCTCCGAGCGTTCGGCTCGGCAGACGGCCTAGAGGCCAAAGCCGACTTCCGCTTTCCGGCCCGTGGCAAGAAGGGCGTCCAGATCGACGAGGTCAAGCCAGCGCGGCTCGTCTCGCGTACCGGACGCAAGCTGGACTCACGAGGAACGACCTTCGAAGGGCTCAAACAGGCGGCAGACAAGACCGTGGAGTTCGAGAACGTCGCACTCACTGTGGGCCAGGGAAACAAGATTGCGAACATCATGGTCGGCGAAGTGCGTGTCGATGCCGCTTTCATCACGGCGCTGCTGACCAAGATCTTGGAGAAGTTCGCGCCTGACACGCCGGTGACCATGACCTTCCGAAGAGCGCATTTCGCCTCGGGCCACGATCTGAAGGATTTTGCAGGCAAGCTCGGTATCGCTCTTGAACAGGCGGACGTCGAGCAATGAGCGAAGCAGTCGCCACGGTCGACTTCGGCGCGCCAGAGAAGTTTGGCGCCCATGTTTTTCGCGTTGAGATTCCAGCGGCCCGGACCGAGCCTGTGCTGATCGTCGAGGATTACGGCTACCGCGGCCATGAGGCCGGGATTCCGCGCGACGAGGAACGCGTGGTGTTGCCTCGCCGCGTCTGGTCCGGCATTTCCGATATTGCCCGCCGCGAGTTCAACGATCGCCTTAAGGCCGCGAAGGTCCTGACGGGCCGGTGGCATTCCGGGACGAACCTTGTGGAGCGCCTACTCGGCAAGGAGCTGTGCGTTCTTGCGTGGGCAGCGGAGACGGCGAGCGACGACCAGCTTCGCGTGATTGGCAGCAAGTGGGCCGCACTTCGGCCCGAAGAACGATGGTGGCTGTTTTCGATGACGGTAGCTGAGGCCGGTCTGCCTGAGGACACCCAACGCGGCTGGCGTAGAGCTCTGTTTCACGCTCTGTCTGACGGCGAGAAGCCTGCGCCCGGACGCCGGCGCCGGCGCCCTGTGGAGGATGACCTCTTTCGCTTGCCGCTCTTTAAGGAGGCGGAGTGAGCACGCCTGTCGTTCCGCTTTCCCTGAAGGACACCCCCGCGCTCATCGAGCGGCTGCTGCCGGTGCAAAAGCTCTCGGTTGAGGCCTACAAAGAGCAAATGGCTGTTCACGGCAAGACCCTAACCGCATTAGGTGGTTACTGGAAAGGCCGCAAACCACTAATCCTCAACAAAGCTTGCGTGCTTGGTTGCTTGCTACCCGCCACCGACACACCGGCGCGTGACCTCGAGATATTCGAAATGCTGATGGCGATGGACGACGAGTCCTTCGTCGTCCGATGGAAGCGGCGTCCAAGGCCAAAGGAAATCCTCGAGCGGCTTTCGATCGCGCGGATTACCGACTACTTCAGCGTATTGCCAGAAGACGTGTTGCCCAGATCGGCGCCGATCGATTGGACAAAGCCTGAGTACAACGTCGTCAAGGTCTCCTGGCGCGACGACCTGCCCGAGCGCGAACGCCGGAAACTCGAGTCCCAGATGTTGCCACGCGTGCCTTACCGGCAGCGGGCGGAGGAAGCGAGGCGCCCAGAGGAAGTCATTGACAGCGTCCACGACCACATCTGGGACGCGGTCAACGCGCATCTCGGTACGAGTGCGAACACGTTCTCGGAATTGGTAGAGCAATTGGGCATCATGCGCTTCGGTCACCGCCCGCGCCTGGCCGACACCTTTTGCGGTTCCGGCCAGATCCCATTCGAGGCCGCTCGGCTGGGATGCGACGTGTACGCATCGGACTTGAATCCCGTTGCGTGCATGCTCACTTGGGGCGCGTTCCACATTGTTGGAGGGTCGCCGCAGAGCCGCGAGCATTTCGCGCGTGATCAGCAGGCGCTTGTCCTGCGCGTGAAGGCCGATATCGATCGACTCGGCGTGGAGACCGACGGTCATGGCTGGCGCGCCAAGGTGTTTCTTTACTGCGTCGAGGCGCGCTGCCCTCAGACAGGTTGGCTTGTGCCGCTTCTGCCAACCTTGGTGATTAGCAAGCGCGAGAAGGTGATCGCGAGGCTGGTGCTGGACGCACGTCACAAGCGCTATGACATTGAGATCCTTCAGCAGGTCAATGCTGATGACTTCCGGTTGGCCGAAGACGGCACCGTACGCTCAGACGGCCGCGGGCAGGAGCCCTACTTGATTCACAGGGTCGATGGTGTTGAGTATCGGACGAAGATCTCGACTCTGCGCGGCGACTATCGAAAGGAAGACGGGTCGAACGGCAATCGATTGCGTTTGTGGGAGAAGAGCGATTTCAAGCCACGCCCTGACGACATTTTTCAGGAGCGGCTCTACTGCATTCAGTGGATGCGGCCGAAGAAGAAGGGCAAGGGCGACGACTACGAGTTCAGGGGCGTCAGTGCGGACGATCTCAAGCGGGAGGGCATCGTTGAGGCATTCGTCGCGAAGCACATTGCCGATTGGCAGGCGAAGGGCTGGATTCCAGACATGCGAATAGAGCCAGGGGATAAGACCGACGAGCCGATTCGAACGCGCGGATGGACGCACTGGCACCACCTCTTCAACCCCCGACAACTGCTGATCGCTGGACTTGTGAATCGCTACAGCGACGCGAAGTTGAAGCTGAGAATGGCTCAGATGCTCAACTCCAGTGCGCGCCTGACTCGTTGGAGCATCGGGGATGGGGAAGGTCGTAGCGGCGGGGTGAAACAAGTCTTCGACAATCAGGCTCTGAACACGCTCCTGAACTACGGCTGCCGCGCAGCGCCTTACGCGCTCGATCTCGTGGAGTCGGAGTTGAAGAGCTTCCCCTTGCCAGAGCGAGAAGCCCTTCGCATTGACTGCCGATCTGCGGATCAGATCGATACAACGAACGATTTGTATGTGACAGACCCGCCCTATGGTGACGCCGTCAAGTATGAGGAGATCCTGGAGTTCTTCATTGCCTGGCTGCGCAAGAATCCTCCTGCGGAGTTCGCACAGTGGATTTGGGACAGCCGCCGTGCCCTTGCGATCAAAGGTGAGGACGAGGGGTTTCGCCGTGGGATGGTCTCCGCCTATAAGCGCATGGCCGAGTGCATGCCCGATAACGGCATCCAGGTCGTCATGTTCACGCATCAGTCAGGCGCGATCTGGGCTGATATGGCCAATATCGTCTGGGCCGCGGGCATGCACGTGACTGCCGCGTGGTATGTCGTTACCGAGACTGATAGTGCCCTGCGAGAAGGTAGCTATGTAAAAGGCACAGTGCTGCTCGTCTTGCGCAAGAGCCACGGCTGGCACAAGACCACCCGCGACGATCTGGCCTGGGAGATTCAAGAGGAAGTCGAGAAGCAGGTGGCGGATCTCACGGGGCTTAACCAGCAGGCCAAAGGCCTGTATCGCGACGAGAACGTGTTCGAAGATGCCGACATCCAGATGGCGGGGTATGCCGCGGCGCTTCGGGTGTTGACACGGTACGCGGTCATTGACGGGCGAGACATGACGGCCGAGGCGATCCGCCCACGGGTGAAGGGCGAGACCACTTTCGTTGACGGATTGATTGCGTTCGCCGTCGACACCGCCAACCGTTGTCTTGTCCCTCAGGGCGTGACCAAGGGGCGCTGGGAAAAGCTGTCCGGTGCGGAACGGTTCTACCTCAAGATGCTGGACATGGAGTCGCGTGGTTCGAAGACCTTGGATAACTATCAGAACTTCGCCAAGGCCTTCAAGGTGCGAGATTTCAAGCCGCTGCTCGAGAGCCATAAGGCCAACGACGCCCGTCTGAAGAGTGCCGTTGAGTTTGGCCGTGCGGAGATGGGCGAGGGCTCCGAGCTACACCAGTCCACCCTGCGCGCTGTGCTGTACGGGCTAATGGAGCTTCAGAAGGACGTGGATGGCGCCGAAGTGTTGGCCCACCTGACGCTCAATGTTCCCAACTACTACAGCGACATGACGCAGCGCGAGATGGTTGTCGAGCTGGCTGACTATCTGGAGACGCGGCTCGATGCCCTTCGCCCGGGCGAGGCCAGCGCTGCTCGCGTGTTGCGTGAGCTGGTGAAGAACCAGCGGCTCGGCTAAACAGCGATTTGCCTGCGCCGTGGCGACCTCTCCTGAAATCGATCCGAGCGACAGCAGAGCCCAACGGGAGGTTGAGGCGGTGATGCTGAGGCGACTGGAGGAGCGGAACCCCACCTGGAAGCGCCTCGCGTGGCAGGAAGCGGCCCTCGGCCTCGGACTGCCTCCAATCTGGCAGAAGGCCGTCCCAGACGCCGTGTGGAAGACGGAGTGCGGGGAGACGATCGTCGTGGAGGCCTATTCGCGGATCGGCCAACTTACAGCCGGTCATCGACGCAAGCTTGCGATGGACGCCCTCAAGCTACTCGGACTGCGACACGCACTCTCTTCCGTTGCGAACGCACGCTACCTCTTGCTCGTTCCTGACGAGCTCGTTGAAAGCCTGCGGGGTGACGGATGGTTTCCCGCTGCGCTCTCCTTGGCTGCGGAGCTGGTTTCCGTGACGCTCACCCCCGAAGAACGCGAACAGTTGCATCAGGCTTCTGCAAGACAGGCTCAGGGGCAGGCTCGCCTTAAGCGCTCGCGGGATGGCAGGGCCACATGAGTTCGATCGTTCGATTTTCCTCCCGGCGCCAGCGTCTGGATCATGCGTTCCTCAATCAGAGGCTGAACGGCGCGAAGTCCTATCGGCGAATCGCTGGGTACTTTCGCAGTTCCATCTTCGAGCTAGTAGGCGAGGAGATTGCGGCAATTCCGAAGGTACAGGTCGTCTGCAACAGCGAGCTCGATGCAGCCGACGTCATTGTGTCTCGGCATGCGCGCGAAACCTCGCTGAAGGAGCGCTGGAACGAGGCGCCGGCCGAGGTAGAGGCGCTGCTGCACCGGGACCGCTACCAAAGGCTCCACGAGCTCTTGACGAGCGGCCGGGTCGAGATTCGAGTGGTCCCGAAGGACCGTGTCTTCATTCACGGCAAGGCCGGGGTCATCGAAGGCGAGGACGGCCAGAAGACCTGCTTCCTTGGTTCCATCAACGAGACCAAGAGTGCGTTTGCGCAGAATTACGAGATCCTGTGGGAGGACCCTTCTCCCGACGGCGTTGCCTGGGTCGAGGAGGAGTTCGCCGCGCTCTGGGCGGACGCTTACCCGCTGCCCGATGCGATCATCGAGGAGGTGCGTCGCGTTGCTGAGCGAGTCGAGATTCGATTTGCCGACACGAAGCCCGCAGAGATGCCGGGAGCGGCACTCGCGGAGAGCCCGATCTACCGAGGCGGTGAGCAGCTCCAGCCTTGGCAGCGGTCATTCGTGACGATGTTCCTGCGGCATCGGGAGACTTATGGCCGCGCGCGTCTACTGCTCGCCGATGAAGTAGGCGTGGGCAAGACCCTGTCGCTCGCCGCCAGCGCCATGATCTCCGTTCTCCTGGACGATGGCCCAGTACTGATTCTTTGCCCCTCGACTCTCACCCTGCAATGGCAGATCGAACTGGCCGACAAACTTGGCATTCCGAGTGCGGTGTGGTCATCCACAAAGAAGGTGTGGCTCGACCCGCGTGGGCACGAAATCCGGACCCGGGGCCCGGAAGACATCGGACGTTGCCCCGCGCAGATCGCGATTGTTTCGACGGGCCTGATCTTCCACGATTCCGAGGAGCGCCAATATCTGCTTGCGCGCAAGTTCGGGACGGTGGTGTTGGACGAGGCACACAAGGCGCGCCGGCGTGGCGGGCTGGGAAAGCAAAAGGAGGAGCCAAACAATCTGCTCGACTTCATGCTGCGGATCGGGCACCGCGCCAAGAACCTACTGCTCGGCACGGCGACCCCGATCCAGACTGAGGTCTACGAGCTGTGGGATCTACTGCGCATCCTCAACGCGGGTTCCGATTTTGTGCTCGGGCGCGAGCTTTTCGGGCGATGGGTCGAGTGGGAGCGTGCGCTGCCCATCGTCAAAGGTTCTGAAGTCCCCGTCGAGGATCGTGATGCGTGGGAATGGCTGCGCAATCCGCTGCCTCCCGCAACTGAGGATGCACTTTTCGCGACACTTCGGCTTCAACTCGGGATGCCCGATCAGGCATTCTTTACCGACCGAGGCTTCGGTTCGCTCGGCTTTCTGGAGCAACAGGCAATCGCACAGGCCCTTGCTCCCGGATTCCTGCGCGAACATAACCCGGTGGTTCGTCATACAGTCTTGCGGCGCCGATCGACACTCGAGAACGCGGGACTGCTGGAGCGCGTAGGCGTCTCCATTCATCCAGAGCCGGACGCACCGGCCGATGCCTATCGAGGCGTCGGCTTCGAAGGCCTCGGGCTACTCACTAACCACCCGTTTGATCTGGCTTATCAAGCGGCCGAAGAGTTCACGGCGGCTCTGAAGAAGCAAGGAAGCCGGGCCGCAGGATTCATGAAGACGCTGCTTCTCCAGCGAATCTGTTCGAGCTTCGCCTCCGGGCGGAGCACAGCAGAGAAGATGCTTCGGCGCGAGGCGCTGGAGGAGGAAGAAGAGGCGCGGGTCATCGACGAGGTGCTGAGCACGCTGTCGAGCAATGAGACGGTGCATCTGCGGACGATTGTTGATGAGCTTTCACGGCCAGAGGCGCGCGACCCGAAGGTATCTGCGGTGAAGT
>JAANMU010002776.1_pt1 | contig 12374 bp, 9 predicted proteins | sample 7279701 | NCBI WGS metagenome assembly JAANMU01 (sample SAMN14094539, study PRJNA606508) | bioreactor metagenome | isolation source: A lab-scale SPAN reactor treating ammonium-rich wastewater day 57 | place: Ireland: Galway | collected 2017-03-13 | reverse complement strand
TGCCAGCAGCAAGCCCGCGACGCCCTCGCCTACCTCGCCGACACTCTCTGCTCACCAACGCCCCTCCCGCTGCTATCCGCAGGGCGGTAAACAATTACCCCATTTTCAGGAATGGCAGAATATGCAGGGAGACGCTTCTTTATTTCCTTCTGAAAGCTGTGCTCAGCCAATCTGGCGATGAAGGTCGCCTCCGCTTTCTCGAATTATGACCGCTTTGTCAGATCAATGGCCTGCAGCACCGGATAGTAACACTTCCAGACGCCGCTCTCGCGGAATCTGACCAGCAATTCGATCTTTCCGTCCGATGAGCGGTTTGCACGCCGGAAAGTCTGATAGACACGCGTCTTGCTTCCAGGACCATAAGCGGCGAACGTTCCAACGGGCGCCTCATTGACTTCAAGCACTTCGTCGCCTGCTACAAGCCCTGCATTTGCTGCCGGGGACCCCATTGAGACAGATGCCACAACAGCCGCTGCACCTGGATTGGGCGAATAATTCATTAGGGCGCCAAGCATCCATCGCCCATAGTGCTGAAAGGTCGTATCACCGGGAGAATTAGGCGTGGGCAAACCAAAGAACCGATACCGCGCGAAATGGTACAATTCGTCCTCAGCTATTTCTCGCAAGTCAGGCTTGTCTGCAGTGAAGTACCCATCGAGAAACTTCTTGCTCTTGTCGTACAACGGCTTCTCCAACCAACCTCGATCTACCGGTGTTTGCATCGCCTGGATGTAATACAGTCTCTGCTGAATCTCATCTGGCTCTCCCTTGGGATAATAGTAACCGATGTTGCCGTCTCGCTTCACAAAGGAAACTAACAGTTCGCGTTTGGCGTCGCCTTTGAAATGGGTGAATGGCTCATAAAACCTGCCACGCAGGAACCCGATAGGGCAACCATCCACTTCCTCGATCACATCGAACAGATGCAGTCCGAACTTCTTAGCGTCGGATGCCGCAGCCAGGGTCAGAAAATCGACAATCGCTGCGCCCTGCGACCCCTCATCGAAGTATCGGAGTTGCACGCCCAATTCGCCAGACGCTTGAGGAACAAATAGACCGCCAGGATAGCGATTGAGATTCTCGCCTTCAGGTTCTGCAGTGTTGCGCGTTCTCGGCTTGGGAGCATCAATTGCCATAACACGGTCCTTGTTAATCGAAAAGGAAATTTACGTTTTTGACGGCTGCAACGTCACGGTTACAACGTCCGGATCATCGTCATCTTCCGCGTCCTTGCGCCGTACCTTTACGACGACAGTTTTGGTTAACGACTTCTCCAACACCTTCCGAATGATGTCTCGGTCCGCATCAGGAATATTATTCGAGGTTGCCGTTGAAACTCCGTCGACGCTGAGAACAACATCGCCCTCCTTAAGTCCAGCCTTGTCCGCCGCGCCTCCCGATCGGAGTTCGATAATGCGAATACCGTGGCCCGCAACGAAGGCCGGAGTTTTGATGCCCATGGTGGTGTCAGCCAGGACCGGCAACTGCTGAGTTGGCGGTTGGCCGAAGAAGAGGTCAACCTCCGGCTCCGGCCCGGGGTCATTCGGATCACCATTGGGATGAGCGAGCTCGCCAAAACGCACGTTCGGATCGGCGGCAACAATTTGGTCCCTGATCCATGCGTAAATCCTGTGTCGCGCGTGTAGCAACGAGGCATCAACGACGGCTTGTCCTTTCAGCGAAACCGAGATACTTGCCAGCGGCGGTAACCCGTCACGATCGAAAAATCTCACATGCCCCCATTGCGCAAAGTCCGCATGAACTTCATTCTCTCTGCGCCGTGTAAAACTCGTGCCGGTCAAAAAGAACGCCACGATCGCGGTCTTTGCGTTCCCATTTGCATGATCGATTTCGTCGGCACCAACGACGATTTGATCGAAAGTGACGTCAAAACCAGTGTCGACTTCTCGCAAAGACGCGTCAGGTTTTTTCTCTGACATTTGACCGCTATCGGACAATAGCCTATCCCTAAGTTTGTTCGCAACACGCACCAAACTCAGCTTGTCGAGAAAGGCGTCCAATACATTGTTGAAATTCGGAAGAATGCCGGTTACCGGAGGAAGTACTGCACCAGGGTCGAGCGCAGCGTCGTCCTGTATCAGGCTGAATTTCACTCTAGGCGCTTTCTTCGCCCAGCCCTTGACAGTTTCGACACCCTTGTTAAAAGCTTCCTCAGCCGATTCGCCAGTTTCCTTCGCTGCCGCCTCCGCTTCAGCAGCTTTCTTCTTTGCTGCATCGACCGCCTTCTCGGCAGCCTTCTTCAATTCCTGTGCACCTTCATCGAAGAATTCCTGCGCCTCATTCAACAGTGGGCCAAGCGTGAATACCTCCAACTGAAAACTATCCAGTGCATCCTTCAGTTGATCCTTGACGTCCTTCATTAACTTTTTGCATTGCTCCGCCACAAGTTTGCCGATGTTCTCGGCCTCATCTTTGAGTTCGTCCTCAATGAGTGAAACTAGGTCTTTCGATTCGAAATCTTCATGAAAAGTGAGGTCAATCGGGATACCGAGAATCTTTGTCTTGATAGACGCAGTAGCCTCGTTTTGACGAATTTCTGCCTTAATCAAAGCGGTAGCGGAGATCTTTTTGAATCCCCGAACATCAACGCGAACCGACGCGCCTACGGCGACGTTCAACTCTCGGAATCCGCTCTTCCATTCAGCCTCGATAATTGCCTTTACATCGTTACCAAACGCGGTGCCATTGGCAGAAATGAATCCAGAACCGTCGAACCGAAACTCCGCGCTCGCCCTCCCCCGGATTGCGCTCAAATACGTGACCGTGACGTCGAGAGACTCAGACACGCCGGGCAGGTTTAGCCCAGGGAGCGGATGTGCTGGATCCAGGATTGCGGGGAACCGGATTGCGTCTGCGTCGATTTGAAACGACCCATCTAACTCAAACAGGGTTTTACCGCCAAATGGGCCATCAGCGGTGGGTATTTGAACGAACGCCTGAATCAACTGGGGCGACAGTCGACCTCCAATTTTGCCGCACTCCAGTCCGCTCAAGGAAAGTGATCCCTCAAACGTAATGCCGTTTTCCAAGTCCTTGAATGGGAACCGTACCGTGAGTGGACTGAGGGCGATCGTTGCACCTGTCTGGTCGGCCGCCGGCACGATTCTTGTGGAAACGGGGAGCTCCAGGAGCGCCGGCCCCGGACTTTGAACATCGATACTGATCGTGCTGAGCGCCATTACGGTGCCGGGAATGGGCACGAAAAAGGCTGGTATCGATCCGCTGGCGCCAAACACCTCCGCCTTACCATCCGACCCTATTCGAACGTCCAAACCAAAACTCAGAGTGCTGAACACTGGCAAGCCGGCAAAATCCGCGTGCAATTCAACTTTAGGCGGAGATTCGCGCGTAATCTTTCGAATCTCCACCTTCGTCGCTGCAGGAAGATTTGATGCAATCTCATTGGCGAGGCTAGTCGCCAACCCACCCAAGTTCGTATTGACCTTCGTTGTCACCTGCGAGAAATCCGGTACGATCCGCGGGGCGTCGCTCGGACCCTCGACAGTAAAGAAAAGATCGTCGGCAACCACTTCGATCACACCGTAATCCAGAACCGCCGATAACTTTGCCTTCGAACTGAATGGCGAAGTCGTCGCAATGGCGGTCGTAAACGTAATCGTGCCGTCTCCAATCTTGCGCTTCGTATTCAGCCAACCTGTCGCAAACTCAACGAGAAACGACTTCAGTGACTCCACCTCTCCACTGCGAAGCTGCTGGACGCGCTCATAGCCAGTGATGACTTCCTCAAGGCCCTGAATCATTGGTGCCGTCAGGGACGCGCCAGCGTTGGGCAAGGCATCTCTGACCGCCTTGATTTTGGCTTTCATCGTCGGCGGCACTGTCGCGATGCTCTGGAGTGATTCCGAGGCTCCAACGATCTTCTCCCCGATGCCAACAAGGCTCTTGATTCGAGTGAGGATGGAAGGATCGTTAGGAAGCGCATTGATGGCCTGCGCTGCGTTATCGACGACAGATTTGAGCTTTTGGAATTCGTCAGCGCCCTGCTGAATTGCTGTTGCAAGCGCAATCGCTTCGTTGACTATGGGAGTGTCAAGCTGTGCAAGAATCTCGGTATCCATTCGCCTGAGCCTATATTGGGAATTCCTGTAGCACGTCGGTACGGGACGTTACTTTATAGCTTTCGCCGTTAGCCTTCAGTATGTGGCAGCGATCCTTCAATCGGTCCACCTGAATTTAGAGCGGGCGGAAAAAATGAAGCTAGGGAGGGAGGAAGTTGAAGCAGATGAGGGCGCAAGCCAGTGACAGAAAGGCGTTGTGGGTTTGCGGGAGGCGATCGGTGCGTCGGCGGAGGCGGCCATGTTGATGCAGCCAGGACAACGTGCGTTCCACGACCCAGCGATACTTTCCCAGGCCGCTGCCATGCGGCGTGCGTCTCCGGGCCAGCACAGGCTGGATGCCTCGCCGGCGCAATGCGCGCCGGTGCGGCTCCGAATCATAAGCACGATCGCCTTGCACCCGCTTGGGCCTTCGCCGCGGACGACCTCGCTTGCCGCGCACCGGAGGAATGCCGTCCACCAAGGCAGTCAGTTGCGTGACATCGTGCCGCTGGGCTCCCGTGGCGGTCGCCGCCAGAGGAATGCCGTGCGCATCCACGATCAGATGGTGCTTGCTTCCCAATTTCCTGCGATCCGTGGGATTCGGCCCGGTGGCTTCGCCTCCTTGAGGCGCGCGGACGCTGCCGCTGTCCACCACCGCGCGCGACCAGTCGATCTGGTCCGCCTCATGCAGTTCCGCCAACAGCACCTCGTGCAGTTTCTGCCAAACTCCTGCTCGCTGCCACCGCCGCAGACAATTGCGACAGGTCTTGCCGCAGCCCCACCCCAGTTCGGCCGGCAAGGCGTCCCAGGGAATTCCGGTCTTCAGCACAAACAGAATGCCGCTCAGGATGCAGCGGGCGTCCAGGGGCTTGCGCCCCGGATACCGCTTCCGACGCCGCCGAGGCGCGGGAAGCAATGGCCGCAAGCGATCCCACAGTGCGTCATCAACCATCACTTTCGTTTTCATACTCCCTACTCCTGAACGTGTCCCTCAACTTCCTTCAGGAGCAGATTCAGCACCAATCCGTCATTTTTTCCGTCTGCTCTTAGTCAAGTCGGTACTTTGTTCAAAGTAATTCGATATCTTTCGGTCGAAGAAAGGCTGATTACAGTATCCAATTGTCTAAACTCCGACGCACATCCGCCAAGCACCTTGTACGCCACAATCCCCAGAGTGATAAAATGGCCATCGTCAAGTGGATGCCCCGGCTTTCTGACAATATAGGTGACTTGCCCACCCTGAAGATTGGAAGCCTGGACGCTCAATGTGAACCCATCAAACAATACTGTCAGAACACCTTCTGAAGGAGAATTCAAGAGCATCGGCACTACTGAGTCCACCGACGCAGGTTGCGCGTCAAATGTTCCAGTCTGCGGCGACAAGATTGATTTTACAATTCTAACCTTATAGTCTGTCGAAGCCATTTGCCTCTCCGCCGAGCTAGTGGTCAGGTCAAGCTGCCGAGACGGATCGACCTGTGAGGAGACCCCAAGGCATATCCTGTGACCGAGTACCCGCACGCATCGGGCGCCGCTTCGGATACACTGCCGGTAAGCCCATCAACCGCATCAGCCGCTAACATACGTTTCCGATTCGCCGCGAGCACCAACGCCGTTCGCCGACTGCCGTAGAACGGCGTCTTCGGGTATCGCTCGCCGATCCGCCGCGAACGGCTGAGCAACTCGCATTGCCAGGCCATGCCCAACACCGAATGCCCGATCGATCCGGCGGCGTTTCTGGTTAGCCGAACTCAACAGCTTTTTGCAACCACTCCACCTCTATCTTCGGCGAGCGATCTTCCCGTACAAATGGCGGGTACTATAGTGGACGTTTATGAGGAATGCGAGGAGCGATCATAATATTTCAAGTTTTTCCTATGGAATTCGATTACGCTCAAGTCTACTCGAGTCAATTGCCCGTATATGGCAGCATCACTTCTGGGTGCGGCGGCACTGAGAGCAAATCCGGCAAGTGTAGAACGATTCGTTGGGCAGCATGTGAGCCTGTTTGCGTTCTCAGTCGCAGGCACGGCTTGAGTGAATACGCCGATCCGGCTTCATCGTAAGGGCTCGGTCACTAACATTGGCGAGGATTTTGGGGCGTCGAAAGAGGCGTCCCGATTCGATCTGCTTCGGTCACATTAACCGAAAGTTGCTCCGATGTCTCGGCGTGTCAATCCAAGATCAGTAACTCTCGGCTCAAAGGAACTCGGCTCAACTGGCAAATTTTGCCAGTTGACGGAGAGGGTAGGAATTTCCGGGCTCTATCGTTGCTCCATCACCCTAGCTGCCATTGAGAGTGGAGCGGTGCTGCTTGCACTTGATGCCATGGCCTGATAATCGCGCAACCATCGCACGAGCCAAGTCGTCGAAAGAGTCGTGTGGACCGAGCAGTTCACTGGCAAAACTGTGAAAGGTATGGTAGCTGACGTTCGCGTGCAGATGATGCGTTCGCAGGTGATTTTTGAGCGCCGAGTTATAGCAAAGGAATAATACCGGCTCCGTTGGCGATGCTAACCGTCTCGCCTTTTCCAAGCCCAGCAAGGTTTTTCCTGTCCCTGCAGCGCCGTGAATAGCCGCGTGAAGCTGGTCATCCAAGAAGTCGATGATTCTGGCCTGTTCGCGGTTAAGCTGGACAAACGCCTCCTCGCGCTCATCGAGTGTTTGCCGAACCGATCGGACAATCGAAAGCGACGGTACAAGCACGTTGAGAACTGCGGCAGCTCGTTCGCGTGGACCTTCGGCATGCGGATGCTGCGATTGCCAATACTTAAACGCGCGCTGAATTGCTAAGGACGGTTGGACAATGTCTTCTGCGTCCAGCGTAATCTGCGGATGATAATTCATGGGCAGCTTCGTGCGGTCCACGACGCCGTCCGGGAACCAGACCGCGTGCCCGAAAAGAATGCCATCCGAGCGAGGAATGCGGTCCATCACTTCCCAGCGGATGCGAAACTTCGTGTTGCTCGCCTGCGCCTCGGGGTTGATCGATACGACCTGCCCAGTATTCCTATTCTTCTGATACCATTCGCCTTCGTTGCACCACACCTCTCCGCCCTTAACTTCGACAACAAGGACGCCCCACTGGGGATCGAGAATCACAAAGTCCCCCTCGCCCTGAGGGCCGACACGAGGCAGTGATTTCGCCTTTCCAGGGTTTAACCAGCGAAAGGAATGAATAATGGTGACTTCATCGGGAAGTGAGCGGAGCGCGCGAAAAACTCGTCCTTCGCCAAGGCTGCCGTGGAAGTCTTCTGGAGCAACGGGAATCATGCGGGCCATGGGGTGCTCTCCAGGTCGGCGAACGCCAACAGCGCCCTGCGTTGTTGCACCGCGCCGGTCTTAGTCAATGGCGTGCGTGTAACTCGGTGGTGACTACGAACTCCTCTTTCGGCGAGGGCCTTTGCGAGCTTTGGTTAGGCCAAAATAAAGCCTTTCATTTACCTCGCCTTTGTTCCAAATCTGAACTATTGAATCTTCGATGTTGTTGTCCAAGATGAGTTGCGCCTTGGATAGCACGTGACAGGCAAATTCGACTGCTTGGCTTGGCGTGAGGTAACAGTTGATCGTTTTGCCCGTTTTGTAAAAGGCGTTGCATTGGACGTAGGGATTGCCTTCCTTGGTGCCCTGGTCCTCGTGTCGCGCCAGAAACTCGGAAAGCAGCATACGACGATTTGCTCCTCAATGGGGAGTTGTGATTAATGTCAAACAAAGCCGACGAGCCCGCTTTGGCGTTCACCCCTCCTCGAAGCCGTAATTGGTGAACTTGAGGGTGTTGCAGTTTTCGGTGACGTCGCGGACTAGCTTTTCATCGGCCCCATCGCGCAACTTGGCGTGGACTTCCAAGGTGACTTCAACTTCTGCGCCGACCAGCGCCGTAAGGTGCTGGATCACCTCTTCGGCGATCTTGGAGGCGTCACGGCCACAGCGGATAGGATCGAGCCGCACCGTGCCGTGGAAGCGGTTGGGCTTGGGCGTTGTGTGCACATGCGGTTGGTCGCCATCCTCTTTGTCATCCGGTGGGCCGACGGTCAGGCCATCGTCGTCCAGCTTGGGATCTTTGACAACTTTCATTTCTTCCTTCGCCTTCTGCTCCGCTTCCATTTGTGCATGGGCGATTTCGGGTTTGACGACCAGAGAGGTTGCGTCGTCAAGTACGCGCACTTGGCCGCCAGCGCGGAGGCCCTTGTATTGACCCGTCTTCTCGTCCCAACCTTCGGCGTAGGCAAAGGTTTCACTGGTCCAGGTGAGGCGGTCCAGACCGTCGCGAATGGCGGCGATCAGCACCTGGTCGTCACGCAGCCGGGGGAGGTAGAGGTAGCGGGCCATGTACTCGCAGAGCTGGCGCACGCTTACATGCCGGTCCTTCTCCCACAGCGGGATGCGGTCCAACTCGTGCTTGAGGCGGATGCCGCCGAGTTGGGTGAAGAGCAATTCCTCGGCTCTAAGCTTCTTGGCGGCGCGGCCGGCGAGCGAATCGCCGCCTTTGAGCGGGATTTCACTCCAGGCGATGTTCCCCTTGGGGTCGGCCTGACCGGGGACGATTAGCCACTGGTAGCACTCGGGGATGCGGGCGTCGACGGTCTCGTCGGCGGACTTCCGCTTGGTCTCGGCCTGGCGGGCTTGGAACTGGTCGAGGTTGAGCGTTTCGCAGTCCTTGCAGATCGAGGACCAAGCCAAGTACTGCCGGGCCGCGTGCTCCAGCTCGCGCAGGCGGTTGCCGTCGGCGGCGAGGAAAACCAGCGTGTTTTTGTAGTTTCTGGGACTGGCGCCGCGGGACTCAAGGATGTTAGCCGCTTCTTGCCGAGCAGGACTTTTAGGATCATTACGGGCGGAGAGCGGATAGTCCGGCCCCAGGATCACCAACCGGGCCTCGCGCTCGTCAGGGATGTCGCTGCTGGCGCGGCAGGCGTGGACGCCGGCAAAGTCGCCCTTGGTGCGAGCCTCGTCCTTGAGCCGCTTCTCGATCTCGTCCCGCACATCGTCATCGTGCAACTGGGAAGCCCGATCGTCCGCCAGTCGGGTCACGGTCGGCTGGGTCGAATACCAGTACCGTTTACCGTCCACATAGAGATAGGTCGCGCGGTCGGTCAGGCGGCGAATGGCGTCGCCGAAGGTCGCCACCGTCTCGCCGGGCTGCACGCAGCCGAGTTTCACTTGCCGCTCATCCACGCCGCGGTTGGCGGCCCGCTGGGTGGGAGCCGAGCCAACGTAAACCGTCCGGGCCACGCGCCGGCAGGCGGAGTAACGCCCCAGGTTCGGGTTATCCCGATCAATCGCCAGCGGCAGGGAGTTTGCGCCGTCCACGTCCTTCTCCAGCACCGGCGCCCATTGGTCGTCCAGGTAGCGGGTCAGCTCAAACTGCACCAGTTGGTCGTCAATGGGCACATTGGCCGGCATGATGAGCAGGTTGGAGTCGTTGCGCTCCCAAAGCGAGTGAATCACCGCCGCCATCAGCCGCAGCACGCCGCGGGTGCGCTGGAATTTGTCGAGGGTGGACCAGTCGTTGTAGAGACGATCGAACAGCTCGGGATGAATTGGGTACGCCATCTTGATGCGGCGCTCGTAATCCGCCTCGCGGCACTCGGGCGGAAACTCCTGTTGCTGCGAGCCGTACAACTCCGAGAACGCCCGCGCCACGGCGTCACGGGCCACAAAGTTCTCGCCGGTGAGGGGCTGGAACAAGCGGCGGCGGACGATCTCAAAGCCCTCATCCGGGCTAGCAGGACGCCAGGAAGCTTCCACACGGCCCACGGCGTTCTTGAGCCGCGCCAGGGCTTCTCGGCCGCGTTCCCCGCCCACTTCAATGTCGGTCACGCCGCGGTCGGCGCGTTGGTGGGGGCTTTCCGATGCGGGAATGCTCACCACCAGCAGCGTCTGTTTGGCTGCCTTGACCGCCTCGCTCAGCGCCTGGGCGAAGGTGAATTGGGTTTCGAAGGTGCCGGCGGGAAGGTCGGCCCCGCCGTGGAGTTGGCGGGCGTAGGCCACCCACTCGTCGATCAGGATCAGGCAGGGCGCGTACTTGTTGAACAGCTTCTTGAGCGTGTCGCCGGGGTTGGTCGCGCGCTCGTCGTCCTCGCGGACCATGGCGTAGCCTTCCTTGCCGCCCAGTTGCCAGGCGATTTCGCCCCACAGCGTGCGCACCACTGTGCCGTCGGATTTCTTGTGGAGCTGGCCGGGCGATACCTGTGTACCGACGAACACCGCCCGCCGAACCTTCTTGGCCACGTCCACGCCAGCTTCCTTTACCAGCTCTTCGGCGCCGGGTAGCTCGCCGGCGCCGATGCCGGAGAAGAGGTGGTAGAGGGCCAGCATCGAGTGGGTCTTGCCGCCGCCGAAGTTGGTTTGCAGCTCCACCACCGGGTCGCCGCCCTTGCCGGCCAGTCGCAGCAGCGCTTGTGAGAGCAGCCGCCGCAGCCCCTCGGTCAAGAAGGTGCGGCGGAAGAACTCGGTCGGGTTTTTGTATTCGTCGGAGCCTTCGCGGTTATAGACCTGCCACAGGTCGGCGGCGAACTCGGCTTGCTGATACCGGCCGGAAGCCACATCGGGGTGCGGCGTGACCACCTCCCGCCACGGCTTGAGACCGCCCTGGGGCTTGCCCTCGGTCGGTTGCGACGACGCCTTGCGCATGGTGGAGCGGCGCTGCTCATCGAACACCACCCGCATCAGGTCCATCCGCATCTGGCCGATTTCGCCGGCTTGCTCGCCCGCCGAGACGGCGTGGAGCAGTCGCTCCATCGAGTCGAGGGCGCGAATCGCGTCGTTGCTGGAAATTTGCTTGTTATGCGCCCATTCATTGCGCACCGTGCGCAGTTCGCTGACCAGGCTGCGTTCGGCTTGCCCCAGGGAGTGGCGGAACACGCTGTTCCATTGATCCCACATGGCGCCAAGCAACACCTGCGGGTCTTCCCAGTGCAGGTTGCTGGAGGACTCGCGGCGCCCGTCGCGGATCATCTTTTCCCAGTTCTCGCCCAAGTGCGCTTGCAACTCGCGTTGGCAGAACGGAGATAACCCTTGGGAAAGAATCTCCAAACCTTTGCCAATGCGTTCCCGGTTTGTTACGGCCATGCTCGCTTCCCCTCTACATCAGTTCGAAAAAGCTTTCTTCACCCACGTGCGGCAAATAGGCGCTCGCGGCGGAATCAAGCGGCATGCGAGGAGCGTGCAAGGAAACCCACCTGTCGATGCTCCCCAAATAACACCAGCGCTCGACCTCGTAGAGCCGCTCGTTTTCGTCACGCAGCGAAAACCGCAGCATCGGCGAGTAGGTCGCGTGCCGAATAATCCAGTCGAGATGGTCTTGACGGTTCGCCGCCGACATGCCTCCCACGAGCGCGTCGAGCAATCCGACGCGGTCCGCGGCGCTTCCGTCTGTGGCGTACACCACGAGCGCGTCCTTTTCGATTTCCACAATCGTCGCGGCATGCGCCAATTCACCCGCCCGGCGCGCGAGGAATTCTTGCTCAAACCGTTGCACGCGCGACGGGCGGATCTTGCGCACCGAGACCAGTCCGTCTTCAGGTCGTTCGTGGATTTCCAAGCCGTTGGGAAGCCGCTCGACGGCCACGCCGGCGCCGCCGGCGCGTTTGGTGCACCAGAATTTCGGCTTGCCCGTCTTGGTTTTGCCTTGCATGACGAAGTAACAGTCGCCGCGCCGATTGACGTATTCCATGGCCATGTTGGAACCTCCCTTCCGGTGCACAAGCACTCCTTCCTTCAAAACATTTCGCGTTGTTGATCGGGAGCTTGACTGCGCTGGGAATGGGCGAGCTTGGAAAGCTCGGGCCAAGCGATCACGAGGCTGTTATACGCCAAGGCTTCGTCGGCCCACTTCTTGCGTTCGCAGATCGCGTAGAGGCGATAGGCGAGGTCGCGGGCGGCGTCGGCCAGGCCGCCCAAGCGATTCATCAGGTCAGCGGCTTCCGACTCGCCCTTGGTTTCCAGCGTCTTGATCAGGTACTGCGTTGTTTCCCAGACGGTCAGCCGGGCGTCGGTCGCGGGGTTCCAGTTGTCGGGAAGGTTGTCGCGGCCGACGAGTTGCACCTTGCCGCCGCGCGCCGCGATCACCCCGGCTTCGACCAGACCGTTGACCGCGGTGTTCTTGGCCTTGCTCAAGGTCTCGGCCACGCCGAATTGGCCTTCGCCCATGCCGAACTGCTCGAACCAGGCCACGGCCCAGCGGGTCTCGGCATCGAACTCCCAGGGCAATCGCACGTTCGCTGCCTATGGCCTAATGATTGCATTCCATCCGTGCCGGTCAACTCGTGAGGATGAAAGCGGTTCTTCTGGCACGGA
>JAANMU010002772.1_pt1 | contig 12383 bp, 9 predicted proteins | sample 7279701 | NCBI WGS metagenome assembly JAANMU01 (sample SAMN14094539, study PRJNA606508) | bioreactor metagenome | isolation source: A lab-scale SPAN reactor treating ammonium-rich wastewater day 57 | place: Ireland: Galway | collected 2017-03-13 | reverse complement strand
CGCGATCCGGCCGGCGTGCAGCCTGAGCGTCCGGTCCATGGCGCCGGCCAGGCTGGCGCTGTGCGTGACCACGACGAGCGTGCTGCCGTGCTCGCGGTTTTAGTAGTTCCGAATCTTGGGTTCAATCCGCCTTTATGATAAGCCGTCCATTTTACAGTAGTGCTGTCGGTGTTTACGGTAAAAGTTTCTCCGGTTTGTTCAGCTACAGCCTGCTCAGTTGCAGTGGTAACGGTATCGGTTTTTGATTCTTTACAAGATACAGCAACCAGAACTGCAGAAAGGGCCAAAATTGATAATTTTTTCATTGTATAAATAATTAGTTGTTAATTCGGTTGCAAAAGTAGCCTAAGGAATCGGTCCCCAAATTGATGTATGATAAGAAACGCTCAGGAATTTTTAAAGTTTACATAAAAGAACCCGCAGCATCTTCCAGTTCTTCAACCCGTTTCCGAAGGATTTCTTTATTCGCTTGTCTCCGTCTTTTCGATCCATTGAAGCGTGCTTTTGTCCAGCGGAATCTTGTGAATCTCAGTTTTCCGAAATGATGCTGAAGCACATAGATCATCATTCCAATGGCAGCAATCGAAATCAGACCGTATATTTTTTTGTTGGCGACCAGGATCGCATTGAGCTGTAAACTTTTATAGCCCGACAGCACCATTTGCGGTGACATCAGATTACCGTCCATGTAGACGGCGAGATTATTCACGCTTTGCCACTGGAACTGATACTGCAGCCAGGAGAAGAATGAGGAAAATACAGCCGTAGCCACAAAACTCCGGAAAACCAGAATAAGCCCAATCGCCTGAAGCATTTCTTCCATCTCCAGTTTGTCCAGAATATAAAACCAAACAGCGATAAAGAGCGCACTTAAACCGTAACCTTTCAGAATCATAGGCAGCAGCCAGCTTTCGTAGTTCAGTTCCGAAACCATCATAAAGTACATCATCACGGTATTCAGAAAAAACGCCGCAAAACCGGAGAAAATAAACATCTTTAAAGGTCTTTCATTTTTAAACCAGTAAAATGCAACCACTCCAGCCAGAATTACCCCCGGAACCATCATCAGATTCAGCGAAGCATTGGTTATCATATCATAGCCCAGAATTCCAATAGTATAGGTATTCTGCAACGAACCGGCGCCCAGAAATACACCGGTGAAAAGCAGCATTAGCAGACCGCTCTGGACGTTGCTTTTGGTGAAAATTCCGAATGAAACATAACTTCTCCTCAGCGTAAGCTGCCTCAGGGCGAGCAGTACAAAACTGATGAGCGTTCCCCAGAATGAAATACGGATATGTTCGGCTTCAAACCAGTTCAGCGTCTTGCCGAATGACAGAAAATAGGACATGAAGAGAAAAGTGGCGGCAAAAAAGACCGTGCTCAGCCAGTCGATCTGGGAGAAGGGCATTTTGCGGGCAAACCGCTGGTTGTGCTGGAAGATCACCACAATCAGGATCATAAGCAGACAAATGCCTGCAGTCAGCAGATGAGCGTATTGCCAGGTTGTATGGTAGGCGAGTTTGGCCAGATAATATCCTGAAATATTTCCTGCGATAATAGAAAACGGATAAAAGACCGCATAAAATTTACCGCGTTTTCCGTCCGGACTCAGAATAAACATCAAAGGCAGAATGAATTCCATCATCATGAACATTTTGAAGAATCCCATAAGGAATGAAGCGGCCACAATAATTTCAGGGACTTCCGTTGTACCAATCACGAAGGACAGCAGCGCGGTTACTGCCAGCGAGACAATCATAATCTCCTTAGTGCGGAAACGCATTTTCACCCGTAAAACCAAAGGCATCGAGGTTGCCATTCCGATAAACGATGCAAAATTAGCCATCATCATAAACTCCGGCATGATGCCCAAATCGCCTACCATCAGGCTGATGTTTCCCGTGTTCACAGGATTGATGGACATAATGAGCGTGGTAAAAATAAGGATGAGTAAAAGCTGTACCGGTTTGGGAACCCAGTCTTTAAACAGCCCTTTGTTGTAATCAGACATTTATTTGGTTTTGTTTACGGTCACATTCACGTTCATCCCTGCACGCAGCTGATCCAGATCTTCTTTTCTGTTAGCTGAAGTAAACTCAATCCTTACCGGAATCCGCTGCTGTACCTTCACGAAGTTTCCTGTAGAATTGTCCACCGGAACATTGGAATATTTGGATCCCGTTGCCGCCGAGATGGCTGTGACTTCACCTACAAGCTTTTTTCCGCCCAAAGCATCCACAGTGATATTGATTTTTTCACCGATTTTCACACCGGGCATCTGGCTTTCCAGGAAGTTCGCGGTCACCCATTTCTGGCCGTTCAGTACAATGGTTCCCAGTTGTTGTCCGGGTTGCACCAGCTGCCCTTCATTGATGAGTCTTCTGCCCATAATCCCGTCGTAAGGTGCGGTAATTACGGCATAGGACAGGTTGATTCTTGCCATGTCGAGCATGGCAGCGGTTCTTTTGATTTCCGCATCATTTACCCCAAGGCGACTTCGGGTTTCACCGGTGGCAAGCGATGCGGTGTTTTTCTGGCTGATGAGGGTTTCATAGGCGGCGCGCGTGGCATCGTATTCGGTCTTTACCTGATCAAACTGCTGTCTGGTCACCGCTTCGGAAGCCAGAAGGTTTCTGTACCGGTTCAGATTCTGTTCGGCATTCCACAGTCTGGCTTTCGCGCCCGCAATATTGGCATTGGCCACATTCACGTTATTTGAAACTGTATTCACGGCAGATGAGGTAACATTTCTCGAAGCCAGCGCATTCTGGTAGGCTGCTTCTGCCTGCGCAAGCTGGGTGCGGATTTCCCTTTCATCCAGAATCACAAGCGTGTCACCTTTTTTTACGGCCTGGTGTTCGTTATATTTAATCTCTTTGATATATCCCGCCACCCTTGTGTTCACAGGATTGATGAATTCTTCTACCTGCGCAGAGTTCGTGAAATTATCTTCGTTCAAATGGAAATAATTCGTAACCAGCCAATAAAATCCGCCCACTGCAACGGCGAACACGAGGAGATTGATGACGGTGGTTTTCACCCGGTTGGATTTTTTCTTTGCTTTTTTTGAAGCGGTGTACGCTTTTTCCACACCCGGTGTGGTGGAAATCTGTGTTTCAGTTACTGACTGAACAGGTTCTGTAGCGGTATTTTTTTCTGACATCTTAAGTAGTCTTTATAAGGTTCCTGTAGTTTTTATTAAATTGTAGTACTGGTACTGCACGTTGATTTCGCTGTTGGCGTACTGAAGCTCGGCTTCCAGTTTGGCGTTCGTGGCATCGGTCATATCGGCCTGAAGCGCCAGTTGGTTCAGGTATTTGGCTTCAATGATTTTATAGTTTTCATTCGCCAGTTCTTCGCTTTCCTTGTAGAGCTTTGCCTGTTGTACTGCTTCCCGCCATTTCAGATATGCCGCATTGGTCTGTACATCGAGATTCTGCTGTTGAAGGACGAGAACGTCTTTGGCCTGAGTCAGCTGAAACTTTCCGAGCTGTTCTTTTTCTTTGGTCTTATACAGGTTGTCGATGTTGTAGCTGATAGAAACTCCCGTTTGCCACGTATTGGTGTAGAAATCCTGCGCAGGTATTGTACTGGTCACCGGTCTGGCCATGCTGTAGCCGCCAAAAGCCGCGATGGTGGGCATTTTATTGGTTCTGATGATTTCGATGTTTTTACCCGCCATCTCGATGCCGGTTTGGGCCGATTTCAGAGCGGGGTGGTTCTGATGCGCCAGCTCCTGATAGTACTGCAGTTCCCGGGATTCACCCGCATCACTAAAAGAACCGGAAGGTTTAATAAGGACATCGGGTGCAAGGCCGATGGCGGTGGCCAACTGGTAGTTCAGCGCGGATCGGTTATTGTCCAGAACCAGAATTCCCTGTTCCAGATTTTTCATTAAAAGTTCCCCGCGGATGATTTCATTGCGCGTCACCATGCCCTGTTTGTAAAATTTCTTTACGTTATCCAGCCTCTGCGTAGCGAGTTTGCGGTTGTTGAGGTACACGTTTTTCTGGTTGATGATTTTCTGGATGTCCAGATACGTCGACATCACCAGAAATTTGATGTTCTGCGCATCTTTCTCATGATCGAGTTCCGCGAGCTGTTCCCGCAGTGCTGAGATTTCAATGGATTTTTTTACGAGTCCGCCTTTAAAGATCAACTCAGAAGCCTGCACACTGTAAGTGTTGCCGAAATGCGGCATGTTGATGGTGGCTACTTTAGACAGGTCTTTGTCCAGAATCAGCGCATCACCAAGATAAAACGCGTTGGCGGAAGCGGTAATAGAAGGCAGTTTCTGCAGTTCCGCGATTTTGGTCTGCTGTCTGGCGATCTGTATGTTTTCTTTCGAAAGTTTAAGTTGGGTATGGTTTTCCAGAGCCAGCTGCACCACTTCCTCCAGAGTCATGGTTCGCTCTGTAAGCTGGGCGTTGGCGGTGGAAAAAAACAGACTCAGGACTACCAGAGTCATTTTATTTTTTAGGATCATAGGTTCCGTGATTTTTAACGGGACAAAGGTACTTCAGCAGCACACCCGATAAAATGACGGAAAGAATGAATGAAATGTTCAAAAGTAAGATTTAACCCCGGAAACGTTTTCGATAAGCGTTGGGGCTTTCGCCGGAATGTTTCTTGAAAAAGTGTCCGAAGGAATACTGGTCACTGAATTTCAGGTTAAGTGCAATCTCGTAAAGTGACTGTTCTGTGGTGGATAACTGAGCTTTGGCCTCCTTCATCACAAAAGCTGCGATGATCTGTCCCGCGGTTTGTCCTGTCACCTCTTTTAGAACAGCGGTAAGATGTCTGGAAGTAATAAACTGCTTATCAGCGTAGAAACTCACTTCCCGTTCCTCCAGATAGCATTCGCCTACGTTTTTAAGGAACTGCAGCGCGATTTCCTGCTTTCTTGAAATTTTATCTTTGGAGAATCTTGAGGCATGGGCAATCATATCGCCAAACATGTAAACAGTTGAAGAAAAAAGGTGACGGATGATTTCGTCGTGGTGCGCGGAGGGTTCCTGTTTCTCCAGCACACTTTTCAAAAGATCGGTAGTTTTCCAGATACTGTCGAAAGGCTGCCGCTCCAGCCGAAAGTGGCGCAGGAGTTCGTTACGGAAATATACGAAGGCATTCAGGCGGTTGATTTTCAGAGGCAGTTTTTCGGTGTATTCCCGTGAAAATGCGACCAGCAGCAATTCCAGATCATCGCTGATTTCCAGAATTTCATAGACCCGGCGTGAATCGATGAGGGCTACATAATTTTCGTTCAGTTCAATCCTCTCAACGTTTTCAGTATAAACAACCCGTCCTTTTTTCAGGATGAAAAACGCTGGATTTTTAGGGTGATAGGGATATCCGATTTCAATATAATCGAAGATGTTCTGCGCGTCAAATATCTTTATTGGGTTTTCCAAGATCGGCATTTTAAGCAAAGTTAAGAATTTAGCCCAGAAGTCTTGAGAGCGGTCACTTCAATCCTTCGATCCCTCCAGGGTTTGGGTCATGCCCAACATTCCGTCCCACGATGCCTGTTTCGCCCGAAGGCCGGATACCGGCTCCATTAGACTGTAACCTCAAACTCGACCTTAACCTTAACCTCTCCAAACAAAATATTTTATATTTTTATCACGGATAAATATCCTTACTGTATGAACATCAATTTTCAAGACCCGTGGGTGCTGGTCCTCAACATCACCGTAATTGTTATCCTTACGCTGCTGATTATTCCGACCTTACTTAATACGAAGGAAAAATTAGGGGTAAGGCTTTCGTTCTCGGCCATTTTTATCATTGTTGCGGTAAACTGCATGGCCAATCTGGCCCTGTTTTACACTCAGGATGTGGCTTATTTCGATTTTCTCTTTCTGCAGGCGTTTATTCCATTACTTTTTGGTCCGGCCATTTATTTTTATGTGCTGCTGAACAATGGCGGAGAAATCAAAAGAACCTGGATTCATTTTATCATTCCTTTTTTGGCCATTCTGTACGGAATTTATCATGTTCAGATGGATGAGGGAGATAAAGTGCGGGTTTTCCGGGAAGTGAACGCGGCTCAGAATCTTTCGTACAATATCCTGAACACACTGGTAATGAGCATCCCGCTGATCTATTTTTACTTTTCAAAACGCTATCTCAAGAGTCTGCATATTCAACCTGCCGATCCCCTGGCTATGCTCAAAAAGATCAAAATCCAATGGTCGCACGAATTCATCAATCTTCTTCTTTTCTGCGTTTTTTCTTTCCTTGTGATTATGATTGTTGCTACCTACTTTTATCAGGTACCGCAACCTTACCTGGATCTTATCGGGATGCCCATTTATTTTCCGCTGATTTATGCGGTGATCGCGGTGCGAAGTAATATGATCTCGAAACAGCTGGAAATGCAGTACGCAGTTTCCAAAGCTGAGGAAGACAACCGGCTTCGCGACCAGCGCATCGCCATTTCGCGGGACCTTCATGACAATATAGGCGCCTATGCCACCAGCCTGATTTCAAAGATCGACTATCTTGCGGTGGATGAGAAAGCTGGGAAGGGAGCACTGGACGACCTCCGGGAACATGCCGAAAGTATTCTGGGTCTGCTGCGGCAAACCCTCTGGGTGCTGAACAATGACACCATCACCGTAGAAAATTTTTATGATCATGTAAAGCAGTACGCGATGAAAAGCTTCAGAAACAGCGGCATGACCCTCCGTTTTGAGGAGGACATAAGGGACAACCGGATTCTGCCATCAGAAATCACCATTAACCTTTTCAGAATCCTGCAGGAGGGCCTGCAGAATGTCATGAAACATTCCGGTGCCACCGAGGCCGAGCTTCATATGATCTCCCGGAATACGGTAAGAATCAGTCTGCGGGACAACGGAAAGGGATTTATTGCGGATGATCATCATGAAGGCTATGGGCTTGGAAATATAAGGGGCAGAGCCGCAAAGATCGGCTTTACTGCAACACTGTCATCAGAGGAAGGTAACGGGAGCATTCTGGTTCTGGAAGAAATACGCGCAACCGCGTATTGAAAGCCGGAAGTCCTTTAACTAATTTTACATCAAAAAGATGAGACTGGCAATCGTCGAAGACAGCTTCCTTAACCGGAAAACCCTCAAGGAAAAGCTTTTGCCTTACGCGGAAGTGGAACTCGTGCTGGAGGCAGAGAACGGTGCTGATTATCTGGAAAAACTGAAAGAACTTGCACCGGCTCAACGTCCGCAGATTGTACTCATGGACCTGGAGATGCCTTTGCTGGACGGGATCTCGGCTATTTCAATCTCAAAAGTTAAATATCCTGAGCTCAAATTTATTGTGCTCACCATCTACGAAGATACCGACCGTATTTTCGAGGCCATAAAGGCGGGTGCCAACGGCTATCTGCTGAAGGAAGACAAGGCCGTGAATATTGTGGAAGCACTGGAAAGTGTGCTGAATTACGACAATATCCCCATGAGTCCGGCCATTGCGCGAAGTGCCATGCGTCTTTTATGTGAAGAAAACCGGCCCAACATCACCCCTTCCGAAAGCCAGCTGCTTTCCGAGCGAGAAATGGATGTCCTGAAACTGATGGTGAAAGGGCACCGCTATTCCGACATCGCCGCACAGCTCTTCATCAGTCCCAATACAGTGCGTACTCATGTGAACAATGTGTATAAGAAGCTTCACCTTTCGTCGAAGAGCGAGATGATGGAGCTGGCGCGTAAAAATAACTGGCTGTAAGCCGCTTAGGGGTGATTTGCAGAAATACGCTCAAAAGCGTATTTTTACCTTACACCAGTTTGTACATCTTTGTCCTGAGTCATCATGCCGGAAAAAGAAGGCCGGAAAGAACCACTGAAATATGAAAACAGCTCTCCCCACGTCCTGTTCAACTCACCTAAAACCCTCTGGGTGCCGTAGATTATATGAATTGCGGCTGACCAAAGTCCTTGGCTTACGTGCGTTATTCTTCGTGTTTTTATTTGCGTTCCCTGTTCTACAGGCACAGAATCTTTCTGAGGTCATCAGCAACCTAAAATCGGAACTCACCAAAAATCCTGACGATAAGAAACGCGCATCGGTGTATGCCGATCTCACCTGGTATTACGCCAGTGTTTCTGTGGATTCTGCCCTCAACTACGGTAAAAAAGCCATTGCAGCCACCGAAAAACTTCAGGATTCCGTATTGCTTGCCCAGGTTCACAGCGATCTGGGAGCGGTTCATTTCCGTAATAATGATTTTAAGAAATCCGAACAGCATTATCTGAAATCCTATCAGATCCGGAAAAAGCAGAAGAATGCTGCGGGGATCGCCAAACTTAATAATAATCTTGCTTCCGTGTACCAAAGCAGCTTTCAGTACACCAAAGCGATGAAAATGTATCTGGAAGCCCTTAAATATTTCGAAGCAAAGGGTGATGCCAGAAATGCGAACATTACAAAGGCGAATATCGGGCTTCTGTTTGTCGATCTGAAAGACAATCCTAATGCGGTGAAATATATCGGTGAAGCCGTAAAATATTTTGAGTCTCAGGAAAGAAGCGTGGAAATCGAGAACAAACTCTGCGAAAATTACCTGAACCTGGGAAAAGCATTTCAGATGCAGAAAAAATATGCGGAGGCAGAACTGCAGTATCAGAAAAGTTCGGAGATCTGTAATAAAGTAGGCAACAAACAGGGTTTTTCGTTCGCCAACAGAAACCTGGGCAACCTGTATACCCTTCAACGAAAGGATTCCCTGGCCGCCGTAAACCTGCAGGTCTCTCAGGAAGTGCGCGAGGAATTTAATTCCAAAATCGATCAGGAAAGCAACAGTATCGACGTCGCGCAGCATCTCATTGTACAGGGAAAATATCCGGAAGGAAAGCGCATGCTTTTAAAAATCCTGCCGCTATTCGAAAAAGAAAAATCGAAGGAAAATCAGCTTTCCACTTACAAACTGCTTACGAATGTGTATCATCACCTGGCAAAGCCGGACAGCGCAGAGTATTATTTTGAGAAATACATCGCGCTCGATAATGAGCTCGTGAATGTCGGAGTAAGCAGCAGCACGGCTGAACTCGAAAAGAAATACCAGACCCTGAAGAAAGACAGTGAAATCCTTCAGCAGAAATCCAAAATCCTGAAAAGAAACGTGGCCCTGCTCTCGCTGGTAGGCGTACTGCTGCTGGGCGCAGTGTTCTACCGCAACCGCCAGCACCGCCAGAAAGCCGAACTCCAGAAAGCCATTCTGCACCAGCAGGATCTGGCCACCCGGGCGGTAATTACCGCGGAAGACAATGAGCGCAAAAGAATGGCCAGCCATCTTCACGACGGTGTTGGGCAGCTTTTAACGGCGGCCAACATGAATGTGAGCGTGCTGAATGACTATAAAAATGATCCGGAGAATTTTAATACGATCATTCACAGGACTTCGGGTATCCTGGCAGACGCCATCAACGATGTCCGTACCCTTTCTCATCAGATGATGCCTAACATGCTCATTAAAAATTCGCTTACCAATGCCTTAAGGGATCTCATTGAGAAAATCTCATCGCCTAAACTTACCGTGAACCTTCAGATTGAGGGGCTCAACAACGATCTTGACCAGAATATTCAGGTTACGCTCTACCGGATCATTCAGGAATGCATCAACAATACCATTAAACATTCAGGTGCTGATAAGATTGATATCTCCGTCATCCAGACCGATCATAGAATCACCACAGAAATCGCAGACAACGGCAAAGGCTTTGACCCTGCGAAAGTGATGGACAAGAGAGACGGCCTCGGACTTCAGAATATGAACGCACGCATTGAACTGTTAAAAGGGCAGGTGCGTATTGACAGTGCGGCGGGCGAGGGCACCCGAATCATCATACAAATTCCAACCGTTTAAAGGAGAGGCGTTATGAAAGTCGTTATTATTGATGACCATCAGATCATTATCGACGGGATTGAAATGCTTCTCGGTCTGGAGAAAAATATCTCGATCCTGAAAACCTATACCGATGCCTTTGATTTTCTTCACGAACTGAGGGCAGAGGAAATACATCCCGATCTCATCCTGATGGATTTAATGATGCCCACGATCAACGGATTTGAATGTGCCAAAATCCTTAAGCGGGATTTCCCGGCTATCAAAATCATTATCCTCTCGATGAACTGCGACCCGAAGACGGTTTATGAACTGACAGAAAAAGTAAAGATTGACGGTTATCTTTCTAAAAAAATAAGCCGCCAGGATCTGGTGAAAGCGCTGGAGGATGTACATTTAGGATATATGCACCTCAGCACCGAGGCAGAGACCGCGCTGAAGCAGTTTAAGAGCAAAGTCATCGATTATCCGGAAATAAAGCTCACGCTGCGGGAAAAGCAGATCGTGAAACTGATGATCGAAGGTTGTACCAATAAGGAGATTTCCACCGCTCTTTTCATCAGCGAAAGTACGGTAGAAACCCACCGCAAAAACATCTACCGAAAAACGGAAACCCATTCCGTTCCCAAGCTCATACAGGCCGTAGCTGATCTCGACCTGCTGGCCGACTGAGCTTAAAAAATTCTCACTTACCGTCCTCAAAATACCCACTGCCGGGTAGATCGCCGTGTGGCCTTTGCTCTACCTTTACCGCAACAAAAAACCCAAATGATGAAAAAAAAATCTCTTCTGTTTGCATCGTTTGTACTGGCAGGTTCTTTTGCGACTGCGCAACAAACGACTTTCAATGTTCTTGAAAAAGATTACGAAATTTCCCGCAAAGCCAAGAAAGGCTATCTGGGTGGTGTAGAAGCCAAGGAAAACGGCGGTTTCGAGATGGTGTACTTTCTGCCCTCGAGCCGGAGAAAAGTGAAGGTGGAAGCCTATACGTTCGACAAAGATGCCAACCTTACCAACACTATGAAAGACGAATGGGATGTAGAAAAAGTAAAGAAAAAATGGAAATTCTTCAACTTTAAAGGTGATGAATATACCACGACGGCAGCTTCTGTAAGCACCAACCTCACAGGAAAAATGATGTTCAAAAAGCGTGAGATCAAGGCAAAATACAACTGGCTTGCCGGGGATTACGTGAAGAGAGTGAAGTTGCTCGACCGCCAGAAACTCACCAGTGAAAACGGTGAAGAGTACCTCTTCAGTGGTGCGTACGAGGTAGAACGGGACAGCACAATTTACGCCCTGGCTTATCCTTATACCAAAGGTGCGGCCATGCAGAGCCTGGATCTGGTGAAGATTTCGAATACGGGTGAGTCCAGAAAAATAGCGTCCGTTGCCACGCCAAGCCCTGTAAAACCTATATTCTCCAAACCACTGCTCGATGAAAACAGCCGCGATGTTTCAAACGATGATTTCCCACGGGACTGGATCGTGGTTCTGGCACCTACCAAAATCTACGGCAAAGGCAGCGCCGGAAATCCCAATCAGCTGACTTATCTCCGGATTTCTCCGGAAGGAAATGTGAAAGAGCAGTTCAATTTCACGGCGCCTTCTGCAGGATACCGCATCCTCAATGCTTATGCAAAAGGAAATGAGGTAATACTGTACGGTATGGGCATTAAAAAAGAGGGCAAGTATGCCGATGAAATCTTAGGAGCCACTGTTTCTCCATCCAGTATGGATGACGATGAGCAGGCGGCGGCCAAATCTACCGGCGGTATGTTGGGCGGCCTCGGTAAAATGGCCAACATGGTTTCCGGAAAAGACGATATGGCACCGTCTCAGCAGTCGCTGGACAATGCTTTGGATGAAAAAAAATATGATGACTTCATTATCGCCAAGATTTCCGGGCAGCAGCTGTCGGTGATCAGAGCCACGCCAATGGCAGAACTGAACAGCAAAGCTGTAGCCGGACCGGATATGAAGAAAGCCCTGGAGTTCGACGGTAAGAAATTTGTGACCAATAATTTCCAGATTCTTAAAGATGGCTCCATGATGCTGAGTGTTCAGGATTACAAACCCGAAGGAAAAGGAATCGGTTTGCCTGGCGGTAAAATGCTGGGCGCGCTGGCCGGAGTTTCCACCAGCAGAAGCGGCGACAGCTACGACCGGATTTACAAAGGAATGTATCTGCTGCACTTTTCACCGGAGGGCAATCTTGTAAGAAATTATACGGTGCAGCTGGATCAGAAAAACAAAAAAGGATTTTTTAACAATTCACCCATACCAATTAGCATCTCACTAGCTAGTTTTGTTGCGATCTCACTATCAATTTCAGTTTCTTTCACAGCACCCTCAATAAACCGTTGTGTTAAATGACTAAAAAAAGCAGGCCCACAACTAACAATATCAGAGGAAACCCTTGTTAATTTTTCTTCAATTTCAACTGGAGTCGAAATAGTCTTAAATAATTCCGTAATTTTTCCTTGCCAATCCTCATTACAAGAAATTCCAAATGTTAAAAGTGTAACCCCTGCAAGTGCTCTATTTGTAATACTTG
>JAANMU010002767.1_pt1 | contig 12395 bp, 18 predicted proteins | sample 7279701 | NCBI WGS metagenome assembly JAANMU01 (sample SAMN14094539, study PRJNA606508) | bioreactor metagenome | isolation source: A lab-scale SPAN reactor treating ammonium-rich wastewater day 57 | place: Ireland: Galway | collected 2017-03-13 | reverse complement strand
ACGTTCTCACATTCTAATGAGGGGGCAGTGAGCATGAAGATCACGATTCTGGCGCTTGGCACGCGCGGCGACCTCCAGCCGCACGTCGCGCTGGGGACTGCCCTGCAGGGGGTCAGCTATGACGTCCGCATCGCGACCGCGAGCGCGTTCCGCGACCTGGTGACTGGGTACGGGCTGGCCTTCTCGTTGGCAGGGTGCGCATGGCCGGGGGGAGACTCGTTCATCAGCTTTCGGTGCTGGTCGTGATCTTGAACGGGATGCGGCTGCTGCGCATCCGGTGACCGGCGCGTGGCCCATTCTGGGTGCTTCTGGTTGCTCGGCGAAGAGAGTGCGTCGTGATCGGGGCCGGTCCCAAGACCGGTCCCGATGGCGTCCACCCAGCCACGCCCTGAGTCATGGGCCTTCCAGACCGGCCAGAGCCTCCTGCGCGGCGACGTAGCTGGGGTTGAAGCGCACTGCCCGCTGTAGAGTCGTCAGGGCTGCGTTGGTATCGCCCTGTGCAGCCAGTGCGAGTCCCTTATAGTAGTATGCTTCCTCTGTGGCTATCTTGTTCAGCACCGCGTCGGCCAGCTCAACCACGTCGCTGTAGCGGCCCACTGCCAGGTACGCCTCGAACGGCGCAAACTGGTACCACAGGAAGCGCCAGGGCAGACCCAGCCGCCGCGCCTGGTCAAAGGCGGAGGCTGCCTCCTCGTACTGGCCCAGCCCGGTGAGGCTTGTGCCCAGATTGAACCAGCCGTAGGGATCTCTGCGGTCGAGGCTCAGTTCGGACCGGGCCATCGCCGCGGCGTTGAGGTAGTTCGTCGTCTCGTCCATGTCCGCCCCGACGATAGACGCAACCGCTACCGCCTGGTCGGGGCGGTAGGCAACGAGGTAGCGCCGGTTGAATTGACGCCAGTACAGATCCAGCTCTTCATACGGGTAGAACCAGTTGGGCCGGCGATAGGTGTCCATCGCGATGAAGCCGCCGTCCGCCTCGGAGTAGCCCACCAGGGTCAGAAAGTGCGACGTCCAGCCGATGGTATCAGGTTCCGGATCGTAGCCACTCTCGACCATCACCGGGTAACCTGCCAGGATAAACCTCTTGAGCGTGTCGAAATCTCCGTTTTCGCGGATGAGCATCAGGTAACCCAGCGGCCTGATGAACTCGGCCATCTCATCGGGTCGGACGTTAGGGTCCTCAGGCACAGGCTTGAGCGCGCGTCGCGCCTCTTCCAGCGTGAACTCGAAGCCCCAGTAGCTCATCATCGTCGCAATGGAGGCCGGGCCGCAGTTGTTCACGCCTGTCTGCTGGACAAACGTAAAGCCCTCCAGCAGTGCGTCGGCCCGGCTGAGGTCGGCCTGCCGCTCGCGGTCAACGGCGCGCGCGTCGACAGGCGCAGCATTGGCCGGAGTGGCCGTGGGCGTGGGCGCAACAGGTACGGGTGTCGGCTGAATGTAGCCTCCGCCATTCCCCACGCCACCGCCGCCTGTGCCGCCGGAAGGCGCCGGAGGAAGCGTTGGCGACGGGGCAACTGGCGTGTCTAGCAAGCTGACAACAGCCTCTTCGTCCAGGTTCAGTTCAGGGGTGGGCACCTGCTCGCTGACGTCGATGTCAAAGATGATGGGCTGCAAGGCCTCCGGCGCATAGGCCATAATGTAGCGATCCGGCACAACCCGGCGCACAGCGGGCAGCCACATGTTGGCGGTCAGGACGCTGGCTGACAGGGCAACCGCCCCTAGCGCCACCCACCAGGCCCATAGCAGGCGCCTCTTATGGTGCCGGTAGCCTGGGTGATTTCCCCGGCGCTTCCGATAACTCTGCGTCTGAGGCAGAGGGCCCTGCCCCTTGAAGAAGCCCATGACTATTCGCTCAGTCCCTCGCACCCGGTAGCACGTCTGCTTCCGTTTGAGCTGCCCGGTCTTCCCGGTACGAGGTCGCTGGCGTGCCGTCGATGTAGGGAAGTGCGAACCGGACAACAGCCAGCCCGAACGTTACACCGCTGAACAACCGCATCCATGAATTGAACGAGCCAAGCCCATCGCCCACATAGAAGGCCTTCGGAAAGACGCTGCCGGTCAGCGCAGCCAGCCATGCGTTGGTGTCGCGGAAGCCCTGGCCCACCCCGGCGAGGTCACTAATCGCATGGGTGCCGCCATCAATCGCCATCGGCAGCAGCAGCACAATGAACGCCCAGACAGGCAGCGGACGGATGCGCCGCCAGCGGCGCAGAAACGCGTAGCCAATCGAAAGCAGCAGTGGGGACAGGTACATGTAGACCATCCGGTCCGACCATGCCACCTTCCAGCCCATCGCCTCGCTGCCGACGAAACCCCGCAGCGCAAGAAGACGCTCGCCATCGCTTAACCCGCTCAGGTTCATGGGCAGCTCGGCCATGCTGTACATCTGGAAGCCACCCGGCCCGAACAAGAAGAATGAGCGCTGGGCCATCTGGTGGCATAAGCCGCTGTAGACAAAGTAGATAGCGCGGGCCAAGCCTTCCCACCCGATCTTCATGAATACGGGGGCCAGGAAGGGCAGCCCATTGAAGACCACCAGCGCCACAATGACGATGCTCAGCCATAGCGGTACCGCAGAGGTGCGCTTCCGTCGTCCGGCTGCGACAGCGGCTCTTGCCTGTGCAACGACAGCGTCGGCGTCAGTCATGGCGTATTTCCTCAGGATGCGCCGGGTTCAGGCGCACGGTTGTGATTAGCGCGGACAAAAGTGACCACGCGAGCAGAATCGTACCAGTCCAGCCGGTCGATCCGTCCCCAGCTCGTCAGCGCGATGCGTGTGCGCATTCCCTCGCGCGGCACGCCGATGACCTTGAAATCCGGGAAATCGTCGATGGTCTGTTGAATGTCGGCCTTGAGCGTCGAGCAGACTTCTGCCTCCAGCCCCTCGCAGCCGTACCAGATGATGATGTAACCGTGCTCCAGGCTGTGGATGAGGTAGCCGTCCTCGACGGGCTCCTCGTAGAAGCCACGCCCGGCGGACTGCGCGTAGTGGTCCCCGGATGTCGGTGGATCATCGCCCTCGACCCTGACGATCGTGCCCTCTGGCTGGTGTGCCGTTCCCTGAATGGGGACGCTTTCCCCTGGCAGGGGTTGGAAGACCAGCCGTGCCCCTGCCACCAGCAGTGCCAGCGCCAGAAGGCCCCCTCCGCCCCACAGCAACCGGCTCTTCAATCTCTCGCGCTGCCTGCGCTCTCGACTCAATTCTCGACGTTTCACAGTCCCCTCACTTGCTACACTCGTGACAAGAAATGCCTATCTACTACGCTATTGTAGTAGATAGGCGGGGCCAGATCAAGCCGCGGTTTGGCCGGAGAGTGCGGGCTGAATAGCTCGCAGCGCTACAGAATGATCATGCAGGCCACTAGCAACACGGGCGCGCTCAACGCCAAGCTCCTCATGGAGAGCCTTGGTGATGGTTCGCGCTCACCCAGCAGATAGGCTACACGTGCCTCGGTCACGCTGAATCCGGCGATGGCAGCACCGGGCACATGCGCCTGCTGCTGGGCCGGGCGCGTGAGCAACCGGTGAAGTGCGCCGGCCAGGGCCGCCTTGCCAGCCTGATCGACAGCATACTGGTCGGCGTCCAGCTCCAGCTTGATTCGCTGAATTGCGCACAACTCGCCTACCACCGGCAGGAAGAAAAAGGCCGAGGACAGCGCATCGAGCAGGAGAATGCGAAGGGGATGAAAGTGCAGCCGGTGATAATCCTCGTGCAGCAGTACCGCACGGAGCTGGTTTCCAGACAGGTACTCAATAAGACCGGCGCTCACGCAGATGCGGGGCTTCATAAGGCCGTAGCAGAAGGCCTGGGGTTCGGGCGAGTTGATCACCACCAGGCTCCAGCGGTCGAGACCCAGTTGATCGGCAAGCGCGCGCATAGGCTGGGGAAGATCGGTCTCTGCCAGCGCGTGGAGCAGCGAAAGCTGCCGTGAGGCACGCAGGCTGCGCCGAACCAGCGCTACACCGGCAATCGCCATTAGGCCTGCACCCGGACCCATCAGCCAGCGAGGAGGCACACCGGGATGGGGTAGGAGCAGGCGTTCGCACAGCACGCTGAGGCTCAGGCAGGCAGTGGCAAGCGTGAGCAGGACGATTAGCCCGGTCTTACGTCTCATCATCCTCTCCTTCACCGGCCAGGTCTGCCAGTTGCGCAAGCTGTCCAGGGTCAATGTGATCCAGCTCCTTGGCAAACTGGGCCACAGCCACTTTCCCAAAGTCCTCAACCAGGGATCGAACAATCTCGCTGGCAATCAGCGCCTTGGCCTCATCGCGCGAGTAGACAGCGCTGTAGACGTAGGCCCGTCCCTGCTTCTTGGCCGCCAGCCATCCCTTGTCGGTGAGGCGGCGCATAACGGTCATGATGGTCGTGTAAGCCCACGAATGCGTTTCGTCGGTCAGCTTCTCGAGCACGCCCGAAACGCTCAGCGGCTGATGCTCCCAGACGACCTCCATGACGGCCAGCTCGAGTTCGCCGAAGAACCTCTGGAGACCTGTGCCTCTGCTTTGCCTGCGATATGGGCCGTATGCCATGGCTGCTCCCTCAATACTACATGGCTGTAGTATAACAGGATTGGGCATCTGCCACACAGAAGCCCTGACGATAGGCCAGGGCCTCCTTAGGAGAAGGATTTCACTTCACCAGTTATCAGGCGTTCAGGTCGGTCAGCATCTGGTCGTACTCGGCCCGGCTGATCTCGCCGCGTGCGTAGCGCTGCGCGAGGATCTCGCGGGCGCTCAGGACGTGGTCAGCAGGCTGCTGTGAGCGGCGGTCGAACAGCACCTTCACCAGCCACACCGCCAGCGCGATGAGCACTCCCCAGAACAGCAGCATCACCAAAAACATCATGCACCTCCTCTGGCGGTCAGCTCAGGTCGGCCAGCATCTGCTGGTACTGCTCGCGGGTGATCTCGCCGCGCGCGTAGCGCCGCTGCAAGACGTCGCGGGGCGAAAGCTCAACATGAGGCTCGCCCGCAAGAGGCCACCCGGTCTGTGCGGTCGGCGCAAAGCGGCGCACCGCCCATACAACCAGCAGCGCCAGCCCCGCGATCAGCCCGACCGTTAGCACCAGGTTGAGCAGCATCCCGATAAGGCCAAACGCGCCAAAACCACCAATTCCAAAACCGTGCATCATGTTGCACTCTCCTCCAACTCAGGTCCGTTACTAACGACTCTTATGGTAGCAGGGTCGCGTGAAGCCCGATTGAAGCGATCTTAAAGAATCGGTGAAGATGGTGGGGCGAAAGGCAGTGTCAAGGTGAACGTGCTCCCCTGCCCCGGCCCCGCGCTTTCGGCGCGGAGGGTGCCGCCGTGCGCTTCGACGAGGTGCCGGGCGATGGTCAGGCCGATGCCGCTGCCGCCCCCGGCGCGCGAGCGCGACTTGTCCACCCGGTAGAAGCGGGTGAAGAGGTGGGGCAGGTGCTTGGCAGGGATGCCGATACCCGTATCGCTAACGGAAATGGCGACGGTATCCCCGTCGCGGCGGGCCGCTATGCGAACGGTGCCGCCGGGCGGCGTGTACTGGAGCGCATTGCCAACCAGGTTGAGCAGCACCTGCCCGATGCGCCCCTCGTCGGCCATGACCGGCGGCAGCGCGGCGGGCACGTCCCTCTCAAGCCTGATCTGTTTGTCCTCGAGCTGGTGTCCCAGCCGCTCGGCGACGGTGTCCACCAGGGCACGCACCGCCACCGGCCTGCGCGCCAGCGTGTATGCCCCCGCCTCGACGCGGCTGAGCTCCTGCAAATCGGAGACCAGCCGCTGGAGCCTGTCGGCCTCGCGGTAGATGCGGTGGAAGGTCTCCGGTTCGGGCGGCAGCACGCCGTCGAGCAGCCCCTCGGCAGTCCCCTGGATAGTCGTCAGTGGGGTGCGTAGTTCGTGCGCCACATCCCCGATAAGCTGGCGGCGCATGGCCTCGACGTGCTCCAGCTTGGCCGCCATCTGGTTGAAGCTGAGGGCGAGCCGGGCCAGCTCGTCCAGCTCATCCGTCGCCAGATCGCCGGGCACCTGCACCCGTTCATCGTAGTGGCCCTCGGCGATGCGGCGGCTGGCGCGCATCATGGCCTGTATCGGCGTGACGACCTGGCGGGTGATGAACAGGCTGGCCACGACCGCGGCCAGGAAGGCCGCCCCAGCGGCCAGGATCAGCGCCTCTCGCAACGCGCCGCGGAAGCTGACGAAGAGGTCCGTGCCCATCATCATTGAGCCGCCCATCATCTGCTGCATGGCGGCCAGGTGGCGGTCGAACGCGCTTGGTGCGGCGAACTCGGCAGCCGTGGCCAGCACGACCACGCCGACCACGATCACGATCAGGTAGGACAGGAACAGCTTCCAGCCCAGGTGGCGGCGAATGATGCCCAGCATGTCAGGAGCCCTCGTCTTCAAACCGGTAGCCAACACCGCGCACCGTCACGATGAAGTCGTCGCCGCCCAGCTTCTGCCGGATGTGACCGACGTGCACGTCGACCACGCGGTCATCGCCGAAGTACTCGTAGCCCCACACCTTCTCAAGAAGCTGTTCGCGGCTGAGCACCCGCCCGTGATTTTCGGCCAGCACCCTGAGCAGGTCGAACTCGACAGCGGTGAGCTCGACTTCGTGGTTGCCAACCCACACCCGCCGGGCGTCCGCGTCGATGCGGAGGCGATGGAACGCCATGACCGCGCTCTCTGGCGGGCCTGCCTCGCCCTGTATGCGCCGCAGCGCAGCCTTGATGCGCGCCACCAGCTCGCGCGGGCTGAACGGCTTGGTCACGTAGTCGTCCGCGCCGACCGACAGCCCGACGATCTTGTCGGTCTCCTCCGTCCTGGCCGTGAGCATGATGACGTACACACTCGACTCGCGGCGGAGCTGCGCCAGCATCTCGATGCCATCCATGCCAGGCAGCATGATGTCCAGCACGATCACGTCCGGCGCGAAAGCGCGCGCGAGCTCCAGCCCGGCAGGGCCATCGGTCGCCGTGCGCACCTCGTAGTCTTCCGCCTGCAGGTAAGCCGTCACCAGGTCGAGGATGCTTGCCTCGTCGTCGATGACCAGAATTCTCGCGCTCGGCACGGTTCCCCCTCGTCTGCGTAATGACCCCACAGCCTGATTGTAACAAAAAGACGTGGGGCCGGAACCCAGCATCCGGCCCCACGGGTGCTGTCCTGCCGCGCCGTTACTCCTCGGTCATCTCAACGAAGTCACCGTGCCACGTGTGAGGAAACACCTGGCCCGTGTAGCCGTTGACGCTGAGCATCCCCACCACCTCGCCATCGCGCAGGATGTGCAGGGTATAGTAACCGTAGAAGGCGTCAGCGTGCTCGTCGGCTCGTGTGCCCGGCAGATAGGCATCCAGGTAGCGCTGCGCGAACTCAGCCGCCTGCTCAGCGGCGACGGGCATCTCGGCGGATACCTCGGCGCTGCTCTGCCAGCCAGAGCCGCGCCCCATCATGCCGCCCATCATGCCGTAGCCACCGGAAGCGCCCATCGGACTGTACTTGAGGTTCCACATCATGTTCGGGCCGTGCTCAGGGTAGACGGCCTCTGTCACCGGGTCAACCAGCACCTCCATCGCGCCGACGCCGGTGCTCTCCTCGACGATCAGGCCATAGGCGTGGTTGTCGAAGATCATGACCTCGTGCAGCGCCAGGTCATCGTTGCCAACCCGCGCCAGGTAGTCCTCGATGGCAGCCCGTGCGTCCTCAATCGAGAGCGGCTCAGCGTCTGCCAGGCCGCCGTAGCCGCTCATCATGCCGGAGCCCATCATGCCGCCCATCATGCCGTAAGGCAGTGTGCCGGACTCTGGCTGGCCGTAGAAGCCCCCCATCATGCCTGGCCCGTAAACGGTGCCGCCTTCGCCCGTCTGCCCAAAGGGAGCGCCCATCATGCCCGGCCCCATCATACCCGGGTAACCGGCTGCGCCGGTCTGCCGCAAGGCCATCGTCCACCCGATGCCGATGCCGCCCCATACCAGCGCGGCTCCGATCACCAGCACCCCAACCGTTCCAAGAACCCATTTCAGCGTGTTGCTCATTGCGTTGCTTCTCCTTCTCAAGCGAGCGGCAGCCAACGCCCCTCGCTTCGTGTGCTCGCATCTGACAGTTGCCGCCAGTATACGAGGTCGACTTGAAGCCCGGCTGAAGCGTGGTTAAAGATTCTGCAAAGGCCGGGGAAGCGCGCAGACGACCGCCTGACAGATGTCACCCCGGCCTCTGCGCCAAAAGGCGCAGCAGGCTCCTGTGCCATTGGCGCTGGTGAAGTGGCTCTCGATCCCTTACATTGGAAAGATGAGCACCGATCAAGGGAAATCTCACCTGGCGGCCGCATCACCCCCACCACGCGCGATGGCGGTTCTCTGGCAGTCGCTGCGGACGCTTCTCACCACTCCGCCCTTTCTGCCGTTGGCGGCATCCACGGCTGCCAGCCTGCTGCTGCTGTACCTGGTCGTGTTTCTGCAATCGGCGACGTTCGGCCTGTTCTTTACCGCCAGCACAACATCGTATGTCGTGGCCTCGATTACGCTGACCATCCTGATCGCGCTGCTCGGCGGCCTTGCCGCCGCCCTCAACCAGTCTTCAGCTTTCGTTCAGCTTCGCCTCAGCTTCGCCGGGCATACTTCTGTGATAACGGCAGCGCAGATTGTCTCTGGCTCCAACACCGTCGCAGCATAGATAAAGGGAGAACGGCATGGTATCTGGACATAAACGTATTCTCTGGCCCATCGGCGCTGGCCTGGCGGGGGCGATCCTCCTCACCGGCCTGTACTTTGGCCTCGTCTCGCTGGCCGAAAGCCCGCGCCACGCCCTCGATCTGTTCTGGGAAGATCGCTGGATCGTCGGCCCGATCATCCTCGGCTTCGGCGTGCAGATGGCGCTGTACGTCATCCTGAAGAAGCGGCTGTTCGTGCCCGTGGCCAGCACCGGCCCGTCCGGCGCGCTGACCGGGGCCAGCGGCGCGACCTCGACGGCTGCGATGGTCGCCTGCTGCGCGCACCACGTCACGGACGTGCTTCCTATCCTCGGCCTGACGGCGGCGGCCACCTTCTTGGCTGAGTATCGCATCGCCTTCATGATCGTCGGGCTGAGCATGACCCTGCTCGGCATCCTGGTGATGCTCGGCATCCTGTTCAAAGAGCGGCGCAAAGCCATCGACATGCTCAGGCCCGCCCCGGAGGTTCTATGAAAGCCCGTCTCTTGTTCCTGGCAGCGATTGTAACTGGTCTGCTGCTCGCCGCGTGTGGAGAGGCTGCCGCTATCGACGCGGACAGCCCCCCGCCTGCCGAAGCCAGCCAGCCGCCGGGCAGTGGCCGCCTTCCAACCTTTCAGAGCGACGACCGGCTCGACGAGCAGGGCGCGGTGACTGTTGCCATCGCGCCGCTCAACTTGAGCAGCCCCGGCGAGACGCTCGATTTCCAGGTTACCCTGGACACCCACTCGGTTGACCTGAGCATGGACCTCGTCGGGCTCTCGACTCTGACCACGGACACCGGCCTCGCCGTCGAGGCGCTTGCGTGGGACGCGCCGCGCGGCGGGCATCACGTCGACGGGGTGCTGTCCTTCCCGGCTGAAGTCGGCGGCCAGCCGCTGCTGGAAGGCGCTGCCACGCTCACGCTGACCATTCGCGAGGTCGGCACGCCAGAGCGCATCTTCGCGTGGGACTCCACCGAGTGATCACGTCGTGCCTGCGTGACCCAGCTGCTCACTGTTGGGACAGCTCGGCCTGGATGTCGCGCTGCTCGCCCGTCCACAGGGTCTTGATGTAAGCTAACACGGCCTCAATCTCCTCATCGGTCAGCGCCGTGCCGAAGGCAGGCATCTCTTTGAAGCCCTCTACGGATGAGCCGTCGCGGATGATCTGCCAGAGCAGATCGTCAGAGTGATGCCAGGTGTGGCCCGTCGCGTCGTGCGGCGGTGCGCCGAACAGACCGTCCGGGCCGGGCTGCTGCGGCGCGTCGGGATACTCGCCCTCGCCGTCGAGGCCGTGGCAGGCCGCACAGTTCGCGGCGTAAACGCGCTCGCCAAGCGCGATCTGCTCGCCAGGTGCTACCGCCGGAGGGACGCCGCGGGAAATGGTCACGACTGCGCCAATGATCAGCAGCCCGAACACCACAAGCGCAAGCCGCCGAAGCGGTGGACGCCTTGCCTGATTGCCAATCTCACCGGTCAACCATCACCTCCACGTCTGAATCGCGATACTGCCTTTATCTGAGTATATCGCTGTCGCATGGGGCAGACGCGAGCGCGCGCAAAACGACCCGACCTGCTCTACGCTGGGTGGCGCTTGAAAGGCACCCACCGTGTCGGGTATGGTCAAGGCTGCATCTGAAATGGACAGGACTCCAGAACCATGCGTAGCTTTCAGGGAGAAAACAAGCCGGTCTTTTGGGCGCTGCTGGCGCTAGGCGTGGCTGCGCTGGGCGCTGTGCTGTGGGCGAGCCAGGAGCGCTCGCGGGTGGCCGTCCAGCCGCCGCCAACCTCCGCACTGCCACGCTTTGAAAGCGCCGACCTGGACGTGACCGTGCTCGCGCCGCTTGTGGTCGCCGAGACGCCTCAGGCTGTCAGCCCCACTTCCCGCGACCCTGCGCCAGGCTTCACGCTGGGCACGCTTGACGGCCAGGTGGTATCGCTGTCAGACTATCGCGGCCAGCGCGTGCTTATCAACTTCTGGGCGACGTGGTGCCCGCCCTGCCGGTTCGAGATGCCCGCCATCGAGAGCGTCTACCGCGGCTACAGCGACCGGGACTTCGTCGTGCTGGGGGTCAACCTGGAGGAGTCGCCCCGCACCGTCCAGCCCTTCGTTAAAGAGCTAGGCCTGTCGTTCCCGATCCTGATGGACACGGATGGGGAAGCAGCCATGCTGTACGGCGTGCGCGGCCTGCCCACAAGCGTGTTTGTCGACCGGGACGGCATGGTCGCCATGCGGCACATCGGGCCGATGGACGAGGCGTTCATCGAACAGACGCTCGCCGGGATGCCGTGAGCGTCCGCGACACAGACCGGTGTCAGCGGCCCATGATGCTGCCGCCAGCCCGCTCCCAGGCGACCATCCCGCCCGCAACATCGTAGACGTTGGTGTAGCCGAGCCTGGTCAGCGTCTCCGCGGCGATGGCGCTCATGCGACCGCTGCGGCAGTAGAGCACGACCATCGCGTCCTGGTCGGCAGGTAGCTGGCCGAGGTTCTGCTCGACCTCGTCGTAAGGGATGGACAGATCCGTGCCGGGGATATCCCCCTCAAACGGGATATGGACGTTGACGAACAGGAAATCCTTGTCAGCGAGCATCGTCTCCAGCTCGCCGACCGTCACCTCAGTGTACGAGCCGTCCTCGACGGCCACTTCGCGGCCTGCCAGCCCGCCGCCGCCGGCCGGGGCGGGTGAAAGCGGCCCGCACGCGACGAGCAGCAGCCCGCCGGTTACCAGAGCCAGCAGCAGAGTGGTTTTGCGCAACACAGGCTTTTGCCTCCTTCCTCGCCATCTCATTCCAGCGCCAACTATGAGTATAGCGCCCTTGCCCACACGAGATGAGCGAGAAAGTGCGCCCCCTGCTCAGGCCATCTGGCGCGCAGGCGCGGTAGTGCGCCAACCCGCGAGCAGCCTGTCAGCCCAGCGCATGGATTGCGTGTAACCGTCTGATCAGCTCTGCCTCGTAATGGTGGCGGCCATCGTTGCCGGCGGCGGAAACCGCCCGCAGCAGGTCGTCACACGTGACGCGCAGCGGATCGTAGACAACCGCCGCCACGCACAGGTTGAGGTGTACCTCAGCGATCAGCACGCCGTCCAGGGCAAGCAGGCTGTTCCGGACGCGCATCGCGCAGCGCGGGCAGCCCATCCCCCATACAGCAAGTTGGGCAGCCATCGCGCCGGACAGCGCTTCATGATCCACAGGCTTCTCCAGTGGCTCAACGTGACAGTCATGCTGCTCATCCATCGTGCTTCCTTCCCCGGAGACATAGCGTTTCTTGAGCATCGTCAACCCTCCTCTTGTGGCTGACGCGGGAGACTGCGACTGCCACACGCTCCCGCGCCAGCCAGCTACCGACCGCTCATTCGACAACCAGTTTGCCGCGCAGCATGCCCATCTGGCAGGTGAACTCGTACTCGCCCGGCTCCTCAGGCAGGAACTCAACCGGCACGACCTCCCCTTCAGGCAGCTTGGCGCTCCTGCCAAAATCACCGAGCACGACCATCTCCGAGCAGGCAGCGGTCTCTTCGCGGCGGAAGTTAAGCCGGACCGGTTTGCCGTGCTCGACCACGATCACGTCTGGCGTGTAGCCGCCCTTGACCAGCACCATCGCCTCCTGGTAGCCGCTCGTCGTCAGTGCGGCGCGCGCCCCGGCCCGGCGCGGCCCCCAGAAGTACCAGACGATTGTGGCGATCAGCGCCAGGCCGATTACGATGACGAGGATATTCAGCGTTGACATTAC
>JAANMU010002755.1_pt1 | contig 12446 bp, 12 predicted proteins | sample 7279701 | NCBI WGS metagenome assembly JAANMU01 (sample SAMN14094539, study PRJNA606508) | bioreactor metagenome | isolation source: A lab-scale SPAN reactor treating ammonium-rich wastewater day 57 | place: Ireland: Galway | collected 2017-03-13 | reverse complement strand
ATCCATTCACGCCATCACTGCCGCAGGCTTTGAAATCAAAGTCGCTCTGTTTGTGCTTGCTTGTAGCATCAACTTCCTTTGGTAGGTGGCAACTTGGGTAAATTATGAAAATCGTCAATCCAAAACCGCCCCTTCCCCTGTCCGCTTCCTACAACCCCCTCAAATACTCCTTGATCAACGCGTAGGCGATCGCGCCCTCGCCCACCGCCGAGGCAACGCGGTGATTCGTCCCGTAGCGCACGTCGCCAGCCGCGAAAATGCCGGGGATGCTGGTCTCCAATAAAAACGGATCCCGTTCCAGGGTCCAGCCCTGAGGCGGTTTCTTGTCCACGATCAGATCGGGACCCGTGAAGACATATCCCTTTTCATCGCGTTTCACCAGGTCGGCGACCAACTGGCTTTGCGGGCGCACGCCGATGAACACGAACAACGCCGCAGCGTTACGCGTCTGCGCCTCACCGCTCTTCGTATTCCTGAAGACGATCCGCTCCAGCGTGTTTGCGCCCTTCACTTCGAGCAGGTCAGTGTTCAACAAAATTTCGAGTTTGGCGTTGTCGTTCATCGCATCCACGAGATATTTCGAGGCGGTCGGCTGGGGACCGCGGATCAACACCGTGACCTTGCGCGCAAACCGACTCAAATAGATCGCGCCCTGTGCGGCGGAATTCGCGCCGCCGACGACGAAGACATCCTGATCCCTGTAATTCATCGCCTCGGTGTACGCCGCGCCGTAATAGATGCCCGCGCCCGTCAACGTATCCGCGCCCGGCATCTTCAACGCGTGGAACGACGCGCCGGTCGCGATCAGCGTCGCATGAGACGAAATCTCCGTCCCATCCTTCAACCTGACGATCCGATACGCGTCCCTGACTCCGACTTTGACTGCCTCCTGCGCCGACAAAATTTCCACCCCGAATCGTTTTGCCTGCGAGACCGCGCGGCGGGTGAGGTCGTCGCCGGAGATGCCCGCCGGGAAGCCGAGATAATTCTCGATCCTCGGACTGCTTCCCGCCTGACCGCCCGGCGCGGCTTTCTCGACGACCAGGCACTTCAATCCCTCCGATCCTGCGTAGACCGCCGCCGCGAGCCCGGCGGGACCGCTCCCGATGACGACCAGATCGTAAAAAGGCAAACCCGCGCGCGTCTGCAAACCGACCTTGTCCGCCAATGCTTTCAAATCAGGTTCGATCAATACAGTTCCATCGGGAAAAAATATGATGGGAAGTTTCGTCTCGGAGGTCACGCCCTCCACCAGCCTGCGCGCGGACGCGTCCTTTTCGATATCCAGCCACTGATAGGGGATCTGATGCCGCGTGAGAAAATCCTTCGCCTCGTGACTCGAAAGCGACCACAAAGTCCCCGCAACGCGAATGCCTTCGTAGGGCAACCGAACGTGAATTCTCCAATCCTCCAGCAATTCATCCAATATCGGATAGAGTTTCTCCTCCGGCGGGTGCCAGGGCTTCATCAAATAATAATCAAGACCGACCTCATTGATGGAAGCGATCGCGGCTTGCGTATCGGCATAGGCGGTCAGCAGGACGCGTTTGGCTTGCGGATGGATCTTGATCGCCTCCGCGAGGAATTCCGTCCCGCTCATTTCGGGCATGCGTTGGTCAACCAGGAAGAGCGCCGCGGTCTCGTTGCGCTGTTCCATCTTCTTCAGGTATTCCAGCGCGGCTTTGCCCTCACCCATCGGCAGGATGCGGTAATCGGGCCCATAACGGGCGCGCAGATCGCGCTCCACGGAATTCAATACAGAGGGATCGTCGTCCAGCGAAAGAATGACCGGCTTGGGCATTTGTCCTTTTCTTCCTGTTTGCTTTCCATTTTGTTTTACGCTGATGCAGCCGCGCCCAGAATTTTACCCCGCGAATTCGAGGCAGGCATCCTCCCGACCCTTCGGAAAGCCCCGCGCAGGGAGACTCGTCCGCGCCCTAGAACCAGTCGCGTTTGTAGAAGATGTAGGTGGCGATGGCTGCCAAACCGACCGTGAGTCCGATGATCGAAAGAAAGGCGAACGGGTGATCCTGGGCGGGAAGCGTAACGTTCATCCCGTAGAACGAGGCGACGATGGTCGGCAGGTTGAGCAGGATGGTCAGCGCGGCGAGGGCTTTCATCACCGCGTTCAGGTTGTTCGAGATGATCGAGGCGAAGGCGTCCATCATGCTCGAAAGGATCTCCGTGTTGATGCTGGTCATTTGGATGGCTTGCTGGTTCTCGGTCAGCACGTCCTCGAGCAGTTCCTGGTCCTCCTCGTAATAGTTGAAGATCTGCGTGCGCTGGACGCGCTCCATCATCACCTCGTTCGAGCGGAGCGCGGTGGCGAAATAGGTGAGGCTCTTCTGGTACTTGAGCAGTTCCATCAACTCGCGGTTGCGCGTGGATTTTTGCAACTGGTCCTCGATCATCTCCGTCATGCGATTGATCTCGCGCAGGTGCGCGAGATAGCGCGTGGCGGTTTCGAGAAAAATGTACAACGCAAAGCGGTATCGTTTGCCCGTTTTCAACATACGGTACTTCCCGTTCGAAAGCACCCTGAACATATCCTTGTCGTATTTGCAAATGGTGACGACCATGTTCCCGCGGATCATGATCCCCAGCGGAATGGTGATGTAGGGAATGTCGCTTTCCGGCTGGCGGTGCGGAATGCGGATCAGGATGAAGGTGTAATCCTCATCCCGTTCCATGCGCGGCATTTCATCGAGATCGAGCGAATAATTGATGTAATCAACGTCCACCCCCCAATTGACGAGTTGTCCGATTTCCTCCGGCGTCGGGTCAATGGCTTTCACCCATACGCCATTCGTCATCGTATCCAGTTGTTCGAGCCCCTGCTCGGTCGTTTTATAAATGGCGAGCATGAATGCCTCCTTGCGTGAGATCGTCACGCAGGGGCTTGGCTCGCCTGCGTGACGTCATGGATGTTGCAACGCGTATTTTCCGCCCGTACTGGGCGGCTGACTTTCGGTATTTCCTGAATTACTCTCGTTCGTGTACATCGCATTTCCTTGCGGCGGTATTGTACGCCCGTTGGGGGGATTCCACAACAGCGCAAAGGAGGGAAGTTCGCGCGGGAAAAAACGCCTCTTTCCCAGCCGGAACCTGCCTCCTCCGCCCGCCCTCCCGGCGACTCTTACAATGACCCTTCCCCGCATCAACCCGTGCGTTGAAACACACTGCGGGATTTCGACTCACAAATTACGAACCAAAAAAAGAGCGGACAAGCGTCCGCGCCTTCTTTATTCTCCCTCGTCCGAGGCGGCGCCCGGCTGGTCAACGTTCAACACCTCCCCGTGCACGTTGATGATCACCTTGAACCCCATCATCCCCAGGTAGGCGCGCGCGTCCTCTGGAATGCCCGCCTTCATCAATTGATCGAATTGCTTGTCTATGTTCTTCAACTGCTGTTCGATGGCGGCTTTGGTGAACACGTCCTCCTGCCCGAGCATTTTGGCGGTCTGTTCGGAGATGACGCCCTCGCTGCCTTTCATTAGATCGGCGATCTGTTTCAGCACCTGCCGATCCACCTGCTCCGAGGGGATGTGGCGACGAAAACCCGCGTCGTTCACCACGTAACACGGTTCGTCGCCTATGAAAGCGGTTTCAGCGGGATTCCCGAACTCGTCCAGGACCAGGCCGGCAAAAAGAGGTTCGCGCGGCATCAGTTACTCTGCCTTCCCTCCACTGCCGCAAGCAGGATACCGGCGGCAATGCCGAGGCGGCGGTCGAGCGCGTGCGCGATGTCCATGCTGAAATCGAGGTTCAGTTCGTAACGGAAGAGGTTGAAATTTTGTCGCAGGTCCACGACGCGCGCCTCGCCGAGGGTAAGGTCGTAGTTTTGAGGCAGCCAGGAGCCGAGAAGGAAGCGGCGCAGCAGAGCCAGCCCCATGCTGTCCTCGAACAGGACGCCGATCTGGTTGTCGTTCGCGTCCAGCACCTGCCATTCGTCGCGCAGGATCGAACTCCATCCCTTGCGCCGCAACGCGCCCACCTTCTGGTTCATGGCGGTATCCACCACGTCGTAGGCTGCGGCGAAATCAATGATCTGCCGCGCCTTGACGCTCAACACCTCCTGCGATTTGCTCTCGTCCGAATATACGCGGATGTCCTCCCGCAGTTTGAACATCTTCTGTTCGCTGAACATCACGAGGTTCCCCGTCGGGTCGTAAAAGCGGAACTTGCCCGTGAGCGCGAATACCTGGCGTTTGAGCAGATAACGCGGATGTCGAAAAATGGGATTCATGATTCTCCTTGCGCAGACTTGCAGAGTAGGGCGGCATCCTACTCTACCGATTATATGACCTGGACCCGAGTGCCTTCCCCCGATAGATGGAGGTAATCCTCGTCGGGCGGGACGTTTGGCAGGGTCCAGCGATAGATGAATTTCGCCGCTTCCGACGGCAGGTTCACGCAGCCGTGACTGCGCGGACGCCCGTAATCGTTGTGCCAGTACGTTCCATGCAGGGCGTGTCCCGCACCGGTGAAGAACGAGCACCACGGCACGCCGGGCAGATTATAAATGTTTTCGAGCGCGTCGCCCTGGTTGGTCATGTGGATGGCAGGACCTTTGTGATACGTGAGAAATTCGCCTTTCGGGGTTTCAGTGCCGGGCGCGCCGCTCGAGCAGCGCTGCGAGAAGACCAGTCTCTCGCCCTCGAACGCGGTCACCATCTGGGTCTCGCGGTCTATGATAATGTGCTTTTCCTCCTGCGGCGCCTCCGGCGACAGGAGGGTCAGTTCATCATGGGGGATAAGTCTCATGGCGTGGGAGGGAACGTACAGGTGTCTCTTGATCTCCGTATCGTAGATCTCGTACCAGATGCTTTTTTCTTCGCGCGTGACGACGACCCGCGTCGCCCAGTGTGCGCTCCCGTAATAGACGCGGTAACCCCGTTCGGCATAGACGTAGGGCGCCTTTTTCGTATCAACGAACGGGATCGTGATCTCGCCCACCCGCCCGGATTTGGGGACATCGAATAACGGCTTTTGATAACGCGTCTCTACGGGAAGCACCCAGCCTGAATAGGTGTAGCCTTCGTCGTTGACTCGATACCACACGCGATTGAACGGGTTTCCCTCCTCGCCGCTTTCCTCGATGGCGGTGACGTCCACCACGTTATCCTTTCCAAAGTGGTGGATCTTGTTCGCGTCGAACGAGGGCGCGTCGTACAGCGGAATGCCGCTGATGGTCATCAATCCCTGTTTGATATTGGGGGAGGCGAGCGCGCGGTCGAGTTTCAGGTCGCTCAGGGCAAAGGCGAGCGAACCGGTGGTCGCCAGTTTCAAAAACTCCCGGCGCGACAGTTGAGGGTTAAGCATGGTGATAGTTTAACTGGAAATTGGGAGGATTTGTTCCGTTATAACGTTTTTCTTACCTTCGCAGAACGCCCCGAAGGGTTCCTTGAAAAACGTATCGCGTTTCTGAATCCTTCGGAACCATTGGCTTGTTTCCTATTCCACAATATCCACTCGCGTTCCTGCGTATCCGTAAACGAGATGTTTGCCCGGCGGGACGGTGGGAATGGTCCAACGGAAGAGCCGTTTGGCGGCTTGCGGCGTCAGGTTGATGCAGCCGTGACTGCGCGGACGCCCGTAATCGTTGTGCCAGTACGTCCCGTGAAACGACGTGCCGTTCTCTTTGATGTAGATCACCCAGGGGACGCCGGGCAGGTCGAAGCCGCTGGAGGCGAGGTCGCCGGCCGCCATGTGCCGCGTGGGACGTTTGTGATAGGTAATGTAATCGCCGACGGGGGTTGTGTACGTTCCGCTTCGCAGGCGTCCGCCGGTGGAGGCGCGGGTGGCGAAGACCAGCCTGTCCTTTTCGTAGGCAAGCACGAGTTGATCGTCCAGGCGGACTTCGATCCGTTTATCAGCCTCGGAAAGGTCCGGGGAAAGCGGAGTCAGTTCCTCGTCGGGGATGAGGCGGATGTGTTCCCCCGGCGCGAAGTAGGTTTGCTCGAACTTGTCGTCCAGCAGGGCGTACCAGACGCTTCCATCCGGCAGGACGGCGCTGGCTGTCACCCAATGGACGGTCTCGTAATACAGGCGGTAGACCACCTCCGAATTCGGATCGGCTTCGAGGTGCGCGTCGGTGTAGGGGACGCTGACCTCGCCCAACGCGCCCTTCAGCGATATCAACTGCGGTTCGTTCAGGATCGTACGGACGGGCTGGACGCTCCCCGAATAAACGTATCCTCCCCCCTCGACCTCGTACCAAACCCGGTTGTAGGCGGTCTCGTCGCCGCCGATCGTGGAATTCGTGATGCGGAAGACGAGGTCGTGCCAGTAGAGTTTTTTGCGTTTGGATTTGCGATCCGGTTCCTCGTGCGACCAGAGGATGCGATCAATGACGCGCCCCTGCAGGGTATCGAAGAGGTCGGCTGGCGGATTCAATGAAAGGTCGGGCAGGATCATCCCCATCAAACCGTACCCTGTTAATTTTAGAAAGTCGCGACGGGAAATGTTCGACCTGCTCATTATCATCCGGCAAAAGCATGTCACTCTGAGCTCATCAGCTGACCCTTCCATTTCACTTCGTTCAGCGTCAGGGCTTTCTGGAAACCCTAAAGGTCTCCTTACCCTCCGCAAAACCCCAATTTACAGGAAAGACCTTTAGGGTTTTTACAAGAGGTTCGTACGATAGCAAATCTCAGAAAGTGTCTGAAAGGACAGACCCGAAAGTTTTCAGACATTCTCTTGGAATGACACGGCAAACGCATCAGTAATGCACGTTCACCAGCGTGCCGACCGAAGCCCAATTGAACAGCCATGCGGCGTCATCGGTCCTCAAGTTGACGCACCCGTGACTCATCGGCGTGCCGAAGTTGTTGTGCCAGTACGTGCCATGCAGACCATATCCCTTGTAGAAGTACATGATATACGGGACGTTGGGAAGATAATAGCCGGGACCGGACATTTTGGCGGAGCGATATTTCACGTAGACCTTATACTGCCCGGTGACGGTGGGCGTGAGCCAGGTACCGGTCGAAACGAGAAACGAGTTCACGACGACGTCGCCCTCGTAGGCGTAAACCATCTGGTTGGTCAGGTCCACGTCAATCCAGCGGACGCCGTTGCCAACGCTGACAGAACTCGGTTTTTGAGGATTCGCAGGCGGGACGTACGCGCTGGTGGGCGTGTTTGCCACGATCTCCATCGCCAGTTCGGCGGGGGTCTCCGTCGCTTCGGGGATGGTGGCGGGCGCTTCGGCGGGAACGGATGCCGGCTCGTCCGTCGGCGCGGGTGTGGCTTCGATCTCGGCGGGAGGCGGGGATACCTCCGCCGGGGCGGGCGTCTCCGCGGCGTCCTGGGCGAAAACGTTCATGTCCGCCGGTTTGGGCAGCGGCTTGACAATCTCCACCTGCGCCCAGAGGTTCTCCTGCGTGGGGACCGGGGATCTGGGAATGATGGAGGCAAACGCCGGGTGATTGACCGCCGTCCACGCCGCGGCGAGAAGCACGATGCAGGTCAGGGAGGTCAACGCGCCGAGGAACAGGTAAATGCGGGGGTTGCTCTTTTTGCCTTGTTTGTTCATGGTGTCACCTGTAAAGGAACGTTACCATCGAATTTCCACGGGAGTGCCGATCTCAGCCCAATCATACAACAATTTTGATTCGTAGGCGCCCAGCACGACACATCCATAGGAGACGGGCCTGCCGAGGTAGCCCGCCCACAGGGTCGCGCCGTTGGGAAGGATGGGCAGGGCGTGGATGCCGTTCTCCAGTCCGCCCGCCCAGTAGATGCCGAGCCAGTTGGGCATCCAGATGTTCCAGGTGGAGCCGTAAGCGTTGGGGATCTTGCTCTGCACGGCGAACGTTCCGACGCGCGTGGCGTTGTTCATCCCGGTGGAGGCGACGAAACTGTAAACAAGCGCATCCCCCTCGTAGACGTACATGTGCTGCTCGGAAATGTCCACGAGGATGTATTTCGAGCCGCTGTAGGAATAGGAAGGAGCGGCAGGTCCTCCCGCCTGCTGGATCGGAACAGGCGTATTTTCAAGCACTTCCATCAAAAGTTCGGCGGGCGTTTCCGTGGCAGTCGGTATTGGCGTGACAGTATCCAGCGGGACGGGAGTCGATTCGTCTTCCGCAATGGAGGTCGGGAGTTCCATTGTCGTTCCGGCCGGGAAGATGAGCGGAGTGGGCGTGAACGCAGGTTTGGGAATCTCGACGTACGACCAAACGTATTCCTGCGCGGGGGGAGGCGGCGGAACGAAGTAGGCGCGCGCCAGGGGGATCATATAAAAGAATGCGGCGAGGAAGATGCCTCCGAATGCCAGGAGCAGGACGAGGAGGGGGATGAGGCGGACGCGTCCGTTATCAATAAGGAATTTCATGGCGTCACTCCGGGAACGGGGATCGGTTCGATGTTCTCGTTGTTCGCAAAACACAGGATGCCATCCACAACGCCCGCCGCGACGCGGTCGGTCTGTTTGGTAAGGAGTTCGCGGTCGAGGTTGAGGAAGCCCGTTTCGATGATGGCGGCGACGGTGCTGGGGTCAATTTCGCGGAAGGCGTGGTATTCCCGCATGTCGCTCGTGATGCTCCCCGCGTGGAAGGTCAGGTCGGTGGCGCGGTAGTAACGGTCCACGAGGCAGGCGGTCAGGCGGTTGGCGCGGTTGAGGTCGTGCGTGTTGAGCGCGGCGGCGACCTTGAAGCCGGTCGCCTGGTCGTTGACGTATTCGCAGGAGTCGTTGTGGATGGAGACGATGGCGAGGGCGCGGTAGCCGTTCAGTCGGGAATCGAACTCGCGCAGGAGGTCAACCTGATAGCCCCTTTCGACCAATTGCTGTTGGACGAGCGCCGCGATCTCGAGGTTGACCTCCGCCTCGGTAAGCGTGACGTTCCCGTTCCCGTCCAGGCAGACCGCGCCGGAATCGCTGCCCGCGTGACCCGCCACGATGCCGATGCGCGGGAGGGTTTGTGGGGCGGACGGCGCGCCGTCCACGGGGCGCGGGGTGAGGATGAGGCTCAGCCGTTCGTAGAAATCGCCGGAGACCAGCCCGCGCGAGGGCAGGGCGGTGAACAGGGTCGCCAGCAGGACGGCAACGCCGATGGTGGATTGCAGGGCGCGGAGAGAACTTTTACGCCTGGTCGTTTTGGACGGGTGGGAGGCGGTTTCCATGTTCCTGTCCATGATGATAGCGTTGAAATCAGCCGGAGGCAAGGGGATTTGCCCCTGTTCGACAGGGGATTTCCGTCGCCGCGGAAATGCCGATTATTTGACTTGACGCATCCATGCCCGCAAATTATGATAAATCTTCATTGGAGATTACATGACGCCCGATTCCGAAACACTGCGCCGCGCCATGCGCGCCTGGACGACCGGCGTGGCGGTCATTACAGCCACCCACAACGGACAACGCTACGGCATGACCGTCAATTCGTTTACGTCCATTTCCCTGGAGCCGCCGCTGGTTTCCGTCACGCTGAAACGATTGACTCACACGCACGAACTCGTCGAAAGATCCGGCGAGTTTGCGATCACCATCCTTTCCGAGGAACAGAAGCATCTTTCGGACCGCTTTGCCGGGAAGATACCGCATGTCGCCGACCGCTTCGAGGGTGTGGAGACCGAAACGCTTCTCATTAACGCCCCTCTCATCAAGGGCGGCATGGCTTACTTCAACTGCCGCGTGGCGAACGCGTTCCCCGCCGGAGAGAACACGCTGTTCATCGCCGAGGTCGTTGCCGCGCGCGGGGAGGGCGAGGGCGATCCTTTGGTGTATCATAATAGAGTGTTTTGGAAACTGGTCAAATAAAAGCGCGTTGCGCCTTTGCGACCGATCGCTGATGGAGGGAATCAGCCATGACAGAAAAATTGACTCTCGAGGAACAAAAGACGTTGCTCCGCCTCGCGCGTGAAGCGATGGAATATGCCGTGCGGGGAAAAGACCTGCCGCCGCTCGACGCCTCCGCCTTGACGCCCAGCCTGCGCGGACACGGCGCGTCGTTCGTGACGTTGACCATGAACGGTCAGCTACGCGGGTGCATCGGCGCGCTCGAAGCCCGCCAGTCGCTTGCCGAGGACGTGCGCGAACACGCCGTCGCCGCCGCGCTCGAAGACCCGCGCTTCCCCCCGGTGAGCGAGGACGAATTGAGCGGGATCAATATCGAGGTCTCGCGGCTGACGCGCCCGGTTCCGCTCCAATACAAGGACGCGGACGACCTGTTATCCAAACTAAGACCGCACGTGGACGGCGTCATCCTGAGCGAGGGCTTTCGCCGGGCGACCTTCCTCCCGCAGGTGTGGGAGAAGATCCCGGACCCGTCCGCGTTCCTCGACAACCTTTGTTACAAGATGGGGGCGAACCCCACCGCATGGCGCGCCAGGCATCTCGAAGTGTTGACGTATCAGGTGGAGGAATTTTACGAGTCCCCGAACGTTCCGGAATGAACTTCATGTCGTTCGAGGATGAGTAGGGTAAAATCAACGCATGGCTGACAACGTCGTCTTTCAGGAGGCAATGGACGCCCTGCGCGATGGGAATAAAGCCCGCGCCCGCGAACTGCTTACGGGGCTGATAAAGGACGACCAGAACAATGCCGAGTATTGGGTCTGGTTGAGCGCCGCGATGGAAACCGCCAAAGAGCGCGTATACTGCCTCCAGACGGCGCTCAAACTGGACCCTGGACATGCCGCCGCCAAACGAGGCTTGATCCTGCTCGGGGCTTTGCCCGCCGATGAAACCGTACCGCCCTTTTCGATGAACCGTCCGCGCGCCTGGGAGGAAAACCTTTTGCTCGCGCACGAGAAACCCAGGCTGAAGGGATGGGCGGCGGTCAGAGCCAGCCCGGTCTTTCGTTTGGGGATCGTCCTGTTGATCATCGGCGCGGTCGCCGGCGGCGCGGCGTTCGGACTGAACGCCATTTCCGTCAACCGTAATACGCTTCCTCCCACCTCCACGCCGGGACCCTCCCCCACCTACACATTCACCGTCACCGTCGTCGGAGGCAGGCCCCAGGCGCAAGCCACAGGCACGCCCGGCGGAATTGCCGATCTCTTCGAGGACGTGAACTACTCTCCCACGCCTTTATACGTGCCGACGGAGCGTTCGCCGCTCACCTCCGATTTCCTGCTTCGCTTCGACCGCGCGTATAAACAGGGCGACTGGGACGGGGTCATCGCCGCTCTCCAGGGTGTGATCGAAGCCGAGCCGGACGCGGTCTTTGCCTATTACTACCTCGGCGAAGCGCATCGCTTCAAGGGGGATTTTGGAACCGCGCTGGGATACTACAACAACGCGCTCGAAAAGGACGCGGATTTCGGTCCGGCATACGTGGGGATCGCGCGCGTCCGCCTCCAAATTGACCCGAACGCGAACGTCCTGCCGATCCTGAACGACGCGATCCGCCTCGATCCGAACTTCGGCGAAGCCTACCTCGAGCGAGCCCGCGTCAAAGTGAGGGATAACGACATCCAGGGCGCGATCGCCGACCTGGGCGATGCCTACGAACTCCTGCCGGGCTCCCCGCTTGTGTTCTACCATCTTGCGCAGGCGCGTTTGAAGGAGGGCGAATTCGATCTCGCGCTCGACGCGGCGCGACAAGCCGGGGAAATGGACAGGACCTACCTGCCCACCTATCTCCTGCTCGGTCAGATCCACGCCGCGCTGGGAAATCAGGACGAAGCCATCGAAAACCTGAGCCTCTATTTGCAATATGAACCGGACGATCCCGCCGCCCGCTTCACGCTGGGAAAACTCCAATTCGAGACCGGCAGTTACGAGGCATCCGTGCAGACAATGGACAGGGTCCTCGCGGCAGACCGAAACCAGCGCGAAGCGTATCTCTATCGCTTCCTTGCGAACGTCGAACTGGGCAGGGGCGAAGCCGCGAACGAAGACCAGGATCGCGTCCTCGCTTTTTATCCCGACCTCTTCGAAGCCAACCTCGGATACGTCCGCGCCGAGTCGCTGAACGGACGCAACGGAAACGCCTTCCTGGGTTTGAATAAAACCCTTGCGCTCGCGGAAACGGACGAACAAAAGGCGCTCGCCTATTACTGGGCGGCGATCGTCTACGAAGAACGCGACGATCGCAACAACGCCGCGAACAATTGGGAACAACTGCTCGAACTCCCCGAAGACTCCATGACCGAGGCAATGCGCGAAACGGCTCGGGAACGCCTGCTCGATCTCCGCACGCCGCTCCCCACCCCAACCTCGACCCGCACGCGCGCCCCGACCGTCACGCCAACGCCCACGCGGACGCCCACTCCCACGCGGACAGCGACGCCTGCGCCGTAAGCGCAAATACAAATCCCTGCCGGAGGGTTGACCGTTCTTACGGGTTCGACGCGCCAGGCTCCGGCGTATGGTCGAGCCGTCCGGGAGTATGATTAAAATAGGCTCTCCCGTTTTTAACGGGAAATCGGGTCAAAAGCGACCAAAACGTGTAGACGAAAGGAATTGAAATTGCGGTAACCATAACCGCGACGGTTGA
>JAANMU010002754.1_pt1 | contig 12448 bp, 9 predicted proteins | sample 7279701 | NCBI WGS metagenome assembly JAANMU01 (sample SAMN14094539, study PRJNA606508) | bioreactor metagenome | isolation source: A lab-scale SPAN reactor treating ammonium-rich wastewater day 57 | place: Ireland: Galway | collected 2017-03-13 | reverse complement strand
CTTCAAACTGGACGACAACAACAACGCCGTCGCAAACTATCTCAGCCTGTTCAGCGGGAACGCGCCTTTCGCCTCCCGCCCGCAGTTGATCGTCGAGTACTACATCCCGTAGGGATGTGTCCTTTAGGACTGCGTTCCGTAAACGCCTTCCAAAAGCGATGCCCCCGAATTTCGGGGGCATTTCGTTACTACAGACTATATAACTTGCCGTACTTGCTCTTGAGATATTGGATGTACGGCTGGATGGTCAACCCGCCGCCGGTGACGCGCTCGACCAGTTCGGGGGCGGCGTACTTGCGTCCGTGGCGGTAGATGTTTTGGATGAGCCAGTTGTGCAGAGTCTCGAATTTTCCCTGTTTCATTTCTTCGGGGATTTCGGGATGCGCCTTGAGCGCCGCGTTGTAGAACAACGCGCTCATCACGTTGCCGAGCGTGTATCCCTGGAACGCGCCGCCGACGATCCCGCCGTACCAATGCACATCCTGGAGGACGCCGTCGCTGTCGTTGGGCGGGACGATTCCGAGGTCAGACTCGAAGCGTTCATGCCAGGCTTCGGGCAGGTCGCAGACGGAGAGAGTCCCCTCCAGCAGTTGCAGTTCGAAGTCAAAGCGGAGCATCACGTGCAGGTTATAAGTCACCTCGTCGGCGTCGGTGCGGATGAGCGACTTCTCCACCTTGTTGATGGCGCGGTGGAATTCGTCGAGCGGGACGCCCTTGAGCTGGTCGGGGAACTGCGCCTGGAGTTTGGGATAGAAATACTCCCACGCCTCGCGGCTGCGCCCGACGATGTTTTCCCACAGCCGCGACTGACTCTCGTGGACGCCTGCGCTCGTCCCACCCGCCAGCGGGGTCCCCTCGTGGACGGGATCGTTGCCCTGTTCGTACATGGCGTGCCCCGCTTCGTGGATGTTGCTGAACAGCGTCTCGCCGAGGAAATTCTCCTTGACGCGCGTGGTGATGCGGACGTCGCCGATGGAGAACGAGGTCATAAAGGGATGGTGGGTCTTGTCCACGCGGCCGCGCTTAAAATCGTAGCCGAGTTGGCGGACGATGTATTCGCCGAATTTAAGTTGCTCCGCTTCGGGATAATGCTTGCGCAGGCAGGAATCGTCCGCGGGCGGCTGCGACGTGACGGCTTTGACGATGGGGACGAGTTCGGCGCGCAACTCCGCGAACAGCGCGCGGACGGAGGCGGCCTTCATCCCGTAGTCGGCGAAGTCAATGAGCGGGTCGGCGATGTGCTCGTAGCCGGGGAAGAAGTCGGCGAGGCGGCGGCTGAGGTCGAGAGTCCGCTCGAGGTTCGGGCGGACGCGGGCGAAGTCGTTGGCGGGACGCGCCTGGGTCCAGAGTTGGTACGTCTCCGCGCCGTGGATGTTGAGTTCGGCGAGGAAATTGGGCGGGACTTTGAGGGCGCGTTCGTAGTCGCGCCGCGTCACGCGGAGGAGGGAGGCGTCGTCCGAGTCGTAGGGCAGGCTTTCTTCGTAGGGACGGAGGTCGTCGAGCAGTCTGCCGATCTTTTTGTCGGTGAATTTTTCCTGCGCCACTTTCGCGAGCGTCGCCATTTGACGTCCGCGGGCGGGCGCGCCGCCTGCGGGCATGTAGGTGGCCTGGTCCCAGCTGAGGACGGCTGTGGCCTGGTTGAGGTCGCCGGCTTCGGCGAGCAGGGCTTTGAGTTGGGCAAGTTTCTTTTCTGGTTTCATGGGAGCCTCGGGGAAATGATTTGGAAGGGACGGATGTTCCTATTTTATCGCAGTAAGTCGGATTGGCAGCCCGACCCATCCCGATGCTATAATTGGGCCGATGAACAGGGACGAGATCCGTTTCCATTTGCGGGACCGCTGGAAGGCCGTGGAGGAGATCGAGCGGCAGGAGCTGCGCGCCATGACGCTGGAAGAGCATTGGAGAAAATTGAACGCGGCGGCGCGCTTTGCCATTGAAACAGGAATCGAGCGCGCAGACGACAACGGCGAAATGGAAGTGTGGTTGCGCTGGGTAAAAATCAGGGAATGGTATGAAGTTCGATCAAAATCTTGAGCCGTTTCGCGCGGCGATCGAAGCCTATGTAGATCGATCGTATAGCGTGCGCTCCCTTGCGCAGGGACGACGTTAGAGAACGTCGCCTACGCGTTGATTTTTAGCGCGTTCTGAACTATGAGATAGCGAGCAGATTTTGAACCCTCCAAAATAAAAACTTCCGAGACCGAAATCTCGGAAGTTTTTGAGTTATCCCAACTGCGCCTTCAACTTCGCGGCGGACTCTTTGAAGTTTTCGAACGGTTTCGTGATTATTGGACTATCTCCGGTGAGATCTCTCTTAGCAGATAATCGTATCCACCTGTGTTCAAATTCCAGATTGTAACCATCCGTTCCCAACTCCACAAATCTCCTTTAACCACTAAAGAAAGCTTATCATAAAACAGGGCGATATTCTTGTCCGCGATTTTATTTTTCCCTGATTCCAAAGTCTCAATATATCCATCTGGGATCATATGCCGGAAATGTCCAATTCGCCAACCATTAGGATCTTGGAGGGGCAAACGCGCCATCAACGGGTCGGCTAACGCGTTAATGTCAATAACGTGGACATTTGGGCCAAACCGGTAACCCGCCACTCCCAATGGTCCGACTACTTTTACCTTTGTTGTTTTTCCTGAATGATATATCCATTCCCCATGTGGATAAGATATTCGCTTTCCGCCTCCTTCCAGATTTTGCCAAAGCCCCAGGGAACGCATATATATCAATCGTTCATCTGTAATATCATGCTCCATGACAATCCGATAATCATTGCTCCCAGCCCCAAACGTAAAACTTCGTTCAGGTATTACAAAAATAGGAGCAAGGCCAATTACCAATACCATTCCCAGCAAAAGAGCGTAGAATTTAGCGGACTTATATTCAGTCACAGTAATCAGCGAGGTTGCCGCCAGCAAGGGCGCGGAGAAATAACGACCGCTCATAAAATCCCCGCCAATATAGAGAATGTAGGCGAGGTAAAGAACCATTCCCGCCATAATTGTTTTTTTGTGATTGTTGTTCGAAACAAAGGACAGAATGATTCCAGCCAGAATAACCAATAAAGTAACTGGATCTAATTGTATGGAACGCAGGTAATAGAACGCGCCTTGTTTGAATAGGCTCGTTGCGGCAATCCCTGTGCCAATCTTGGCGAAGGCTGTGTTTGGAAAAGGCGTCCCGTAATAGAAGATGGAGAAAATCTCCCAGGCGATAATGGGGAAAAGCCCGATTCCGATTTCGGCCACAGCTTTAGGCTTATTCGCGCTTTTCCAGAAAGCCAACGCCAGGGTGGGCGTATAAAAGAGGATAGTGTCCAGTCTGTTCAGCGCGCCCAATCCCGCAAACAAGGCCAACGTAAACAGAAACGTCGAATCGGTCTTATCGCCTGCGAAAAGAAACCAGATGAAGAAGACCAGCATCAAATGGCTGAGCGGGTTTTCCAATCCCGAAGTCGAGAAATCAAGGAAGGCTTTTGAGACAGAGAAGATCGTAAGTCCCAATATCGCGTTCCGCGTAGATGATGCAATTTTGAATGAAAAGAAAAAAACTGCGGCAAGCGAAACGAAAATAGACAGGCAAACATTCAAATAATAAGCTTGCCCACCGCCCAACGGATTCCCCGGCAACTTCAGAAAGATAAAGTTGATTACAGACTGCAACAAGAACCACATCGGATGAGTGAAAGTCTGTACTCGCTCTCCAACGTTGTACGCCATCCCGTATCCGTGAATGAAATTCTCGACAGAGCGCAAAGTGATGAAACCATCGTCGCTCACCCAGGCGGTATAAATTAACAACCATGCATATAATCCCAGAAACGGGATGGTTAACGTTCTGTATTTATTCAGTCGTGTTTTCATTACAGATATTGTACTTTGCCGCATCCCGAGGAGGCAGACGCTTCTCGCCGGTTATCGATGCCCATATTTTTTTCTAAAGACCTGAACATATTGGAAATTCTTAACTGAGGGACCAATTCGAGATATGCCGCCAAAAGAAGAAGCAGGTTTGACCAGAATAAATATCCCGGTATAGCGTATGCGCTCCAATGACGCAGAATATTGAAGAATATAATGCTTGAAAACAACATGGAGAAAAATAATAGAATATATTTCACGAACGAAAGATTAGATTTAGTAACCACAAAAACAGCCCAAGCCAGAAACGCGGGCAGATACACAAAATAATGCGCCCACGACGTTGAAACAAAAAATGGGATGGATACGAAAAGCAATAGGAAAGACCATTGAAGGCGACGCGCAAGATTAGAAGTAGCGACAAACATCACCAGTAGTATATTGGCTGCCGCAACTACAAAGCCCAAAATTTGCAACCGCTGAAACCAAATACTTCCGCTATCCTTTCCAACTAAGCGCAGAATAACATTCGGGAAATACAGCGAGTTTATCGCATCGCTTCCTGTATTTGAAAACCCCACTCCCTTTTTTAGAATGGATAGATAGAAACTAATAGTCGGTTCAAAACCATTAAATACCGCTGGAATTACAATCCCTAGCAGAAACAAGAAAATTATAAAAGCTGCCAAAAACTTTACGTCTCTTTTAAAAACAAAATACAAGATAAATATAACGGGATAAAATTTAAACGCCACAGAAAACGCTAGAAAAAAAGCGGCCCAAACCCATTGTCGGCTCTGATACAATTCCATCGTTAGAAAAATTGCCAAAGTTATCATTACGCTCACTTGTCCCCATTTGAAATTGTGCAATACTGGAAAAGCTGTAAGTAACAGGAAAAGATAGGCGGGACCGAAATAAGGTTGACTTTTTTGCATAACAGGAAGCCAGCATAAAAACATACCGACCAACAAAATTAATTGGGTAATTCCCCAAGTAATAAGGGCAGTTATTGGAGGTTGAAATCCCCAAAGACTAAAAAAGATTGCAGCAAAAGGTGAATAATAAAAGCCTCGAGACGGAATCTTTTGGCTGAAAATTGTTTCGCCCATTTTATAAAAGACTCTGGAAAAATCGCAAAATAAAGCATCGCAGTGATCTATGCTAGCGACAAAAGTTTCCAGATTTCCCCATTGGAGATAATAGTAAATCAAAACTAAAAACACAATCCCCAATCCCCCCAAAATACGATGTGAATTGGCTCTCATTTTCACAACCCAATTAAATAGGCTTTTCCAGGCGATGTTGTGCATACAGTAGTCCGTATAATTCAGGTATCTCTTTTGTGAAAATGGGAGCGTCGTAGTCGACGCTCCCATTCTACCATTCTTTCACTTGCGCCTTCAACTTCGCGGCGGACTCTTTGAACGTCGCCAGTTTGTCCCGTTCCTTCTGGACGACGGCGGCGGGAGCCTTGTTCGCAAAGTCGCTGGAGAGCAGCTTCTCGAGGCGGGCGATCTGACTCTCCGCCTCGGCGAGTTCCTTCGCCAGGCGTTCGCGTTCGGCGGATTCGTCCACCATGCCCGCGAGTGGAATGTGGATTTCCACAGAACCAACCACGAGAGTCGCCGCGCCGTCAGGTTTGGAAGCGAGTGAGGGGAGCACAGAGAGCAGAGAGTAGTCCAAACCCGCGAGGGAGGCGATAACTTCCGACTGACTCTTCAACAATTCGGTCTTCGCGCCGCCGACGATGGTCGCGGCCAGTTTCTTCGACATGGGCGCGTTCTTCTCGGCGCGCAGGTTGCGGATGGAACGGACGATGTCCTGGATCAACTCGAAGTCGGCGACCTTCGCGTCCTCCCAGCCTTCCGCTTCGCGCGGCTCGGGCCAGCGGGCGACGATCAGCGCCTCGGGCCAGTCGGAGGCGAGACGCGAGATCGGAGATTCGAGGATCGCCTGGCGCAGGTGTCCCCAAATCTCCTCGGTCACAAACGGCGTGAAGGGATGCAGGAGCCGCAGGGAAATATCCAACACGCGCGCAAGCGTGACTACCGTCTGCTCTCTGCTCTCTTCTCTCTGCATCTGTCCCTTCGCGATCTCCAAATACCAGTCCGCGAAATCGGACCAGAAGAAGTCGTAGATCAACTGCCCGGCCTGACCGTATTGGAAGTTTTGGAAGAGCCGCTCCACGTCGCGGATGAGGCGCTGGAGTTTGGCCCAGATCCAGGAATCGGCAAGAGTCCAGCCCTCACCCGCCCTCCGGGCCTCCTCTCCCGATGGGAGAGGGGATGGGGTGAGGGAACCAATCGCATTGATCGCAAACCTTCCCGCGTTCCACAGTTTGTTGGCGAAGTTGCGGTTGGCCTCCACCTTCTTCACCGACAGGTTCATGTCGTTACCGGGCGTGGACCCCACCAGCAGCGTGAAGCGCAGCGCGTCCGTGCCGAGTTCGTCCATCACGATCTGCGGATCCAACACGTTGCCGAACGACTTGCTCATCTTCTTACCGTGTTCGTCGCGGATCAGCCCGTGCAGGTACACGGTATGGAACGGCGCTTCGCCGGTAAACTCCAGTCCCATCATGATCATGCGCGCCACCCAGAAGAACAGGATGTCGTAGCCGGTCTCCATGTAGGAGGTGGGATAGAAATATTTCAGGTCGGGAGTCTCCTCCGGCCAGCCGAGCGTGGAGAACGGCCACAGTCCCGATGAGAACCAGGTGTCCAGCACGTCTTCGTCCTGAGTCAGTTGAGGCGAGCCGCAGGTCGCGCACGCCGTCGGGTCTTCGCGCGTCGAGGTCATGTGACCGTCGGGGCAGTACCAGACCGGGATGCGGTGTCCCCACCAAAGTTGGCGGCTGATGCACCAGTCCTTGATGTTCTCCAGCCAGTTGAAATACACCTTCTCGAAATGCGCGGGGATGATGCGGATGCGTCCGTCGCGCACGGCTTCGAGCGCGGCCCGCGCCAGCGGTTCGATGGTCACGAACCATTGGGTGGAGATCATCGGCTCGACGATCTCCCCGCCGCGCTGCGAGCGCGGGATGGACGTCCGATACGGCTCGGTCTTGATGACGAGTCCCGCGGCTTTCATGTCGGCCCAGAGATTCTTCCGCGCCTCGAAGCGGTCCTGACCCGCGTACGGGCCGCCGTTTTCGTTGACCTTTGCCTCCGCGTCGAGCATGGACACGATCGGCAGGTTGTGGCGCTGGGCAATGGCGTAGTCGTTCGGGTCGTGACCGGGCGTGATCTTGAGCGCGCCCGTGCCGAACTCGCGCGACACGTACTCGTCGGCGATGACGGGAATCTCGCGTCCCAGAATCGGCACGAGGGCTTTGCGCCCGATGAATTGCTTGTAGCGCTCGTCGTCGGGATGGACGGCCACCGCCGTATCGCCGAGGATGGTCTCGGGGCGGATGGTGGCGACGGGGATGTACTCGCCGCCCTCACCCCTGTCCCCTCTCCCGACTTCGGGAGAGGGGGAAATCATGTACTTGAAATAATACAACGTCGCGTCTTCCTCGTTGTACTCCACTTCGAGGTCGGAGACGGCGGTTTTGAGGCCCGGCGACCAGTTGATGAGACGCGGGCCGCGGTAGATCAGTCCCTTTTCAAAGAGGCGGACGAAGGCCTCGCGCACCGCGCGCGACAGCCCCTCGTCGAGGGTGAAGCGTTCGCGCGTCCAGTCGCAGGAGGCGCCGAGGCGGCGAATCTGGTTCGTGATGATGCTCCCGTACTTCTTCTTCCAATCCCACGTTTTGCGGACGAATTCCTCGCGGCCGATCTCCTCGCGCGTCCGTTCCTCGGTGCGGAGCAGCATCTTCTCCACCTGCAACTGCGTGGCGATGCCGGCGTGGTCGGCGCCGGGAACCCAGAGAGCGGGAATCCCTTTCATGCGGTGGTAGCGGATCATCAGATCTTCCATGCTGACGAACATGGCGTGACCGAGGTGCAGTTCGCCGGTGACGTTCGGCGGCGGGATCGAGATGACGAACGGCTTGACGGACGGGTCGAAGCCCGGCTTGCGCGGGTCGTTCCACGGCTGGAAGTAGCCGCCCGCCTCCCACATCGCGTAGACGCGCGGCTCGGTGGATTTGAAGTCGTAGGCTTTCGGGAGTTCGTGTTTGGTCATGGTTGCTCCTTGACGGGGGAGAGTAGAGCGGTCAGGGACAGAGACTGCTCTCTGTTCTCCACTCTCTGCTCTCTTAAAATAAAATGCCTCGTCCAACAAGAGGACGAAGCGACGGCTCCGCGGTACCACCTCAGTTCGTTGTTAGTTTGCTAGTTCGCTGGTTTGCTGGTTGGCTGGTTGGCTAGTTTCAACAACGCTCTCGAATGCTGTAACGGGCTGACCCGCGCTGGTCTAGTGATCGGCGGCGCCGACGTTCTTCAGCGGATGCGTCCAAGCGACTTCGGCGGCGGTTTGCTGTGAAGGTTTCCAGCCGACGACCTTCTTCTCTATCAGTCAACAGACCGCTTACTACTCTCGGATGGCGGGGATTATACGCGGGAGAGGGAGGAGAGTCAAGAAAAAACGCGATAAAACCGGCGAACGCCTCTCCAATTACCAATCACCAATCTCCAATCTCCAATTACCACCCCCCCAAAGTATACTTGCCCCATGCCCACCCTCCTCCAATTCCTCCTCGCCGCGCTGGCTGCCGTGGCCGCGGGCGCGGTCAACGCCCTCGCCGGCGGCGGGACGCTCATCACCTTCCCCGTGCTGGTCGCGCTGGGCATCCCGGCCGTCTCCGCCAACGTCACCAACACGGTGGCGCTCTGTCCCGGCTACCTCGGCGGGACGCTGGCGCAAAAAGCGGACCTGCAGGGCCAGGCCAAACGTCTCCGGGCCGTCCTGCCCGCGGCCGTTCTCGGCGGCGTCTTCGGCGGCTGGCTGCTCCTGCAGACCGGCGAAAAACTCTTTACCGACCTCATCCCCTGGCTGATCCTCCTCGCTTCGGGACTGCTCGCGGCCCAGGACCCCGTCCGCAGTTGGATGACGCGCCGCCTCGCCCGACCTCGCGCGGGCGCGGCCTCCCCGGACGCCGCCCCGCTGGCGGTCGGGATCGCCTCCGTCTACGGCGGCTACTTCGGCGCGGGACTGAGCGTCGTCGTCCTCTCGGCCCTCGGCCTGACCCTCGACGATTCGCTGACGCGTCTCAACGCCCTCAAACAGGCCGTCGCCTTTGCGGTCAACACGGCAGCCGCGCTCTTCTTCGTCTTTTCGGGGAAGGTCGTCTGGCCGCTGGCGCTCGTGATGATGGTCAGCGCGCTCCTCGGTGGGATTCTCGGCGGGAAACTGGCCGGGCGCGTCAAACCCTCCACGCTGAGGTGGACGGTGGTGACGATTGGCGTAATCATTTCCGTCGTTTACTTCGCGCGCGGATAGGGCGGCGCGGACTTAACACGTCTCCCCGTCTTCGTCCACGTAGCAGTAATCGCCCTGGAACTTCTGCCAGTCCTCCCATAATTTCCCCAACTCCCTGATGTAGGCCGGGATGGCCTCGCCGCTGACCGTCCGCTCGTTGTTCGTGATCACGGGCAAAGCCGTCCCCGCGCCGAACAATTTCTCGGCCTCCGTCCGCCCGACGACCACGCGGTCGTATCCCAACGCCATATCGCGGAATTCCGCCTCGATGGCGTCGGCTTGCGGACTGGTCTCTTCCCGGTAAAGTGTAATCATCTCGCGCCTTTCCGCGTTATCTTCAACTCGCTTTTCTTTGTTAACGATGGGAAGACGAGGGGGGTATCTTACTTCTGCGGCGGATTTTCCCACAGACGACTCGGCGGTGTCGCCCCTCATCCGCTCGACTTCAGCGCGGCAAAACCAGCGGGGACTCGAACAGCGGATGCTGCACCACTTCCACGGGCAGGCCATAGGCGCGGGAGATCAGTTCGGGAGTCAACACCTCGCGCGGGACGCCCAGCGCGGCGATGCGCCCGTCCACCATCAGCGCGACGCGGTCCGCGTAACGCGCCGCGAGGTTGAGATCGTGGAGGGCGACCAGCACGGCGAGATTATCTTCGCGGACGAGTTTCCGCGTCAACTCCAGCAGGCTGACCTGGTACTGCAAATCGAGGTGCGCGGTCGGTTCGTCCAACAGCAGGATGGGCGTGGACTGGCACAATGCCCGCGCCAACAGCACACGCTGGCTTTCGCCGCCCGACAATTCGCCGACGCGCCGCTCGGCGAGTCCCTCCGCATGGACGCGTTCGAGGGCGCGCCGCGCCAGTTCCTCGTCCGCGCGGGAGGCGTGACCGAGGAATCCCAGGTGCGGCGTCCGTCCCATCAAGACCGTCTCCCAGACGCTGAAGGCAGGCGGGAGCGAGATGGCCTGCGGGACAACCGCCAGATAACGCGCCCGCCGCATCGGGTCGAGCGCGTGGAAGTCGTCGCCGTTGGCGCGGACGCGTCCCGCCGAGGAGGGGATCACGCCGCTGACCGCGCGTATCAGCGTGGACTTCCCCGCGCCGTTCGGCCCGATCAACGCCAGCAGTTCGCCCGATTGCACGTCGAGGGAGACGCCGTGCAAAATTTCACGGGAATTATATGAGACAGAAAGGTTTTCTATTCGTAACATTTCATTTCTCGTAGGGGCAGTCCTACGTGACTGCCCCAGTCCTGCGTGACTGCCCCAGTCCTGCGTGACTGCCCCAGTCCTGCGTGACTGCCCCAGTCCTGCGTGACTGCCCCAGTCCTGCGTGACTGCCCTGGGCGGACACCCAGGTCCGCCCCAACATTACCAATCACCATTTACCAATACCCCTGATTCTTCGCGCGCCGCAGCACCCACAGGAAGAACGGCGCGCCGACCAGGGCGGTGACGATCCCGACGGGCAGTTCCTGCGGCGCGAGGACGACGCGCGCGATCACGTCGGAGAGGAGCAGCGCCGACGCGCCGCCAAGGATCGAAAGCGGGACCACGCGTCGGTAGTCCGCGCCGAACCACATGCGGACGATGTGCGGAGCGACGAGTCCGATGAAGCCGATGATCCCCGCGAAAGCCACGGCCGCGGCCGTCGTCAGGGAGGCGGCGGCGAGGATGAAGGCGCGGGCGCGCGTCACGTTGAGTCCCATCTGCTGCGCCTGGTCGTCGCCGAATTGCAGCAGGTTGAGCGCCTGCCCGCTGAGGAGCAGTCCGCCCAGCCCGAGGGCGAGATACGGAAGCAGGCTGAGGACGGCGTCCCAGCCCGTCAGGCTGATCCCGCCGAGGAGGTAGCCGAGCGCGCGGCGCACTTCGTTCGTCGAGCGGATCATCAGGAACGAGGTCAGGGAGGTGGCGAAGGAGGAGAACGCCACGCCCGCCAAAATCAGGTTGGTGGTCGGGACGGTGCGTCCGACGCGCGCCAGTTGATAGACGAGGAACACGGTGAGCAGCGCGGCGAGGAACGCCGCCAGCGGGACCGCCATCAATCCCCAGAACGAGTACGGCCAGCGGATGCTCATCGCGAGGACCGCGCCCAGCCCCGCGCCCGAAGCGACGCCGATGAGGAACGGGTCTGCCAGCGGGTTGCGGAAGAGTCCCTGATACGCCGCGCCGCTCCCGCCCAGCGCCGCGCCCGCCAGCGCGATCAACGCCGTGCGCGGCAGGCGGATGTTCCAAAGGATGACCGCGAAAGTAGACTCGCCCGCGCCGCGCAGAATCTTCCAGAGTTCATCGGGAGGGATGAACACGGAACCGACCGCGAGGCTGAGAATCAGCGCCGCGGCGAGAAGGGCGAGGGAGAGGAGGAGAGGGCGGGACATTCGGTGGTCAGTTGTCAGTGAGCGTGATCAGTCATCAGTGATGCGAGTTGCGAGTTATGCTTGTAGAGCGTACACAGGTAAACAAGGAAACGCGCGACCTGTTTACCTGTGTACTTTGTACCTGTCTACTTAAAGGCCTCTGGATGAAGCAAACGCGCCAGCGCTTCGAGGCCGTCCACCAGGCGCGGGCCGGGACGGGAGACCAGGTTATCGTCAAACGGGAAGACCTTCCCATTGACCACAGCGGCCAGCGTTTCCCAGCCTGGGCGCGTCTTGACCGCTTCGGGGGTGACGCCGTAATTCGAGTCGCCGAGGATGATGATGTCGGGCGGGGCCACCACCAATTGCTCGAGGCTAATCTGCGGATACGGCTCGGCGATGCCCGCCAGTCCCACCACGTTCACGCCGCCGGCGCGCGTGATCAAAAGATCAATGAACGTGCCGGGGCCCGAAGTCCAGGGCTTCGACGGGTCGGTCGCGTCCACCTCGTAGAACACCGCGGGTTTATCGCTGAACGACGCGATCTTCCCGTCCACCGCGGCCACGCGCGCCTTAAGCGAGTCGGTCAACTTCGACGGGTCGCGCCCCGTCAGCGTAGCGACGATCTCGATGTTCTTATACAAGTCTTCGAGCGTCTTCGGGTTCGAGAGATAATACACCGTCACGCCGAGTTTCTCGAGTTGCGCCGCCAGTTCGGGCGAATTGATCTCGGCGGCCAGCACGAGGTCGGGTTTGAGCGCCACGATGGCCTCGGCGCTGAACCCGCTCCAACCGCCGACGGTGGGCAGGGCGAGCGCCGCTTCGGGATAATCCGAGGCCTCGTCGCG
>JAANMU010002753.1_pt1 | contig 12451 bp, 8 predicted proteins | sample 7279701 | NCBI WGS metagenome assembly JAANMU01 (sample SAMN14094539, study PRJNA606508) | bioreactor metagenome | isolation source: A lab-scale SPAN reactor treating ammonium-rich wastewater day 57 | place: Ireland: Galway | collected 2017-03-13 | reverse complement strand
GGGCCATTTTCGAGAGCAGGTACGATGGAAACACCGTCGGGTCGGCGTCCGGCTCATCGTTATGGTAGACCATCTTGGGCAACAATTCGATCACGTTCGGCCGGAGTAGGCAGCTTCGCAGCGTGATGTTCAGGTGCTTCGCGACCCGCACGGCGAAGGGATGATCGACCTCGAACTGATCGCGCGCCATGTCCTCCGGCGGCGTCTCGAAGGTGTAGCAGCGAATCTCGCGGTCGGGATAAGCGTGTCTCATGCACGCCGCGATGGCGGTCGAATCCGTGCCGCCCGAAAGCATCGCGCCCAACGGCACGTCGGACATCATCTGTCGGTGCGTGGCTGCCACGAAGGTGTCATGCACACGCTCGATCCACTCGGATTCGCTCGGCCCGTCATCCGGCTCGTAGGTCAGTGTGAACCACTTCCACGATTGCACTCGCCCCTCGCGCCAGCGCATGGCATGGCCTGGCTCAAGTTTACGGACCGACTTGAGCATCGTCTCTTCGCCCGGCACCCACAGAAACGTCAGATAGTCCGGCAGGCGCTCAAGGTTGATCTCGCGCGGCACGCCCGGTATGCGCAGCAGGGCTTTAATCTCCGACGCGAAAAACAACCGCTCGCAGTCCAGCCAGTAATAAAGCGGTTTGATTCCGGCGTGATCGCGCGCCAGCAGCAGCGACCGATCGCGGGCGTCCCAGATCGCCAGGGCGAAGATGCCGTTCAGCGCGTGCAGGAAGTCCGCCCCCATCTCCTCGTACAGGTACAACAGCACTTCGGTATCGCTGTGACCGCGAAACGTTCGTCCCTTTGCCTTCAGCCGCTCCCGATGTTCTTCAAAATTATAAATCTCGCCGTTGAAGACGATCTGAATTTGACCATCCGGCGTCGACATCGGTTGATGCCCCGCAGGGCTAAGGTCGATGATAGACAATCGACGATGGCCCAGCCCCACTCGTGCCGCGGCATCGTGCCACACGCCGGAATCATCCGGCCCACGGTGACGCATGGCCAGGCACATGGGCTCAAGCAGCTCGGGACGATGATCGCCGACATATCCGCAAATGCCGCACATGCTAGTTGCGACTCTCCGATGCGCGATCGTGAGCTACGGCCGCCGGCGTTTCAGTCGATTGGATTGCCTCACTCGCGCGATTGGACGGGTTCGTCAGTTCCTGGCACCAGATTACGAACTTCTCCACCCACCGCCGCGAGTCGAAGAAGTCGCGCTGCCGCAGCGCGCCGTGCCGAAGGCGATGGAACAGCTCATCGTCTTGAACGAGCTTCTGCAATGCCTCGTACAGCGCGTCCACATTTCGAGGCTCGATCAACATGCCGCACGTCTCATCAACTATCTCCGGGATGTTACGCCACCGCGTCGCGATTACCGGCAATCCCGCCGCGAACGCTTCGATAACGACACCCGGATACCCTTCGCCCGGCCAGAATGTCGGGAACACCATCGCGTCATAGTCCTGCAACATCCGAACGCCGGTTCCGGGGGGGATCGTGCCGCGATACCGCACACGCGTCAGCCCCGCGAACCGCGCCTCCGTTATGCCGTCCATCAACGGACCGTACACGTCGATTGAAACACCCTCGCCCAGGCGCTCACCAGCCGCAATGAGTTCTTCAATCCCCTTGAGGGGTTTGACGTGACCAAGGAACACGAACTTGCGGCATAGCTTCTGTGAGTCCGTTGCGGGGGCGGCGTCGGACATCGGCCGGCTGGTTGCGTACCACTCGACGCGCCGCAGTCCGGCGGCCTGCGCCTCGGCAACGAGCTGCTTCGTCTGGGCCAGATACAAGTCGCAACGCCGGACGATCCATCTCATGATCACGGCGCCCGGCCCGCGGCCCTCCAGAAAGCTCTCGCCGCCGAACATGCGAATCATGAATGGTCGGCCTCCAAGTCGGGCGACGAGCCAGGCAAACGGACCGATGAACGGAATGCCGCTTGGCATCGATTGCAGGCTGACGACATCCACGCGAAACGCATTCTGCATCATGCGCCAGATGATTGCCGCGAAGCGAAACGGCGCCGTCAGGAGCCGGCCGCGCACGCCGGAGGTGTTCACCATCGTCACGCGGACGTCACCACGCTCGCCGAGCAGATTGACCAGATGCTGCAGCGATACCCCGGCGCCGCCCACCGGCGGAGGCAGAGTGCCGATGATCATCACGCGGACAGGCGATTTGGATGTTTGCGAGCTTTCGTTCATGCTCGGACGGCGTTCGGTGTTCTCGAATGCGGCACATCCAATGGTGCGTTATTGTGCAAGTACATCCGGTACCACAATCCGAGATTCAGGAGCTTCCAGAGCAGGAATCCGTGATTGCGTTGACCCGTCGTGTGCTCCCGAATCGCTCCTTCCAGCGCCGCGCGGTCAAAGATGCCCCATTGTTGAATCGAATCATCCAGAAGCACCGAGCGCAAGTAGCCCGCAAGCGGCTCGCGAAGCCAGTATTGGTACGGCACGCCGAATCCCTCCTTGGGAGCATCGAGGATTTCATCGGGGACGATGCCGCGCAAGGCCATTCGCAGGATTCGCTTCTTCTGACCGTATTTCACCTTGATTCCTGACGGCAACCCCAATGCGTAGTCGGTCAGGTCGGCATCCAGGAACGGCACGCGCACCTCGATGCCGTGCGCCATGGTGGACTTGTCCACCTTTTCAAGGAACATGTCCGGCAGCAGGACGAGGCAATCGGTATAGAGCGCTCGCTGAACGGTATCAAAGTTCTTCAGCCGGTTATAGGCCCCGTGGTAGGCGGCAAATGGATCGTGCACTTCGAGTTGTTGCCGGGCATCCGCGCCAAACAGGCGTGTCGGCGGATTGAGGAAATCCTCCTGCGTCAGGTACAGCGCCATCTGCAGCGCAGGATCTGGATGACCGATTGCTCGAAAGAACCGTGTCGCTCGCTGATGCAGCGGCCCGCGCGGCAACAGGTCCAGCATCCCGCGAAACGCCGACATGGTCCGCCAGAGCGGGTTGAACGAAAGAACATTGTATCGACGATACCCCGCGAAGATTTCGTCGCCGCCATCGCCTTGAAGAATGACTTTCGCGCTGCCGCGAAGCTGTTCGCACAACAAGTAAAGAGGAATGTCCGCCGCGTCACCAAACGGCTCATCGTGACAGCGCACGAGCGCCTCGATCACATCCGGCATCCTCCGCCCTTCCACGCGAACTTCGTGGTGCTCGGTGCCGAAGCGCTGCGCGATGAGGCGCGCCTTGGGTCGTTCGTCCACGCCCTTGTCGAAGTCGAAGCTCGCGGAATAAGTCTTGAGCCGACCGGCATAATGGCGACAGGCCAGCGCCGTGATCGCGGAAGAATCGACCCCGCCGCTTAAGAACACGCCCACCGGCACGTCACTGATGAGGTGAGATTGAACTGCTTTGTCCAGCAAATCCGCCACGTGCCGGGCGGCTGGTTGCAACGCATCATTCACAACCGGCGTCTGTTCGATGTGCCAATATCGTGTCTCCTTCAATCCTGCGGCGTCAAACGTCGCGTACGATCCGGGCGACAATTCACGAATGCCTTGGTAAAACGTGTTCGCGCCAATGGGATAGCCATAATAGAGATACTCGTGGAGCGCCGCCCAGTTCATCTTCCGTTCGACGCGACCGCTGCACAGAAGCGCTTTCATCTCCGAACCGAATAGGAGCGCGCGGGCAGATGTTTGATAATACAGCGGCTTGATGCCGAATCGGTCCCGGGCGAGTGTAAGCCGCTGCGTCACCTCGTCCCAGATGGCCAGCGCGAACATCCCGTTGAACCGCGAGAAGGCATCCGGCCCCCATTGCGCGAAGGTATGCAGAACGACCTCGGTGTCCGACGTGCCGCGAAAGGCCACGCCGCAGCCCTCCAGCCGGCGGCGAAGCTCCGGGAAGTTGTACACTTCCCCATTGAATACAATCGTATAACGCTCATCCGACGTGGACATCGGCTGCCGCCCGGTCGGCGACAGGTCGATGATGCTTAACCGAGCATGCCCCAGCCCGACCGGCCCGCGCGCGTACACGCCGCAATCATCCGGACCGCGGTGCCGAATTGACGATACCATTCGGTCGACGACGATCGCCTCCACGGGCGAAACGAAGTCAACCATGCCGCAGATACCGCAAATACTGATGCTCCCCCGACGCGCCAATCAGTGCGTCGGTTTCGTCGCCGAGTTGCCGCCCGGAACAGGTGCCCGGCAAGCCCCTGGGCAGGCCAGAAGGCCGGAGTAAATCTCGATCAGTCGGTCCCCCATCGCCTGCATGCTGAAGTCTCGATCGACCCGCTCCATACCCGCCCGACCCATCTTCGCGCGCAGCGCTGAATCGCCCAGCAGCCGTAGAACGTGCTCGGCCATGGCCCGGTCGTCGTCAAGTGGTACAAGGAATCCCTCCACGCCGTCTTGCAACAGCTCGCGCGCGCCGATGTAATCCGTCGCCACAATGCTGACACCCGCCGCCATGGATTCGAGCAGCGCATTGGACAGCCCTTCAAATCGCGTCGTCAAGACGGAGACATCCGTCGCACGCAGGATTTCCGGCACATCCGTTCGCGTGCCCAGAAAGCGGATCGAATCCGTGAGCCCCGCGCGGTTGACTTCGGCCTGTACCTCGGCGAGGCAGTTCGGCTCGGATGGGTCCGAGTCCCCCACCAGCAGAAAGACCGTGTCCGGCCGCCGCTCCAGGATCCGAGCTGCCATGCGGACGAACATACGATGGTTCTTGCCGGCCCGCATCACGGCGACCATGGTTACGACGCCGACATTCGGCGCAATCTGCAAATGTTCCCGCGCCGCCTGTGCAGACAAGTCTGTTCGAAATCGAGCCGTCTCGATTCCATTTGATACGACGAGTAACCGGTTCGGCGGGACTCCCAGGTCATTCTTCAAGACAGCGGTCACAGCCTGCGCGTTGCCGATCCACGCCGTCGCAAAGTGCCGCATGAAACGGAACGCAATTCGGAGTATCCCGCCGGGCAGCGAATGCGATCGGTGACCGATGATTCGAACCGGAACGCCTGCCAGCCAACCACAAAGCGACGCGTAGATACCAGGAGAATCCTTATAGCCGTGAACGATATCAACTCGCTCTCTACGAAGATAGCGGGCGAGCAGCCAAATGAAGCGCAGCGAGCCCCGATCCTTCCTCACGAGGATGACGCGTGCGTCCAGCTCGGGGGGCCAGTCGTATCCGCTCTGCGATTCATAATAGTAAATAAGCCGAGCGTCGATCCCCCGCCGCACGAGTTCGCGAAGCGTCAAGAGTGCTTGACGTTCAGCGCCCCCTCGAATGAGGGAATCCACTAGGATGACGACTTTCATGAAAGGAGCGTGACGAATCCGTCAAATCGCACGGGCGCGACGGCGGCGTGCAGGCACGATTTGCGAGGACGACATCGGAATGGTTTCGTAAAGTGGCGCCACCATCTGGGCGCGCAAAGCCATGCCACGGTGGCTGTACATGGCCGTGTACTTTTCGATAATGGCCCAGGCATAGACGCTGGAATACAGCGTGAAATTGATGTTGTTCGTCCCTTCGCCGCCGACGGCCATCAGGTACATGGCAACGACAAAGGCCTTAATATCCAGGGGGAAGTCGCGTGCCCGCAACATGCGCAGGATGCGAATTCCCAGGATGGACAGCCACGCCAGATAGGGATAAGCCGTAATGCCTCCGAATGCCAGGTGCATATATATGAATGTGTTATGTGGAGCAATACCGGTCGCTGTTGAAATAGCGCGCTCCGGTCCCCGCCCAAAGATGAACGTACTCATTAAGTCTGAAAGCGTTGACAACGAGAAAATTCCGAGTCGGCCTTCGGTGTCGACTCGGACGCGCTTCTGGTAAGACACGATTTGATCGGCGATTAGGTAGGCGAACTGCGATGCAAACAACACGACAATGCAAAGAAAGATCAATCCACTGACGCGAACGCCCCGACCGCCCAGCGCCGCGACCATGAAGGCCATTAACCCAACCGCGAAGAGCACCAGCCCGGTTCGCGATACAGTTCGCATCAACAGGATAAACATGACGATGGCTAACAGCCAAAGGATTGGCTTGAGTGCCGCCGATTCGCGAAGCGAGCGAAACAACATGGCGATGCCAAGAATGCCCGCCATGTATGCGATCGAGTTCGGGTTGGCCATCAGCCCACCGACGCCCTCCAGTTCAAGTCGCTCGACGGACGCATGGCTGCGCATCGTCTGGCCGCCCATGTAAGTCAGCACAATCAACAGGATGACGTAGAAGAAAATCATCCGGCGCTCGGCTGCGGGATTCTGTGCGACGTACCACATCCCCAAAAGCGTGCCGATGTGAAACAGCAACATGGGCAAACCAGCGCCGGTCACAGGCGTCTGGCCATTCCCAATGGTCTGTGAAATGTTCGCTCCCAGCCAGATGACAACAGCAAGCCAAACGGAAAACGGAGGTCGCTGACCGGACAGCAGAACGACAAGAATCGTGAATAGGGTCGCAGCAAAAGACGTTCCGCCACCGAAGAAGCGAACCTGGTGAAGTCCCCAAACTCCCAGAAACGCGCTTACGATAACGGGGATATAGACGAGGAGTTCGACGATCTTGCGCAAGATCGACGGCGGTTCATCGACGTGTATGGGCACCGGCCCCAGGACCGTCTCCGCAGTCCACTCGGCTGAACGCGCAGTCGAATACGTGAAGGACCCGATGCTCATTTATGAGGTTCTCAATCTATTCATCGAAACGGTTGACACGCCGGGTTGAGTCTTTCCAGCAATGCCGGCGATAGCACAGCTGCGCTCGAAAGATTGCGTTCAACCGGCCGGTTCTGCCGATCTCGGAGCATTGCTTGCGTGTGACGACAGGATCTGGTCCACCCATGCCGCCATCGCCTTGCCCACGGCTTCGTGTGCCAGGGCATTATAGTGATTATCACCTTCGAAAACGTGGGATTTCCCCGTCCTTCTCACCATTGCCTGCAATGCTTCGGTTAAATCCAGATAGGGAATCCTCAATCGCTGGGCCATCGGCGCGAGCTGCTCCCGCCCCATTTCGCTGACTCGACTCATCGTCAGGCACCACGGATCCTCATTCCTGGGTGGAACGACCGTTTTCTGCCCCGTTCGGGGAAACTCGATTTCTTCCATCCAACCCCGGAACGCAATTGCAAACACGGCCCCCTTCTTCTCGCACGCTGCTTTGGACTGTCGAAGCAGGGCCTCAATCAATCGCCAAGTCATTTCCTGACGCTGCGATTCGCCTATCGATTCAATCCCGGGGACAACCGAATTCGCATGAAGGGATGCCGTGTCCATCAAGGGCAGACCGCCAACTCCTGGCCGCGCCGGTCCGGACCGCGTCCTCCACCGGTCTAACAAAGCCCGTTGAACCAGAAAGTAGCGAACCATGGCTGACTGGAAGGCGATCCGCCCTTTCCAAGACGGCTGCCAATCGGACGTCGGCGGGATTAACACAAGTTCGTCTTGATCTCCCAGGTAATAGATCGGGCGATACCGACCCATGTCAACGATATAGGGTGAACAGTCGAATGGATCGTTTTGTATGAAGAGGAGAACGACTACATCCGGTTGATAATCAACTACATAATGTCGAATGACTTCGTACTGGACGTTCGTACCCCAGCCGGAATTGGCGAAGGCATACCACTGGACTGGCCGATCCGGGCGACTCATTTCGTTCTGCGCCACGAAAAAGAACGTCTCGTCCGGATTGACCTGTAGTGACTCAACCTGCGAGTCCCCCACGACGCAAATGCGCCGAGTACCGACCGGCTTGACTGTCTGGTAGTCCTCCGGATGGTTCCAGCCCTGACTATTGAAATGATAGGCCACATCAAACATGGGCGTGCGAACCGACCGGCCGCTCTGATTCGGTGCGGTCCGTGGACCGATGACTGGATCCCAAAACGAGTATGAGACGTCCGTGACAGACACACACGTCCTGAAGAATATTTCCAGTGCGCCAAGCCCCAGGGCGACAAATATCGTCGCAGTCAGCAGAAGCGCCGCGAGCTTGCGTCGCGCGGTGAAAGGGCGAGACGATGCCGGCCGTACTGGAGTTGTCGAGGAGTTGCCATTCGTCATGATAGAAGAATTGATTCCTTTTTTTAACTGCGTCAACGGGGTTCCGTCATGCGGTTCCGGGTGCGGCCACCATTGAACGGACTACTGAAGCGAAGCAAATACGTCAAGGTATTGATCGGCGATCCGCGACCAGGCATAGTGGCGACTCGCACGATGCGCTTCGATCCCAAGCCCCCGCCGTGTCTGCGGATCGGAAATCAGCGCATCAAGGCATTGTGCCATTGATGCGACATCATTGCAGCGGGCCACCAGCGCCCCGCCGTGGTCCGCCGCATCCACGTTGCCGGAAGCATCGGTGACGACGAGCGGAAGGCCACAGGCCAGGGCCTGTGCATTGACCTGGGAAAACCCCTCCGTCTCCGATGGATTAAAGAAGATATCGGCCGAGTGATAGACGGCTGGTAACTGCGACATCGGCATCTGATCCACGAGCGACACCTGCTTCGCCACGTGAAGTCGATCGATCAGCGGCCTCAACGAATCCAACTCGCGTCCAACCAGCACGTAGTGCACCTTGGCCTCCGCCCCGCCTGCAACCGTTCGATCCCGCCCCCTCGCCACCCGTGCAAACGCCTCAATCCCAAGATCATATCGCTTCAGGCTGAAATTTCGACCGACCGAGAGCACGATCACCGTGTCGTCGCTCAAGCACAGCCGATCCCGCAGCAATCGACTCGGCCCGGTTTGAAACTCATCCCAGGGCACGCCATTTGGGATGTCTACAATCCTCGCCGTCGTACCGATTGCCTCCAACTCGGCACGAATGCCGCGGCTGACGCTTGCGATCACATCGACCCGGCGCACGTTTGCCCGCACCATGCGGTCGAAGCGCGGGTTGCATCGAATTCCATAGCCCACCGCGGGGATTGTGTTCACGTCGTCGCCACTGGTCGTCACCACCACCGGGATTCTTGTCCTCTTTCGAACATCGCCACAACAGGCCGCCATCGGACCGAGTTGATGACAATGAATGACATCAAAACGCTCGCGGCGATGCGCCGCCGTGATCGCGCGCGCCATCAACCAGGCATTCATTCCAAGCCGTCCCGCCCCGCGCACGGCGAAACCGCAACGCACAACCCGATAGCACGCCGCGGTCGGCAACGGCGCATCGGGAATGTCCGATGCCGGACGCAATGTGAAGACGGTAACGTCATGGCCTCGCTGCGCGTACTCCTGCGATAGAAAATGAACCTTCCATTCAACCCCTCCCACGATCGGTAGGAACGTCGCACTGACTTGGGCAATTCGCATCGATCAATCGGTCTGGGCGACCGCCGCGCGCCTCCGCAGTCGCGCTAGCTCCGCTGTGCTCGAAACCACTCCACAAACTTCGCCAGCCCGACCGCCAGCTCGGTCCGCGGCTCATATTCCAGATCCCGCATGGCAAGGGTCACATCCGCGTACGTCCGCTCCACGTCTCCCGGCTGCGGCGGCAAGCGCTCAATGACGGCTTTCCTACCCAGCGCGCTCTCGATGGCGGCAATAAGGTCGGAAAGCGACACAGGTCGCGATTCGCCAAGGTTGTAGATGTGAAACCCGGCGCATCGCTCCATCGCCGCGCGAACCCCGGAGATGATGTCATCCACATAGGTGTGGTCGCGCATCATGCTGCCGTCGCCAAACACCGGGATCGGCTTGCCGGACTCGATCAGTCGCGTGAACTTGTGAATCGCCAGATCCGGCCGCTGCCGCGCGCCATACACAGTGAAAAAACGCAGGCACGTGATATTCATGCCGAACAAGTGATGGTACGTATGGCAAAGAAGCTCGCCGGCCTTCTTCGTTGCGGCGTAAGGCGAGATCGGTTGATCGACGCGATCCGATTCGCTGAATGGAACCTTCGGATTGTTGCCATAGACGCTCGAACTGCTCGCGAAGACGAAATTCCTGATGTCATGCTGTCGCGCTGACTCCAGCAACACGTTTGTACCACGAATGTTGACATCCTGATACAATAGCGGCCGCTCAATGGAGGGTCGCACACCGGCCCGCGCCGCCAGATGCACAATCAAATCAACCCCTCGCCTCATTACATCCCCCATCGCCGATTCGTCGCGAATGTCGGCCTCCATTAACTCGAATTGCGAGTGCGAGACCATGCCGGCCACGTTGCGCCGTTTGACGGTCGGATCGTAGAAGTCGTCGAAGCAATCAACGCCCAGAACACGCCAGCCGTCCCGCAGCAGCGCTTCGCATAGATGCGATCCGATAAATCCTGCAGCTCCGGTTATGAGTGCTGATTTCATGACATTTTCCTTATCACGTCGGCGTCGTCCGCTGCCCGGTGCGACGACTCCATGACACGCCCGTGCGCGAGGGCGTCAGATGGAAGCATCCGCGCACCGCCGGATCTCGCGCATTCGCCGGTCCCAACCCGCCAGTTGAAGGCAGGCCCACAGCAGGCTCGCACAATCACGCCGATCGCTGACGTGATCATCAAAAACTTCGCGCGCAACCCGCATGTTCAGCCACTCGGAAAGCGAATGCCCGCCACTGAATAACTCGTCATGCGCCCAATCCTTCAGCGGCCCCCGGAAGTAATGGACCAGCGGAACTCCAAACCCCATCTTCGGCCGATTCCACAGCGCCCGGGGGACGAATCGCGCGAGCAGCGCCTTGAGCAGGTGCTTTTTCTCATTCCCGTGTTTCTTGATCGAGTAAGGAATGCTCGCCGCCAATTCGACGACCTTATGGTCCAGGATCGGGACACGGGCTTCCAGCGCGACCGCCATCGTAGCCCGATCCACCTTGGTAAGAATATCGTCAACGAGATAGCTCTTCAGATCCGTCGCACTCATGTAGCGGTCTCGGTCTTGTTGACCTAGTCGCGCCGCGACTTCACGCCCAATCTCTAATAGACGGTTGACCGATCCTCCTGCTCGATGTAATCCGGAGAAAGTCCATGGGTGCCAGAGATCCGTCCGTGCGTAGAATTGCGCAAAATCATCAAATGCGATCAAGTGACCCCAGCGTTCCATCGGAGTTCCTCGTAGCGCACGCATTCCCGCCCCGAGTGCCCCGCGAATCGATCGAGGGATCTTCTGTGCCCACGGAAAGACCTCATTAGACTTCGCCGTGTACTGATCATAGCCCCAGAAGAGCTCATCTCCGCCATCTCCTGACAGCGCCACCGTCACATGCCGGCGCGTCAGCTTTGCCAGCGCCAGCGTGGGGATGGCCGACGAATCCGCGAACGGCTCATCGTAATGCCGGCTCACCATCGGAACTTGCTCGAGCAGATTGTCACGCGAGATGTACATCTCTTCGTGCTGGGTCCCCAGATGCTCGGCGATGCGCTTGGCCGCCGGGGCTTCGTTCCAGCGGTCTTCGTCAAATCCAATTGAAAACGTGCGCACCGTCCCCGTGTGGACCTGGCGCATCAACGCCACGACCAACGACGAGTCGATTCCTCCGCTAAGAAACGCCCCCAGTGGCACGTCGCTGATCAGCCGGAGCCTTACTGCTTCGCGCAGAACTTCCTCGATCGCGTCGACGGCTTCGGTCGGGTCGGCAAACGTCCGTGGAGACGCGTAATAGTCCAGCGCGTTCCAGTAGCAAGCGACTTCCGGCCGGGGATTGGAAAGATCCACCCGCAGCATGCACCCCGCCGGAAGCTTTCGAATCTGCTTGAAGATCGACAATGGGTAAGGGATGAACCCTCGCCAAAGGAACTGCCGCATCGCATCCTGACATACGTCAAGCTGAAGACCCGGCAGCGCCGCGATGGCCGTCAATTCTGAAGCGAACGCAAGCGTTCGACCGTCCCAATAGTAGTAAAGCGGCTTGATGCCCAGCCGGTCACGAACAAGCAGCAGACGGTTTCGCGCGCGATCCCAAAGCCCGATTGCAAACATACCGCGGAACGGCTCGATGAATTGATCCTGACGTTGGTCGTAGGCCGCCAGGAGCACCTCTGTGTCGCATTCGCTGTGAAACGACACGCCGGCGGTTTGCAGGCCGGCGCGCACCTCTCGAAAATTATACGCCTCACCGTTGAAGACGATGACCGTCCCCGTTCGATCGCTGATCATCGGTTGATGACCTTTAGGAGACAGATCAAGAATGCTCAACCGCGTCTGGCCCAGCGAGATGCGACCGCCTGACGGCAGCGTATCGTGAACCGCGCCGCGATCATCCGGACCGCGATGATCCAGCTGCGCCAGCGCGCGATCAAACGATCGCTCACTTGGGTGGTCACCGCGAAAGGTCAAAATCCCCAGAATGCCGCACATGGTTGAGTCCGCGTCCCCTTAGGCCGCTGCCGAAGGCCTGCACCGCCGCCCGAGCATGACGAGCGGCCGCAAACGATCTGGGAGAATGTTCTCCATGAACACGAGGTCCTCCTCCGCCACCCGCCGGAAG
>JAANMU010002750.1_pt1 | contig 12485 bp, 10 predicted proteins | sample 7279701 | NCBI WGS metagenome assembly JAANMU01 (sample SAMN14094539, study PRJNA606508) | bioreactor metagenome | isolation source: A lab-scale SPAN reactor treating ammonium-rich wastewater day 57 | place: Ireland: Galway | collected 2017-03-13 | reverse complement strand
TGATGTTGTTGGGGGTGGTCCAAAAGCGCCCGCCCGCGTCGAGCACCTGCACGTCGGCGGTGGTTTGGTGCCCGCCGTTGCCCCAGCCGATGTTCAGGCTGAGCTTGCCAAAGAACGCGTAGCCGCCCTCGCCAAAACCGGGGCCGGCGTTCGATGCCCCCGCATCCGCCGGCGCGAGCGGCCGCCCGGCCACGCCGACGCCGCTGGCGCAGTTGCTCGCGAACGCGCGCGTGCTGATCGACAGCGGGCAGGCCGACAGCGCGTTCCGGATGCTGCAGACCCGGGTCGGCGACTATGCCGGCGACGCCGACTTCGACTACCTGTTGGGACTCGCCGCCATCGACTCGGGCCGTCCGGGAGAGGCCGTGATTGCGCTCGAGCGCGTGCTCATGACGCGCCCCGGCTTCCTGCAGGCGCGCGCGGAGATCGCCCGCGCCTACTTCGCGCTGCGCGAGCACGAGAATGCGCGGCGCGAGTTCGAAGCCGTCGCGGCCCAGCGCATCCCCGAAGACGCCCGGCGGGTGATCGGCAGGTACCTCGACGCCATACGCCGCGTCGACGACGACGGGCGGCCCCGGCTGGTCGGACTGCTCGAACTCGAAACCGGCCACGACTCCAACGTCAACTTCGGAAGCTCCACCGGTCAGTGGGTCCTGGCAGACGGCACCGCCGTGATCCCGCTCGGAATCAGTCTTCCGAGAAATAGTTCCGTTTTCGCCAGTGCGCTCGGCCTAAACTGGACCGTGCCGATGGGCGGCGGCTGGCAGTGGACTACTGGCGGGCGCGTCTCGCTGCGGCGCCACCCCAGTGCACATACACTGGACCAGGATCAGTTCGATCTTTCGTCGGGGTTCGCCTTCCGTACCGGCTGCCACCAGTACAACATGCTTGCCCAGTTCCAGCACCTGCAGCTGGGCGGTGCGGCTTTCCGCAACGCCATGGGCGCGCTCGTCCAGTGGCAGTGCGACCTCGACGCCCGGACCCAGCTTGGCGCCTATGCGCAGGCCTTCTCGCTCGATTTCCCCGACGAGCCGCTGCGCGATGCGCGCCGCAGTGCGTTGGGTCTCACTTTCGCGCGTGTCCTCGACGGTGCGCGCAAGCCGGTCTTCGTCGCCGGACTGCAGGCCGGAACCGAGACGTCGCGCCGCAACCTGGACAACCTGACGTACGACTTCCGCGGTGCGCGCGCGGCCCTGAGCATGGGAATCGGCAACGGCTGGCGCGGTTTTGCCGCGGTCTCCCGGGAAGCGCGCGACTTCGACGGGATCGAACCGATCTTCGGCGTGGCGCGCAGCGACCGCCAGACCGAGTTGCGCGTCGGCGCCGAGCGGGCACTGACCGCCGACTGGTCGATCGCCCCGGCCGTCACCCACACGCGCAATCGTTCGACGCTCGAGCCGAACGACTTCCGGCGCACGCAGGCCGGCGTGACGCTGCGCTACAGGTTCCAGTGACGATGAACGGCCCGGACACCTGCCTGCGCAGCCCGAGCGCGCGCCGCACGGCGGCGGGCTGGCTCGCACTGTGCCTGCTCGCGCTGCTTGCCTGGACGGCGGGCACGCAGGCGGCCATGGCGGCCGACGGCCGCGCGCTCGTCGCATCGGGCAGCGTCACCGTGCAGCGTGGCGCGGCAGCGCCTGCAGCGGTTGCGGCCGGCACTGAATTCGATAGCGGCGACGTGATCCGCACCGGCCAGGACGGCCGCGTGCAGATCCGCTTCACCGATGGCGCCATCTTCTCCCTGCAGCCAGGCACGACGTTCCGCATCGACGACTATCGCTTCGACGCCTCCGGCCAGCGCAGCTTCTTTTTCCTGGTGCGCGGCGCCCTGCGCACGATCACCGGGGCGATCGGCAAGCGCAACCACGACGATTACCGGATGCAGACACCGACCGCCACAGTCGGCGTGCGCGGCACCGAGTACGTTGCCGAGCAGACCGCCTGCGATCCGCTGTGTTCGCCAGGTCCGCGCGAAGGCCTGCGCGTGTCGGTCACGCGAGGCCGGATCGTGGTCGCTACCCGCGGTGGCGCGATCGAGGTCGGCGAAGGCGAATCCGCGGCGGCCGACGATCCGGATGCAGCGCCACGAATGACCAACGACGGGCCGGTGCTCGGCCCGATCAGTTACGACCGCCTGCCCGAGAGCGGGGATCGGGCGACCCGGGCCGCTGCCGCTGGCGACGGGCAGGCCGACGGCAGCGCCGTGGCAACCACGAAAGCGATCCCTTCGGACGGCCGATCGTCGGCGCTGCCGGCGATTGTCGCCGGCGTGGTGCTGACGGCACCGACGACTTCCGGGGTTGCCACGACTTCGACCACCACCCCTGACCAGATCGCGCTCGGCCCGGTTGCTCCGACCGACTCCCGCATAGCGGGCGACGGCGGGCCTGCCGACGGAACCGGCCAATCGGCTGCGCCCGGTGGCGGTGCCGGCGCAAACCCCGGGACCGCCTCGGGCACGCTCGCTGGCCTGCCGTCGATCCTGATCGATCGATCCGTCCGGCCGGGCAGCACCTCCTCCGCCCCCGCGCCGACCGATTCGGGCACGCCGGGATCAGCCTGGCTCCCGGGGTCGGGCGGCGTGATTTCCCCGAACGAACAGCGCACCCCCGACGGCTCGCTCCTGGCAGTCGCCGACCTCGCACCCGCGACATCGCCAGGTTCGTCCGCCGCGGGCGGCGGTACCGACAGCACGGGCAGCACCGGTGGCACGGGTGGCACGGGTGGCACCGGCGGCACAGGTGGAACCGGCAGCACGGGTGGCTCGGGCGACACCGGCAGCACCGGCGGCACGGGTGGCTCCGGCGACACCGGCAGCACCGGTGGCACAGGTGGAACCGGCGGCACGGGTGGCACGGGCGGCACGGGTGGCTCCGGCGACACCGGCAGCACCGGAGGTACGGGCGGTTCAGGCAGCGCGGACGATCCGCCGCCTTTGTCAGGTGTCGGAACGATCGGCGACCAGCGCACGCTGCTGATTCGCGGCCTGCCGCCCGTATTGGGCTTGCTGGACTGGTCCCTGTTCGCTTCTGCAGGGAAATCGTTCAAGCTCGATGAGTCGGGCCGACTCGAAGCGGTCGGCGTCAATGCCAACGGGAGCTGCGGACTCTGGTCGTATTGCCTGTCGCTCGGCACGGCTCGGGTCGCCGAGGCCGGCGCAGACCCGTTCGTCAGCTGGGGCCGCTGGACCGACGGCACGCTCCAGGCACAAGGGATATGGGCCAACCTGGCCGATCGGACGCTGTCGCCCAACGACGGTGTCCACTATCTCGTCGGAGTGCCCTCGACGACGGTTCCGACGCAGGGCGTGTTCACGTACCAATTGATCGGAGCCACCGCGCCGACGCTGAGCACCGGAGCCGTGTCCCCGGGCGTGTTCAGCGGCACGGCCGGCGTCGCCTTCGGCCCGGGCCGACCTGCCCGCATCGGGCTCGACGGAAGCGTCGCGATCGGAGGAGCCTCATACGGTTTCACGACGCCCGGTGGCGCATCGGATCCGGCGCGCAGCACGCTCTCCACGACCGCCGGCTACGCATTCAGCGGCAGCCTGCCGGCATCACACTCCGGCAACGGACTGCTGAGCTGCGGCAGCGCCGGCTGCACGGTCGGGGTCCAGGGGGGCCTCTTCGGCCCGAATGCGGCGCGTCTCGGTCTCAGTTACCAGGTCCAGGGATCTGCCGGCGGCTCTACAATCTCGGGCGTAAGCGTGTTTGCGCAGCAGCCGGCGCAACCCTGACGCATCCGAGACCGCCGAATTGAGATCCCGCCCGACCGAGTACACGCCCGAAGCCGCCGACAACCGCCGCCTCGCCAACCTGTGCGGGGCGCTCGACCAGAACCTGCGGCAGATCGAGGAAGCCTTCGACGTGCGCATCGCGCGGCGAGGCGCCAGCTTCAGCATCGAGGGCACGTCGGCTGCATCGCGCCGCGCGGTCGCCGCTTTGAAGCATTTCTACGCGCGCACCGAGCACCCCTTGTCGCTCGACGACGTCCAGCTCGGCCTGGTCGAACTGAAGGTGCCTGCGCGCGCCGCGCCCGAGACTTCCTCCGAAGAGGCGCCGGTGCTGCACACCCGTCGCGCCGACCTGCAGGGGCGCACGCCGCACCAGCGCGAATACCTGCGCAACATCCTGTCGCACGACATCACTTTCGGCATCGGGCCGGCCGGCACCGGCAAGACCTATCTCGCGGTCGCCTGCGCAGTCGACGCACTCGAGCGCGACGTCATCCAGCGCATCGTGCTCACGCGCCCGGCCGTCGAAGCCGGGGAGCGGCTGGGCTTCCTGCCCGGCGACCTGGCGCAGAAGGTGGACCCGTACCTGCGGCCGCTCTACGACGCGCTGTACGACCTGCTCGGCTTCGATCGCACCGCGCGGATGTTCGAGAAGCAGGCGATCGAAATCGCGCCGCTCGCCTACATGCGCGGGCGCACGCTGAACAACTCGTTCATCATCCTCGACGAGGCGCAGAACACCACGCCCGAGCAGATGAAGATGTTCCTCACGCGCATCGGCTTCGGCTCGCGCGCCGTCGTCACCGGCGACACGACGCAGATCGACCTGCCCAAGGGGCAGGCCTCCGGACTGATCGAGTCGCGGCGGCTGCTGCGCAAGGTGCGCGGGCTCGCGTTCACCGAGTTCGACAGCTCCGACGTCGTGCGCCATCCGCTGGTGGCACGCATCGTCGACGCCTATGAACGGGCGCGCCCGGACCAGACCTGAGCGCGGCGCGGCAGCGCGCCGCGGACATGCCGCGCCGGACTCGGCGAAACCGTCGCTGTCGCTGTCGATCCAGCTCGGCGACGGCGTGCGCACGCTGCCTGCTTCGCGCGCACAACTGCGGCGCTGGGTCGCGGCGGCGATCGACGTCGATGCCACGCTCACGCTGAGGTTCGTCGGCGAGCGCGAAGCGCGCTCGCTCAACGCACGGTACCGGCATCGCGACTACGCGACCAACGTGCTCACCTTCGCCTATCCGGACGACGACGGACGGGTGAATGCCGACATCGTGATCTGCGTACCGGTGGCGCGACGCGAAGCGCGCGCCCAGCGCAAGACGCTCGCCGCGCACCTCGCACACCTGGTCATCCACGGCGTGCTGCACGCCTGCGGTCACGATCACGAGTTGCCTGCGCAGGCCGAGCGCATGGAGGCTGCCGAAATCGCGCTGCTGGCGCGCTTTCGCATCGCGGATCCCTTTCGTCCACGGGGCTGAGCGCTTGGCATCGCGCCGGGCGTTCGGGTATGCTCGGCCGCACGCCAACCACCCCCCATCCCATGTCCGGCCCCCATTCGGGCAGCGAGCATCGACGACCCATGCTCGAACGCCTGGCAGCGCTGCTGCTGCGCGTTCCCGAAGACCGTGAACAGTTGCTCGCCGTGCTGCGGCAGGCGCACGAGCGCGCGCTGCTCGATGCCGAAGCGCTGTCGATGATCGAAGGCGTGCTTCAGGTTTCCGAGCTCGCCGCACGCGACATCATGGTGCCGCGCGCGCAGATGGACGTGATCGACATCGGCCAGCCGCCCGAAGTGTTCCTGCCGCGCGTGATCGAGACCGCCCACTCGCGCTTCCCGGTCGTCGAGGGCGATCGCGACAACGTGCTCGGCATCCTGCACGCGAAGGAGTTGCTGCGGCTGTACACCGACGAGCGCGTCGATGTTCGCGACCTGCTCCGGCCCGCGGTGTTCATTCCCGAGTCGAAGCGGCTCAACGTGCTGCTGCGCGACTTCCGCGGCAATCGCGTCCATCTTGCGATCGTGGTCGACGAATACGGCGGAACAGCCGGCCTGATCACGATCGAGGACGTGCTCGAGCAGATCGTCGGCGACATCGAGGACGAATTCGACTTCGACGAGGAGAGCGACCACATCGTGCCGCTCGAACCGGGAGAGCACGGTGCGCGCTTTCGCGTGCGCGCGATCGCGGGCATCCGCCAGTTCAACGAGGCCGTAGGGACGCACTTCTCCGACGAGGAGTTCGACACCGTCGGCGGGCTCGTCACCGAACAGTTCGGGCGCGTGCCGCGGCGCGGCGAGCAGGTCGAACTCGACGGCATCCGTTTCGAGGTGTTGCGTGCCGATGCACGGCAGGCGCAGTTGCTGCTGGTCGAGCGGCTGCCCGCGCCGCCGGGCGAAGAGCCCGAGTCGGGCGCTCACTGAGTCGGCAGTGCGACTGCGCCTGGGGTCGGGCGCGCCGGCGGCACTGGCCGCGGGGATCGTTCACGCTGCGAGCTTCGCGCCGATCGGGGCATGGTGGCTGCAGACCGCCGCGCTGGCGCTGCTGGTCGCGCTGGTGCTGCGCGCGCACGCTGGCGCTGCGGCCGGTGCGGCGCGCGCCGCCGTCCTCGGGCTGGCGTTCGGGTTGGGCTGGTTCGTGGCCGGCGTTGGCTGGCTCTACGTGAGCATGCACCGCTACGGCGGCATGCCGGCGCCGATCGCCACGCTCGCACTGCTGCTGTTCGGCGCCTATCTCGCCTGCTTCCCGGCCGCGGCATGTGCGGTCACGCTGCGCGCGGCGCGCGCTGCACGCCTGGCACCGCGGGCGCCCGCGCCGGGCGCACTGGCTGCAGTGGGCCTGGTCTTTGCCGGCTGCTGGGCGCTCTCCGAAATCGCCCGCGGTTACCTGTTCACCGGCTTTCCCTGGCTGGCGATCGGCTATGCGCATGTCGACGGACCGCTCGCGGCACTCGCGCCGCTGGTGGGCGTCTATGGCGTGTGCGCGTTCGCAGCGCTGTGCGCGTTCGGCGTGGGCGCGCTCGGCCTGGCGGCCACGCACGCCTGCGCAGCCGGTGCCGCCGCAATCGGGGTCAGCGCAACGCGCGCTCCCGCAAGAGAGCACACACCGGGGCACCACACGCCTGCGGCGATCCTGGCAACGCTGGCGGGGGCCGCGGTGCTCGCGCTCGCGCCGCCGCTGGTCGCGGCCCTGCTCGCCGACCACGCATGGTCGCAGCCCGCCGGCCGCAGCCTCACGGTACGACTGCTGCAGGGCAACGTCGAGCAGGAACTCAAGTTCGATCCGCGGCGCAGCCTCGCCGCGATGCAGGCCTACACCGCCGAGGTGCTGCAAGCCGATGCGGATCTGACCGTGCTTCCCGAGACCGCCTGGACCGTTCCGTGGTCGGCGACCCCGGCGCCGCTGCGCGACGCACTGCTCGCGCGCCTGGCGCACAGCGGCGGCGTGCTGGCGATCGGCATGCCGCTGCCCGAACAGCCCGGCCCGGACCACGCCGCCGTGCAACGACTCACCAACAGCGTCGCGGTGATCGATCGCGACGGCGCGATCGCAGCACGCTACGACAAGCGGCACCTGGTGCCGTTCGGCGAATTCATTCCGCGCGGATCGGGCTGGTTCGTCGCGCTGATGCGCATTCCGCTGGGCGAATTCGGCCGTGGCGCCAGGTCGCAGCCGCTGCTGCAGATCGACAGCCAGCGCGTCGCCTTCGACATCTGCTACGAAGACCTGTTCGGCGAGGAGCTCGCGGCACAGGTGCGCGATGGCGCGACGATCCTCGTGAACGTGAGCAACATCGCCTGGTTCGGCGATTCGCACGCGTTGCCGCAGCACCTGCAGATCGCGCGCATGCGCGCGATCGAACTCGCCCGACCGGTGCTGCGCGCGACCAACACCGGGGTGACCGCGGCGATCGACCCGCGCGGACGGGTGCTCGCTGCATTGCCGAACTACACTGCGGGCGCGCTCGCGCTCGCGGTGCAGGGCAGCGTCGGGCTCACGCCGTACGCGCGCTGGGGCAATGCCCTGCCCCTGGCGCTCGCCTTCGCGCTCTTGCTGTCGGGCGCGCTCGCCTGCGTCGCCACGCGCCGATCCGCAGGCTCGAACCCGCTAGAATGACGGCTTTTCGCGCCGCTCCTTTTCCATGCTCAGCTTTCAGCAAGTGATCCTGCGCCTGCAGGCTTACTGGGACAGCCAGGGCTGCGCCCTGCTCCAGCCCTACGACATGGAAGTCGGCGCGGGCACCTTCCACACCGCCACTTTCCTGCGGGCGATCGGCCCCGAGCCCTGGCGCGCGGCCTACGTCCAGCCGTCGCGGCGCCCGAAGGATGGCCGCTACGGCGACAACCCGAACCGCCTGCAGCACTACTACCAGTACCAGGTGGTGCTCAAGCCGTCGCCGCCCGAGATCCTCGACCTGTACCTCGGCTCGCTGCGCGCGCTGGGCATCGACACTTCGGTGAACGACGTGCGCTTCGTCGAGGACGACTGGGAGTCGCCCACGCTCGGTGCCTGGGGGCTCGGCTGGGAAGTCTGGCTCAACGGCATGGAAGTCACGCAGTTCACCTATTTCCAGGAGGTCGGCTCGCTGAAGTGCCAGCCGATCACCGGCGAGATCACCTACGGCCTCGAGCGCATCGCGATGTACCTGCAGGGCGTCGAGAGCGTCTTCGATCTCGTCTGGACCGAGGGCATCAGCTATCGCGACGTGTTCCACCAGAACGAGGTCGAACAGTCGGCGTACAACTTCGAGCACGCCAACACCGGGATGCTGTTTCGCCACTTCGACGACTACGAGAGCGAGGCGAAGCGCCTGATCGCCGCCGGGCTGGCGCTGCCCGCCTACGAGATGGTGATGAAGTGCTCGCACAGCTTCAACCTGCTCGATGCGCGCGGCGCGATTTCGGTCACCGAACGTGCCGCATACATCGCTCGGGTGCGCAATCTCGCGCGCGCGGTCGCGCAGGCCTACTACGAGGCGCGCGAGCGCCTCGGCTTCCCGATGTCCAGGGGTCACGCGCATGCCGCCTGAGAACGACGCCGGCCTCGCCGCCAGCGCGCCGCTGCTGGTCGAACTGTTCACCGAAGAACTGCCACCGAAAGCGCTGCAGCGGCTGGGAGACGCTTTCAGTGCCGGCATTGCCGACGCCTTGCGCGGCCGCGGGCTGGTCGCCGACGAGGCGCGCGTCGAAGGTTTCGCCACGCCACGCCGGCTCGCGGTGCGCGTCGACGCGGTGACCGCGCGTGCGCCCGACCGCACGGTCGAAGTCAAGGGCCCGTCGGTGAAGGTGGCGCTCGACGCCGCGGGAGTGCCCACGCAGGCGCTGCTCAAATGGGCCGAACGGCAGGCGGCGCCGATCGCCTCTCTCACACGCGCCAGCGACGGCAGGCAGGAGTGCTTCTGGTATCGCAGCACGCTGCGCGGCGAATCGCTCGCGACGGCGATCGACGCAGTGATCGCGCAGGCGCTGGCGGCGCTGCCCATCCCGAAGGCGATGCAATACCAGCTGGCCGACGGCCACACCACCGTGAGTTTCGTGCGGCCGGTTCACGGGCTGCTCGTGCTGCACGGCTCGCAGGTGCTCGACGCCGCGGCGCTCGGGCTGCGCTCCGGGCGCGTCACGCGCGGCCATCGCTTCCAGTCCGAGGGGCCGGTGGAGATCGCCGACGCCAACGCCTACGAGGCGTCGCTCGAGTCGCGCGGGCGCGTGCTCGCGTCGTTCGAGGCGCGCCGCGCGCGCATCGACGCACTGCTGCGCGAGCGCGCCGCCGCGCTGGGTGCGTCGCTCGGCGACGAAGCGCAGGTTGCCCCGCTGCTCGACGAGGTCACGGCGCTGGTCGAGTGGCCGGCGGTCTACGTCGGCGAGTTCGAGCGCGAGTTCCTGCGCGTGCCGCAGGAGTGCCTGATCCTCACGATGCGCACCAACCAGAAGTACTTCCCGCTGTTCGAGACGGGCGGGCGGCTGCTGCCCAGGTTCCTGATCGTCTCGAACATGGCGCTCGACGATCCGCGCCACATCGTCGACGGCAACCAGCGCGTGGTGCGCCCGCGGCTGGCCGATGCGCGCTTCTTCTTCGAACAGGACCGCAAGACGCCGCTGGCGGCGCGCGTGAGCCGGCTCGGCTCGGTCGTCTACCACGCGAAGCTCGGCACGCAGGCCGAGCGCGTCGAGCGGGTGCGCGCGATCGCGCGCGAAGTGGCGACGCTGCTGCGCGCCGACACCGCACTGGCCGACCGCGCCGCGCTGCTCGCCAAGGCCGATCTGCTCACCGGAATGGTCGGTGAGTTCCCGGAACTGCAGGGCGTGATGGGCAGCTACTATGCGCGCCACGACGGCGAGCCCGAGGCGGTCGCCCGCGCCATCACCGAGCAATACCAGCCGCGCTTCGCGGGCGACGCGCTGCCGACCACCGAGACCGGCACGGTGCTCGCACTCGCCGACAAGCTCGAAACGCTGGCCGGCATGTTCGGCGTCGGCCAGCAGCCCAGCGGCGACAAGGATCCGTTCGCGCTGCGCCGCCACGCTCTGGGCGTGGTCCGCATGCTGGTCGAGCATCGACTCGAGCTGCCGCTCGACGCGCTGGTCGACGCCGCGTTCCGGGCCTTCGGCGAGCGCGTCGCCCATGCGCACGCCGATCTGGAAACCTTCTTCCACGAGCGGCTGGCCGGCTACCTGCGCGAGCGCGGCTTCGCAGCGCAGGAGATCGCAGCGGTCGTCGAGCAGCGCCCGACGCAACTCGCACTGGTGCCGGCGCGGCTCGAAGCGGTGCGCGAGTTCTCGCGGCTGCCGCAGGCACAGGCGCTTGCGGCCGCGAACAAGCGCATCGTCAACATCCTGAGGAAAGCGGGTGACGGAATCGGCGGCGCCGCGGATCGCACGCTGTTCTCCGAGCCTGCCGAGCGCGCGCTGGCCGATCGCATCGCCGAACTCAGGCCGCAGGTCGAGGCCCGGATGGCGGCGGCCGACTTCACCGGCGCGCTGGCGCTGATGGCGCAGGCGCGCGACCCTGTCGACCGCTTCTTCGACGAAGTGATGGTCATGGCCGACGACGCGCGCATCCGCGCCAACCGGCTCGCACTGCTCTCGGGGCTGCGCCACCTGATGAACCAGGTTGCCGACATCTCGAAGCTCTCGTCGGGCTAGGCCCCACGCACACCACGATCGACCCTGCGTCGTGAAGCTGATCATCCTCGATCGCGACGGCGTCATCAATCGCGACAGCGACGCCTACATCAAGACCCCGGACGAGTGGGTGCCGCTGCCCGGCAGCCTCGAGGCCATCGCCCGCCTGTCGCGCTCGGGGTACCGCATCGTCGTCGCGACCAACCAGTCCGGAGTCGCCCGCGGGTTGTTCGACCTCTCGATGCTGGCATCGATCCACGCGAAGATGCTGCACGCGGTCACCGCGGCCGGCGGGCGCATCGACGCGATCTTCTTCTGCCCGCACGGCCCTGACGACGGCTGCGCCTGCCGCAAGCCGCGACCCGGGCTGTTCCTGGAGATTCTCGAGCGCTTCAGGGCCGCGCCCGGCGAAGTGCACGCGATCGGCGACCAGTTGCGCGACCTGCAGGCCGCGCACGCAGCCGGCTGCAGGCCGGTGCTGGTGCTCACCGGCAAGGGCGGGGCGACGATGGCCAACGGCGGCCTGCCGCCCGACACCGTGGTGCGCGTCGACCTGGCCGCGGTCGCCGCCGAACTGGCGCCCTGATGCGTGCGGCGCGCACGGCGGCGCTCGCGCTGCGCTCGGGCCTGTTCGTGCTGTTCCAGGCCGCTACCCTGGCCCCCTTCGCGGTACTGTGCCTGGTGTGGTCGCCGCTGCCGCTTCACTGGCGCTACCGGCTCACCGTCGGATGGCCGCGCCTGGTCATCTGGGGCGCGCAGCACATCGTCGGCATCCGCCACCGCGTCATCGGCGACGAGAACCTTCCCGACGCGCCGGCGATCCTGCTCTCGAAGCACCAGTCGACCTGGGAGACGCTGTTCTATCCCACCTTCATGCCGCGCGAACTGTGCTACGTGTTCAAGCGCGAACTGCTGTTCGTGCCCTTCTTCGGCTGGGGCATCGCACTGCTCGGCATGATCCACATCGACCGCAGCCGCGGCAACGACGCATTCGAGCAGGTCGTGCGCCAGGGCGAGCGCAAGCTCGCGCAGGGCCGCTGGATCATCCTCTTCCCCGAAGGCACGCGCACACGCGCCGGCTCGCAGGGCAAGTACAAGTCGGGGGGCGCGCGGCTCGCGGTGCGCACCGGCGCCCCGGTCGTGCCGATTGCGGTGAATTCCGGCGAGTGCTGGCCGCGCAGGAAGTTCCTGTTGCGGCCCGGCCTGATCACCGTCTCGATCGGCCCGCCGATCGACAGTGCCGGCAAGAGCCCCGACGAATTGAACCGGGAAGTCGAAGGCTGGATAGAATCCGAGATGCGTCGCCTGAGCCCGCACCTGTATCGCGACGAAGCGCGCAACGGCGCGACAAAGGACCCGAAGGACCCGATCGCTTGACACGCACCTCCGAACGAAGCGGCCGTCGCGGCCGCGACCCGTCGCGCGACGCCTCGCTGCGCGCGCACGCGGCCGCGGATGCCGCGCTCCAGCTGCCCCTGCCACTGTTCGACCCGGCGCCCATCGCGCCGCCCGCGCCGCCACGCTCACCGGCCGGCGTGCGCGCAACGATGCTGTGCGAGCAGCCGGTGCACTACGAGTTGCGGCGCTCGCGCCGGCGCACGATCGGCTTCGTGATCGACCAGCGCGGCC
>JAANMU010002741.1_pt1 | contig 12514 bp, 8 predicted proteins | sample 7279701 | NCBI WGS metagenome assembly JAANMU01 (sample SAMN14094539, study PRJNA606508) | bioreactor metagenome | isolation source: A lab-scale SPAN reactor treating ammonium-rich wastewater day 57 | place: Ireland: Galway | collected 2017-03-13 | reverse complement strand
CCCTGCAGGCTGGTGATGCGCGGCCCCTCTTCGGCTGCCTCCTCGACTGTGCCGACCACGTACCGGGTCGCCTTCACATCCCCCGGAATCGAAGGCGTAGCAGGGCCGGTGGAGATCGCGCGCGAGATTCCCGTGGTCCGGCCCGACCTTGAAATGCGCGGGACGGCGATGAACCGGGCGGCATTGGAGCAACTCGCCGTCGCCACGGGCGGACGCTACCTAGATGTCGACGAGGCCCGCACACTACCGGAACTAATTCCCGACGCCGGCCGCACGCAGGTGACGCGCGAGCGCCCGCGTCCGCTTTGGGACAACGCGACCGTTTTAGGAATTCTCCTGGTGCTTTTGAGCGCGGAGTGGATCCTGCGCAGGCAGGCCAGGTTGTTATGACGCACCAGCCCGAATCAATGCTCGCAGATTTCCGGGCGACGGCGCTCGCTCCGTTCGTGCAGGTCGCGCGCGCCGCGCGTCGCAGGGCGTTGCTTGGCGCCACGGCGATCTGGCTCGCCGCCCTGATCGCCCTGCTTCTTGTTCAATTCGGCCTCGATCGCCTCATGGCGCTGGGTTTGGGGCCACGCCTGGTCATCACGCTCTTCGTCGTCGGTCTGGCAATTCGGCACTTTCGTAGACATGTCTGGTGGGTCGTCGCAGCGCAGCCGCGCGCCGAACATGTCATCGCAGTGCTGGAGCGGCGTCATCCAGGCCTTCGGGATCGGTTGATTTCCGCTGCCGCGTTCGCCGAGCAACGCGACTTGCCGCACGATGCGTCCCCCGCCCTGGTCGCGGAACTGATGCGCCAGGCCGTGAAGGACGCCGCGTCACTCGATCCTACAGAAGTCTATAACCGGGGCCGATTACGGCGGTCGCTTGCCGTCGCGGCCCTGGCCCTGGTCACGGCCGCGTTCATCACCACCTCGGCGCCGAACGTCGTGCGGGTTTTTCTCGCACGAAACTGGCTGTTGCGCGAGGCGCCGTGGCCGTCGAACGTCCGGCTGACCCTGGAGGGGTTCGCTGACGGCACGCTGCGATGGCCGCTGGGCGACGAATTGATACTGGCGGCAACCGCCGACGGCGCGGTCCCACCAGGCGTCGCCGTGGAAGTCGAGTCCCCCACGGGTCAGACACGCGTTCGCGATATGGCCCTGCGGGGCGAGCGTCAGTTCGTCCTCGATTACGGCCCGCTCGACGAGTCGTTTCGGCTGCGCTTGCTGATTCGCCGCTTCGGTGCCGACGAATCGACGGACTGGTTCAGCGTCGTCGGCGTTGTTCGGCCGTCCATCCGCTCTGTGCAAATCGACATCACACCGCCTGCCTACGCGGGCGTCGAGCGGTTCGCGCTCCCCGCGGGGCAGGCCGCAGTTGAAGCGCTGCGCGGCTCGACCATCGCGATCATCGCTGAAGCCAACAAGCCCGTTCGCTCCGCGACGCTTCGCAGCTCGGTCGGACAAGAGATTCCGGCGACCCTGAACGGGGATCGGCGTATCGCCGCGACGTTTCAGCCGACTCAAAGCGGTCAGTATCACTTCGCCCTCGTGGATCAGGAGGGGCTGTCCGACCTGCGCCCGGTCACGCTGGCCCTGCGACTCATCAACGATCCGCCACCCAAAGTAAAACTGGCACTTCCTGGCGCGGGCGACGCCGTCGTGCCGCAAGCCGTGCTCGACGTCGCCGTCCAGGCGGACGACAATCTTGGTATTCAGGACGTGCGTCTGGTTCAAGAAGTCCGGCGGGCCGCCATGGTTGCCGCTTCGCGGCCTTCTGGCGAGGTTGATGCCGAAGCGCAGACCGCGCCGACCACCCAAACGCTGCCCGGGCTTGAACCGCGCCAGACTCGTTACGAACTGAATCACGTGCTCCCGCTCCTTCCGCTGATACTGGAGCCAGGCGATCAGCTCACACTTCGAGTCGAAGCGCAAGACCTGCAGCCCGCCATGCCCGGCGTCACCGGGGAATCCGCGCCGTCAACAGCGGTATTGACGGATCCCGCCCGAAGCGAATCGGCGCCCTCGGAGCCGGGCTTGGGGCGCAGCGCGACTTTCACCTTGCGCATCGTTACGGCAGAAGAACTGCTGGCGGAGCTTGGCCGGCGCGAGAGCGAGTGGCGGCGCGAATTCGAAATGCTTATCAAGTCGCAGGAACAGATTCGCCATCGTGTGATGAACCTCAACGACGATGCCCGTGAGGAAGCAGGTTCCGCCCGATTCGCCGCGCAGTATGCCGCGGAGCAACGGGCGCAGCGGCAAATCGCCGTTCGACTGACGACGATTCGCAGGCAGTTCGAGCAGATCCGAGACGAGTTGCGAACCAATCAGTTGGACAATCCGGCGATTCGCCGCCGGCTTGATACCGCGGTGCTCGCACCCCTGGGGCGGCTCATTTCAACCGACTTGCCGGGGGTGGCCGATCAATTGGGGCTGCTTGGCGGCGGCGGCGACACGCGGATCGCCGATATCATCGAACGGGGCCACGCTGCCATTCTGGAGACCATGTATTCGGTCCTGTCCAACATGCTAAAATGGGAAGGGTACAACGAGGCGGTCACGCTGTTGCGAGACATCATTCGTCTGCAAAGCGACGTGTCGCGGCAGACGCAGACGCAACTGGAATCGGAGATTGATCGCCTGCTCGGGGGAAGTCCGACCTCGAAGCCCGGCCGCGACGTACCCCTTGTGGAGCCGCAGAAGTGATGCAATTCCACCGCGATCGGCGTTGTTCCGCACACCTCGCACTCCTTTGCGCGCTGGCCCTGGCCGTGCCGCGCGCGCCCGTGCTGGCATGGCAGGATGCCGCGCCGTCGCCCGAAGGAGCCGCGACCGATCGAAGCCCCGGCCCCGGCGAAGCCCAACCCTTGACCGAGCGTCAGGCCCTGGTCCGCGATCGCGTCACGCGGCTGGAAGATCGCATGTTTCAGCTTCACGAGGCGCTTCGAAAGAACGAGCCGGAAAAGGCACAGAAGCTTCTAAGTACGCTGGGCGCCTCGCGAAGCATGCTGGTTCGGCAGAAGATCGACGAGATCATCGCGGCGCTGAAGTCCGGACAGTATTCCGACGCCCGCGATCAGCAGGAAGCCGTAGCCCGTGATCTGCAAACTCTCCTGAAATACCTGCTTGAAGAGCCGGACGACTCCGCTGCGCGCAAACACGAGATGGAACGGCTGCACGCCGCGCGCGAGTCGCTGGAGCGCGTGATCAAGGATCAGCAGCGCGAGTTGGAGCAGGCCCAGGCTGCCATGGAGGCCCAGGCCCGCTCCGCCGCACTTCAGGTTGCCAAACGTTCGCTTCAGGAGTTGGCCGAGCGGCAGGCAGAGCTTCGTGCCCAGGCGCAGACCGGCGCGATCCCTCGCGAGACCGCCGCGGCTCGTCAACGCAGCCTCGCCGAAGACACCACGAAACAGGCAACGGCGCTTCACGATCTCCCGCGCACCGACGCGTCCCCGGCGACCCAGGCCGGACAAGCCGCGCAGCAGGCCGCCGATGCGATGAAGCAGGCCGGCGAGCGCCTCGATCAATCCGACGCTCCCGGTGCGACGCAGGCGCAGGAACTGGCGGAAGCCTCGCTCAAAGAGGCGATCGAACAAATCGACAAACAGCTTCGTGACGATGCGAGGACGCCGACCCCGCGGGATCAGGCTGACGATCAGGAGAAGACGGCACGCGAAACGGAGCAATTGGGCGGTGAAATGAAAACCGCCGATCCGAAACCCGCACAGCCAGGCAGCCCCGATTCATCCGAAGAACCGAGCGATTCCGACAAGCCGGACGGCCAGTCGCCGCCCGGTTCGGGGTCGCCCAAAAATTCGTCCGGTGACGAGTCGGGGCAACCGAATCAGGAGATGGGAGATAACAAGCCCCTGCCTGGTCAGCAGGAGGTCGAAAACGCCGTCCCGCTTCAGCGCGAGGCCGCCGACGAATTGAGAAAGGAGAAACCGAAGGACGCCGCGGAGAAGCAGACGGAAGCGCTCAAGAAACTCAAAGCCGCCCGGGACCTCTTGAACGACACGCTGGAGCAACTTCGCAAGGAGCAGCAAGAGACCCTGCTCGCCGCCTTGGAGACGCGCTTCGCGGCGATGCTGGCAAAGCAACTCGATTGCAACAAAGCGACGGTGGCGTTGCACGAGCTGGGCCGGGCGAATTGGAAGCGCACCGATCAACTGGCCCTGGCCGATCTGGCCGCCGGGCAGCAGTGGATTTCGCAGGAGGCCGACCAGGCGTTGACGATTCTCAAGGAAGAGGGCACGACGGTGGCTTTTCCGCAGATCGTATCCCAGATTCGCGACGACAGCCGCGTCGCTGGGGATCATCTCGCCGCGGCAAATGTGTCGGAATTAACGCAAGGGTTGCAGAAAGCAATTGAGGAGGCCCTGCGCGAACTGCTGGATGCGGTGAAGAAAAAGCAGGAAGAACTGCAATCGGCGCCGGATGAATCCGACGGCAGCCAGTCGCAGGATCAGAATCCGCCCCTGTTGCCGGGGTCGGCCGAACTGAAACTGCTCCGCTCCTGTCAGATGCGCATCAACTCCGCCACGACGCGGTTGGACGGCCTACGGACCACCGAGCAGAACGCCATGGGCCTGGTAGAAGAACTCAAGCGTCTCGCCGAGCGGCAGAAGCAGGTCTCCGACATGGCGAAGCAAATGCACGAGAGCCTGACGCGAACACAATGAAAGGGCCGCGGCCGACGCCGCGCACTGCACGATGCGAGACAGAATTCTCAAGAATGGGGCAATCATCTTGCTCACAAGCTGGATTGCCGTAGGTCAATCGACCCGCGCCGCACCGGAGCAGGACAAGCCGCCGGCCGATCCACCTGCCGCGAGTCAGCCGGCCATCCGATTTGCGCCGGAGCCGCCCTTTACAGTACCCGTTACCGAACCTCGTCCCCCTGAAAAGATCATTGCGGAGTTCATTGAATCCGTGCAGGCACAGGCGGCCTACCCCGCTGCGGTGAAGAAGTTCGTTTCGGAGAAATCAAGCGAGGCCACGCCGCAGCGCGCGGGTGAATTCCTGACGAGCGCGCTGGCCGTCTGCTCCACCGAGTTCGCCGACGCACTAAAGGCGATGGAGGACGAACGAATGACGGACGCGGCCGATCGGTTTGCGAGGCTGGCTGCGACGGACAAAGCAGACCCCTACCTCGCGGTCAATGCGGCGAACCTTGCCGCCACGGCACTCGTGGAACTGGAGCAGTTCCCTCGGGCGATCGCCGTACTTGAGCCGATCTTCTCCCAGCACGCGCCGCTGGACCGCTACACGCCCGGTGCGGACCACATGCTCTTCATGCTTGGCTACAGTTACATTCGCGAGCTTCGATACGAGGCGGCCAAGGCGATCCTGACGCAATTCCTTAAAGCCTATCCGCAAGCGCCGCAGCGATTGCGCGTCACGGCCACCCAGATCGTCACGGAGATCGACCGCCGCATCCCCGGCAAGCTCGGCGATGTGCGCGATCTCCTTGCTTACGCTCACCAGCGAATCGAACTGGGCGACACAGGCGAACCGGTCGCGCAGCGCCAGCAGCAGGCCGTTGCCCTGCTGGACAACATGATCCAGGAAGCCGAGGAGAACGAGAAAAACGCTCGGCAGAAGTCCCCCAGCGGCGGCGGCAAGGGCAACAAGCCCCAGCCAAGCTCTGGCGCGAAGGAATCGCGCATCCCGAGCGGCGCGCCGGCGGGCGACACCGTCCTGCGCCGCTCGCGCGTCACCCCCGGTGAGGCGTGGGGCAAGATGCCGCCACGCGAGCGCGAACAGATCATTCAAACACTTCAGCGACAGTTTCCAAGCCGCTATCGTGACCTGCTTGAACAATACTATCGTCAACTTGCAAAGGACCAGCCGCCCTCGTGATGACTACGCATCCTCACGCCGCACGCTCCCGCGACGGCCGGCTCGCCCTTGGTCGGCGCAGGCCGTTCCGTCGCTTCCATGTCCGCGTCTGCGCGATTCTCGGTGGCGTCGTGGCAGGGATGGTCCTCGGCCTGTCGGTTGTGCGGGCAGGCCCGGACGAAGAGTACGTTTCAGCTCCTCGCTGCCAGATCGACCTGATCTCGGGTGAATCATTTGAGGCATCCGGGTTGGAACTTGCCGCAACAAACCTCCTGGCGAACGTTGACGGCGCCCCTCGCACGGTTCCCCTTCCCGATGTGGCGAGCATCGCATTCATCCGCGATTCCACCAGCAGCGCCTCGAACGGAGCGGACGGCTCGGCCGATCACGCCGTCTTGCTCGTCGATGGTAGCAACCTGACCGGGACCATTAGGTCCGCCGGGGAGCGCGCGCCGGGGCAGGTCATTCTTGCCACGACCTGGCACGAGCCGATCATGCTGCCCTTTACCGCGCTGGCTGGGATTTGCCTCCAGCGATCCGGTTCGGCCGAATACGAGGACCGACTGGCGCGCCGAGAACAAGGCCGCGACCTGATACTTCTCGCGCGCGAGGGAAAAATTCTGGCCGTTCCCAGCGCAGTCGAATCAATTATCGCTGACCAATGCGAATTTCGCGTCGGTCGCAAACTTCAAGCCGCGCCGCTCGAATCGATCGTCGGCATCGTCTTCGGTTCTCAACCTCTGCGGAAACCCTCTCTTGCCCGCGTCGCCCTGCTCGGCGGCGATGTTCTACGCGGCTCACTCGTCGCAATTCGCGCTGAACGTGTGTCGCTCAACCACGAACTCCTCGGTTCGATGGACATCCCGTCGGCCGCGGTGCAGCGCATCGATCTCGCCAGCGACCGCGTAGTCTCGCTCGTCGATCTCGAGCCGGCGACCACGCAGATCAAGTCCGTGCTCGACGCACCCTGGTCCGTCGGCAGGAATGCCAATCTCCGTGGGCAGCCGCTGATGATCCGCGGCCGGTCCTTCTCGCGCGGTCTCGGCGTGCACGCCTACACGTCGCTGTCCTATGATCTTTCCCAACCTTACGAGGCGTTTACTGCCACGGTCGGCGTCGATGATTCCGCTCCGGATTTCGCCAGCGTGGTTTTTCGCGTCAAACTGGACGGCCGCGTTGTGTACGAATCACCGGTCATGCGGCGGGGTGATGGGCCGCTGCGCGTCAAAGTGAAACTGGCCGGTGCTCGCGTGCTGGAGTTGGTGTGCGATCCGACCGACGACCTGGATCTCGGCGATCATGCGATCTGGGGCGCGCCGGTCCTCGTCAAACCGCGATCGCCGGTTGATCGCTCGGATGATTGAAATGCTCGCACGGGGATTCGCCGCGGCACTGATTCTGATCGCCGGCATGGCGGCGGATGACTCGACTTCGCCCGAAGCGGCCGACGACTTCGCCGCGTGCCGCGCGCGGGTCGAGGTCGCACAGTCGGCCCGCGTTGAGTTGATCCGCCAATTAACGCCAAGCGCAGTCTGCATCTTTCCGAAGGACAATCGCGCCGGCGGCGGGTCGGGTGTGCTCATCGACTCGGAGGGCTTCGGCCTGACGAATTATCACGTCGTCGCTCCGCTCCTTCCATCGCGCGAGGGCGAGGGCGGCCTGGCGGACGGCAAACTCTACGCGCTTGAAGTGCTCGGACTGGACCCGGTCGGAGATGTGGCCATGTTTCGCTTGAAGGGCGATGCGCCCTTTCAATCCGTTACGCTCGGCAATTCCGACACGCTGGCCGTCGGAGACGAGACGCTCGCACTGGGCAATCCCTTTCTGCTTGCCGAAGACTTCACGCCGACCGTCACGTTCGGCATCATCTCCGGTCTGCATCGGTATCAGCCCGGCGCGGGCCGGGCGCTGATCTACTCTGATTGCATTCAAGTCGATGCGTCGATCAACCCGGGCAACTCGGGCGGCCCTTTGTTCGACATGACGGGAAAGCTCGTCGGCATTAACGGCCGCGTCAGCATCGAGGAACGCGGGCGAATCAACGTCGGCGTTGGCTATGCGATCACCGTCAACCAGATTCGTCGCTTCATTCCCGCCCTGCGAGCCGGCCTGACGACGGCGCACGGTGCCGCGGGATTCACCGTGACGGACGGGCCAAACGGCGTCACGATCAATCGAATCGAGAAGGACTGCACTGCCGCACGCGCAGGCGTGCGGGCCGGCGATCGGCTGACTCACTTCGCCGGCACGCCGATCCGGTCAGCCAACCACTTCCTCTCGCTTCTGGGGACATTCCCCGCCGGCTGGCCCATCGAAGCCGTGCTCGAGCGCGGCCCGGAAACCATTCGCTTTGTTGGTCGGCTGGAGGCATCGCCGTTGCCACGACCGCGCGGCCGCAAGGATGCCGCAAATTCCAAGGCGCCCGATCCGTTCAAACCGCTCGCGCCCGGCAGCGAAGCGAATCGCCGGGCGGTTCGCCGCGCTCTGAAGCAATTCACCGACTTCTGCGGCGGTCGCCGAGCGATCAGCCAGGTAAATCGGCTGGAGTGGTCCGGGCGGCGATTCAGTATTGATCAGCCCGGCAACGCGCCCGTTCCCATCGAACACGATGAAGACAAAGCTGCAACATCGGCAGAGCTACCTCCCAGCGCTGCGCCGATTGAAATTGAGCGCTCGATTCGGTGGAAGTTGTTCGGAATCGACCCGGTCGCATCGCGCCTGCCGTTTCAAGTGACGGGAGGCGATGAAGTCAACGGTCGTATCGCGGTCGTGCTGAAGCATACCGGGCCATCTCCCTGGAAGGCGCACATCGGTCTGGACGACGAAAACGGAGCGTTGCTCTTTATTGAGTTCACGCATGGCCCGGCGTCGGTTCGAACGCGCTACGAATACGACGACGTGAAGCGCAGCGGTGCGCTGCGGCTGCCCATGCGACGGCGAATCTATGAAAATGATCGGCTCATCGCGGAAGAGCAATACGATTCCGTTCTTGCCGGGGGGGTGTGACATGAGCGCCGCGATGCCCCGAAGTACGAAACACCTCGGGATCCTCCCGCAAGCGCTCGTCGTCGTGCTGGGGTGGGTTACCGCGGCATCGTCTCACGAGGGCGTGTTCACAACCGAATTGCCTGTCCCTAAGCTCGCCGCGCGAGCGCTCACCGCACATGAGGTCTTTGCACGCGCCGCGCCGGCCGTCGTGAAGCTCTACGGCGCGAGCGTCGGTCGACAACAGGGTTACGGCACAGGCGTGTTGATCTCACCGGATGGACTGATTCTCACCAACCTGTCGGTCATGCTTGCGGGGCGATCCATCCGGGCCGTCCTGCACGACGGCACCACGCACGAGGCCGAACTGGTCCGGCGGGACGACGCCCGCAAGCTGGCGCTGCTGCGTATCAAGGCGTCTCATCTGCCGCATCTGGCGCCGCATTCCAGTGACGGCTTGCAGACTGGCGACGCGGTCTTTGCCCTGGGCAACTGGTTCAAAATCGCCGAGGGAGATGAAAGCGTCTCGCTCACTCGCGGCGTCTTCAGCTTCAAGGCGACCATCGACGCGCGGCGGCTGGCGCAAGAGTATGACTACCCCGGCCCCGTACTGGTTTACGACGCAATTACCGCCAATCCTGGTGCGGCGGGCGGTCCCCTGCTGGACGCCGACGGAAAGTTGGTCGGCCTCGTCGGCCTGATCGTTGAAGCCGCCGCAACGAACACGCGTGTTAACCATGCAATCCCCGGCGAGGATATGATTGCGTTCCTCGGCCAGGGATCGTCGCACAAGGACGGCGCCGCGGCACCCGGGCCCGACTCGATTGGCGAGTCAAACAGGCCGCACTCAACCGGCGCGCCCCCGACGGGCGAGCCCTATATTGGCATCACGCTCTCCAAGATCGGCTACCGGCAAACATGGGCCTTTGTCGAACGCGTGCGGCGCGACTCCCCGGCCGACCGCGCGGGCATTCGGCCTGATGATTTGATTATTGCCGTGGACGGACGCCGCATCGCCGATGCAGCGGACTACAGCAAACACGTCGCCACCCTGACGCCGGGCCAGCGCGTTCCCTTCACGCTCAAGCGTGGAACGGAGATTGTCACGGTGGAGGTGGTTGTCTCCGCCAGGTCATCGGGGAGTCAGCCATGACGCGAGCGGTCGCCAGACGCTTTGGGACACGGTCGTTTTCGAGTCGCGGCGCCGCGGCAGTGGTGCCGTTTTTTTTGCACTTACCAGCCCTGCTCCTGATCACCCTTCTCGGCCCGCGCAGTGCTTCCGCCCAGGTCACCCCCCTCGGAAGCGACGACCTCGCTGCGGTCGTTCGCGCGGGGCTGGCGGCGATCGAGCCGTCGATGGTTGTCATCGAGACAATCGGCGGCGCCCAGCCAATCCGACGCGACACGCCGCGCGGCCCCATGGAAGAGTCGTTTCGTCTCGCCGAAGGGCCGACGACGGGGGTCATCGTCAGCGAAGATGGGTACATCCTCTCCAGCAGCTTTAATTTCGCGCGCGACCCGTCCGTTATCACCGTCACGCTCCATGACGATCGACGGCTCGTCGCGCGGCTCATCGCACGCGATCACATTCGACGATTGGCCCTCGTCAAGGTCGACGCGCGCGACTTGCCCGTGCCCATCTGGGCGCCGCGCGATGAATTGCGCGTCGGACAATATGCCATCGCCAGCGGCAAAGGCATGAGTCATTCGGCGCTGGGGCCTTCTTTGCGACAAACCTTTGCTTCCGTCGGAATCATCTCGGCAGTCGACCGTCGCAACGGGAACGCCGTCCAGACCGATGCGAAAGTCAGTCCAACGAGTTATGGCGGGCCGCTGATCGACCTCGACGGGCGCCTCATCGGAATCCTCGTTCCCATGGCTGGCGGCGGTGGCGCCCTGGCCGGCGCGGAGTGGTACGACGGCGGCATTGGATTTGCGGTTTACAAAGATCGAATCGACGCCGTATTCGAGCGGCTCGCAGCCGGACAGAACATCGAACCGGGCAAGATCGGCGTGGTGCTTGAGCCGGACGATGTGGACGACGCGCTGGACTTTCTGGACAAGCTGCTTCCGCAGTCGCGTGGCGTAAAGATCGCTCGTATTGCAATTCCGTCGCCCGCGCAGCGCGCCGAGTTGAGAGTGGGCGACAAGATTGTCGCGCTGGATGGCAAGCCGACAGGCGACCTCGCCGAGCTGCAGCGCCGCTTGAGCGATCGCGCCGCCGGCGAGACCGTCGTCCTGACGATCAAGCGGCGTTTTCAACGCATCGATGTTCCCGTCGAGCTGGCGCGCATCGAGGATATCGGAAGCATGGAGGCGCCGCCTGCGCCCGCCAATCCAAACGCGAAGGAATCCAAAGAAGAAAACGATCCGCCCGCTACCCAGCCTTCCGCGGATTAGCGGCCGACTTCTTGAAACGCATCGGGAAGTCGCGCCAGTATGTCGGTGGCGATCAGGGAGACCCCGCCAAGTTCCCGAGCGCCCAGATCGCCCGCGATTCCGTGTAGATGCGCGCCGAGCCGGGCCGCGTCAAACAGACTCATGCCCTGTGCAATCAATCCCGCAATGATTCCCGTCAGCACGTCCCCGCTGCCGCCGGTCGCCATGCCGGGATTCCCCGTCGTGTTGATCGCCGTGCCGTCGTTGCCTGCGATGACGGTGTCGGCTCCCTTCAGTACGATCACGATCTCCTCACCGCCGCGCGCCAGCACTTGCTGCAATCGCTCCGCCGCGCCACGACGGTCCGCCTGAACGACCTCGGTCGTGCATCCCGTCAGCCGCGCCATTTCGCCCGGATGCGGCGTCAGCACCGCGCGACCCAGACGCGGCGTTTCCGACCCCCGTCGGCGAGCGCGATTGCCGCCCGATGCCACGACCGGCAGCGCGTTGAGCGCGTCCGCGTCGATCACCATCGGCACACCGAGTGACGCAAATCCTTCCAACAAGGCTGCAAGGGCACGGTCACTTCGTGCGTCTCCACGGCCAAGGCCCGGGCCGATCGCCGCGACCGACACCGCCGGACGCGACGTGAGATAGCCCTCTTGCCGCAGGGTTCGCAGGGCGACCCGGAAATCGACTCGGCCGGATGAATCCTGCGACAGCGGCAGGCTCGTGGCGCACGGACAAAGTCCCGCAACCGCAAGCTGAATCGCCGCCGGGCACGCCACCGTAACAAGGCCCGCGCCGCTTCGAAGCGCGGCGTTCGCCACCAGAGCCGGCGCGCCGACCATGCCGCGCGAACCGCCGATGACCAGCACGCGCCCGAAGTCTCCCTTGTGGGCATCGCGTTTTCTGGGAGGCAGCTTGGGCAGCGATAGGTGTTTGGTCCTCATGGCCCACTCGACTCCTGCGCGTTTTCCGCCATGCGGTTGATCATTGATGCAAGGTAGCCCGCACCGAAGCCGTTGTCGATGTTCACCACCGAGACGCCCGGCGCGCAGCAATTCAGCATGGTCAGGAGTGGCGTCAGGCCGTTGAAACTCGCTCCATATCCGACACTTGTCGGGACCGCGATGAGCGGCGCCTCGACAAGGCCGCCGACGACGCTGACTAGCGCACCTTCCATTCCAGCTGCCACGACCACGACCCGTGCTCGGCGTATCGCTTCTGTGTGCGCCAGCAATCGGTGGATGCCCGCCACGCCTACGTCATAAAACGTCTCGGTGCGCTGGTCCATGATTCCGCACGTGATGCGCGCTTCCTCGATC
>JAANMU010002739.1_pt1 | contig 12527 bp, 12 predicted proteins | sample 7279701 | NCBI WGS metagenome assembly JAANMU01 (sample SAMN14094539, study PRJNA606508) | bioreactor metagenome | isolation source: A lab-scale SPAN reactor treating ammonium-rich wastewater day 57 | place: Ireland: Galway | collected 2017-03-13 | reverse complement strand
GGGCGGCCGCGGCGCCCTGGTCCGCCAGGCGATCTCCTACGCCGGCCTGGGCCGCTGACCCTCCCCTCGACGCTGTCGCAGCAATGACCGCTTTTTAGCCGACGCCATCGCAGCAATGACCGGTTTTTCTGCGATGCTGTCGCACTGCCCGGCACGGCGCCGGAACGCGGCGGCACGCTGGAAGGTGGGCTGCCGCCGTCGGACTTTGGGCCGGGAATGCCGGGATGCTGGCCCGAACAGCCGTTCCAGCGTAGATTACGTGTCATGGCGACTAACCAGCTCTCGGTCCTCATCAACGCCGATGCCGAACAGGTCTGGCTCATGCTCCGCGAGCCGGCCCGCATTGCGCAGTGGCACGGCTGGGACATGGACGGCCTGGACGAGGAAATCCGGCAGATCTACGACTCCAACGTGGTCGAGAGCGGCGACCACCTGCGCCTGACGCTGGAAATGGGCGACGTCTTTACGCTGGAACCGCAGCCTGACGGCACGCTGCTGACCATGACGCGCGGCGTGGCAACGGGCGAATGGGCCAAGTATGACCCCGACATCACGGAGGGCTGGACCATGTTCCTCCAGCAGTTGAAGTTCGCCCTGGAACGGCATCCGAAGACGGCGCGGCGCACCTTTTACGTTGACGGTGCCAGCTCCGCGAACACCAACTTGTGGGACGCCCTGGGCATCGACACCGGCTGGCTTCCGGATCCGGGCGAACCATATGAGCTCACGCTGGCCACGGGCGCCACACTGTCGGGCAAGGTCTGGTACCGCACCGATTCGCAGCTGGGCCTGACGGTGGAGGACTACGCAGAGCACGGCGACGGGCTGCTGATTTTGGCCAGGCAGTCGCGGCTGGAGGGCATCCGCGAACATCCGGGGGCACAGGTTATCGCCACCACGTACGGCCTGGGCGCAGCGGACTTCGACGCGATCGGCAGCCAGTGGGATGCCTTCATGGAGACACACTTCCCGGACGAATAGGCCGGCCGGCGGTGCGACAGGGTTCCACAGAACCTGGCCATTGCTGCGCTGGCGTCGGCAAGAATTGAGCCAAAGGTGATGCCGCGTCGGGGAGGGGTTGGACACCTTCTGCCGCACCAGCCGGCAATCACTGGCAAAATGGTTGAATGCCCTCCCCTGACAACACGCCTGAGCTCCTTGTGTCCGCGCCCGCCACCACCCCCGGCCAGGCACCCGCCGCAGCGCCGGGCACCGACCCCGGCCATCCGGCGTCGCAGGCGGAATTTGGCTTTGCAGTCACCACGCGCCTGAACGAGACCTGCGCACCGAGCGCGGCGGCCATCGAGCAAAACGGGGGCAAGTTCCAGGGCCGCACGGGCGTCATCACCACGCCCCACGGCATCATCAAGACCCCCGCGTTCATCGCCGTCGGCACCAAGGCCACAGTGAAGGCCGTGCTGCCTGAGTCCATGGAGGACCTGGGCGCGCAGGCGCTGCTCTCCAACGCCTACCACCTGTACCTGCAGCCCGGCGCGGACATCCTCGACGCTGCCGGCGGCCTCGGCAAGTTCATGAACTGGCAGGGCCCCACCTTCACCGACAGCGGCGGCTTCCAGGTCATGAGCCTGGGCTCGGGCTTCAAGAAGGTCATCAACATGGATGCCGTCGCGGCCTCCCCGGATGCGGGATCGGATGATTCCGTGGCCGTGGGCAAGGAGCGCCTGGCGCACATTGACGACGACGGCGTCTGGTTCAAGTCGCACCTGAACGGGGACATGCACCGCTTCACCCCCGAGGTTTCCATGCAGGTCCAGCACCAGATCGGGGCCGACATCATGTTCGCCTTCGACGAGCTGACCACGCTGCTGAACTCCCGCGGCTACCAGGAAATGTCCCTCGAACGCACCCGCCTCTGGGCGCTGCGCTGCATCGAAGAACACTTCCGCCTGACCGAGGAGCGCACCGGAAAGCCGTACCAGGCGCTGTTCGGCGTCATCCAGGGCGCCCAGTACGAGGACCTGCGCCGCAAGGCCTCCCACGACCTCGGCGAAATGAACTTTGACGGCTTCGGCATCGGCGGGGCCCTCGAGAAGGAAAACCTGGGCACCATTGTGCGCTGGTGCGCCGAGGAACTGCCCGAGGACAAGCCGCGCCACCTGCTGGGCATCTCCGAACCGGATGACATCTTCACCGCGATCGAGAACGGCGCGGACACCTTCGACTGTGTCTCCCCCACCCGCGTGGCCCGCACCTCCGCGTTCTACACCCCGGACGGGCGCTTCAACCTCTCCGGCGCCAAGTACAAGCGCGACTTCACCCCGCTGTCGGAGGAATGCGACTGCTACACCTGCGAAAACTACACGCGCGCCTACATCCACCACCTGTTCAAGGCCAAGGAAATGCTCTCCTCCACCCTGGTCTCGATCCACAACGAGCGCTTCGTGGTCAAGATGGTCGACGACGCCCGCCTCGCCATCGAGGACGGCACCTTCTTCGAGTTCAAGGCCGAAACCCTGCGCCGCTACTACCCCAACCGTTAGCCGCACCGCAGAACCTTTAAACGTCCGACGGCGGCACCTGGGTGGGCTTTCCAACTCACCCGGGTGCCGCCGTCGTTCATCACATCACGCGGCCGGCGCAGCGGCCGGGGACTACGCGGCTGGGACGGCCTCCACGTAGGAGGGCTCGTGGCGCTTGAACCAGCGGATTGCCAGCGCGGTGACGGGGATCAGCGCGTACTGCACGCCCACCTTGTAGACGAAGCCCACCAGCACGTAGTTCGCGAACATGCCAAAGCCCACGATCCCAATGACGGGGGCTGCGACGGCGCAGAAGATCAAGGTGTCCAGGAACTCGCCGGCGCCGCTGGAGCCCATGAGCCGCATCCACAGCTTCCGCTCGCCGTGGTGCGCCTTGAGCCGGACCATGATCCAGGAGTTGACGGTCTGGCCGGCCAAAAACGCCAGCAGGCTCGCCAGCACAATTTGCGGGACCGGGCCCAGCGCCTCGGTCAGGGCGGCCTGCTTGGCCACGCCGTAGTCGTCGGTGAAGCCGGGCAGGGCGATGATCACCCAGTAGCAAAGGGAGGCGAAAATGGACAGGGCAAAGGTGGTGAGGATGGCCTTGCGGTTGACCTTGAAGCCGTACAGTTCGCTGATCACATCGCCCAGGATGTACGCGAAGGGGAACAGGAAGAAGCCGCCGTCGGTGATGATGGGGCCAAACTGCACGCCCTTGGAGGCGCCAATGTTGGACAGGATCACAATCACGGCCATGCATGCCAGGAGAATCCCAAAGTAGGGGCTCCCGACGGCGGCAAAGGCGGCACCGGGTGCCGGGGCGGGGGTCGTGGATTTCCCGGTCTCTGGGCCGGTGGTGCGGGGAGGGGTTGCCGAAGCATTGCTTTGCAGCGGGGACGTCATGGGTCTCAAATTTCTTTAGCTGAGTGGTTCGCTCATGCCGCACCCGCAGGGGTACGGCCGGCTGTATTATCACTGGGCCCGTCTGCACCCGGGCCATGCACCATTGTGTCACGGCGCCGAAACCACCCGGTCAACCACGGCATTTCACCTGCGCACCCCCGCCCTGTACCGCACCGCCCTTGCGGCAAAAGCGATCTTTCTTCCCGCAGGCCCGGACACGAAGGGAGGGGACGCGTTAGGCTGAATCGAACGTCGAGTGCCATCGCACGGGAAGCCGAGGAGTTGCACAAATGAATTACTGGTGGGTCAGCCATGGCCGCAATTACGAATCAGCCATCAATGACGGAATGCTGTGGAGCTGCCCGGATCCACACGGCGATCCGGACGGCACCCGCGAGCTCATCAAGGAGCTGCGCAAGGGCGACATCGTGTTCAACTACTTCGGCCCGTATGTGCGCGCTGTCAGCGTGGTGCTGGAGAGGTGGCAGGACGCGCCCCGGCCTGAGGGCTTTGAAAAGGGCCTGGACGAGTCCGACAACGGTTGGCTGGTCCGCACGCATCCGCTGGCCAAGAACCTCCAGCTGCATCGGGACCGCGCCGCGGACATCACTGCCGCCGATGAGCCCGAGGCCGGCGAACCCAAGCCGTTCAACGCCGCCGGCAAGCCCCGGCCGCGCTACATTTCCCCGCTCACGGCGGAAGAGGGCCAGGAGCTGCTGGCGGAGGCCGGCGTCACGGCGCCGCAGTCCTCCGCCATGAGCCTGCGCGGGCTGCCTGGCAGCGCCTGGGGCGCGGACGAACCCGATGACCAGACCCTCACCACCATCCGCCTCGAGCAGGCCTACCTGCGCAAACACCTGCTCAGGGACCGGCTGACGGCCTCCTGCGCCATCTGCGGCGAACACCTCCCGGCCCGGCTGCTGATTGCCGGCTATATCAAGCCGCGGCCCGCCAACAGCGAGGAGGAGCGCATGGACTACGAGCACAACGCCATGCTGACCTGCGCGCTCGGCTGCGACGCCCTCTACGAGTGGGGCTACATCGTGGTCGGCGCCAAGGGCCAGATCCAGCCCGGCCAGCCCGCGGAGACGCCGCGCATCGAGGACGCCGTGGAGGCGCTCGTGGGCCGCAACTGCAGCGCCTTCGACGAAAACACGGCAGATGCCTTCGCCGAAAACAAGCGGCTCATGCTGGAGCCGCAGCCCTAAAGGCACCGCAGGATGGTCGACGGCGGGCACCCGCCAAGGTGCCCGCCGCCGGCTTTCGCTGTGCCCGGCTACCGGGCGAAGGTGAGCACCTCCGCCAGCTGGCTCCACCCGTCCACGGCGGCGAATCGCTGCGCCTGGGCCTCCCCGGCCACCAGGTAGATGACGTCGGCGCCGTGGGCGAAGGCCTCGTCACCCAGGCCGGCCACCATGGCGTGCTCAAACCGGGCAAGCTGCTCCTCGTGCCCGTCGTCAACCGCCAGCCGTGAAATGACGGCCAGCCCGGCACCCATGGCCAGTCGGCCGCTGCCCACCGGCCGGTCAAAGAGGGCCAGCTCCACCAGGTCGTAGTTTTCCATGGGCGCATCGGCCAGGTACGCGTCCGCCGGCAGGTCGGGGTTCAGGTCAAGGTCCTCGGTCGCTGCCCGCAGCAGCAGGGCTCGGTCCGTGGTGCGCAGCCCCAGCGACTGGGCATACCCAACGGCCCCCGCCGCATCCTCGGTCACCAGGACCAGCTCGGCACCATCCACCGGCACGGCCGCCTCACCCGGCCAGACGGCCACGCGCCGGCCGCCCATGAGCACCGCAGCGCCCTCCGCCGTGGACTCAAGGTCCTGCACCGCCGCCCATGCCCGGGCCCAGTCCTGAAAAGTGTCCTGCCAGGAATCCATGTCCTCACCTTTTCCTCACGTACGAATCTGCCGCGCAGCCGCAGGATCCAGCCGGAGAGCGGCCGCGCCCCTCCAGCATAGGCACACGGCGGCGCGGATAATTATCGGACACCGCACGGCCCGCCACACTCGCCGCAGACACCCCAACCCGTTAGCATCAAGCCATGACCTCTTGGCAGCAAGACATCCTCGGCCCGGACTTTGAACAGCTCACCCTTGACCTGCTCGAGGGCTCCCCCGCCACCCTGGTGAGGTACGCAGGCCATGCCCCTAAATGGGAGCCGTCGTCGCTGACCGGGGCCGACATCCTCTACGTCCACGGCTGGTCCGACTACTTTTTTCAGCGCGAACTTGCCGAATTCTGGCACCGCGCGGGTGCCAACTTCTACGCCCTGGATCTGCACAACTACGGCCGCAGCCTGCGCCCCGGGCAGGTTCCCGGCCAGGTGGCCTCGCTCAACGAGTACGACGGCGACATTGCGGCGGCGCTGTCGGCGATGGGGCGCGCCGTGCCCGCAGAAGGTGACGCGGCGCCGCCGGTCCCGGCCCGGGCCGCCGACCAGCAGACTTTTGAACGGGCCTTTCTGGAGGAGGCCCGGCAACGGCTCAGCGCCGCCTTCGACGCCCTGGCTGGGCGGGAACGCACCGAGGTGCCGGAACCGGTTCCCGGTGTCCGGCCTCTGGTCCTGTTGGGCCATTCAACCGGCGGGCTGACCCTGAGCCTGTGGGCCGCCCGGCACCCGGGTGCGGCGGCCGCCGTCGTGCTCAACAGCCCCTGGCTGGAATTCCAGGCCAGCGAGGTGGGGCGGGCCGTGGTGGCCCCGCTGATCCAGGCGCGGTCGCGGTTCAAGCCCCATGCCCCGCTGCCGCAGATCGATCCCGGCTTTTACACGCGGGCGGTGTCCAAGAAGTTTGATGGCGAGTGGGAGTATGAGTCCCAATGGCGCCCGGACCACGGATTCCCGGTGACGCCGTCCTTTTTGAATGCCGTGTTTCAGGGCCAGGCGACAGTGGCTCGCGGGCTGGGCATCGACGTTCCTGTGCTTGTCATGCTGTCCGACAAAAGCTACCTGCAGCCGAAGTGGTCGTCGGACGCGCTCGCGGCAGACGTGGTGCTGAACGTTGATTCGGTGGCGCGGCGGAGCCTGGAACTCGGGCCCGCCGTGACACTGCAGCGGATCACCGGAGCCTTCCACGACGTGTTCCTCTCGCCCGGAACCGTGCGGGCGCAGGCCTATGCCGGGATGGGGCGGTGGGTGGAGGCGGCATTGAACACCGACTCGCGGCGGTTGTGGGACCAACGGACCCGGCCCGGGCAGGCGCAGGTGGGGCAGGCTGCCGGATAGGCCGAACCGTGTGAGCAAGGGCACGGAATCCCGGCCGGGGCGTGCCCGTTGAAACAGGTGCAGCGACGAAAGGAACGTATTCACCATGAGTGCAACCATGAAGGCCATGAGCTACGCCGTGTACGGCGGCCCCGAGGTCCTTGAATTGACTGAACGCCCGGTGCCCAAGGTGGCTCCCGGTTCCGTGCTGGTCCGGGTCAAGGCCGCCGGGGTGAACCCGGTGGACTGGAAAATCATGGCCGGCGGGCTCGACCCGTTCATGGACATCAACTTCCCGGTGACACCGGGCTGGGACGTGGCCGGCGTGGTCGAGGCGGTGGGCTTTGACACCCCCGAATTCCAGGTGGGCGACGAGGTGTATTCCTACGGCCGGCGCGACACCGTCCAGGGCGGCACCTTTGCCGAGCTTGTGGCGCTGCCCGCCGCAATCGTTGCGCACAAGCCCGCCGCGCTCAGCTGGGAGCATGCCGCGGCCCTTCCGCTGACCGGGATGACCGCCCAGCGCACCCTCGACACACTGGGCGTCAGCCCGGGCGAGACCCTCCTGGTCCACAACGGTTCCGGCAGCGTGGGCCGCACCGCCATCCAGTTGGCGGTGCTTGAGGGTGTGCGGGTCATCGCCACCGCGTCCGCGAAGAACCACGCACGCCTGCGCCAGCTCGGTGCGGAGCCGGTGGAGTACGGCCCCGGCCTGCAGGACCGTGTCCGGGAACTGGCCCCCGACGGCGTCGACGCCGCGGCCGATTTCGCCGGAGGTGTCCTGGAGGACACCCTCGCACTGCTGAAGCCCGGCGGACGGCACGCCTCCATTGCCGACTGGACGGTGCTACAGCACGGCGGGCAATACGTTTGGGTCCGGCCCGACGCCGACGAGCTGGCCCGCCTGTCCCTCTTGGTGGAGGCCGGCGCACTGGTTGTCGACGTCGCGCAAACGTTCCCGCTGGAACAGGCCGCCGACGCCTTCCGGGCGAGCATGTCCGGCCACGGCGCGGGCAAGATCGTCCTGACCCCCTTCACCCCCTAACCCGACGCCGCATCAGATAATCCCCACTTTTCCCCAACGCGGCATCAGATAATCCCTATTTCCACCCAACGCGGCATCAGATATGGCGCCGTTCGTCCCAACGCCGCATCACGTGCGGGCATTCTTCGCCGATGCCCGCACGCCGGAGGCGCTAACGTTGTAGGGATTCGTCCCGCTGACCGCAAGGAACCCTGTGGCCAAGAAGTCCAAGAACACCAAGAAATCCCGATTCGGCAACCCGGCCAAAGCAGCGGCGGATGCTGCAGCAAAGACTGAAGCCCGCAGTGCTGCCGATGCCCGGCTGGACCGTGCCATGACGGCTTTGTCGTCGGGTTTTGTCGACTGGCTCGAAGCCCAGAGCCGCCCAGATACGTCAATCGATGTCAGTTTGGCCATCTTGGACGACTTCTTCGACATGTACCGGATCATTGAGCCGCACGCGGACCCCACCAATCTGGTGCCCGAGGCCGTCTACGAGGTCATGGATGTCACGGCGGACGCCAACCCCCTCGGGGTCCTGACCTTGCGCAGCGGTGTCAACGATTACGTCAGCTATCTGGCCCAGGCCAGCCTCTGGACGGGGACGCCGGAGGACCTGGCAGCGGTGCGTGCCGAGTTGGTGCGCACCGATGCGCCGGAGACGCTCGACGGCGAACACCTCACCGATGCGGACGGACCGGACGGCGGCGACTTCGAGTTCGCTGACATTTTTATTCCGGAGCTGTCGCCGGAGGATCTCGTGGCGGCCGCGCAGCATTCCCCCTTGTGGTTGAACACCCTGGCCCTGTTGGACTGGGTGGGTGACGGCCGCGAGCTGGGTCCGGACGGGAAAATTACCGACCAGGAACAGGCAGCCGCCGTCATCAGCCACAGCGGATTCAAGCGCTTCACGAACGCCCAAAACAACAACACTGCTGGCCAGCATGGTGCAGACCGGTTGGCCTTCTATTGGGAAATGCTGGCCGCGAACAGCATCATCACGGTGGCCGACAACAAGATTTGCGTGGCCGATGGCGCCCCGCAGCGGGACGACACCGACGACATTGCGCACACCATGAGCAACCTGCTCGGCTACTACGTTTTCTCGGTCATCCTGGCGGACGCCGTGGACGATGACCTCGAGGACTGGCAAAATGCCATGGCCGGTTGGCTTTCCAGTGCCGCATCCGCAACCCCACCGGAGGCGGCCGTGCTCTTGCACGCCTTGGAAGAGCCCAAGGAAGATCCGGCCGCCTACTACACGGCCGAGTACATCGCACGATGGGCGGAAGAAGGCCTGGTCACCTTGGATGAGCACCTGCTGGTTCCACCCGCATGGCGCGCCGACGTGTACGACATCCTGCACGATGATTTCCCCATCCAGGCCGTGGGTCCGGGCGCCGAAGCGGGCCAGTAACCGCAGCAACTCCCGCTGCCGAAAGATCCCCTGTGCCCGAGCAGCTACGGTTGAAGCATTCATCCCCTGACCGCAAGGAACCCTGTGGCCAAGAAGTCCAAGAACACCAAGAAGCCCCGATTCGGCAACCCGGCCAAGGCCGCCGCCTCAAAAGCCGCTGGGACGGAAGCGAGCAACGTCCTCTCACTCAGTGACGCCATTGCACAACGTGCCAAGGCCGGATTGCTCCCAGAAACCATGGATCGCCTGGCAGCTGACTTCCGGTCATGGATGACTGCGGCCGGCGTCCCTGGCGACGAGGTCGACCGCTTGTCCAGCCTCCTCATGAACTACTTCCGCAACTACGCAGCCAGCGTGAGCATCCCCGATCCCACGAATCTGGACGTTGAGTTGACCGGCCTGATGCTCGAAGACGCGGGACGTTTCCACCCCGAAATGCGCATCAGTGTCTCCCTCGCACTGAACTCGTACCTCAAGTTCATGGTGACCACCGGGGCATGGACGGGTCCGACAGATGCGATGCTCGAATTGTTGGACCTGACGGCCACCGACATCCTCGCCCCGCCACGCCACGAGCTGGCACCTTATGTTTTCCACGACTCGGCGAATCCAGTTGCGGACGGCGTGGACCGTGCCTCCCGTCCATACGTCCAGCGGGCGGTGGCCCTCCTGACCTGGATCGGCGGAGGCCGCCCGCTGACCGCCACGGGCCTGCTGCGCCGCAAGGACATTGCCGAGGCTGCCGCGTGCGTTGATGCGCACGTTGTCGGCAGCGCACGGGTCGACTACGCAGGGCCCGGCAACGGATCTCCCCGGGCGGTCACATCCATGGCGAACGTGCCTCGCCTGATGGACTATTGGCATGCCCTGATTGACACAGGCCTGCTCACGGCCGGAAAGACCAAGGCGGCACCGACCAAGGCAGCCGAGGCCTTCCTCAAGGCCCCTGAACTGGCACAGGAAAAGACGATGCAACTGGCATACTGCCTGTTCTACGATTGCGCCATTCCTTTCGATGACGCGGCCCCGTCTGTATCCGCCGAGGCTGGGGTCGCCCGTTTGTTGGCAGCGGCCGCTTCCAACCGTCCCGACATCGCTATCCCGTTTGACCCTGAAGAACCCGAGCCGCACGCAGACACCGAGGGACCAACCCCGCCTTTTCGGCTCAGCTCGTGGCGGACACTCAGGGTGAACAGTTCAATTAGCGAGCTTGTCGGCGCCGGCCTTGTCGAACAAGGACCGTTTCCGGTGGTCCCGCCGTCACTGCGGGGCGCATTGGCGCCCGTATTGGAACACTTTGACGAGATGATCCAGGCAGCAGAGCCCGAAAGGTGATGCCGCGTTCGCCGAAAGAGGCCATTGAGGTGCAGCGCCCGGAAGGGTTTTAGCCCCGGGCCATCCCCGCCTCGTGGACGCGCAGCTGCAGCAGGGCCAGGTCCACCAGAGGTGTGTCCACGCCAACGCTGCGCGCCCTGCGGGCGAAGTCGCCCACGATGTGTTCCCCCTCGTTGGGCAGCCCGGCCGTGACGTCGCGGTACAGCGAGGACGTGAAGTCGGACCCGTCTTCGGTCAGGAAGGCCACCGTCTCCGCCTGCTCCCCCGGGGACACCGGGAACCCGGCAGCCGCCGCCACCGCACCGGCCTCCGCCACGACGTCGGCCACAAAACCGGCACCGCCGGGAACCGCGGCGATGTCGCCCACGGGCCCGCGCATCAGGCACGTCACCACGCCGGCGGAGACGATGAACACCCACTTCTGCCACATCGCGTCGAGGCCATCCTGCGCCGGGACCACATCGATGCCCGGCACCGAGACCTCCGCCACCAGCCGTGCCAGGCGTTCCGACGCGTCGCCGCCCTGCTCCCCCAGCGTCCACCGCGCCAGCGGCCGCAGCACCGCAATGTCGCCGGCCGCATCGATCGTGCCCACCAAATGCACCACGGACCCCAGCACCTTCTCCACCCCAAACGCCTCCGCGAGCGCATCCATGTGCGCCATCCCGTTCAAAAACGGCACGATCACGGTCTCGGGCCCAACGGCCGGGGCCACATCGGCGATGGCGCTTTGGAGCCCGGCAGCCTTCACGGTGAGAAGGACGACGTCGAACGTCCCACCCAGCTGCCCCGCCGTGGCCACCTTTGGCTCGATGCGCAGCTCCCGCTCCAGGCCGGCCACGCGCAGTCCCCGCTCCCGCAGGAATTCGGCGCGCCGCTCACGGACCAGGAAGGTGACGTCGCGGCCGGCGTCGGCCAGCCGGGCACCAAAATAGCCGCCGGTGGCGCCTGCGCCCACAATGAGAATTTTCATGCCGTGCCGTCCTTTTGCCCAAGCCGTGTTCGGTGCCGGCGGTATTCGTGCCAGGTGAGCACCACAATCAGAATATCGAACAGCGTCAGTGCCACCAGCCCCGCCGACGGCGTCACGGCCAGCTGGTAGAACTGGTACAGGATGAAGATGGCCAAGACGACGACCATCCACGGATACGCCCATAACTTATTACGAAGCAGCGCGGCCACGAGCACCACTTTCACAATGCCGTGGGCCAGCAGGTAGAAGGCGGTGAAGAGGACAACATGGTCGGTCAGGCTGTCGGCGCCACGAAGGATGTGGGTCGCGATGAAGTCGTTGGGATCCTCCGTCAGTTCCGGCTGGGTGACAAGGATGGCCAGCTGCCTGATCCTGTCTGGTGCGGTGAAGAGCAGAAGCGTGCCGGCAATGAGTTCCAGGACGCCGTCGGCGATCAGTTCGCGAGCCTCGGCCAGCACGACGTCAATCGGCTTGCAGTGCATCGGACCGCGAATCGAGGGGATCGTGCAGAAGGTACACTTCTGATCGCAGCCCTCACTGATGCGAAGATAGGCGTAATGAGCGGGAGTCAGCCGCAATCGAGCGGTATCCAGGGCGATGTGCGGATGATACTCGCCCAGATAAAGATCCGGCTGAGTTCGCCTGCCCGCCCCCCCTCCGGCCTTGCCGCGTTTCGGGGGAAGCTTCAGTTGAACCAGAGTCGCCGGAACAATGCTGTCCCGCTGATGCACGCCGACGAGGGCATCGATGCCCTTCACCGCCTTGAGGAGCGCCTCCCCGTCCCGTTGGACGAGGCAACCCGCCACCACAACGCGCTTGCACCGGCCGGTCTGCTTCTGTGCCACCGCCTGAGCGATCGCTTCGTGGGCCTCATTTCGCGAAGCCTCGAGGAACCCGCACGTGTTGATCACAATCACGTCGGCATCCGCCTCGTCAGCGGTAATCACCGCCCCCGCCTCGGCCAACTGTCCGAGCATCTTCTCGGAGTCAACGAGGTTCTTGGCACACCCCAGGGCAACAAATGCAACACGTGTCGGCGCTCGCACGATCAATTCACCCTCTGAACGGCAGGACCCGTCCGGCCACAGAGTCCCCGATTAGCCGGGGATCCCCTCTCTCGACGACTGCATAGTCTAGCTCAGGCCTTCTGTTCCGGACACCCACGGCGGGTGACGGGGAGCCGCCACAAAGCAC
>JAANMU010002736.1_pt1 | contig 12531 bp, 13 predicted proteins | sample 7279701 | NCBI WGS metagenome assembly JAANMU01 (sample SAMN14094539, study PRJNA606508) | bioreactor metagenome | isolation source: A lab-scale SPAN reactor treating ammonium-rich wastewater day 57 | place: Ireland: Galway | collected 2017-03-13 | reverse complement strand
CGTTGGAAATTGCCCAAACAGCGCGGCAGACCTTCTGCCACCTTGCTTCAACTCACTCAACAATGGGCAAATTGACCACGCTTAACTGCGGCGCTACCCGCTGATCGTCTTCGCGGGTTTTTTGAAGTGGATTTAGTTAGAAACCAGGTTTCTCATAGAAACCTGGTTTCTAAACATCAAGCCAAAGGAGAGAGACGATGGGAGAGTATTTCGCGTATGATTACGCCGGCGCGCCGTTCCAGCTTTTCGGCGCGGCGCACCTGGCCGCGCTGGGCGCGCTGGCCTTGATCGCCATCGGCCTGACGCGATTCAAAGGCGCGGGCGAGACGACGCGCAAAAAGGTCCGCATAACGCTGGGCGTTTTTCTGTGGGTCAACGAAGCGGTCTGGCATCTTTGGAATCTGGCCTGGGGACACTGGGACGTCCAGACGATGCTGCCGTTGAACGCGTGCAGTATCCTGATCTGGCTGAGCGGTTTCATGCTCATCTTCCGAAATTACGCCATTTACGAGTTCGCCTATTTCATGGGCATTGGCGCCGCGTTCCAATATCTGCTGACGCCCGACCTCGGCATCTACGGCTTCCCCCACCTCCGCTTCTTCCAGACCTTTCTCTCGCACGGCATCCTGCTCATTTCCGCCGTCTACATGACCGTGGTGGAGGAATTCCGTCCCACGTGGAAGTCGTTTTGGCGGGTCGCCGTCGGGACGAATCTCTATATGCTGGTCGTCTATCCGATCAACGTCTGGCTTGGAAGCAATTATCTGATGATCAACGGGAAGCCCGCCACCGCCAGCCTGCTGGACCTGTTCCCTCCCTGGCCGGTCTACATCCTTTACATGGAGGCCATGGGATTCGTCACCTTCCTGCTCCTGTACCTGCCGTTCGCCGTCAAAGACTGGAGGCGAAACGGGACGCGGTCGGCCTGACTTGACGGGCGATGCTTATCAGGTAGAATTATCCCGCTGGGGCGATGGCGGAATCGGCATACGCGGCGGTCTTAAAAACCGCTGGGCTTCGGCTCGTGTGGGTTCAAGTCCCACTCGCCCCACAAATTCCTGCCACGAATTGCCTGGATCCTGCGGACGAAGCGAACCCGTCCGCGCCGATTCGGGGATTCGCGGCGGAAAGTTTTTCTAACGGAAATCTCAGCAAGGCACAAAAAATGTACTACACCCGCCAGCAACTCGAAGAGATCGAAGACAAGTCCCTGGCTCCCTACGCCATGCGGAGCAGGGACTCGAAAGGCCGCGCCTACCTCGACAACGAACCCGACTATCGCACCGCGTTCCAGCGCGACCGCGACCGCATCATCCACACCACCGCCTTCCGCCGCCTCGAGTACAAGACGCAGGTCTTCATTAATTACGAAGGCGACTACTACCGCACCCGTCTCACCCACACCCTCGAGGTCGCGCAGATCGGACGCGCCATCGCCCGCGCCCTCGGCGCCAACGAAGACCTCGTGGAGGCCATCTGCCTCGTCCACGACATCGGTCATCCGCCCTTTGGACATTCGGGCGAATCCGTCCTCAGCCGGTTGATGAAGGACTTCGGCGGGTTCGACCACAACAAGCAGACCCTGCGCCTCGTCACCGAACTGGAGCAGCGCTACCCCGAATTCCCCGGCCTGAACCTGACCTGGGAGGCGCGCGAGGGCATCGTCAAACACGAATCGGAATACGACATCTCGGACGCCTCGGCCTTCAACCCCGAACTGCGCGGCAACCTCGAGACGCAAATCTGCAACGCGGCCGACGAACTCGCCTACACCGCCCACGACCTCGACGACGGACTCCGCTCAGGGATGCTCGCGCCGCGGATGCTGAGCGGCCTCACCCTCTGGGAAGCGCTGACGGACAAGATCCAGTGGCGGGGACCGGACCTCAGCGAAATGGACCGCCACCGCCTCATCCGCAAGTTGATCGGGCTGGAGGTCACCGACTTCGTCACGGCCACTTACGAGCGAATCAAGGACAGCGGCGCCAAGTCCCCGCTCGACATCCAGAAATTGAAGCACAACGTCGTCGGGTTCAGCGAAGAGACGCACCGCCGCAACCGCGAATTAAAAGACTTCCTCTATGCCCGCATGTACCGTCATCACCGCGTCGTGCGGATGCAGGTCAAAGCCGAGCGCATCCTCGCCGACCTGTTCAACGCCTACCGCGCCGAGCCGTCGGTCCTGCCCGAACACATCCAGAAAATCATCCCCCTGCGCGGACCGGAACGCACCATCTGCGATTACATCGCGGGGATGACCGACCGCTACGCCACCGAAGAACACCAGAAACTCTTCAACCCGCTCGAAAAACCGTAACCCGCAGCGCCGCCGCGGCCATCATCAAGCGGGACGCCATCCCGCTCCTCAAGGAATTGCAATGCCAGACATTCATCTCACCGCCGAAGGATTAGCCAAAATCAAAGTCGAGCTGGAGGAACTCAAAGGCCCGCGCCGCGAGGAACTGGCCGCGCGCCTGCGCTCCGCCATCCAGATGGGCGATCTCTCGGAGAACGCCGACTACCACAAAGCCAAGGAAGACCAGGCCTTCCTCGAAGGCCGCATCCAGGAATTGGAATTCATGGCGCGCAACGCGGTCGTCATCGAGAAAAGCTCCAATAACGACGTCGTCAGCATCGGCTCGCGCGTCACCATTCAGGAAGAGGATTACCCCGCCGAGACCTATCACCTGGTCGGTCCCGCCGAGGCCGACCCGCGCAACGGACGCATCTCGCACGAATCGCCCATCGGCAGCGCGCTCATGGACCGCCGCGTCGGCGACAGCGTCGAAGTGGAGACGCCCGCAGGCAAGACCAATTTCAAGATTTTGAAAATCGAGTAAAACTGGAATCCCGAAGTCCTACTTCGGGATTTTTCTTCGCTTTCCGAAAGTAGAACTTTCGGATTCCCGCCTCCTCCGTTTCCCGCCCTCGGTCTTCCGCCCTCCGTCCCCCGTCTTTCGTCTGTTTTCCGTCTTCCGCCCTCCGTCCCCCGTCTTTTCGGGATTCTTCAACTCCTCAACCTCTTCCTCGCTCAAGAACCGCCACGCGCGTGACTTGAGAGTTCCCAGCCGCAGCGAGCCGATCCTTACCCGGACGATCCTCACCACGGGCAATCCCAACTGCGCGCAGATCTCGCGGATCTGACGTTTCCTCCCCTCGCCCATGACCACTTTGATCCACGCGCCCTTCCCCTGCGGCTCCGAGAAAAAGACCCGCGCCGGCGCGGTCTTGTGACCGTCCTCCAGCACCACCCCGCGCCTCCACGCGGCCAACTGCTCCTCGTCGGGACGGCGCGCCACCAGCACGCGGTACTCCTTCTCATGCCCATAGCGCGGATGCGTGAGACGGTTCGCCAGGTCGCCGTCGTTCGTCAGCAGGATGAGTCCCTCGGATTCGAGGTCCAGCCGTCCCACAGGGTAGACGCGCTCGCGCACGTCCACGAGGTCAATCACCGTCTCGCGGTTGTCGTCGTCCTCGCGCTCCACCGTCGAAAGGACGAAGCGCGGCTTGTTCAGCGCGATATAGACGAGCCGTTCCGTCTTCGGGAGCCGCTTGCCGTCCAGCGTGATGCGGTCAACGGCCGGGTCGGCCTTCTGTCCCAGTTCGGCGATCTTCCCGTTGACGCGCACGCGCTGCGCGACGATGAATTCTTCGCACGCGCGCCGCGAGCCGTAGCCCGCCTGCGCGAGGATCTTTTGGATGCGTTCCTGCATTTTAACCTTTCAGCAAGCCGACTTCCTGCTCGTCGCTCTCCTGCGGCAGTTCCAGCGCGGGCAGATCGCGGACGGAGTTGATGCCGAAGTGTTGCAAAAATTCGGGCGTGGTATTGTAGAGGATCGGACGCCCGGGTCCCTCGGCGCGGCCGGTCTCCTGGATGAGACCCTTCGCCAGCAGGCTCTTCATCATCCCGTCGCTGTTGACGCCGCGCACCGCGTCCACCTGCGGACGGGTGACGGGCTGTTGGTAGGCGATGATGGCGAGCGTCTCGAGCGCGGCGCGGCTCAGGCGCGTCGTGGCTTCGAGACCGAGGAAGCGCTCGACGAAGGACGCGAACTCGGGCGCGGTGGTCAACTGCACGCGTCCCGCGTGACGCTGCAAGCGCAGTCCGCGCGCGGCCAGCGACTCCTCCAGCGCGCGCAGTCCCTGCTCGATCTCGGTGGAGGTGGTCTCCAGCGCGGCGGCCAATTGCGCGGGCAGGACGGGTTCCGCCGCCACGAACAAAAGCGCCTCGAGACGGATGGCGGTGGGGACAAGAGGGTTTTCAGAATCGGTCATGCTATAATTGCTCCGTTGATTTTCAGAACTCGAAAGTTCGCCATTCTTCAAAATTTATGAACAGAAACCGCATCCTTCTTATCGCTTTCGCGGCGCTGCTCGTCACGCTGGCCTGCACGATCTTCGTCGGCGGGCCAGACTATCCGCAGCCGCCCATCCCCATTTCGCCCGAGGCGATCGCCTCCCTGCAAGAGGAGGTCAAAGCGGCGGCGTTGGCAGGCGCGGCCAGCGGCGAAATCACGCTAAAGATGAGCGAGACGCAACTCACCTCGTACCTGGCCTACAAACTGCTGCAAAGCCCGTCGCCGATGTTCACCTTTCCGCAAGTCCTGCTGCGCGACGGTCAAATGCGCATCATCGGAAAGACTCAGCAGGGCTACTTCACCGCCAACATCGGCATCACGCTGGCGGTCGGCGCGGACGAGACGGGACAGCCCAAACTCCAACTCGTGGAGGCCGACTTCGGCCCCTTCCCCCTCCCCGCGGGCTTGAACAAAGCCATCACCGCCATCATTGAAGAAGCCTACACCGGCGCGCTCGGCCCGGTGGCCACCGGCTTCCGCATCACGTCCATTTCCATCGCCGACGGGACGATGACCGTCGTGGGGAAAATCCGTTAGCGGACGGATTATACCAAAGCGACCCGCGTGACGATGAAAATCCGCTTCATCCTGACGTTCTGCCTGCTCGCTGTTATTCTGACGGGTTGCCGCTCCCCGCAGTTGGGCGGAAACCTGTCAGTGACGGTTAAAGCCGACGGAGCCGCGACCCGGCTCGAGGTCCAGACCGGGACGACGGCGGCGCAGGCGCTCGAGCAGGCGGAAGTCCTCGTCGGCAGTCTGGATATCGTCGAGCCGCCGCTCTACACCGTCCTCAACGACGGCGACGAGGTGCGCGTGACGCGCGTCGCCGAGACGTTCGTCACTGAGCAGGTGGAGATCCCGTTCGAGAAGCGGATCGCGCGCAGCGAGGCCGTGCCGGAAGGCGAGACGCGCCTGCTGACGCCCGGGCAAAACGGGCTGCAGGAGTTGACCTGGCGTGTGCTGACTGAAGACGGCGAGGAAACCAGCCGCACCGTGGTGAAGACGGTCGTCCTTAAGGAGGCCGTCGCCGAGATCACGATGGTCGGCGCGCAGTCCGCGTTCGCGCCGCTGCCGATCCCCGGCAGGCTGGCGCTGCTGGCGGGCGGGAGCGCCTGGATCATGGAAGGGACGACCGGCATCCGCAAGCCGCTCGTCGCCACCGGCGATTTGGACGGGCGCGTGTTCGCGCTTTCGTCCAAAGGCGATTACCTGCTCTACACGCGAAAATCGCAGAAGCCGCCGTCCCAGCAGATCAACACGCTGTGGGTCGTCCGCACGAACGGACAGTCCTCGCCGCAGCCGGTGAGCGGCGCGGCCAACGTCGTCCACTTTGCAGGCTGGGCGCCGACCACCACGCCCAAGTTCGCCTATTCCACCGTGGAGCCGCGTCCCGCCGCGCCCGGCTGGCAGGCAAACAACGACCTTTACATCGTCACTATGGCGGGCAGCCTTCCCAACTCGCCGCACAAGATCATCGAAGCCAACAGCGGCGGACTCTACGGCTGGTGGGGAATGTCCTACGCCTGGGGCAGCGACGGACGCCTCGTCTATGTCCGTCCCGAGGAAATGGGCATCGTGGACCAGGAGACCGGCCTGCTCCGCCCGATGCTGGACATCACGCCCCTGCAAACCAACAGCGACTGGGCCTGGATTCCCCCGCTGGGATGGAGTCCCGAAGCGCGGACGATCTACATCGTCACCCACGCGCCCGCGCCCGCCCCGTTGACCGCGGAGGGCTCGCCCTACTTCGACCTGACCGCCGTCTCGATGATCAACGACGCGACGGCGCGCATGGCGCAGAACGTCGGCATGTTCGCCTATCCGTCCGCCTCGCCCGTGCGAATGAGCGGGAAGGAGCGGAGTTTCCAGGTGGCATACCTGCAAGCCATCTTCCCCGACCAGAGCGAGACCAGCCGCTATCGCGTGGCCGTGATGGACCGCGACGGCTCGGAGCGCCGCGTCCTCTTTCCGCCCGCCGATTCGGTGGGACTCGAACCGCAGGTCGTGGCCTGGGCGCCTCAGCCGCTCGAAGGTCAGGTCGGAGACTTCTTTGCGGTCGTCTATCTGGGCAACCTGTGGCTGGTCGACTCGGGAAGCGGACAGGCCTTCCAGGTGACGAACGACGGGATGCTGGCGAAGATCGATTGGAAGTAGTTAGCCGCGAAGCGCGGAGGTCGTTAACCGCGAAGCACGCCAGGAGCGCGAAGAGAAAAACCGACGCCGAAAATTCAAGAAAAGGAAACTTCATGCGAATTTTGATCACCGGAGCCGCGGGATTTCTCGGCTCACACTTGAGCGACAGGCTCATCGCCGAAGGCCACGAGATCGTGGGACTGGACAACTTCATCACGGGCAACCGCGAGAACATCGCGCACCTGATGGGCAGCGACAAATTCACCTTCTACCGTCACGACGTGTCCAACTACATCTTCGTGCCGGGCAAAGTGGACGCCGTGCTGCACTTCGCCTCGCCTGCCAGCCCCAACCCGAAATCGCCTTCGGGATACTTCAACCTGCCCATCCAGACGATGAAAGCGGGCGCGCTCGGCACGCACAACTCGCTCGGCGTGGCAAAAGTCAACCAGGCGCGCTTCCTGCTCGCCTCCACCAGCGAAATTTACGGCGACCCGCTCGTCCACCCGCAGACGGAAGATTACCCCGGCAACGTGGACCCGGTCGGGCCGCGCGCCGTCTACGACGAAGCCAAACGCTTCGCCGAGTCGCTGACGATGGCCTATCACCGCCAGCACGGCGTGGACACGCGCATCGTCCGCATCTTCAACACCTACGGCCCGCGCATGGACCTCGAGGACGGCCGCGCCCTCCCGAACTTCCTCAAGCAGGCGCTGCTCGGACAGCCCCTCACCGTCTACGGAGACGGACAGCAGACGCGCTCGTTCTGCTACGTGGACGACCTGATTGACGGCATCGTCCGCCTGCTGTATTCGGACGAGCATCTGCCCGTCAACATCGGGAATCCCGTCGAGATGACCGTCCTGCAATTCGCGGAGACCATCAACAAGGTGACGGGCAACGCGGCGGGAGTCGTCTTCCTCGTCAACGAGCGCAGCGAACGCGACCCGCAGCAGCGCCGTCCCGACATCACACGCGCCCGCTCCATCCTGGGCTGGGAACCGAAAGTCGGCGTCGAAGAGGGACTGCGGCGCACCATCCCCTATTTCAAGGAAAAACTCGGACTGGCATGAGTCATATTTTTAACGACGCGACCGAACGCGTCCGCTTCGTCAAGTTTGCCGCCGTCGGCGCGATCGGCACGGTGGTGGACTTTGGCGTTTTCAATTTTCTGAACCTCGTCGCGGGGCTGGCGCCCGTCTTCTCGCAGGCGATCTCCTTCACGGTGGCCGTGGTCAACAACTTCCTATGGAACCGCCACTGGACCTATCCCGATTCGCGCGGCAAGGCCGTGCATCACCAGATGGCATCGTTCGGGTTGATCAACGTGGTGGGGCTGCTCATCCGCACGCCGATCATCGGGACGATGGAGGGGCCGCTCGGAGATTGGGCCGCGCGGCTGGGAGTTCAGGCGAAGACCGCCGTCATCATCGGTCACAACGCCGCGCTGGCGCTCGCCATCGGCATCGTCATGTTGTGGAACTATTTCGCCAACCGCTATTGGACGTATAATGACGTTTGATGAGCCGCGAAAATTCCCCCACCACCCGCCGCCTGATCCCCATCTATAACTCGAAGGGCGACGCTGAGGCGTTCCTGCTGTACCCGCATCTCTTCAACCGCGTTGGGGAATGGATCGGCTGGGTGACGCCGCGTCGGGACGTCTACTCGGCGCTGGGTTACTACGTCGGATATTTGACCGACGAGCCGCGCATCCTCCGCAAGCGGGCGACGTTCACGCTCATGCCTCGACTTCAGCCGCCCGCGCCGCCCGAAAGGATTTCCCCGCCCGCGACGGTCCCGCTCGCGCCGATGATGAGAGAGATCACCTACAGCGTCATTGACGTCCTGCTCGAGGAGCCAGAGCGACTCCACACGCTGGACCGGGGCGAGTTGAGGGAAGACCTGGATTAAAACCGACCGCAAGGACAGACCCATGACCGAACTTTCTCCCAAACCCATCCGCGCCTCGCGCATCAGCATCGCGCAGATGATGCAGCCCGAACACGCCAACAACCTCGGCAACGTCCACGGCGGCTGGATCATGAAACTGGTGGACGAGGCGGGCGCGCTGGCCTGCATGCGTCACGCCCAGCGCCGCGTGGTGACCGTCGCCATCGACTCGATGTCCTTCCGCCATCCCATCAAGACCAGCGACCTGGTGATCCTGAACGCGGAGGTGAGTTACACGGGCAGCACGTCCATGGAGGCGGAGGTGCAGGTCATCGCGGAGAATCCCATCACGGGACAGCGCTGGCAGACGAACACGGCCTATCTCGTCTACGTGGCGCTCGACGACGAGGGCAAACCCGTCGCCGTCCCGCCCATCCTTGCCGAGACAATTGACGAGGAGCGGAAGATGACCGAGGCCAAAGAGCGCCAGGCGCGGCGGCTAGAGGCGAGGAGGTAACTGAGGCTGGCGTCCGCGCTATTTTCTTTTTGGGCGAAGTGTGTATAATGGGCGGAAAGTTAAAATTGGCAGATTATGCAGAGCGCGTGTTCTGGATAACGTGCGCCTTCAAGATGAATTGGAAGAAAAAAGACGGCAAAGGATCCGTCAGAACTTGAAGGTTTAAGCAAAGAAATTAATTTATGTCCAAAGCGCGACTACCGATAAACAGCAGCATCAAGGATAGCAGGCGGGCAGATTGAAAATCCGTGCACTCCGTGAAATCCGCGTCCAAAAAGAATGATAATATAACCGCGTCCAACCGCAAAAAGGCCTCGTACCTGCAACATGGATAACCGCCCAACTCCGCCGCAACCCATCTCCTACGACGTCAGCCTGACGCCGACGGCACGCGCAGCCGCGATTGCCTCGGTCATCGCCGAGACGATTTTCACAATTTACTACCTGGTATCGGCATATCCCGCTCCGCTTGTCGCGATCCAGATCGCCGCCAGCCTGCTGGGGGCGTTTGGACTCGTCCTGCTTCGACGCTCGTCCGCCACGCGGATCGCCGCGCAAGTCCTCACCGGCGCGTTATATATCAGCGTCATTGGCCTGGCCCTGTTTACCGGCGGCCTGCTCTCCTCCGCCTCGCCCTGGCTGGTTTTCGTCCCCATCATGGCGACCGTCATCCTGGGCGCGCAGGGCGGTCTGTTTTGGGGAGGCGTCAGTTTACTTTCCGCCGTCGGACTTTACCTGTTCCGCGGCCTCCTCCTTGCCTGGACTCTGCATCCCACCCAGGACATCGACCGGTTGATGGATTTGTCCTTCGCCGTCTTAAGCGGGACGGCCGCGGTATACGTCAACGAATTGATCAAGAGCCGGGCCATGAAAGAACTGGATGAAGCAAAAGCGCAGTTGACCCGCCTGGCAAATCTGGACCCGCTCACCAATATTTACAACCGCCGTCACTTTATTACCCGGAGCGAGACGGCGCTGCAAAACCGCAGCGCCAACGTCCCATTTTCCATCCTGCTGCTCGATATCGACCACTTCAAGGAAATCAACGACCTCCACGGACACGAAATCGGCGACCAGGCCCTGGTCGGCGTGGTCGCGGTCTGCTCCGCAATTCTACGCAAAGCCGATATCTTCGCGCGGTTCGGCGGGGAGGAGTTTATCGCGCTGCTCCCGAATACCACCCAGGAAACAGCCGTCGCGATCGCCGAGCGTCTACGCGTTGCCCTGGAAGGCGCGGCATTGCCGACCGCGGCCGGCGATCTGCGCCTCACCGTCAGCGTCGGGATAAGCCTGTGTTGCGGGGAACGCGCGGCCACGGTTCAGGAACTCATCCGCCGCGCTGACGAGGCGTTGTATCAGGCTAAAGAATCTGGACGCAACCAGGTCGTATGTTGGCGAGATTAACTCCGGGGCGTGAATGAAATTTAGAGCCAGATCGGCCCCAGCGGAGGCTGTCCACCGCAGCAGCGGCAGATTAATCATCATTTGCGGATTGCCCGGCTCAGGCAAAACAACCCTGGCAAAATGCCTCGAAGAAGACCTGGGCGGCGTCCGCCTTTCTCCAGACGAATGGATGGATTCGCTCTCCATCAACCTGTACGCTGAAGAAAGCCGGGCAAGGATTGAAGCGTTACAATGGGAACTGGGTCAAAAACTGCTCAAGCTCGGTCTCGTGGTCATTATCGAATGGGGAACATGGGGAAGATCCGAGCGCGACGCGTTGCGCGAGGGCGCGCGTAAACTCGGCGCCGCCGTTGAATTGCATTATCTATCCGCGCCTCCTGAGATTCTCTTCGAACGGATCCAACGCCGCGGCATGGAAAACCCGCCAATCAAACTCGAAGACATTTTGCGATGGACCGAAATGATTCAAGTCCCAATGGAGGAAGAGATGAGGTTGTTCGACCCTGCAAGCGAGCGTCGTTGCGATCCATGAACGCCGCCTCCCCAAAGACGCCTCATTGAGATAGACTCCAGGTCAATGAAACCCATCAAACGCGCCGACCTGCTCATCTCCCTCGCCATCGGGATTCTGGCGCTGGCGTTATACGTCCGCACGCTGGCGCCCTCGCTGCTATGGGGCGATTCCGCCGAGTTCCAAACCCTGTGCGCCACGCTGGGGATGACGCATCCCAGCGGATACACGACCCATCTCTTCATCTGCAAACTCTTCACGCACATCCCTCTGAAAAACATCGCCTGGCGCGCCAATTTGATGTCCGCATTTTTCGGCGCGCTGGCCGTGACCGAGACCTACCTGATCGGCCGCCTGCTGAATGGACGCCGCGCCGCGCTCGTCTCCGCGGCCGCGCTGATGACGTTAACTGCCGGTTACTGGTGGCGCGCCCTCGTCGCCGAATCCTACGCGCCCGCGGCCGGGTTCATCGCCGGCGTGTGGCTGCTCGTCCTGCTCTGGAGCCGCACGGGGAAAGCGCGCTATCTCGTCGCAGCGGGATTGCTCGGCGGGCTGGGCGTCGGGATTCACAGCGCCGTCGTGATGACCGCGGCCTCCGTCCTGATCTACATGGCGGCCTGCGCCCGCCGCCGGTCCGCGTGGACGGCCGCGGCCGGGGGCGCGGCCCTCGGTCTCGCCCTGACCTTCGCGGCCTTCCTCTACGTGGACGCGCACGACCCGCCCTCCAGCATCTACAACACCGTCTACCGCCCGTCGCTCAGCGCGTTCGGCCTGACCGCGAGTCAATTCGACACGCCGCTCGAGCGGCTGTTCGCCATTTTCCCCGCCAGCCATTTCTGGTCCTACTTCTTCAGCGCCGCGCCCGACGCGATCCAAACGCGGCTGGCGGAATTCGCCTCGTTCTTTCCGCCCTGGGCCGCCATCCTGACCCTCGTCGGCGTCGCCGCGCTGTTCGTCCGCGCGGGCTGGCGCGACGGACTCTACCCCCTCGTCGGCTTCCTGCTCATCTGGGGACTGGCCGTGACCGTCTCGTTTTCCATTTACCGCGAGTTCTACGTCCCCGCCATGGTCTTCCTCGCCGCCTGGATGGGTGCGGGCGCCAGCGCGTTTCTCGACGGGTTGGATTCGCTCCTGAAGCGGAACCCCGCGGCGGGACGCGCGAGGCGTCTCGTCCTCGGCGCGGCGGGGTTGACCCTCGTCCTGCTCCCGCTCTGGGACGCGCGCGCGGACCTTCGTCCCGCCATCCAGAAAGGCTATCCCGAATTCGTCCGCCGCGACCACATCTATCCCATCTTCGCTCCCGACAAGGCCGTGCAGGACGCGCGCAAAGTCCTCGCCCAACTGGAGCCAGGCGCCATCCTCTTCACCGACTGGGACAAGTTATACAGCCTCGTGTACACCGCGCAGGTTTTGAAGGCGCGCGCAGACGTGAGCATCCACGAGGCCTTCGTCAATGAGAGTTACACGATAGCGGATTCCGCGTTCGATTATATTGACGCCAACATCGAGCGACGCCCGGTCTACTTCACAATGACGACCCCGCAATTAAGCGAGCGCTATCAAGTTGAGCAGGTCGGCCCGTCGCTATACCGCCTGCGCCGATGACCTGATATGAATAACTGATGTTACGCAGAGAGCAGTTGGAAAATCGGATAAGATTGGAGCATGGACAAAGCCCAATTAGAACTGTACACCGATTACCTGCTCAGTACGTT